>CEPA01096925.1_pt1 | contig 23330 bp, 21 predicted proteins | sample 356241 | NCBI WGS metagenome assembly CEPA01 (sample SAMEA2620542, study PRJEB7988) | marine metagenome | biome: marine biome (ENVO:00000447); feature: surface water layer (ENVO:00002042); material: "saline water (ENVO:00002010), including plankton (ENVO:xxxxxxxx)" | depth 5 m
TAAATTTTTGGATAATAATTATTTAAAAGTAGAAATAGGATAAATTTACAAAATTATCCTCATAGATATATATAATGTCTATTTAAGAAAATAAAAAATAAGTAATATTTTCTACCTAGAAAATTTAATCCAAATTTATAATTTAGTTTTCCAAAATTTATTTTATTTATAAGGATTTATTAAGATGATTTTACCCATCCATGATTAAATTTACCCACTTTATAGGTATATCTAAAAAGAATTGTTGCTAAAACTTTTTTGTTTATATCTGGGTAATATCTTTGCAATAAAACTTTGCCACGCTTATCACGCACAGACCAACCGAAGCGTTACTGACGCTTCACAGCTTCTTGTAGTTTCTTCTCACAGATCAGCTTTGGCATAGCCTTTAAGAACTAAAACTACTATATGCACCTTTTACCTCTTTGCAAGGGTTACTGGTCGCAGGGGTGGTCGCAGAGAGTGCATATTAAATTCATATCTAGACACTAAAATACACGATGTATTCTTATGTATTAACGTTCAAACTAATTAGTGTAACTACCAAAATACCTGATGGAGCCAAGCGGACTCGAACCGCTGACCCCCTGCATGCCATGCAGGTGCTCTACCAGCTGAGCTATGGCCCCAAAGCTAGAAACGTAAGCTATATTAATCTATTAAAAGATTTTTTAAATTAATTACGTTATTCCTATAGTACTTTATTATCTTTGATTATTGAATACTGTGCCTTAAAATTTAGTTAGAGATTAATAAGTTTTTGGTAGACTTTCTGGAGTGTTTCTTAATTCATTCAGTGCTTACCTAAAAATCCAAATTAGACATGGGTTAGTGCTATTCAGGAGGAGAAAGAACATTTTACTTTTAATAATAAACTCTCTTAGATATTTATATGGAAAATTAAGTTTGGTTTTTTGTAATTATTTATGCAAATTAATTTAGAAGAATAGAAAAAACATATTTTGAGTAATATTTTAGATTTATAAATAAGTTATGAATTTTTAAAGAAAGATAAAAGTATTAAGTGTAATACTGAAATATCTATTTTATAAAAGATAATTAACTAAGAGTTTTTTTTTGACTAATATTTATTTGATCACATAACTGAGCTAATTGATATCCATAAGTTTCTTTTTTATTAGCTATAAAGTATTCTGATTTCTTTTTTAATATTTTTGCAATTGACTCATCACCGATCTGGCTTATGAGTTTTTTACAGGAAGGTATAAATTCTATTTCAGTAAAGCAAGAATTTGCTTCTTTTATTTTTATAAATTCGGAGAAATGAATAAACTCAAGTCTTAAAACTTCTTTTTCTCCTTTTTCAGGGAAAAAAGCTAGTACAGGTTTACCTTTTAATAAGGATTCAATTAGCATTGTAGATAAAGGTGAAATAACACCATCAGCTAAAGTTAGGAGTTTATTACTTATCGAATAATCAGCTAAAAACATTTTTCTATTTGGATTTCTAATTATCGATTTATAAAACTCCTCCATAGTTGGATCAATAACAACATTTTTCCAATTTAGTGAATGAAAATCTTGCTCATTCTCAACTAAACCTCCTCTCCATGGATGTGGTCTATAAATTACTTGACAGTTAGGTAGTGTAGATTCAGTTATTGCATTATCTAATAATTTCAAATATGAAGTTTCGTTGGCGGATGCACTAACTCCAGCATATAAGATAATTCTTTTATGAGGATCGACATTAAAAAATTCAGCCAACTCCTTCCTATTATTTTGGGGAGGAGTTTTATAAATTTCAAATTGAGCTGAACCAAAACACTCAATTCTATTATCTTTTAAGCCAAGATATTGTTTGGCATGGCGTCTAGCTTGTTCTCCCCAAACTACTAATTTGTCAGGTTTACCTGTACAGAATGCTTTACTGCAACAGTTATCCCAAGAATTTACCAAAATAAGGAAGGGAATGTTGAATTTTTTAGAAGCTCTAAAAAGCTCATTTATGAAATATCCACTTAAGAAGCAAGGATGTATAAGTATATCTGGCTTTTCGTTATTAATTGTTTGAATAATGTCTTTATGAATTCCTAATTTCTTCTTAAAAAATAGAGTTATTAATTGATAGAAAATTGGTAGCCCAGCAATTTTAGCTAGAAATACATTTCTTTTCCCTATTTGATTAGTTTCGTGCTCAAGAAGTGCAAGATAATGCTGCCTACTCCCATTTTTTCTTAAGGCTCTCCTTTGTTGTCTAAATACATTAATTATATAAAGTAAAAACCATCTTCCTATCCTTTTCCTTGGAATATAAGTAAAAATCATTTTTTCATTAGAGATTTTTTTTAAAACTATTTCATTAGTCTTAAAATCAAATCTTCCTGGGTCTTGATTGAAAACATACTTAATTTCATAATTATCTTCTAATTCTTTAAATGTATCATTAGCAATAAAGTGCCTTACTATTACATCATTATCTATAAAAACTAAAACTTTTTTTTTATACATTTTTTAAAATTCGCCATTTCTTATTATACATTAATTTCAAAAATCACACTTCAAAAATATATTAATTATCTGTTTGTTTAGTTAGGTTTTTTTTTTTTTGACTTAATAGATCTTTTCATTTCGCTTGCAAGGATCTATTATGCTTTTGTGATTTAATTGTTTGATGTCATCAAAGCGTCCTAAAGATTTCTCTGAGATGAGTAACGATAATTATATTTATATAGTTGCAGAAATTGGAATAAACCATAATGGATCATTTGAAATCGCAAAGCAATTAATTGATATAAGTGCCGAAATTGGTTGTGATGCAGTTAAATTCCAAAAAAGGACAATTGATAAAGTATATACACAAGAATTTCTTGATCAACAAAGGGAAAGTCCATGGGGAAAGACACAAAGAGATCAAAAGTTAGGATTAGAATTTTCTATTGAAGAATATGATCAAATTGATGATTACTGCAAAAAAAAACAAATTGATTGGTTTGCTTCTTCATGGGATAACGAGAGTCAAGTTTTAATGAGAAAATATGACTTTCCTTTTAATAAAATAGCCTCTGCTATGGCTATAAACCAATCATTTGTTGAACTAGTTGCTTCTGAAAGGAAACCGACTTTTGCCTCTACCGGGATGACAAATCTTCCAGATATAGAAAAGCTGGTATCTATATTTAAAAAATATGATTGTCCCTTAATGTTAATGCATACAGTAAGTACATATCCATCAGCTCTGGAACATTTAAATCTAAATTGTCTAAAAACATTAAAAAGACTTTTTGATTTGCCAATAGGATATAGTGGGCATGAAACTTCTATGTCTCCCTCTGTAATAGCAGCTGCGATAGGAGCGGGAGCAATAGAAAGGCATATTACTCTTGATAGAGCTATGTACGGAAGTGATCAGGCTGCCTCATTACAACCTAATGGATTTAGACAAATGAACGAATTGCTAAGGATTTTACCGATTATTCTTGGTGATGGAAAAAAAAGAATTTTAGAAGAGGAGGAATTAATAGCATCTAAGTTAAGATATTGGTTAGAAAAATGAAGACCTATGTTTTTGATATAGATGGAACTATTTGTAGTAATACTTATGGAAAATATGAGTTGGCAAAACCCTATAAAGAGAGAATTGCTTTAATTAATAATCTCTTTAAACAAGGGAGCGTAATAAAGTATTTCTCTGCAAGAGGTTCTACTACAGGTATTGATTGGTATGAATTAACTAATAATCAACTTAAAGAATGGGGAGCTCTTTACAATGAACTTATATTAAACAAACCAGAAGGCGATATATATATTGACGATAAAGGTTTTAATAGTGAGAGTTGGATTTTTCCTAAAGGAAAGGATCCTAATAAAAAAATAGTAATTAATGAAAATTTTATTTTAAAAGAATCAATATTTAATCATATAGAAGTTTTGAATAAACTTCTTTTGGATTCAAAAATTAATAATCAACTGATTAATGTATGTAAGAAAGTAAGAGAGACACTTAAAAAAGGCGGCAAAATAATCTTCGCAGGAAATGGGGGTAGTTTTTCTGACTCACAACATCTGGCTGCAGAATTTGTTTCTAGATTTAAAACTGACAGAATTCCTTTATCAGCAATCTCTTTAGGAACTAATAGTAGTAACCTTACAGCTATTGGTAATGATTATGGTTTCGAAGATGTTTTTGCTCGAGAACTAATTGCTATTGGCAAAGAAAAAGATCTTCTTTTAGCATTAACAACAAGTGGTAATAGCAAGAATATTATTAAGCTAATTGACGAATCAATAAATTTAAAAATACCTTTTTTTATTTTGACTGGCCATTCAGGAGGGGTATTAGCTATGCATAACGAAAAAGTGCTAAAAGTACCTTCTGAGGAAACAGCTATAATTCAACAAATACATATAATTTTGGGACATATAATCTGTAAAAACAGTGAATTACCATTTCTTAAAAAAAGTAATAATTTTTAGTGCTCAAGAGATTGATTTCTAGAAAATCTTAAAGATTTAAATTGAAGGCTCTTTACTTTTCATTATTGAAGAAATCACAATAACATCCTCTAATGAATCAATTTCAAACAAGGATTCTTTTTTCATTTTAAATAATGTACTATTTTTTGAGCATCTACTATTTAAATTAGAAAAATCTTTTCTCGAAAATATATAAATTGCACCATTTTCTATATAGTAACCATCCCAATCTTGTCTCCTTGGTCTATCTTGTGGATCATAGTTCAAAGGATTACCTTTATGACTCCAAGTAAATGAATGGTTTTGTACCACTGAGAGTAATGTTTTTTTATTATTTTTTTCGTAAAGTTTAATCGAATTTTGAATATCTTCTTTATTAGTTAATGGTGATGTTGCTTGTAATAAGATAATATCATTAGCACCTTTTTCAATGCTAAGAAAATGTTGGATTACATCTTCAGTTGATGAATTATCAGATGCTAGAGAAATTGGCCTATCAATTATTTCTATTTCAGAAAAATAATTTTTACAAACCTTTTTTATTTCTGAATCTTCAGTACTTATAAAAGTTTTAACCCCAGCTTCCAATGAAGATTTTGCTACATAATAAAACAATGGTTTACCATTTATTAAAATTAAATTTTTTCTTTTAATTCCTTTTGATCCCCCTCTTAAAGGGATAAGAGCAGCATAATTATTCATAGAAATTACAAATAAATGATTTTTAATTGTGAGTATGATGAAAAATTTGCTTAGTTAAGGTTTATTCATTATTTTTGATTAAATGCATTTAACCTTAAATAATAATTTTCTCCGAGGTTGTGATCAATCATTCTTCTATTATAGATCCCGAGAGGTTCTTCAAGTAATTCTAAAAAATGTTGATCCCACTCTTTGTTATATTCATAGCTCCAATTCCTTTGAAGATTACATTTTAAGAATCTTGCATTTGCAGTTCTGCCATCAATTATTAATAAAGTTCCTGGTTGTAGGAAATGTTCGAAACATAGAATATCTCCAGACATTGGCATTCTGTCAGGATGTCTGGTTGATATTCCTCTTATTTCTCCAGTTGGTGAAAATTGATCTGGTCCATCTAGGTATATTAAATCGGGACAAATGTTTGGGATTGGATTATAAAAAGTACAAATCCTCTCATTAAATAAACCTGTATTTAATTCAGCCTTGTGTAAATAAATAAATCCTTCTTCTAGAAAATTCTTTGGAATTAATTGTTGGCATTCTTCTATCCAATTATCATAATTATCTATTGAATGACATTGATATAATTCTTTTCTTCTTAAATTTTGAGAACTAAAATCATAATAATTATTTTTATTAATTCTTAAAGCATCAGCAAATATCACGCTGCTTTTACCTACACCAAATTCTAAAATAGTAGCTACTTTTCTGTCCCGACAAATATAATGTAATCTAATTAGATCATCATATTCACATGGAAAAGCCTCTTTGTTATTTGGATCGACAGAGAAATTTCGCGGTAATATTTTTTTTTTAGAGGGGTCTGATAAAGATATTTCTTCTCCAAGTAATTTTTCTAATTTAAATTGTTTTAAATATTCTTTGTAATCAAAATTTTTAGGTATTAAATTTAAAGTCATTGAATTTTTTTAATTATTAATTAAATATTTTAATTCAATTTTTGCTTGAAATTTTAATATTCCTAAAATTAATTAACTTACACAAAATAAAAAATTTTTTCTTATTAATATAAATTTGATTTGAATAAGACTTAATCAAATGTATGATTGTTATTATTGAGATATATTAATTAAATTGATGCTAGAGAATTTTATTAAAAAAATTATATCTTTTTCTGAATATTTGTTTACTTTTAAACATTTTATTAAGCTTACATTTTTTAAAAGTCCAATGGATATTAATTCCTCTTTCAAATATTTAATTTATAAAACAAAGTCACAAATTATTTTTTATTTTAAAAAACGAGAAAAAAGCTATAAATATCTTTACGAAGCAAAAAATTATAACTCTTTAGGTTTCTCAACATTTTCTAGTGAGGGAATACAAAAAAATTCAAAAATTATTTTAGAAAAAATATTATCTATTAATAATCCATGGGATTCAAATAATGAATTAAGATTACCCGCATCCAAAATATTTAGAGAAGAGTTAATTAATATTTTTAAAAGTGGTGTTGATGATTTTGTTAAAGCATCTTTTAAATCTGATTATAAGATTTTCTATCATTTACTTTATATTTCTAAAAGAAAATGTGAAAATGAAATTCCCTCTAATTCAGCTCTTTGGCATGCAGATGGTGGCCCAGGAATATGTATGAACTTGATGATTTGTCATACGCCCATAAATAAGCTTAATGGAGCAATGAAGGTTATTCCTTGGAAAATTTCAAAAAATTTATTAACAAAATTATACTTAAAATACAAGATATGGTTTCGAAATTTATTATGTGAAGACTCTAGTAAAATTAGTAGGAAAGAATTGAGAAGTACTAAGTGTGATTTTTTAAAAGATTTTATTCAAAAAAAGAAAATTAAATATTTTCAACCTAAATCAAAAAAAAATGGTTTAGTTTATGCATTCAGAAATAATTGCGTTCATGCTGGTGGATTTACTGAAAATGGTCATGAACGTATTGTTAGTATTTTGCATATTTATCCTTCAAATCAAATAACTTCGTTGGAGGAAAAATTCAGTTCTGAACATCTAAAAAAAAGTCCGTTCCCGAGTCCTGCTGAGATTTTTAAAAATTAATTATTGGATTTTTAAATTCAAAAAATTATCCTTTTAATTTATAAAAGTAAGATTAATAATTTATAAGAAAGTGAGAATACTTAATCGAATATCTCCATATTTTGTTGATCCCTGCGTTTCCCAACTCTTCCTTGTATGGATTTTCATAAAACCTTCTCTTGGAATATCTTTTCGCATTTATACTTCTTCAGTCCATCTAACTCCACCTCAAGATCTTCTCCTTCACTTGAAATCCTCACATAACCTGCCCTCATTGTCAGAAAGTGTTGTATCTACATCTATAACTCTAATGCATATGTTTTATCTTGATAAAAATGACTTTGATACGAAGCAAAAAGAAACATGAATACTACACTTATCTGCCTATAAGTAGAAACTACATTCTCTTAATGAATTAAGAGAATAGAACTTATGTCTTGAGTCGGCATTATTAAATATTTGCGCATGATATAAATCCCTAAAAATGGCGTAAGGTATAGTTAGATAGTTAAATAGCAAGAAAAATGGAAGAATTAAAAATTTTCAAAAAAAATGGTTTTATTTCTTTTGAAAATGCGATAGATATTAGATCAATTAATAAGATAGAAAAAGATATAGAATATGTCCTAAATCAATTTTGTAATGAAAGAAATATAGATTTAAAAGATATTGAAACAATTCCTAATAAGTTTTGTGCATTAGAAAAAATATCTCAAGGTCTCTTTTATCAATTTAGTTTACTTTTGGGTGATATACAATCCTTGAATAATCCATTATTTACTGATGAATTTCAGGAATTCCAATTTAGATTATTTGAAGATCTTTCCATTCCATTCTCCTGCACACATTCAGGCATCTTTTACAATATAAAAGGAGTTAAGCGTTTACAATATGACTGGCATCAAGAAAGATCATACTTCCCAAAACATGACTTAGGTATCCATTACTGGGGACCTTTATACAAAGATATATCTGAAACTGGTGGTCCTATGTTAATAAAAGTTAAATCTCACGGCGAGCATTTCGCTTATAAAAAAATATCGAAAGAAGGTGCATTGACTCAATTAAAAGTTGCAGATAGTGAATTAAAAGATCTGGAAATATATAAATGTAATATCAATCGAGGAGATATGATTATCTTTGATCATAAATGTGTACATTGCACTGAAGAGGTCCCGACAAAAGATAATCCAAGGGTTGCTTTTATAAGACGTTTTGCAGGCAAATCTAAAGGGGAGTTCATTCCCACAACCTCAACATTAACGACTTCAAAAAACAAGGACTTTTCTGCCAAATAATTAAATTTTTTAAAAGTATTTATATATTTCTCAAAGAGAAATTTGTAAGTTATTTAAGTACTTATTGAGTAAACTCTAGGCTTAATCAGGATTTATTAATTGTTAATTGAAAACTACTAAGGAAAACTTGATTGAGATCTTTACTTGACATGTAGAATTTGATTGGTGAGACTTCATTTGGTCGGAGTTAAGTGGTAGTAAAATAGGCAGAAAAAGTGTTTGTGGATATGTTGGTGGATAATTGCTCGTTTGGCAGGTATCCTTTCCCTTCGCTTCCTATCTCATGCTATATTTGCCCAAATCGACTCCCATCCTAATATTATTTAATAATTTCAAATTTTATAGATTTATAAATTATTAATTAAAATTCTTAAAAATTTTAAAAAATAGGAAATGTTAATATATTAAAAATCAATTTGTTTATGAAAACAATAGTAATTCTATTTATTTATTCTATTATTAAACCAGTTAGGGATATGGGTAAGGTAAATCCATTAAGAGAGATTCTTAAATTCCCTATACTTTTTGATCTGACATCATTCTTTATACAATTAAGATATATAAGGAGAATGAGTAATCTTCAGAAAATTAAAAATAGTTCTCAATATATAAATAATGTTATTGACTATAATTCATCAGTCACTTTGAAAAAAATAATTACAAAAAGTAGGCGAGCTGAAAAATACTATAAAACACTTGAATTAATCTGCGATGATCTAAATAACAAGAAAGTTTTAATTATTGGCCCTAGAAACGTTCAAGAATTATATATAGCTTGGTTATATGGATTTAAATGGGAAAATATAAAAGCAATAGATCTTTATGATACTCATCCAAAAATTCAAATAATGAATATGAATAAAATGAAATTTCCTAAAGGCTCTTTTGATGTCGTTGTAATGGCACATACACTACCTTATTCTGAAAATACTGAACTAACAATTAAAGAAGTTGCTGAAGTTTTAAGTCCATCAGGAATTTTTTCATTTGGAGCAACATATTCTCCCGAATCAAAAGATTGGCCAGGAGACAGAATTGAGGGGGAAAAGATTTATGAATATTTGAAGAATGCTGGATTTAGAATTTTCTTTCATAACCCAATAGAAAAAATCAACTCAGCTGGAGAAAGGCAAACATTAAATAATTTTGGAGCACAAAAAATCCCCCCAAATAATAAACCTCATGATAAATTTAGTTTGTAAATTTAATAAACTTTTAAAATATGTCAATTATTAAATGAGTTTTTTATTTACCTTTAAGTTTTTTAAATCTAATAATTTTATAAATATTTGAGTAAATTAGCTATAAAGAAGAATCTTAATATAATGTAAATATAGCTATTAGAAAATTTAATATTTTAAAAATTTTAAATCAGATATTAGCTCCAGAAATCATACTATTAATCTCATAAAGAAAGATGATGATTTTAAAATTTAAACCTTAATAAGGTTATTTTACCTGCAATTATTTCTAGTCTTATAAGAAAGGGTATAATAATATAATTTATCATAGGAATATAACAAATTTTTTTTTGTATATAAAATTGCTTAAAAAAGTTGATGAGTATGAAAATTATTTTAAGATGTGATTATTTTCAAGGTTCAGGAATTGGGCACTTAAAAAGAACTAGTATTTTGTCAAACGCATTAAAAAAAAAAGGATTTAAAACTATAGTTTTAGTTGATGATATTCCTAAAGATAATAAAATAAATTTAAAAGTTGATTTTCAAGAAATTCCTTTTGAAAACTTTAATGAATTAGATGATGCTGATTTTATTGTAAGATTAGCAAATTTAAGTGATGTTAAAATTATAGTTGGCGATTCATATAGAATTACAAAAAAATGGGTTGAAAGGCTCAAACAAAATGGTCTAAAAGTAGTTCTTTTAGATGATTTTAATCTAGATTTAGGAGCTGATTTATCTATAAACTATACACCTTATAATAAATTTCGTAGGTTATCTAACTCTTGTAGACAAAAAAGAGGTCCGAAATTTTTTTTAACAGATAGTATTTTTTTTAAAAGTAAAGAAGATTACCCTAAAAGGATTATTGCTCATGCGGGAGGAAATGGAGACTATTCTAAGGCAAGAAATATTTATATTAATTTAGCAGATAATGCAGATAAAATAGGAATTCCAGTGGATTGGGTGTGCCCAAACTCTTTTAGTATAAAGAGTCTTAAAAAATTGATTAAGTTCAATGATAATGATCAGGTTTTGACTTGGAGAAATGACTCAAGTGAATTATGGCATAACTATCAAATAGTAGTTGGCCCAGCAAGCACCTCTCTTTATGAAGCTATTATTCAAGGAACACTCCCTATAAGTTTTCCTATCTCAAAAACTCAGTGTACGGATTTAAATGATTGGCTATCTCTTGGGCATAGTTTACATATTAATAATGAAGAAAAAGAAAATTCACACTTCATAAATTTAATCTTTGAGCTGGCTATAAATAACTATAGTGAATTTTTAAATATACTTCGAGAGCAATCAAAAGATCTAGACGGGAATGGTGTTCAGAGAGTAATTGATTCAATAGAATCATTAATAGTTAACTCAAATAATATATTTCTAAATAAAGATACTAAATTTATTAAGAAAGGAATTTTAAAATGTACTATTGAAGATTCTCAATATTTTCTTTTGGCAAGAAATTCTAAAGAAGTAAGAAAAATGTCGACTGATCCAGAGCATATTATTACTTGGCCTGAACATTTAAAATGGTGGCTTAATTCCGAAATTGATAAATATCTTTTTATAGATGAATTGAATTTTCCTGAAGCATACTTCTGGGTTAAGAAATGGAAGATTTTTAAGAAAGGATATATAACAGCTGGTTGGTTTCCCTCTGGCAAAAAAACTTCATTTACATCAATTCTTAAAATATTGGATTGGCAGATAAAATATTACTCTAAAAGATGTAAAGATCATACTTGGGTCGCAACAGTTAATAAGAATAATAAAGCTGCTATTGCTATTAACCGAAGAGTTGGCTTTGTTGATGCTAGTAATGATATTTATAATGTTCTGCCAATACTGTTTCCTGGCACTGATAGTAATTTTAGAGTTTTTGAACTTAAGTTATAAAAATATGTTGATTTTATAAGGTTGATAGAAATAATTTATAAAAAATTATCTTTTTTAGTACTGCATATTTTATTATTATAAGAGGGTTTCTAAAATTCCAAAATTTAATTTTGTAATATAATGAATACTATTAATAAACTTTTTGATGAGAGAAGAAAAGGCCCTCCATCGATATGCGTGGAGATGAGTGGTAATCATCAAGGTAACAAAGATGGCGCATTAAAATTTTTGAAACTTGCACATAAAAGCGGAGCTGATTTCCTAAAAGTACAAGTTTATACTCCAGATACTATTACTTTTAATTCTAAAAATTCTGACTTTAGGGTACAAGCACTAAATGAATGGTCAGAATATGAGAATTTATATGATTTATATTCTAAGGCATATACTCCTTGGGAATGGATAGAGGAAATATTTAAAGAGTCAAAAAAAATAGGAATTAATACTTTCGCATCTCCTTTTGATGCTACTGCAGTTCAATTCCTGGAAGAACTAAATTGCCCCATTTATAAAATAGCTTCACCAGAGATAACAGATATTAATTTAATAAGACAATGTGCAAAGACTGGAAAGCCTGTAATTTTATCAACAGGTCTAGCAAATTTAGATGATATTGATGAAGCAGTTTCCGTCCTTAAAGAAGAAAATGCAGAATTTTTAATATTAAAATGTGTATCAGCTTACCCGACGGAATTATCAGAGATTAATATTTCTACAATGAATCTTTTGAAAAATAGATATCAATGTAATGTAGGACTTTCTGACCATACAATTGGTTGTCATGCAGCATATGCTGCAACTGCTTTGGGCGCAACATTAATTGAAAAACACTTCAAAATTCCTGGAGATAAGTCATCTGTCGATGCTGGCTTCTCAATGGAATTGTCTGAACTGCCAATTTTAAAGAGTTCCTTGAAATCTATTTACTCTGCAATAGGTACTCCAACTCTTGAATTATCTAAATCAGCACAAGTATCTTATTCAGGTAGAAGATCTTTATATGTGGTAGATAAAATTTTCAAAGGAGATAAATTTACCAATAAAAATGTACGTTCTATTAGACCATGTTTTGGAATGCATCCAAGATATCTAAGCTCCATTATTGGTAAAAGAGCTTTATTCGACATAGAGCCTGGTTCTCGTATGGAATGGTCCTTAATAGATGATTCTATAGAATAAATTTATTTTTAATAAAATTTGGATTAAAGTTATTTAATGGATATATTCTTAATTAGCTATTTTTGTTACGAAATGACTGGCTATGATACATTAAATTTATTAAGTTTTTAGTAAATGTCTTTTAGTCTATCAGCTGAAGAATTAAAGAGATATCAACCTAACAGGTATCCTTTCTTAATGATTGATAGGGTATTAAGTGTTTCTCCAGGCAAATTTGCAAAAGGTTATAAAAATTTAACTAACAACGAATGGTATTTTCCGAAACATTTTGAGGGTCATCCTAATATGCCTGGTGCACTTCAGCTGGAGGCAATGGCTCAAATGCTTACTGTGGCAATTACTACTCTTGATGGGCTGGAAGGAAAGGCAACTCATGCTCTCGAACATACTGTCAGATTCAAAAAGGAGGTAGTGCCTGGTGACAGACTAGATATATCTTCTGAAGTAATTTCTTGGAAGAGAGGTATAGCTATAGGTAAAGCAGTCTGTTCAGTTGATAATATTGAAGTCTCATCTGCAAATATGAAAATAACAATCCCAGAGATTTTAAACGCATTTCTGCCAAAATAATGGAGCTTTTTGATGTCTTAATAGTTGGTGCTGGAGCTTCTGGACTTGCCTCTGCTTGGTATTTATCTGATAAAGGTTTGAATGTAGCCGTTTTCGAGCAAGGAGAAAAGTTGAAATCAAATTCAATAGTCTCTTTAGAAGAAGGCGGTGAAATTCAAAAAGTTAAATTTTTAAATCCTAATCCAAATATTAGAGATTCATTTGCAGACTACAAAATTGATACTTCTGACTCCCCAATTGATATTGCGAATTTCAATGGAATTGGAGGATCTACAATCTTATTCTCTGCTCATTATCCTAGATTTCATCCAGAAGATTTTAAGGTATTTACTTTAGATAGAGTAGCTGTAGATTGGCCTATAAATTATGGAGATTTAATACCCTTTTATGAATTGAACGATTATCATACAGGTCTTTCAGGGTTAGCAGGAGATCCAAAATATCCCGATATTAAACCATTCATGCCTCCGGTTCCATTAGGGCCTATGGGCAGAAAAATAGCTAAAGGCTTTGAAGCCTTCAATTGGCATTGGTGGCCGGCTTATAGTGCAATAAATACAAAAGAATACCAGGGCCGCCCAATAGATAATTTTCAAAGACCCTCTAATATGGGAGATTTTTCTGGTTCAAGAGGTTCTGTAGAAAATACTTACCTTCCAAAGGCTATCTCGAGGGGACTTCATGTTAAAGAGAAATGTCAAATTATTCGTTTAATACCGGATGAATCAAAGAAATCAATAAGTAAAGTAATTTATGAGGATCATTGTGGAGAAGTTCATAATTGTGGAGCAAAAGTTATTGTTATTGCTGCTGGTGGAATTGGAACTCCAAGACTTCTATTGGGTTCAAAATCTTCTAATTTCCCAAATGGAATTTGTAACTCTTCCTCGCAAGTTGGAAGAAACTTAATGTTACATCCTCTTGGATATGTGGAAGGTCAATTTTCCGAAAATTTATATTCCAATATAGGACCTCAAGGATGTTGCCTTTTGTCTCAAGAATTTAATAAGACAGATAATCAAAGGAATTTCATAAGAGGTTATACATTTCAGGCTATTCGCGGACCTTTACCAATTGAGGCTGCAATAAATCTTCTAAATAGTAGGCAAATAAATTTAGGGGATGATTTTGTAAAACAATTTTTTTCTAGATATAACCATACAGCACACCTCGCCATTATTACAGAGGATCTTCCTGAGTTAGACAATAGAGTTTTACTAGATCTAAGCGACACGAAGAAAAGATTACCTGGAGTAAAAATTAAATATAAATTATCAGAAAACACAAAAAATATGCTTATTCATGGATTAAGTAATGGTAGAAAGATTTTAAAAGAAGCAGGTGCTATAAAAACGTCTGCTTTTGGGCCTGTAAGATATACAGGTTGGCATACATTAGGAACCTGTAGAATGGGGAATAATCCCAATAAATCAGTGGTAAATAAAGATGGAAAAGCACATGATTTTGATAATTTATTTATTGTAGATGCCTCTATTTTTCCAACTTCTAGCTCAGTTAATCCTGCTGCAACTATTCAGGCACTTTCTTTATATATATCTTCAAACATATGGTATAAATACAAAAACTTATTTATTAAATAAATGATCAATATAATGAAAAATTTAGATCCCACTTTTATTTCTTTATGTAATTATGCAATACCAAGTAACGATATCTTAAATAATGGTTTGGGCGATTTGCTCCTTCAAAACATATCCTCAGAAATTAAACTTTTAAAAAAAGACTTATTTTTTAAATATAAAGATTTTTTCATTGCAATAAAAAATATTCTTGAAGAAAATGAAGGTGTGATTGGATTTGCATATTCTGATATTGTTGATCAACTGATTTCTATTTACGGTAAAGAAAAATGTTTTCCTTTTTATAAAGATTTAAATATTTTTTGTGCGCAAGCATATTTCTCTAATACAAAAGTATTAAATGCTTATAAACTTCTCCCTACATCAAATCAAAAATACAATATTCTAACTCCCGAAGATGATAATTCTATGTTTTTAAAATTAACAAATAAATGAATAAAACAAAATCAAGATCAGATTTCCCAATCGCAATTGTTACTGGAGGAGGTTCTGGTATCGGATTCTCTGTAGTAAAAAAATTGTTAAAAAAGAATTTTATAGTTTATGCTTGTACTGCTTCAAACACATCAAATTTGGACAATTTAAGAAAAGACTTTGAAGAAGAAATTACAAATAGACTAAAAGTAAAGAGATTTGATATAAATGATATTAAATTTATAAAGCAACTAATAGATGATATTTATAAGCGATATAGGAGAATAGATGTACTTGTTAATTCTGCAGGTATCCCATATGGAAACTTATTCTTTCTAACTAAAGGTTCAGAAATAAGCAATGTTTTTCAAACAAATTATTTTTCACTATTGTCTCTAACTCAACTTGTATCCAGAATAATGGTCAGAAATAAAAAAGGGTCTATTGTAAATATTTCATCTTCTACTTCTTTTAGCGCAGATGCTGGTACACTTGCTTATGGTTCTGCAAAAGCTGCGCTTAATTATGCAACTAAAGTTTTGTCAAAAGAGTTAGCTAGTCAAGGAATAAGAGTAAATGCTGTAGCCCCTGGAATAACTGAAACTGCGATGTTAAAAAAAATGGATCCTAGTGCTATTGATAAAGAACTAGAGTCAAGTTCTATTAAAAAGATAGCTAATCCTAATCAAATCGCTTCAGTTATCATGTTTTTATGTTCTGAAGATTCTTCTCATATTACTGGTCAAATAATTAAAGTAGATGGAGGGAAATGATGGCAAATAAAAAATCACTCTCAATTGAAAAATTGAAATCAGATTCATTAAAAATAAGATTAAAAATTTTAAAGTTAGCTTATGAATCAGGTGGAGGTCAGCATCTTGGCGGTGGCTTATCCATGGTAGAAATAATGTGTTATTTATATTCTTATCTGATTGATGTGAAGTCTGTTAAGGAAAAATTGAATAATAGAAATAGATTTATTCTTTCCAAAGGTCATGGAGTACTGGGTTTTTATCCAGTTCTTCATCATTATGGATTAATCTCCTCAGAAGTTCTTCAAACTTATAAGCAAGAATTATCAGAACTTATTTCACATCCTATAAGAAATCTTGATCATGGTATCGAATCCTCGAATGGAAGTTTAGGACATGGATTATCTTATGGAGCAGGAATTGCATATGCTTTAAAAGTGAAAAATATAAATGCTCAGGTCTATGTGCTTATTGGGGATGGTGAATGTAATGAGGGATCTATTTGGGAGGCCGCGATGTCGGCAAGTTCGCTGAAATTGAATAATTTAACATGTATTGTTGATTTCAATGGTTTTCAGAGTGATGGTATGACTAGTAAAATCATAAACCAAGAAAATTTAGCAGATAGATGGAACTCTTTTGGTTGGCAGGTTTTTCAAATTGATGGTCATTCCTTTGCTGAGATTGATAAAAGTTTCACAACTATTAACCAAGTTAATAAACCGAAGTTGATATTAGCAAGAACTATAAAAGGTAAGGGTGTGGATTTTATGGAAAATGATAATAATTGGCATCATGGAAGATTAACTGAATCTCTATATCAAGAGGCAATTAAAAGTTTACAGTTATGAATTTGTCATTGAATAAAAATTTAGCCAGACAATGGAGTCGTATCGGTCCTAGAGGAATTTATGGACAGTCACTATTATCTATTGCAGAAGCCAATAAAGATATTTTTGCGATTTCAGCAGATTTAGGAAATTCTTCTGGACTAGATCGTTTTAAAGGAAAGTTTAATGAACGTTTTATTAATATTGGTATAGCAGAGCAAAACATGATTGGATTTTCATCTGGATTATCCACATTAGGATTTAATGTTTTCGTTTCTAGTTTTGCCCCTTTTATTACTATGCGTGCAGGTGAACAAGTTCGAATGAATTTATCTTATATGCAATCAAATGTAAAAATTGTTGCCATTGGAAGCGGAATATCAATGGGTTTCTTGGGGAATTCGCATTTTGGACTTGAAGATATATCTATCATTAGATCATTACCCAATATTCCAATTATCTCACCCTGTGATTGTTTTGAAGTTTACAAAGCTGTCGAAGCTTTGAGTAAGTTAAAAGGTCCTGCATTCCTTCGCCTCACTGGTGCTGCTCCATCTCCAATAATTAATAGTAGCGACTATGAGTTTATTATTGGCAAATCTATTGAATTAATTAAAGGAAATGATTTGCTGATTTTGTCACATGGTACGATTCTTGGAAACTGCATAAAAGCAGCAAAAATTTTGGATGAAGAATACTCTATTAGAGCATCTGTGGTTAATGTTCATACTTTGCGCCCTCTTGATGAAGATATAAATAACTTAATAAATAGTTTCTCAATAGTATTTACTGTTGAGGAGCATTTCATTTCGGGTGGTCTTGGAACTATTATTTCTGAATTAGTTGCATCATCTCCTCATATAAAGACTCAAGTAAAAAAATTAGGTTTACCAAATAAATTTTTAAAATCAGGTACTTATGAGCAACTTCTTCAAAGATATAATCTGACTCCAAATGAAATTGTGAAAGATATTTATTCGGAATTTAGAAAATTATAAATTTATTATGAATGAGAATATTTTTAAAGCACTAGTAATAAGAAAAAGAAATTCCTCTTTTTCATATCAGATTGAAACAAGAAAGATAAAAGATCTACCTCCAGGTGATTTGTTAATTCGGGTTAATTATTCAAATATAAATTTCAAAGATATGATGTCATGTCTTGGAAATCCCTCAATTACAAGAAAATTTCCTCATACTCCTGGAATAGATGCTTGTGGGGTAGTCGTTTTTAGTAAAGATTCAAAGTTTATTCCTGGTGATAATGTTGTAATAGTTTGTCAACCCATGGGATTAAACACTTCAGGTGGCTTTGCAGATTTTATAAGAATCCCATCTTCATGGGCAATTAAAATTGATGAAAAAATTGAAAAGAAAAATATAATGGCAATTGGAACTGCAGGACTAACTGGTGCTCTTGCAGTTGAAAATATTCTAAATAGCAATAAAATTCCTCTATCAAGAGTAATCGTGACAGGAGCAACAGGAGGGGTTGGCTTGGTTTCTATTACTATTCTTAAACATTTGGGCATAAATGTTACTGCCTTAACAAGAAGCAAAAAGTTTACGAAACAACTTGAATCTCTTGGTGTCGATGAAATAATTAATTATGAGGATTTTATTGAGGCAACCAAACAAAATTTAGCGTTATCTCAATGGGACGCAGGTATCGATGTTATTGGAGGGGATATTCTCTCATCATTAATAAAATCGATTAAACCGAGAGGATGTGTTGCAGTTACTGGGAATGTAAAATCTACGGCTTTAAACACAAACGTGCTACCTTTCATATTAAGAGGTATTTCTCTTTATGGAATCAACGCTGAGATGCAAAAAATAGATGATCTTAGGAATTTAATTCAAAAAGTTAATAATGATTGGATGCCTAAAAATTTAAATAAGATATTTAATTTGATCAGTTTAGATGAGTTGCCAGAATATATGGATAATTATATAAAAGATAAAAACTTCGGCAGGCTAGTAGTTAAAGTTTCTTAGAGTTTTTGATTAATATGTTTTTAGATCGCGATGAAATATCAGTACAGTTAGATATAAAAGATCCATTTTTAATGATTGATCAAATTAATATAGATATAAGTGTTAATAAAGCACAATCTTCCAAATTTTTAAATAAGAAAGAGTGGTTTTTTGCTTCTCACATGACTAAATCACCCTTAATGCCAGCCACTCTTCAAATGGAAGGAATGTTACAAACTTTAGTTTTATTAATATATAATGTCTCTGGAGATAAATCATCTAGATCCTTTATCGTAGATGCAAAGACAAAATTTCATTCCAAAGTATTTAATCAATCTTTTATCAATTATTATGCTGAATTAACTCATAATCGAAGAGGTATATTTAAGGGTTTAGTAGTCGGAAAATACAATGAAGAGAAAATATGTGAAGGTGAATTTACTTATGCTTCTCCAAATTTAATGAACTTACCAAGTACAAATAAATGAAACTTAGTTGAAACTAATCAATTTTGAAAGTAATGAAATAATATCATAACCATCCCAGTAAAGGTTCATACTCAAAGCATTCCCTGGGCTAACAAATCTGTTTGATCCGTTTAGGATCGCTTCCTCTACAAGTTTTTCTTTTACTTCTTTTTTTAATCCAATACAAACAACTGTTTGATTATTTTTGGGTAATAAATTTATTGCCTCTTCAATTGAATCGACCACAGAAATAAAAATGCAAGAGTCTTTGGTTGGAAATTGATTTATTTTATTGAAATCTCTTTTATCAGATGAGAATACACTTAGATTAGTACCTTTAAAAATGCACTTAAAGTTAGGTAATTTAATTAAAATATCGATAGAGGACTTGAAATTGTTTAGCGAATGATTATCAGCAAGCCAATTCTTCTTGGATAAAGATAAATCACATTTATTAAAAAAATCTAATAGTAATTTTTGGATACAAGATTTATTATCCTTAAGTATTATTAGGCTTTTCGGAGAAGAACAAGCCATTTGAGAAAATAGCCCAATATCTCTGGCATAAAGATCAGCCTTATTTACTATCTCATCACTATCTGAAGAAAGTAACCATTCACTGCTTAATATTGAGCTTGACACTTTATTTGGGAAAACAATATCTAAACAATGTGATGAAGTTTGATAAGATTTAAAGTTTTGAATAGTTTCATCTCCTCCCCATATTATTCTTGAATCTACTAGTGAAGAAAAATAGCTATTTATATTATCATCATGCTCATAATTTATAAGACTAATTTTGTTAGATAATTGACTTAATGCATTATTTTCAAGAATAGTATTAATTAGTTTCATAATACTTTTAAGTTCAGAAATATTCGTATTAGATAACCTTATTATTGATGGACAACCTGAGAGCAATCCAAAAGCTAATGTATAAAGACTATTAGCGGCAATATTACTTGGAGCAATATGTAATACGACTCCTCTACCAACTCTGTACTTTATATCATTCCTTGAATTTCTCAGATTTATTAGATTTACTTCTCTAACCCAGAAACCAAAACCTCTAAAATCTCTAAAATCTTCATTTTTTAACGCCTTATCAATTAAATTCTTAGATAATTTAGATAAAAAGTTAATAACATCTTTATTAAAAATCTCAAAAGGTTTTTCTTTTAGAACTTTCTCTGGTTTATTTCCTAGCAAAATATTATATTTTAATTTATTGTTATTTATGTTTATATGTGTCACTGCAACCTCTTGGATCTGATGCTTTTAACCTACCAAGAATATCAAAATAAACCCCTTTTCTGCCACAACTACAAGTATCTATTCCTTCAATAGATATTAAATCATCGGTTAAAAGCGAATTTCCTGGATAACTTGTGGGAATACTAGATATAACTTGCGCAATTCCCACCTCTCTTGGCCTTGACTTCTTTAAGGTTTTTGGGTTTCTAGAAATGATGTTACAAAGGGGATTTGAATGAAGCCAACCATTGTCACATTCCATGAAAATACTTCCGGTTTGTTCGATCATTCCATAATAATTAATAATCTTTTCTATTCCTAAATATTCTTCAACTTTTGTTTTGAATTGTTCTTTAGTAATATTATTTGTTTGTAGTTTTTTCCAACCACCGCCATGTACTAAAACTGCTCTTTTACTCAACTCTGATTTAAGTTCATTTGGTAATTTATTTTTGAGCATATGTAACCAAATAATAAAAGTAAAACCAAATAAAAGAATATTCTTATTCTTTTCATCTGAAACTACATTCTCAATGCTCTTTAAAATTAAATTCATTTCGGAATTCAAAGCAAATATAGGTTTTCTACATAAATAACTAAAGCCAATAATCCCTGCACCCCTTGCGGATAATAATTTTTTGTTTTGAATTGTATCTTTACAATCTGCGATAATCATATTAGGACGATTTAATCCTGTAAATTCAGTGAATATCTTTGATAATGATAAAGTTTGTGAATTGGCATTTTCTCGATCAAGAAAAATCTTTGAGGGCGTATTACTTGTAGTTCCAGATGATCTCAGTACCTTGAAAATATATTCAAGATTTGTTGAATAAAGATCATACTTCTTGAACAAATCTACTGGTAAATAGGGAATATTATAGATAGATTCATTTATTGTGTTTAATGATTCAAAACTAAAAATATTATCTATTATTTGTTGATATATTTTGTTCTTATGGTAATGATAAAGACATAATTTTTTCTGATGTTCAAGAAACTGTTTATCATCTGAATCTTTTATCTTCAAAATTTCATAAGTTTTTATATATTTAGAAACTATTTCATTTATCATAATCTGACTCCAATTTTTGATAATTTATTTTTCCAGAATCTAATCTTGGCATTTCTGATATTTCTTTGAATTTTATACTATTCGAGGAAATATTAATTTTATTAGAAATCTTTTTTTTCAGTTCAACAATATTAATTTTGTTTTTTTCTTTGTTTTCTATGAAAATTCGTAAAAAAATATCATCTGAACAAACTGCTGATTTGTATCCTAGATTATTTAAAAAATCTTCTATGTCGACGAGAGAAACTCTAATCCCGCTGATTTTTGCAAATTTACTAATCCTGCCAACTAAAAAAACATAATTATCTTTATCTATCCAAGCTATGTCTCCTGTATTTAGGAAATTTGGCTTTTTCTTTAACTCACTTAGTTCTTCAAATGTATGAGCATATCCTTCGGTTACATTGTCTCCCTGATATACTAGCTCACCCATTATTTTGTTTCTTTCATTATTTTCTATATAAGTATTTCTCAGCTTAAATTTACCTCCAGGAATAGCTATTCCAATACTTCCAATTTTTTCTTTTAATTTTGAGAATGGTAGATAAGACATTCTTGCTGTTGCCTCCGTTTGTCCATACATAACAATAAATTTTTTATTATTTTCCTCTGAAAATTTTATAAATTTTTCAAGAAATTGATTCCCTAGTTTGCCACCCGCCTGAGTAAAAACTTTTACTGATGAGTTTTTTAATTTTTCAAGAAAATATTTTGAAATTATTTCATAAGTAAATGGAACACCTGAAAAATATGTTGGTTCATTTTTTTCAACATTAATCCAGAATGCCTTAGTCGTTATAGCGTCAGAATTTAGAATTATCGATCCTCCTGAATATAAAAAAGTATTTATGCATGACAGTCCATATGTATAGTTCATTGGAAGAATGGTAATGTGTCTTTCTTTCTCTGATAAATTTAGATACTTGCAAATTGCTAATGTATTTGACGTCAAATTTTTCTTACTTACTTTTACGACTTTTGGATTTCCTGTACTTCCAGAGGTTGTTAATAAAAGTGAGAGATATTTGTTATCTACAAAATTATCTTTTTGGTTTTTATAAATAAAATAATTCTCAATAAAAGATATATTTTTATTTTCATAAATATTTATTTCTTTCGGAGAAAAGACGTATGTTGGTAAATATCTTTTTATATATTCGTTTAAATGAGATTCGCAAATGTTGTCACTCAATAAAAGAGGGATTGATCCTTTCTTAAGACAAGCTAAATAAATCAATAAACATTCGTAAGAGTTATTGCATAATAAAATAACAATTTGTCTGGAATTAAAAATAGTATCTATTTCCCCGATATCTTTATTTAAATCTTCATATGTTCTTATTTTATTTTTTTCAATAACTGCAACTTTTTGTAGGTCTTTTTTATAAATCAGATCTAGCACTTTTTAATTAAGGTTAATATCGTATTTTGCTAATGTTTCTATACCTTTAGTAAATGAACTAAAGTCAATAATATCATCCATTTCAAACATAATATCAAACTCCTCTTCTAGTGCAGCAATCATAGACATATGACCAAGTGAGTCCCATTGTTCAATATCTTGGTATTTAAGGTCATTTAGAATGTCTTCTTCTATCTCAAAAGATTCAATAAATACTTTCTTGTATCGATCTAGATTACTCATAATATA
>CEPA01083389.1_pt1 | contig 23256 bp, 37 predicted proteins | sample 356241 | NCBI WGS metagenome assembly CEPA01 (sample SAMEA2620542, study PRJEB7988) | marine metagenome | biome: marine biome (ENVO:00000447); feature: surface water layer (ENVO:00002042); material: "saline water (ENVO:00002010), including plankton (ENVO:xxxxxxxx)" | depth 5 m
AGGGGAAGGCTCGAAGTCGGTATCAAAATCCTTAGGAGGCTCAGGCGGCGGAGTTGCCTCTGCTTCTTTCTCTTCTCTGCCTCTCATTCCAAGGACATAGTCGAACATCTGCCTGAGATCATTCTCAGAGTCGACATTTTTAATTCCAATATCTTTTGCTACACGGCTCCAAAGCTTGGAAGTATTGACATCGCCGTCGTGGGCAGGCTTGCCCTCGGGGGGCGTTGAATAGCCACTGCGATACGCAGCAAAATCAATTTCATCCTTTGGCAGCTCATAGAAGTCGGTTGGATCTTCCTCGTATTCACGGAAGTCCATCGCCTCCTGACCGTAATTACGGGGCTTCATCTGATAGCCCTTGTAAACGGAGTTCCTAAGTTGCTCTAGTTCTCTGTCTGTAAATGCCGCAGAGCTCACTGAACATTATGCAAATTCGTATTGTTAGTCTAACTCTCGTCCAAAAGGTGATTCTTCCATCAAAGCCGAGCGAATAAGATCATCCAGCATGACCGGTTTGTCCGATGACATGCGGAAGTCGATCCAAAGTTTGTTCGCTTTTTGAATCTTCTCGAAGCGCTTGAAATCTTTTTCTTTAGTTGCTTCCAGGAATAGCTGAGTCTCGTGCTGAAGTTTGGTGGTCGAAAACTCCAGGTCGATCTTTCCCATGTGCCTGTTGAGGTGGTAGTGAGGCACACCTCTTGCTCGCCAATGAAGCGGGTTGCAGCAATGGTTGTTGCCACAAACAGGCTTGATGGGCAGCCTGCCGATATCTCCCCAGGTGAACCAGAAGGCAACCCGTGGTGCGCTGTATTGCCTGGCAGCTCCCCAGTGTCTCGGGATTGCAAAGTAAGTGCTGTTGGATTTCGAGTGCTTATTGCCTTGCCAGTTCCAGCATTCATCTGGCTCTCCGATGTCCACGAAAGACCAGAACTCCAGGAATCTACGTCTGTACTTCCGGTGAATCTTGTGAACATCAAGTGTCAGACGTCCTTCCGTCAGCGCGGAGACACATCGAACACAAGCGTGACTGTCGTCGTATCTAGGGATTCGTCCGTCCCTGGACCCGAGGGAGTGATCATGAAAAGGGCAAAGTGGCCCGCCCTCGATCCTTGAGTGAAGATCTGGTGGGATGGGCCACTGAGCCATGACTATGAAACCAGTAATTGCAACTTATCGATTTCAGGCCGCATCTTTTTTTGCGGCATCGTCTTCCAGCTTGTTCAGCCTCATGACGTGATGAAGCCGGGGAGTGGGTTGCTCATCCCAGACGATCATTGCGTAGTTGATCGAATGCCCCCTGGAATCTTTCTTGACGACCATCTCCGAGACTGTCCCAATTCTCCTGTGATGGATGATGTTGGAGATCATCTTGTATTGAGGATGATCCTTCTGGACACAGTGATCAAGGTTCGTTTTAGGAGCCTCGATTACACGATCGCCAACGGCAAGGCGTGGTGTCTTCTTCCTGGTCATACAGTGTTCAGCGGAAAGCCTTTAGGTGGAACAAAGTCACCGCCAAATTTCACCAGCTGCTCACAGCTTGGGCGAAGTCTGACTTGACTTAAAGGCCAATCTTCAGAACGTGTACTGCCCTCAAGGGTGACTTTGATCAAGCCCCTGTTCCAGCCCGTCGTCGAAGAACCGGTTACGAATCCCGCCTGACCAGTGGTCTGATGGATAACTCGATGACCGATCTCCAGGGATAACACGCACTAAGTCTTGCAACCTGTACGACAGGGTAGTCAAGCTGAGAGATTATGCAATCGTCTCGTTCCATCCATCATTGACTGAATCCTCCATGGGATTGATAGGGCCATTCATGGGGATCCTGCTGACGGAAACTCCAGCCTCAATAAACATCGTCCGCGCGACGTTGAAAGAATCTTGCCAACGCTGCGGCTCGACGTAGTCAGGCACAACGACTTTATTGATGCCTGCCTGGATCAACATCGAAGCGCAGCGACTGCAAGTCATGAGCGGCCAGACATACATGGTCGCTCCAACCAGGCTGACTCCATTTTGCGCAGCCATTGCGACGCAATTCATCTCTGCGTGGACTGTCATTTCAAGCCTGGTTTCCCTGATCTTCAGCCTGGCATCCGAGTCATGGACACCAGCCGGGAGGCCGTTATATCCCTGAGCAAGGATGCGTCGATTGCGAACAGCGACTGCTCCAACCTTGGTTGATGGATCTTTGGACCAACCAGCAAAGTGCGAGGCGATAACTAAAAATCTTTGGTCCCAATGCTTAGGAGCTCTCGGAGCTTTGAGGTTATCCATTTTCCTAAAATGAATTATGTAGTAGGTGGCGCTAATTAATGCTCGAAGTCAGCGCCATCCTAGGAGTGGCTGCCGTAGGTGCTCTTTGGCGGATGGCCTTTGAGCAAGGCAGCATGAAACGAGGGATGTCTGCTTTATTGCGAGAGGTTCAACTTCTCAGAGCAGATGTCACGAAAGATATCCGACAGATTGAAGCCACGTTGCATGATCATGAGCTTCGCCTGCGCGACTTAGAGCACCTGAGCCCCACGCAAAGAGGGAAGAAATAATCAGGATTTCTCCAAGTGCCCGTTTAATTAACAGTGCCGCTGCAACCAGGACTCCAAGCACAACGGCAATGCCAAAGAGCACGTAAGACAGGAACACGTCCAACGCTCGAATCATCAAGCATCCTCCACGAGCTGGAGCAGAGGCATTGACTCAAGCATTTCGTTGAGGTGCGCAGCAGCCAGGCGATTGCGAATCTGCATCTCCTCTTTGCTGATCCCCCAGCGGTCAAGTGCTAGGCCGATCAGTCGATTGACCCGACTGTCAGAGTCGGTGTTAGAGAGCATTGCCTCGCACTCGAAGAGCAAATGCGAAGTCGGCTCATGAGCGTCTCGCAGAGTCGACAAGAAAAAGTTGTCATTCATTCGGAGTCAGCTCCTGATCCGACAGTGACTTCTTCGGTGTATGCGCCTGGGCGATAGCCAGAGTTCCAGATCTCGAAGCACTTTCTGTTGAGCTGCTCCCTGGTCATGCGCCATTGCTGCAGGCACTTACTCAGATCAGCTTTGATATCTGCCGCACCAGGGAAGCCGTTGTACCTGGGGAACAACCTGCCAGCATTGGTGAGGTCGTCTTCGGTGGGGCGAACAGCGAGCAGAAGGCGGTCGACCACAGCGCGGTCTCTCGCATAGAGCGGGTGGTTCTGGTAGTTCTCTTCCATCCTGAGCGATCTGGTATGCAGATGGTAAGACCGATCTCTAGGAGGCGCCACCAGGGGATTGAGAACTTCGCAAAAAGGTGTCAGCTCAGAGGTGCATAACCTGACACCCAGTAGATCCGCTGCACTGGAATGGATTGCAAGGAAAAAGAAGGCGGTGTCGTGCGGTGACGCGCTCGTCTATAACCTTTATTAGAAAAATTCCCCCTTTTCTTGGTTTTATAGCTCGACCAAGAAAAGCGTTCGGTAAACAGTCTACAAGACAAATCAGACAAGCGGGGAAGCAGGGGAGAGCCCTAAACCCCGCTGATTTTTTCTAATAAAGGTCTTAGACGAACATGGCACCACATACCACCCGATGAGACTCATGTGCAGCAGAGACCTAAACCGGTGTCATGAATAGGGTCACCCGATAGCAGGGCATTAAAAAAGCCAGTCCCAGACAGGAACCGGCCAAAAGAGAGTCGCAGATCTGTCTCGCTAATCCCAGTTAGGCGAGAGGTTGCCAGTCGGTGTATTGAACTGCTTGTCGTCGTTGAACCACATGTTCATGGCCCTGCCTTTGAGTTTGATGCGCTCCTTATAGAAGCCACGCCTCTTGAGGATGTCGCTGATCTGGCGGACCATGACCTTCTCGTCTTTGACGTCGATGCTCAAGCCCTTGAAGATGTCAGCCATCAACCAGTAACGCTTGCCGTGACATTTATGGTTCTCGCGATCAAGGGTCCCTGAGTAGGTCCTGGCCAGATACTTCAGTGATTCATGCTCCAGGGGGCTGTCGCCAGTGAAGGAGAGCATGTATTCATTCAGCTTGCGGATCTCGAAGCTGCTGAAGGTGTGCTCAGGTTTATCGAGGTAGGCCTTGTAGGCAGCAGACCAGAGAGCATCTCGATCGCGCTTGACCCGGTCCAGGTCGATGAGCTTGATCGATGAATCCTTCTCACTGGGAACAATGCCTTCAACCCTGATCGGCATGAAGCGGCGGTTGCCGGTTGGATCGACAAACAGTTCGTCGGAGTTAGCGCAGCCAACAACAATGAAGGCCCTGGCGAAGTTGCGCTCGTTCTCGTATTTCTTGGCACTGCGGTCGACGGAGGTGCTGATGAGGTTCTTCATGTCCTCGACGTAGCGGCGCTTGAAGAACCGCTCGCACTCATCGAAGACCATGATCCAGCCACCGTGCAGAACGTGAGGGCGATCCCTGAGGAAAGCAATCCCTTGCTGCACTGGTGCAACCCATGGGTAGGTGCCTGGATTGCTGATTGATGGAGGTGTCAGGTAGCTCCAGAAGGTTGTCTTACCGCAGTTCTGTGGACCGATGAGGATGGTCATCCAGTCATGAGTGCAGCCAGGATTCATCACCCTGTCCACTGCGCCGATCATGGTGCGCTTCATGATTTCGTCTGCCAGCTTCAGCCCGCTGGGCATCGTTGGATTGAGCAGCTCTGCATCGGGGCCGCCACTTTCGACGCCAAGAAGAGTGGTGGCGATGCTGTCGAAGTAGTCAATCGGCTTGACATTGGCGTTGCAGTGATTGAGGTACTCCTTAACTGGGTGGTAGGAGTTCTCCCTGGCAGCCACCAGGGCCGTGTCGTGGGTGTGCGACTTGGGGTAGACCTTGTTGGTCCCGGCTGAGATGCGTACATAAATAGTGGATGCATCATCAATGGGCTTGGGATCAGCCTTGTCTCCCCACTCCAGCTGCTGGTTCATGGCATTGAGGCGAATGCCTGGGTAGATCGTCCTGATGCGACCGAGGATTTCGGAGGTCAGATCGGTTTCATTGCTCGGGCGTCCTCGGCGACGAGGTTGCTGCTGTTCTTCAGTGGGTTCGGAACCGAAGGACTCCACGTCTGCACCCGTGTCGTCCAGCTCGTCGAAGACTTCTTCTTCGGCAACAGCCTGTGCCTGGGCAGGTTGCCTGTAAGTCCAGGGACGCTCGGAGTCGAACAGGCTCTGAGTCTGAGACTCGGCTTCGCGGATGATCTCAATGGCGTCATCCGGCTCACCCATAAAGGCTTCGTGCTCGTAGCCAACAACGGAATCGTTGATGATTCCCCAGCTGCTTTCACGCTCTGGCTTCAGCTCAGGCGGGAGATCACGTCGCCAGTCAGGGTTCTCCTGGTTGGCTCGCCAGAACAGGGTGCCGAAGCTGGTGCCACGGAATCCATAGAAGAATTTCTCGGTGGTCTGGTTTGACTTGGCCCCCTTGCCGTGGTGGCAGGACGATGCCCAGTCAGACCATGCGGGGAACATCCGCTCACCACCAGCTCGGCAGGACTTGGTGATATCGATGAAACGATCACGCTCGCCATCGGCGGTTGGAGTGATGACGTGGTGCAGGCACCAGATCGCCATATCTATAGATGCCTCGTCCAGGTGGTGGACGTCGCAACGCTGCCTGGCGATTCGGACTCTCGCCCTGTCACTGGCGTCTTCAATGATCGACTGAGGCAGAACCGCATCAGGGTTCCAATGGAAATGCTCGGCATCGGTGTTGCCGTTGTAGTACCGGCACACATCAGTGCATGCGGTATCACCACCGAGTGACAAGATCAGCTCGGTTACAAGACTCTTGAGAAGCTCTGGATTTTCGAGCCTCTCTGGAATGCGGAAGACCACGCGGAACCTGTCGCCAGGCTTTTTGCCGTGGCTTGGAGAGGTGTAAGCCCAGCAAGCGCAGGCAGCCAGTGGATGCTTTTTGAAGTCTTCGATGGACAGTCCGTTGTCGATGTCCACAGCGGCCAGATCCGCAAAATCGAATGCTGCACTGACTTTGTGGTGGCCATTCATGCGAACAGGCATGAAAGCTTTGCCAGCGCTGACAGCATCTCTCAGGTCCTGGAGGGTCCCTGTGTGCTCTTGCCAGTTGTAGACATAGGAGCTTCGCCACTCCGTTGGCTTGTTATGGATCTCCGGGTGGAGCATGTATGTCAGCTGCTGCATCTGCCTTTTGGTGTTGAGTGATGTGGCACTCAAAAATTATGGCGACTTCGATTAGGCGGTCATCCCGCGAGACATGTGTGTCAGGAATGCCCGATAGATGCGAATGAGAACCGTTTTCAAGTGATGTAGGATTTACAACTAAAGATGAAGCGTTCACACCGAGTCTTAAGGTTGTCATAACAAGACAAAGAGTGGTTGCTGTGGCTACCTTTTTTGCACCCAATTGCTCGTCGGGATACATTTCTGCGATAAAGTGGCCCCAACTGGGAGTTTCAGGTTCCACAAGGGGCGATCAGGGGCTACCTTCCTGATACGTTCATGGGCATGTCCCACTGACGCAAAAGGTACAGTCACCTCCATGAGTTCCAATGCAAGACAAATCAGACCAAACCAACCCTGACGTCAAGATCCAGCGGTTCGTTGATGCTATAAACCATGCCCTGGTGTCCAACAGCTGGACACAAAGGCGTCTCTGCGAAGAACTCGGTGTCACCATTGGCACCATGACTAAGTACCTGCGCGGAGCTGTTCACCCAGATCGAGTCGGGTTTGAGATCCAGTGCCGCTTGGCTAAAGCGCTTGGATTCACGCCCCAGGCCTTGCATGCCTACTACCAGACCGGTGAGTACATCACAGACGTCACCTTTGAACAGGTGGTCGCTTTCTGTCAGTCGCAGATCACCAACTCAGAGATCCCCGTATTGCTGAGTGCTGTGTCAAAGCAGATGTCTGAGGGCAAACCTCACTCACATTCGGCCAAGGTTGAGATCGTTCATACAGACGATGACGCCGAAGTAATGAGAGAAGGGATTCTCGGAGCTTTCCAAGAGCTGATGAAGACGAAAGAGCTCAGTTGGAGACGTGCCTGGTCGGTCTTTGAGGGAGCTATTAAAGCAAAGGGCCTGGACGAAGAAGAAATTGAAGGCGTTTACACGATGCTCCACCAGCCGGACACCTTTAACGGCGAGGTGATGACGATGATGCACCGCCGCATTGCTGATCGATTCGTTGACGAATGCCCTGGCGTCAAGACGTTCCGGGAACTCGGAGTTGTCTATGAGCCCCTGGAGGAATGCAACAGGCGCTACTGCCAGGCCAATGCAGCGTGACTGTTAAACGCAGTTAATCCGCTGTTAATTGCGAGATTATTGAGAATCAGAATTAGACGTACATTCTTTTATGAAACCAAGGCGAGCATCACGCTCGCTTTTTTCTTTTGTGCTGCGCAACTTAGTTGCAGTCTTAATAACGTAGTCCACTACTTTCAGTGTGTCCTCGATACCGCAGCCTGTAGGCATCCGGTGGTGAACGATATCGAAGGAGTCAAAGAAGAGTTCCGTTGCCTCGATGATTTCTTCTTGGGTGAAGGGATCCATCTTCATTCTTCGGCCTCCTGCTCTTCCATTTCTTTGAGCTCACCGTAGCGACGAACTTTCTGCAACCACTTGGTGCGGAAGCGATCCAGTTCATCGCCATGGAACAGGAATGATTGATCAGTCTCAGGAGTGGAAACCAGGATCTGGGCGCAATCCACGCTGATCCCCAGTGTCTCCTCGATGGCCAGGGCGTAGGCAGCGAGCTGCAAGCCACATTTGTTGAGCTTGCTCCAGCCGGTGAAGTTGCTCCGATCTGTTTTGGTTGGGAAGTATCGACAATAGGGTTGATTAGAAGTTTTGAAATCGCCGAGGATGACAACGCCTCCTCGAACACCGATCAAGTCTGGGCAGCCACAGAATCCGTACTTGTGGGACCATACCCTGGAGATACCATCCTTGCCAGTGCAGTAGTCCCACTCTGGCTTCAGTGGTTTTTCGGACCAAAGGAAATGATCGTATCGGTCCAGGTGCTGGCTGAGCCCCTGCCAGAATGGCAGATAATCTTCGTGCAGATCACCAACAGGTAGTCCTCGGATATAGCGCTCACATGCTGCGTGAATCGCAGTTCCCCTGGCTGCAGCTTTCTCTTTGCCTCCTGGGTTTTTCAAGTTCCAGTTATTGAGCATTTTCTTGGCATGCTCACTGGCGGTCTTGCCCAGGATGGTTGTTACTGAGGGGTAGGCTTTTCCGGGAATGTCTGTTGTGTAGTGTCGTGCGCCGTTGACTTCAAAGCGGGTTGGCCCGTCCATTCATTCAACGTCTTTGTAAAAACGTAACCAGTTATTGACAACGATTTTTTGGCAATAAAAAACCCGTGAGGTGAGCACGGGTAAAGAACCAATTAGCGTTCTGATTTTCTTACTGAGTGGTGTTTCAAGGTCGCAAACCGCACCTCGGAGCCCCCACCCGTCTTCGACGAGACCCTGTATTCATGGGAGAGGCACAGGAGGAAACGAGTGGTAAAGAGATAAACCCGTCGCCTGAGGTTGCAAGGAGTGAGGTCCTTTGCATTACCCGCAGCTGGTTAGGACTGCTTGCCTTCCACCACCAGGTCCCGGCAGTGGCTGTGCTTCACCAGGGAGAAAACCAATAAGGGTTATGAGTCCTCTGAACGCTGTGGCAAGCCAAGGTTAAGACTGGTCTTGCAATGCTGCTACCGGGCTTCAGATTCTCCCCAGGATTAAGGGTCAATTTCTGATGGGGCGTTGTCTTGGTCCCAGGGATCATTCACATTGGCCATCACTTCAGTGATGATGTCTTTCGCTTCCTGCTCGCTGCGATAGGCAGACAGCTCTTCCAAAAGTTGCCTGGCCAGGAGAGTTGCACCTTTCATAAGCTCTTCGAGGTTGACCTCTTCCTTACCCAGTCGCTCAGCCAGGACTGGTGCTACGACTGAAACGTATGCCTGGACGAATGCATCAGGGATATATCCGTTGAGAGAAGCGCCACCATTGGTGAACCCGTGGACCAGGTGACTGAGGTCACGAAGATGTTCATGCGACTGCTGCTGATAGACAATCATCTGCCGCAGCTGGATGTTCAGATTGCGCAGCTCTTGAACGATCTGCTTATTGGTCTCGAACAGAGTCAGGCTGTCGCTCGGATCCATGAATGACAACTCCATCGAATGCTTTCATTAACTGCAGAGCAGAACGAGTAACGCCATCAAGCTGGTTCCACGCCTGAGAAACGCTCTCGTATCCATAGGTGTCAATCAAATTCTTGACATCACTCTTCTTGCTTGCGTCTTTGAGGGATGTAAGCAAGTCGGAGACGTTTGGCATACTTGACGACAAAGTATGGTTTCTGTCCATTCACAATGTAGGCAAAGTCTTTAATAAGGCCATCAGCCTTCAGCTCTAACAACGCTTCGCGCACTTCTATGCCATCTTCAATGAAAGCAGCGTAGGTGCCGTCCTTGAGGAAAGTCCGCTGAAGCACACCACTCCCAGGCTTTTCGTTGTAGAGAAGATCTAGGAGCCTGAGGTGCATCGCTAGCTTGTACTGAAAGAGTTAGGCAGGTGGAAAAGAAACATCCTGAAGTTGAAGAAGGGAATCTCCTGGAACCAACGGTTGGCGAACAGCTTCGCCTCGCTGATTTCAACAACAAACTGGAGCGACTAGATAGAGCTGAGCTACTAGAGATTGCGAAGCTTTTGGCAAAGCAAGCGCTGGTAACTCAACCTTCAGCGATCAGATTCCTGGCCAGGGAGGCAGCCAGGAATCTCGTGAACCCGGCGACATCGGATCACTGGACCGAAAACGCAAAGCAGATCAGCAATGCGTTGAGAGGTGGGCTTCAGGAAGAAGAGTAACAGCTTTGAGAGATTTGTCACTCAGTCTTCCATGCATCATTAGATACATGTACTTTCAGGGGCACCAGGAGTCGAACAACTCTCTTTTATACGTGAGAGTGATTCCTAAGTAAAGAAAAATCCGCCTAAATAGGCGGATATGCGCACCGTGGCTTACTGATCGGTTACCAATCTTCGCCTAAACCCGCCGTGGCGAGTTCTTTGTCTGCCCCAAGGGCATCGCGAGCCATCGGTGGAAGACCAGTGACCTTCGATTCAGCGGGTTTGCCCGCAAAGGGGTCTGCTCCGTCGTACAAAGCTGGCAACCAGATACCATCTTTGGCCTTCAGCCACTTCTCTTCAAAGGCTCCAGTGGGCTTTTTGAGCGTCGGCGTGACTGTCCACTGGGTTTCAGTGCCCTTGCCTTTGCGCTTCACGGTGAGAGTGAAGTTGGCAACGCCACTGTCCAGGTGGATGTAGTCCTCCATGTCCAGGATGGCTTCGATCTGCTCACGCACACCCTTCTGGAATGCCGTGACGCAGACGTAGTCCTTGCGATCAGGGAAATAGCAAACAAAGCTCAGGAAGTATTTCGGCCTGTCCTTGGCCTTGCCCTCTGCCTCCAGCTCCTTGAGCCGATCAGCACTGGCATTCTTCGCTTCGTAGGTCAGGCCAATCTCTTCAGCAAAATCCTTGGGGTATTTGTTGAAGCGTTTGACCCTGCCTTCCATGGTGAAGTACTGGTAGCCAGTGACAACGTGACCGCTGTCGAAGAGACCGCAGGGCCTGAAGCTGATGCTCTCGCCATCGCCCAGGAATTTTCCAGCGAACTCCCAGTACTTGGGATTGAGTTCTCCTTTGCCTCCACCTGATCCGCCGGAGGCTGGCTTGTAGTCGTCGGGGAAAAATCCCATGAGTTAGTCCCAGGTAAATGGCATGTCGTTGTCGGAGGCCTTCTCAAAGTCCTCCTGGTCGTATCCCATGGCTGAAGATCCAGCCGGGGCAGCAGATCCGCCGCCTTTGGCCTTGCTGTGGACCTTCATGTCTCGGCACTTGACCTCGATGTAGGTGTTGCCTTCGCGACTGCGTCGCTGTTCGAGGATTCCGTGAGCTGACACAAGGGAACCTTTCGGTGCCTTGAGCAACTTGTCCTTCGTGTATCCGAAGCCCCGCAAGCGATACCAGTCCGTGGTCTCCTCCCCCTTGGGGTATCGATTCACGGCCAGGCTCCTGGAAGCTGACTTCTGCGAGTCAGTGAGTCTTCCCTCCTTTGCGAGTCTTCCGACAAGCACCACTTCGTTGACAAACTGGTTGTCATGGGCGTCACAGAACATTGAGCCTGTGACCACTGGGATGGTGTTGGGTTTGTCTTCCAGTGAGATTTCACCGGAGACGATGATTCGATCGCCTTTCTGCTTGGTGGCGAACACCTTGGCCAACTTGTAGCCGTTGGAAAACCTGATGATCAGGTTCACTGGCTCAAGGGCAGTGCTGTTCGCGGTGCATTCCCAATACTCTTTCTCGTTGTGGAGAGAAACAGCGGGAACGGCAGCCAAGGCAACGGCAATAGTGACGTAAGCCAATGGTGAGCTGCGTTGCCGTCGCAACGTATCCAGCTCGTCTGATCTGTCTACCTATTTGCAAGACATAGCGTATTCATTTAACCATTGCGGTAATTCAGGTATCTTTTCTGCCGTCTGAGGCATGACAAGAATCACGATATTTGCTGCTTCTGTCTGGATTCTCAGTGGTCCGCCGTCGAAAGCAGAAAGAATGACGGAGTCACTCAGCCCAGACAATCCCCTGAGTGCGCGCTCGACATAGCGGGATTCATATCGTCCAGCTGTTGCTGAGACTTCCGGTGAGCTGCTCCATCTCTGGACACAGGCATCAACAGCCTTGGCCAGTGGAGGGAACTCGCTGATGCTGCGGGAGACAATGATCTCCTTACGCTCACTGGTTGACTTGCGGAAGGTGGTGACGATGGCATTGCTGCCATCCACCTTGATCTCTCGCTCTGCAGTCTTGATCCCCCGGCAGAGACGCACCAGCTCCGGGTCAGGCATGAGCCTGGCAGTCTCATCGGCTTGCCCACCAGGGTCGTGAGCCAGGCAAGCGATCTTGCCTTTGTCGGTTGATGCGACGTAGACGCCGCCTTTGGGTGCTGGTGAAATCTCGACCGCCTGATACGGGGCGAACTTGCCGGTGAATTCAGCAGCTATGGACACCAGGGCAGAGTTGCACTGAAGCATTGTCTGACTCTTCTCGCATATCGACTGATCCGGTCAACGTAGTGACGTTGTCAAGCCACTTCCATCGATAGGGCATACGGATCTGAGCCAGGCGAGCATTGGCGTACTCCAGCTCATCAGCGGCGAGCATGGGACGCCATGCGATATCGAGCGGTTCACGCTTGATTGTGTGGACAAGTAATGCCTTTTTGCGTTGCATATCACCTCATTCGGCCTTTCAAGCTAGGGAGACTATTGACCTGGTAAATGTTGCTCCCGATCCAGCATCAATAGAATGGCCCTGTAAGGGAGAACGAACATGCATGTTCGTGACTACATAGCCATTGCAGGATTTGCTTATGGAGTCCTGAGTGATTCGTTGGGCGCTAATAGAAAGATTAAAGAGAACAGTCTGGTTGGATTATTTGTTGGCAGGTTCAAGAGCTGGATGGGTTACGCGCCCAAGAATGAAGCTGAAGTCACGAAGAATGCCAAGGTGCCAGCTCCAATGCTGATCGACCTGGCCCACCAGAGGAAGAAGCGTCTGCTCGAAGACCCCAACGTCGAGTCGGTGGAAGCTGCCTTGCTTGGCAATCAGATCGTGTTGACTGTCGTGAGGCGAAAGGTATGAGCAAGCACTGGAACAAATGGATCTCACCCCTCTATGCAGGGGCCTTGCACATGCCAGAGAAAGTCAGGGACTCACTGGGCTGGGGCGACGACGATATTGTCCTGATGGAGATGGTCGAGGGCGAGGACGGCAAGGAGCTGCGGGTGTCCAAGTGCAAGGAAGTCGACGTCCTCGATGTTGAGATGTGGTTTGAGGACTACGTCGCCAAGGTCGAGATGGGCGAAGTCTTTGTCATCAAACACGGAGTAGATCGTGTGTTATTCATGCCACCCGAGTTCTTTTCAAACGGCGTTGAATTGAACAACGAGTGGCAGAAAAAGTTAGACAGATTACTTGGCTAAGCGAACTCGTTAATTGGAGCGGTTAATTCTTCCAGCCCGCATTCTCTCGGGTCAATCTTATTGCTCTCGTCATTAGTTAACTGTCCATCATGTCCGAGAATCTTCTTATTCTTTTCAGCATCCTTTGCATTCCACTTCTGACGCTTAGCATCGGTTCGCTCGTAGTAATGCTTCTTCAGGCTGATGAATTTCATTTCAGCGAAGACTACGAAGACCTCCTCCGAGTCCTTAGCCCGAACTCTCATCTCGACCGTTTCAGGCACGTTGTTGTGGAGAACTTCAAGAAGCTGTCGAGTAGCTGAATTAGAGCAGCTCTCGTGGCAGAAGTCACCTTCGATGGTGTGCATGGGCGAGTCGATATTGAATCCAAAGCGTTGATAAAACCGACGCATGGTCTTCCCGGTGGGGGAAGTACCAGCGCTGTCTTGGTCACTCAGGTCGGGCCTGTCGTAGTCCCTAGCTCTACTCATTATTTGGTAGGTGATGTAAGTCTCCATAGATGTCGTCCAGGATTAGACGCCATTGATGGAGCGGTGCTGTGTATCCGATCTCAGCTTCCAGTTCCAGGATGGAATCAGGTTTGCTGATGTCAGCTTCGAGGAGGTCAAGCCAGCGGTTAAGAAACCAGTGTTTGTCACCTTGAAGTGAAGGTGCCGTAGCAAGGTTTGCCTGCTCCGTAGTCCAGTCGGAACGGGACGCCCGCCCGAACAAACGATTGCAGAACCCTTTGATTGGGTTCGACCGTTTGCGGCGGGATGCCTGATCTGGGGCCGGTGCGGATGGTGACTTGGTTTCGCATGTGAATGCCATGTCTTGCGAAGTGTAAGAAGAGTAACTGGAAATGTCTACTGACTGAGGGCCTTGGCATGGCTCTTGCCATACCCAACGAACTGACCCAGATTCTTGCGGGTGGAGATGGCCTTGCTCCACTCAGAACCTGCTGGCTGAGAACCGTGGACCAGGTGGGCGAAGGCATGAGGCTCGCCGGTGTAGGCATGGCTGTCGTCGTGATCGACTGGTATGCCAAGAGCATCAGCATCTGCCTGGAAGCAAACGACTCTGGAGTTGCGAGGGAAGTAGCCCTGCTCGATCAGGTGGTCGTGCTTGCCGCCCCAGCTGGCAGTGATGAACACGTTGTCTGGAATAGCCAGCTGGGCGAAGTACTTCAGGCTCTTCGTATAGAAATAGTGAATGAGCTTGGGAGTCTCACGAGCTGCACTGAGCACTGCATGCGCGTATTCAAGACTGAAGAAATCGCCCCCTGGATGCCAGCGAACATGGGTGTGCCAGCCAGATAATCCGTAGCTGAGTGAATCAACGATGAGCTGGCGCATGTCTGGCGCTTTCTGGAGCAGCTCATAGTTGTGATCGACGATTGCGCAGAGGTTCTTGGACCGGGCTTCCATCATTGCGTGGTAGCAGCGAAAGGTGGCTTGCGGTCCATCAATCACCTTGCGAGTCTTGCGATCAAACATTGCGCGACAATCGCAGGCACCAGGGCAGGTGACACCTGCTGGCAACGAGATCGTTGCTGTGGTCGGTGGGAGCTTGGCATTCTTGACGCCTAAACGAAGTAGTTGTTGCACAACACACAGTTGTGATAGGGCAACAAAAAACCCCCACCTTTCGGCGGGGGCAGTTGGCTCAGCTGACGCCAGCCTTCTCTCGGATCTTGTCGACCCAGGTGAAGAGATCGTCAACGATTTTCTCGGCTTTGTCTTCCGGCCATTCGTAGGTGCTTTTGTTGAACAGGTTTCCGAGTACCCGAAGGGACTGTTCGGCCTTGTCAACACGCCCATCGATTAGACGGTCGAACTTCTCTTGCTTGGTTTCCATAATCAAGCCTTGAAGTAACGCTGGCCGTGCTTTTCAACAAGCCCATCTTTGATGAGCTTTTCGAGCAGGCCGTAGCTGAACCACTGGCGAGTGTCGTTGTAGCCGATGGCTCTACCGACATCGGTGTTGCGAACGCCGGTTGGGTTCTGATCGAGGAAATGGAGGATGTGGTCCCGCAGCATGTCGTGTGTGATGAGCGGGCTGATCATGGTGACGGACGAGGTCATTGTGTTTGAGCTAGGTGAACACACCGTTGTGAAGGTGCATAAAAAAAGCCCCACCTTTCGGCGGGGCAGTTGACTAGCTCCAGGTGTAAAGGACATCGCCGTGGGCATCGGTGATCTGCCCGCTGCGGTTGGTGAACATCAGCCTGAGCGCCTGGCCCAGGTCAGTGCAGTGCTGATCGTTGAACCAGCAGTACTTAGGCGGCTGATAAATCAGCGCGTTGGAAAGCTTGGTAGAAACCTTTTTCCAGAGCGGTGAGGTGCTTGTTTGACTCACCTTTCTGCAGAGCTGATCTTGCGCGTGTCTTGGCGCGAGCAATGATGTCATTGGTGTTGGCGTTTCGAGGATCGAGTCTCATGAAGCATTCGACCGATAAAGATTGCAGTCGCAGGCTTCAACTGTTCTGAATTCCGGGATGCCCAGGTCGCAGCTATTGCCGTCGCAGTAAGTGCAGTCGAGGCAGGGCAGCTTGCTAGTGGTAGACAAGTTCGCCCCCATCCCTGCGACCAGGTCCTCGCAAAGTTTCGAGCGCTTCAAAAGAAGTGAATACAGCTCGTCGGAGATCTCCCTGGTTGTCTGCCGGTGTCCACAGTTTTTGCAGCAGAGCCGCCTGCGCTTGTGGGTCTCCGGGTGAATCTTTGATGACGAATTCACCCTGGCTTCGAGGACGTACAACGCTCTGGTCCCGCATACCGGACAGGTGCGCCCAACTGTCTGCTCCGGGAGCATTAGCAGAAGGCGCTGCCAGTATCGACAACCCCGAGATCAGCAAGGTGACGACGCCAAAAGCTCGCTCTAGACGAGGAGTCAATAGATGTTCCATAGAGAGGGTGCAGGCCTGTCCTGCCGTCTGTTTGGGTGTGGAAGTACTCAGGTGCAGGCATTGCCGGGATGTTTGGGTGATCCCTTGCCATGCGCTTGCGGTAGTCCCTGTAAGCGGAGTAGTGACTGTCATCGAGCACGAACTCGCTTGGGTCAAAGTCCCGTTGCGGTTCTTGCGGCATAAGCTTTGTGTGACATGGCGCTCATGATGGGCACAAAAAAGGGGGCTGGCAACCCCCTTGTCTTGTGCATGTGCTGACAAATCACACAAGCAGCAGCTCGGATGCCGCCCTGGTGAAACGCTGAATCCTGTTGGCGCGACTGCCCTCGATCTGAGAGCGCAGGCTGCCACCAGTCTTCTTGGAGTTGTAGGAGTGGGTCTGGTGCTGGGTTACAGCATTGAGCAGACGCCATCCAGTCGTGCCCCGGCCATCGAGCTGACCACCGATGAGCTTGTTGTTGGCAGGGTCGTAGATCTCGATGATCTGCTTGGCCAACTTCTCGCCGTCCTTCTCAGTGGCACACCAGTCATTGATGAGCTTGATGCCATCCTCGATGTGGACGGTGGTTTCCCGGAGTCGATCTTTGGTCAGGTCGTAAGCAGAGCATTCCTGGAATGCTTTCTGCAGGACAGGTGCAACATCGGCGTAGGTGTTGACCCGGTCGTGGCTGAGCCTCACATCCCTGTCGGTCACTCGCCTGGACATGCCGTTAGCGCAGATCAGCTCCTGAGAGAAGATGGTCGCTCGGGGCGCGAGCTGCTCGGCGTAGTAGTCGGTGACCACCAGGTAGTGGACGGTGCGATCTTGCTGACCGACGAGGTTCTTGATGTTGAACTCTTCGCCTTCGTATTGCTGCATCAACGCAGCACGGTCAAATCCTTGCGTGAGCTTGGAGACCATATAAAAGGTCTTGCCAGCATCGAAGGTGCCGACCAGGTCGAGACTGATCTCTTTCTCGGATGCCAGGGCAAACTTCTGGAAGAACTCAACGAACTTGCCAGGATCAGTTGCCTTGCGCTGATTGCCGTGTGTGCCCAGCTTGGTGTAGTTGTCACTGCGGAACCAGCCACGACGATCACGGTCATCAATGATGAGCGGGCTGCCATTCTCGTCGGTCACCCTGTTGCCATCAGCATCGAAGAAGGTGTGATGCACCTGGGAGGTGATCACCTCGAAGTTGCAATCGATGGCATCCAGGATCTCGCTGGGTGTCTGATCGGGGCGAACGATGCAGTTGCGCCCATAGAAAAAGCGCAGGTCAGTGTCGTTGAGCTTGGTCTGGGGTGTAGGAAGACTGATCATGATCGGAGGTAAAAGAAATGAAACGGTGTGCTGTGTCAGACGATTGGATCGATGTCGCAGTCAAACCCCCTGTCTTCGCAGAGAGTGAAGCGATCCAGGGCTGCAAGCCCCAGCTCTGAGCGCAGGAAATTAAGGGCATCCATGAAGGCGACGGGGTCCTTCTCACAGGCGAGACGCTCGTCAGCAACTGGGTTCTGGTCAATGAAGACGTCGAATGCAATCGCTTTGAGCGTTTCACTACCCACTTTTCTGCCTGGGAGCTGTTCGGTGATCATTGTGACTGCTGTGTCTTTCGATGACAACCGATTGATGCAGGCGAGCTTGGCGACCGCCTGCCTGGCGCAGTACTGGAGGTTGTTGCACTTGAGGTTCAGCTGGAACCCTGTGTTCTCACCGTCCCTGCACTGAACACCCATGTAGTGCTCGTCCTTCTTGTTTGCCCAGAGTGAGATCCCAACGACGATGCCCCAAAGGAATTCAGGCCTGTTGTTGGTATCCATCTCCTTGATGGTGCCGTTGGCTTCAAGGAAGTATTGGATAGGCCTCATGCGAACTGGCCTGATGGCAGGCGAAGTCAGCCCTGCATAGAGGTCATTGGCTTCCGAAGTAGTCAGGAGTGACGAAGACATAAACGTAGTCAACAAATGAACACACCGTTGTGGCGGTGCAATAAAAAAACCCCACCTATTGGCGGGGCTAGAGTTAATCGATGGAATCAATACTTCTGGCGTTGGCAGTCAAGTTGGCAGAGCCTGTGCCATCAGACCCCTACGCATTCCTGAGTTGCGAGCAAGCGCAGGAAATGATCATTCGGGTGTATCTGAGCGAGGATCTGACAAAACGACAGAAGCAAGAAGTAACAGAAGAGTTGCTAGGAGTAGCACCGGCTAAATGCGCTGTACCTCAGTTGACGACTGCACGAGGGTGGTCAGCGCCGTTGATCCTCGATTGAGGTGAGTTGCTGCTCGCACATGTCGACAAGGTCCTCCACATAGGCGAGGATCTGATTCATTTCGTCTTTGTGCTTTTGCCATTCACCAGCAGGCTGCATCTGAAACTCTCTGGGATGATAGATCGCGGCGTGAGCGTCATGGATAGCTAGCCGTGCAGATCTTAGTGCCGTGGTCCATTGCTCTTTGAGTGAATTAGGACTGGAGCCATTCAAGCTCAGGACTGGCAATGTGTACTGCTTGGACATAGAAATAGTCATTACGATTAAGGAAAGGGATAGTGGTCAATGCATCCAGAAATGGGCCTCATCAAGCAACACGAGGAGGCAATGTTGCCTGGCTCTGCCCTTGCGAGGAATCTCGTGATGTTGGCTGCCTACGTCAAGGAGTTGCAGGTACAGTCACACCTGATCCACTTGAACTACGAGGGCAGCAACTTTCTTGAGATGCATAAGTTCCTCAAGAAGAGATATCAGAAGCATCTCGATCAATTTGATGTGATCGGAGAGTTCGTCCGGGCGATGGACTACATGATGCCTCTGTGTGCATGTGGCCTGAAAGACGCTCTGGGGCCTGGCTGCTTTGCCAATGTCGAGAGCCATGACGGTCGCTCGATGCTGCTGACGTATCACCAGAATCTGTGTGATCTGTGTGAGATCATTTGCGCGATCGAACCGATGGCCCAGGAGATGAAGGCCCTGGATGTGGCTAACTACCTGGTGGAATTGATGGAAGATGCCAACAAGTCGGCATGGTTCATCAAGGCCAGCCTGCGCTGCGGTTAAGAAAGGATGATTGTCTCCTTCTGTTTCCAGCCCTTGCGCTCGACCCATTCCTGGAATTCAGCGCGAGCAGCTGGAGTCATGTAGCCATAGATGCGATTCATCACATGCTTGAAGGCATGTTCTTTCTCGCTGATCTTGTCGAGCTCCAGTGCAGCCATGGCCGCACAGGCAACATCGAGCAGGTCATACATGGGGATTGCAGCGCAATCCAGTGATTCACTTTTTTCCAAGAGTCTGCTCAGGTCGTTCTTCTACCGTATCCAGCGTGGCAGGGACAATTTGAATGATTTGCACTGCGTCTGGATAGCGGAAGAGAGTCTCCCGGATAGCCATCTTGAGATCGTGCGACATCACTGAACATCGGGTGAGTTCGCCACATTCGTCAACGTACTGGACGTTGTAGAGCATCAAGCCCCAGGTTGCTGTCTACTACTTTAGTAAGGTCAGTAGACATTAATCCATCTGTTGAGCTGTGCTTTGGTGATGTGTCCTACCTGGTGCAAGTTGATCAACACCTGCTCAAACACTTGAAATTTTTGGACGGGGGTTAGATCCTTGCCACCGTTAGCAGCAATGGCTTCAGCGTGTGTTTCACGAAGAGCACTTTTGATTTCTGCGAGTGTCATGCGCAAATCTCCTTGAGTGATTGTTTGTGTCTGAAAGTGTGGCCGATCTCTTCTTCCAGGTCTGTATAGACCTTGAATAAATCGGGCCTGAGTTTCGCTGCTGTGCGCAAGTCCTCTTTGCCTGCCAGAACGCAGAACGAACAGGAAAGCCTGCTCATTCCTGCCTTGTAGGCCCAGTGAACTTCTTGCCCAGCTGCAGCGATTGCGGCGTAAACCTCGTGCTCCCTCATCTGAAGGATCGGGTTGCAGTCATGAACTGTGCGTTTGCTATTGGTCAGCTTGGCGTTGAGGTTCCAGGGCAGAGCCTTGGCTCGGTTGGCTGACTCCTCAGCGCGGATCCCCATGCAATTGATGGCACGGATAGCTCCGCGTTCTTTCATGATCCGGCGAATCTCCCGTTGGATGGGACCACGCTTGAGGTCACTGGTGCAGAAGCGACTGGAGCTGCTGGGCCACATGCCACGCTTGCGCACGTAGCCAAGCAAGTCTTTGCTACTGCCATCCCTGTAGTAGGCATGGGCAATCTCAAGCTTGCGGCCATCGATGTTGGCGCGAATGTGGTCCTTGACTCCACTCCACTCGACGAGATCGCCGAGGTCTGCGTGGATGATGATGAGCTGGTCGGTAGGGACAACCTCTCTGAGGTGTAGATACATCGCCTGACTGTCCTTACCGCCGGAGTGATTGCAGAAGACGAGAGCTCCTGCATTCACTTCTTCGGCAAATGTCATGGGTCAATCAGGTTTTGTGGCAGGAAAGTGTCTGCAGACGGCATCGCAAAGCTTGCGGGTTAAGTCATTTCTATCTTCTAGAAATTGACCTTCAGGCCAAGTTGCATACCAAAAGCTTTCAATGATGAAATCAATGTCTTCCATCAGTCGCTCGCGGTCCATCAGCATGTCGAGGTGGGGTTTGTGTTCCATGAGTGTGCGATGCCAAGGGCTGTCGGCAGGGAAAGAGTTGAGGGGGTTCATGGGTTAATCAGGTGTTGGGGTGGGAAGTGCTTGCAGACGGCATCACAGAGGGCTCTGACTAAAGCGTCATTGCCTTCAGTGTCCAAAGGGCAATAGTCTTCAACAATGGAATCAATGTCTATCATCAGTTGCTCTCGTGCTGAGAGATATTCAAGGTGTGGTTTAATTTCCATGGGTCAATCAGGTGTAGTTGGAATGATTTGCAAGTGACCTTGAGCAATTTTGTCGAGCATGACTCCGGTGGAGCCTTTAACAACTCCTGAACCGTCGATACGAATGCAGCCAAGATCTTTGGCTATTGCATCGACAATGTCAGGAGTGTCTTGATCGACACGAGTGGCAAACATTCGTCTTGTCATGGTTCAACCTCTTGCGTGTGCTTTTGCTTCCAGGCCGTCCACCCAAGCTGGGTGTAGTTGCCATGAATCCATTCGTTTACCTCATCGCCTCGCCTTAGAACTTGGCTGCAAGTGACAATGTGCTTGGCGTAATCATCTTCATCTATGAAGTGATTAGGTTCCGTCAGCTCCTTGCATTTATTGAGAGCAGTGAGATAGTCGCAGTGTTTCTCCCAAACGACTTTCCATGCACTCGTGAGCTCATCCCGCTCAGCAGTGTTGACTGGTGGGTTGGGGATAGGGCATTCAAATTGATTGGTCATCTTGTATTCAGGCTGCACCTGAATCTGACCCTCTCGTCCACGATCGGAAATGAATTTCATTAGATGTCAATAGCAAAGTTGTAAATGCAGAAAGCGAATAACTGCTCCAGAGGCATGTCGATGGTGATACGCTGCTTGCTCTTCACTAGGTAAAAACCAGAGGATGTACCTGAGTGAAAAACGCACAAGCGGTCATCCAGCTTCTGCAGTTCTTGCGCAAGGATGACGAGATCAATCCGTGCTGGGTTTGTGTTAGGCATTGGCAGACTCGGTGAGGAAGTCGAGAAGACGCATCGCAAGCTTGGGGCTGATGATGGGTCGGAGGGTATCCAACAAGAATGATGTTGTCTCTTTGTCGAAGTAGCTGATGCTTAGTTGAGTGACCGACTGAAATTCAGTGAAGTCATTCGCCACTAATGCCTTGACGAACTTTGTCTGTAGTTGAACAGTGGTTTCAATGATGCGCCTGTGTTGTTCAGACATATGGATTAGTTAGGATGAGGTGAAATCGTCGGGTCAGTAGACCGCAACCACCATCACCAGACGACGGGGGTGATGCTGTTTGGAGGACGTCAATGAAGACGCTTACTCGCGTATTGCTGCGGTCTGGTGGTAGATCCATCCGCACGGTTGAGCTTTGCTACCGGGGAATTAAGTACGTTCGTTACTGGGGTTAATCCTTAACGAGACGTATCGCTACGAGTTCCCAATCGCGCCATTCAGGCGTAGCTTTGCGCTGCTCAAAGAAATGATTAGCGGCTTCGTCGTCGTTGTCAGCTTCGATCGTGACCCAGGAAGGTAGAACTCCTCCACTGGGTCCTGGTCTTTCGCAGGTGAATCTGTAGAAAGGCATGGTTCTCCATAGAGATTGTTGTACTGATCTGCGAGTTCATCGCAGGTGTCGAAGTCGCCTCGATTAGCGGCGGCTCTCAACTTGTTTTGGAAGATGAAGTCCTGGTAATCGGGATCCCAGGAGCATTCATCTGGACTGAGAGGAGGGCCTGACATGAGCGGTTCGTCCAAGTGCTGCGGCTTTGATCCGAGCTTTGACATTGCGTTGGCTTCGATCGCTGCAGCGAGAGCCACGAGGGAGAATCACCGAGCCCAGTTGAAAGAAAGCAATGTCATGCTTTCTGTGGGTCTCGACTCTTAGAAATCCCTCGTATTTTTGGCACTCACGCAGCCATCTAGTGCTGTATTTAGTCATCGCCTTTGCTTGCATTCGATAAGGACACCGGCATTGAGAGTCCTGATCGCTTCAGCTCGTTGTTCCTCGGAGGGAGTAACACCGGCTGCATCCCAGCAAAGGCACAAAATGTCGTACCGCTTCAGCGTGTGGATTGCGACTGGATCCTTAATCGGCTCAGGATCTTGTTCGACAACCGGAACTTCCTGCCAGGTCATGGGATCGTCATCCTCGACGGGCTCTTCGTTGAAGAAGTCATCGGAAAGGATGGAACGAGTGACCTTTCCGTCTTCCGTTTGCACACGTTGGTCGGAGAAGTGGGTGCCCTCGATCAGCTGCACTTTGTTCTGCTTCTGTTCGATCACCCACGAGACCTGATGTTCTTCGCACAGGATTGACCAGTCTTTGCGCTTGGAGTTCTGATGCTTGGCCCAGAAGTAATACCAGCCCTCGTCAAGTTTTGATAGTTCAGGCTCGCTTTCGATAGTGACGATGGCTGGGATTGGTGTTTCTTTCTTAGATCTTTTTGGGGTGGGCTTGTGGCGAGCCTGGTTGGATGAAGAGGCAATCATGATTTAGTCAAAAGATGGAGGTAAGGAGCCAGGGAGAAGGTGTGAATCTTTCCGCCTGGTGGATATGCACGAAGCGATCTGAAGATCCTCATTTGCCTGCGAGATAACGCAGTTGCTTGACTGAGGATCTTGTGCATGACGCCACTAGGCATCGAATTTCCCTCCGTCGAAGTACGGTTCGAGCAGGGTGTAGTTGGCTTCGAGCAGGTAGTTGGCTCGGCATCGATCTGAATCGCAGGCGATCAGATACGCGATCAGTCGCTTGACACCGCTGCCGCCGTATCGGTTAAC
>CEPA01038244.1_pt1 | contig 23170 bp, 21 predicted proteins | sample 356241 | NCBI WGS metagenome assembly CEPA01 (sample SAMEA2620542, study PRJEB7988) | marine metagenome | biome: marine biome (ENVO:00000447); feature: surface water layer (ENVO:00002042); material: "saline water (ENVO:00002010), including plankton (ENVO:xxxxxxxx)" | depth 5 m
TTGTCAGGACTAGCACAAGGAGGTCAGCCTAGCTTTGCTCAGGTAGCTTCAGGTGCTTCGGTCAATTGGAACTCAGGTGATACTGCGACTTACTCACAAGTAGCAGTTATGCCACAGGTAACAACAACAGCACAACTGATGCCATGGTGGTCATTTAGAACAAACAGAAGCTATGCATACTTTAACCAAAGTTCATGGGAAACAGCAAACTTACAAGTTGGAGACGAAGTCAATGCAGATGGCGGAGGTAACGAATACTTCCCAGCAGGAACTACAATTCAACAAATTGTAGACCAAACAATTTACGGTAGATACTTGGTATACTTCTCACAAAACTCTAACTCAAACAGTTCAAATGGTGCTACACAAACATTCCAAAAAGGTGGAGACACTGTAAATTCAAACGTAGCATTTTTCACAAAATCTGCTTGGGACACAGGCGGAGCCAAGAACGGTACTGAGGTTGGAGACTCAAGCGGTGACCCAACAAACCAAAATGATATCACAATGCCAGCGGGATCTTATGTATCAAATATACAAGGTCCATTGTTATTCGGTGATCAAAACAGTGGTGGTATCGAGTATTATAGAGTTACATTTAACAATGCTTTCAACGGGACGTTAAGTCCAGGAGACTTGTTCAACTTTACGTTCCAACAACCACCTTATGCACAGCCAGGTGAAACAGTATTTTCATTTATTGCACAACCAGGCGAGAGGTCAACACTTGATCTAAACTTGTTGAAAGAGCTTACGAATACAACGTTAGGTGGTAGAGGTACGTTCCCGAATGGCCCTGATGTGTTAGCTATCAACATTTACAAGACTGAAGGTACAACAACTCCTGCAAATATTATTGTTAAGTGGGGTGAGGCTCAGGCCTAGGTTCTTTTTGGCTATCTCCAGGAGCAATCCGATAATTATCTTCAACTGAATCAGCAGTGCTTACTTCTGTTATAGAACTATTTGCTTCTAAACAAACCAATTGATGTGGTTGCAATGGAGGATTGTGCCAGGTCATGCCAGAAGTTAATTCTTGTTCATGAAGTTGAGATGTTTTTGTATCTATCCATCTAAGTAAAAATTTACCATTATTCACAAACCAACTTTCGTCTTTTTCTCTATGAAAATGCATTGAAAATTTAGCACCAACTTTTTCAAATACCATAATTTTACCACAGTATTTTTCGTTGGTTGCCCAGATTAATTCATATCCCCAACCTTTTTCAACTTTTCCTTCAAGACGTTCTGTCATGTACAATTTCCTTTAAATATTCTTCTAAAGTAATCCAATGTCTTATTGGTATAGTGTTATGTAGCTTTGAATTATCAGCACAAGTGTATTCCTGATATTGATTTTTTAGATGGTCTGGCATGTCTATATATTCAATTTTTGCACCTGTTTTTTCTGCAATTTGTTTTGCAACAGATTCAATATCTACTGCTTTAGCAGTTCCTAAATTAAATAATCCGCTCTTGTCTTGGTGAAGCATTTCTTCTTGTATTCTGACAAGGTCGTAAACACATACAATATCTCTTTTATATTGGTCACTGTTTTTAAAAAGTTTTATTACGCCATTTTCTGATGCTTGTCTTTGAAATTTACTGACCATACTCATTTGATCACCTTTATGGCCTTCACCTGGACCATATACATTAAAATATCTATATGATTGCACAAGTCCGTTGAATTGATCAATACCGTTATCTATTAAAAACTTGTCAATTAAGTACTTGCTCCATGCATAAGGAGTCATAGGATATACAGGATCTTCTTCTGTATACATATCTTTCACAGTATTTCCATATACTGCGGCAGTGCTTGCCAACTGAATATTTGTGCTATAATGATCGCAAACTTGCATTAGTCTAAGTGTAAATTCATAATTATGTTTCCAAACTTTTGTTACATCTCGTTCAGTAGTATCAGATATTGCTCCTAAATGTATTACCCAGTCATACTGATCAACAGCAGGCACAACATTCTCTACGTAATCAAATCCTTCAACTTCGTGACCTTTATGTACAAGATATTGAGCCATATGGCTTCCAATAAATCCTTTATGTCCTGTAACTAATATTTTCATATCTTTAATATACTACCTTTTTGTAATATTGTCAATAGTTTTTGTAGTGCTATGTCCTTGTACTGTTGGAAATATTACTACTTCTGCTAAATGGTTTCCTACTACTGTTTCAGGTATGTAATCACCTCCTTTTACTATTATGTCTGGTTTTATATCTTCGATTGCATTTAATGGAGTATCTTCACCAAAAACAACTACATCATCTATGAACCCTAGCTCTAGTAAGGCTTCTTTTCTTTTGTGCTGATCGTTTATAGGTCTTTGATCTCCCTTAATTCTTTTAACACTTGCGTCACTATTAATGCCTACGATTAATTTATTACCTAAAGTTTTTGCATGTTTTAATAACTTTAGATGTCCAACATGTAAAATGTCAAACACGCCGTTAGTAAACACAACACCTTTGTTTAAATCTTTTTTTGTAATTACAGCTACACCTCTTTGTTCTACAATACGTGCGGCTCCATAACATGCTAGTTGACAGGCTTCGAAAATATCCATTTGTCTTTCTATTCCGTAAGCAATTATAGCAAGCACTGTATCTCCTGCACCTGTTACATCTGCAACTTCCTGTACAGGTTCCTTATAGTGGGCATAATCACCATTCTTGTGAAGCACATGAAGTCCGTTTGCGCCATCTGTAACCACTAACCATTCCCAGTAATGCTCTTGCATTTTTGTTAATGCTTTGTCTTTTGTAAATTCTCCAAACCATTCAATGTATTCTTTCATATTAGGTTTAACAAGATATGCATGTTTATAAAAACTTGGATCTTGTTTTGGATCTACCAAACACATACAACCTTTATCAGTAAGTTGTGAAACAGTATCATTGGTAACTGTCCCCTTATTATAGTCACTAATACATATAACATCATTGATAGTAGCGTCGGAAAATAGCCGGTTAAACGCATTTTCCCCTATGTATTTTTGCTCTCTATCCCAACGGACTATATGTTGCCCGTTTTGACTAACTAAACGTGTTTTTGTGGTTGTTATTAAGTGATCGTTTGCTATATATGGAGTAACATTTGTGTTACCAAGTAATTCTAAGATCTTATATCCTTCTTTGTCCTGTCCAATACTTCCATATAGCTTGACGTCACCGTTGATTGATTGAATATTTACAGCTAAATTTCCTGCTCCACCTATGCTGAAATCTTGTTGTTCTTCAAGCAATATTGGTACTGGTGCTTCAGGGCTGATTCTATCTGCTTGACCTATTATCCAACGATCAAGCATTATATCTCCGTATACTAATATCACTGCATATTCCTAATATATTCTGTATTATCAGGCAAATCTTTGGCCATAAAATCAAACTTATCAACAAAATCAATGTAAGAAGCATTGCCAATTAGTTCATCATTATTATAAATTATTTCTTTCCTACAAACTTCGTCACTCAACATTCCTGTACCTGCTAAAACATAACTCCATAACGGCCAACCTGCACTACCTTCTTGTCTTGGAAATAAAGTTGCATTTGGTACTCTATGTTTGCACATGGCATGAATGTCTTTTACAAACTGAGTCATAGTTGCACCACTATCAATGTATTTCCAAAATTCAGTATCATTCCTACCACAGGTATAGTGAGCAACTAAAAAATCTTTGACTGTATCATAAAGGTGTCCATTAACATTATTATATGAATCGACCTGTGCATCATTGCAAGTTATTTCTGCCGTCTCACTTAGACACCCAAAAACAAAATGTTTTAATTGCATAATAGTTGTATGAATACTTGTTGCTTCTAATGGTTCTGCAAAAGCCGCACATAACCCTACTGATAAAACATTTTTGATCCAAAGTTTATCTTGTCTACCACTTTCAAATTTCAATAATCGTATAGGATCTACCTTCTTACCAATTGTTTTTTCTAATTCATCTTGTGCTTGTTCGGGTGTAACAAAATCATCACAAAAAACATAACCACAACCTCTTCTATGCAATGTTGGTATTTGCCAACACCAACCGTTGTTTTGAGCCCAAGCGTTTGTTACAGGTTCTATTATTTCATCTTCTTCGTAAGGTAATAAAAATGGTAATGCACTGTTGACAGGTAAATTCTCTTTATAACTTTTCCATTTACCTCCTACAGCTTTCATTAAGATTTGATTAAATCCACTTGCATCAATAAACATATCACCTTGAATTGTTTGTCCGTTACTTAATTTTAATTTTTCTACCCAACCAGTTTCTGAATTTAAAATTACGTTCTCTACTTCACTGTCAATGTGTGCAGTATTGCTAATTTTTTTAAAATATTTTCCTACTTTGTGTGCATCAAAGTGGTATGCATGATTACCGTCTTTTTCTACAAAACTATTTTTATTATGATGTATTTTATATCCTAGTTCTGTTGCTAAATGTAAAAGATTTTGATCTCTATATCCTAGTGCATGTTGGAATACGATATCACAACGGTCATTAGAAGTAGGAGATCCATCTATCGGAGCAATGTAATGTCCAGAAACATCTTTGTTCCAATTAATGTGTTTTATACCAAGTTTTAGTGTAGCATCACATTCTTTAACAAAGTCCTCCTCAACACAACCTAAATCAAACATTTCATTTTGCACTATTGTTGTTAGTGAACCTGTGCTTCCTTCGCCTGCACCTATAATGCCTATTTTAGAACTTTCAATGACTGTAACAGTATGCTCTGGTTTAATTTTAGATATCATTAATGCCGCAAGCCAGCCAGCAGTACCTCCACCTACTACAACTATTTCCATTTTAGTCCTCCAAACGATTCTATATATTCCTTATGATCAACACATCTATCTTTACGAGCTTGTTCTTCTGCATAAAAATCAAGCAATTTTGATTCTGCAATTTCAGTTTTGAATGAATGTTTTTCAGGATTAAATTCAAATTCAAACTGTGCCATCCAAGCAAACCAACTCGATGGATGGAAGATTGTATTTGTGTTCTGTGTTTGAACAGCAACGTGATTTCTAAAGCCAGGATCACGCATAACATCTTCCATCCAAAGTTGATAATCACTTGGAGTGTGATTTTCCTTTACATAATCCCAAAACTTGCTAGATAGTTCTGTTTTAGAATAATGCATATTTACAAAATCTATTGCATTTTCGTAATAACAACCAAGTCTTGTATTATAATAATTTCTATCATTTTGATCTGTGTAACCTATTCTAATTCTTTCTTCTAAGTGTTTTATTCCTTTAATCATACAGCTTAATCCTGTTGATTCTAAAGGTTCAATAAATCCCCCACTGAGTCCTATTGATACTATATTACCTTCCCAAAAATTTCTGCTATAGTAAGGAGTCCAGTCTATAACTTTTGTTTGATCAGGTTTTATTCTATCGTTCCAATACTTGCAAAAATAAGCTACTGCTTCTACTGGATCAGTAATGCTTCTTTTAAACACTAAACCAGAACCCATTCTGTCTTGAGTTGGTATTTTCCAAATCCAACCGTGATCAACTGCATCACAAACAACATAAGGTACAAATTCGCTTTCGTCTTTGTATTCTACTCTACCAGCAACGGCTGTGTCACAGAACAATCTCTTAGATAAATCTACCCTATCTTGTTTTTTAAGTAAACTTTGAAAACCTGTGCAATCGATGAATAAATCAGCATGAACCATTTGTCCATTTTTTAATAACAAATGTTGTATATCCTGTCCTTGCTTTTCAACATGTATTACATCTTGTTTAATTAAATGTATGTGCGAACTTATTTTTTGTTGTATATATTGAACCATAGCGCCACAATCAACATGATAAGCATAACTGCTTAGATCATTAGGATCAATTTTGTTATGTCTGACTGCACTATCGTACATCATTATTGCATAATCTTTGTAAGGATACGTTTTGTTTGCAGACCAATAGTCCCAGATATCTGCATCATTTTGCATGTCGTAAAAGTTTATAAAGAAAGGATGCCACACTTCTAATCCTTTCCTTAACCAATTTGGAAATAGTATGCCTGCTTTGACTGTGGCTCTACATGCTGGTATCCATTCTTCTCTATCAAACCCTGCTTCTTCCATATATTGAGCAAAATCAATTATTGTAGCTTCACCCACTCCTACTGGATTTCCATGTTCTTTGTCAACTACTGTGATATTATGTTTAGGCAGTTTGTTTTTTAAATATGCGGCAGTCATCCAACCAGCACTTCCGCCACCCACAACAACTATTTTCATAACTGGCCTCTATCTCCTCTTGCTTGCGACAATGCAAGCCAATCTAAACCAAGGTTTGTTGACTTTATTGCATCTACATGTTTTATACTCGTATGCTTACGTATTTCTTCTGACCTATCAAAATCTCTTTGTAAATGTTCTTGTTTTCCTGGCGGCAAATAACCTAAGTCAACATTGACAGGATATCCCATCTGTATCAACCATAGATGCCAATTGGGAGGATGAAATAAAGTTCTTGATTTGACAGGAGTATAAAATTTTCTATTAGGATCTTGTAACCAATCTTCATACCATAGATGTTTTTCTGATTTTACATGTGTGTCTTTTACAAAGTTCCAAAAAGGCGTATTCCATTCTGTGTCTGCATAATGACTGTTTATAAAATCAACTGCATCATTATACCAAAACTCCATTTCTCTATTGTATGTTTCTACATTAGCTTCGTTATATGCATACTGCGGAATCATATCCATTAGTTTTTCTATACCAGTAGTCATACTTGCTAGTCCAGTTGATTCTAATGGTTCTATGAAGCCACCACTTAATCCTATAGATACTACATTATTTTCCCAAAAGTTTTTACTGTAATAAGGAACCCAATCGATTAATTTCAAATCTTCAGGCTTAATTCTATGATTCCAATGCTCACAGAAATAACGTTTAGCTTCTTCAGGATCTGTAATATCTTTGTTAAACACAAGTCCTGAACCTATACGTGATTGCACAGGTATTTTCCAGATCCATCCATGGTCTACAGCAGGACATTTAACATATGGCACACATTCTTTTTCAAAGTCTTCATATGGAACATGTCCAGCAACAGCGGCATTTGTAAACAACCTGCCATTGCCTAATAATTCTACACGCTTTGGTTCTTTCAATATACTTGCAAATCCAGTGCAGTCAATAAAAAAGTCACTGCTATGATTCATTCCGTTTTTCAAATCTAAGCTAACAATATTTCCATCGAAGTCTCTGTTAACCTTTACAACATCACTCTTGATAGTTTTAACTGTTGTATGACAAATTCTTTGTAATTCTTTAACTAATTTTCCTGCGTCTATGTGATATGCAATAGTTTCAAATGCTCCCCACATATCCAACTTGTTTGACATATTGACTTCATATGTTGGAAGTGCAGTTTTTTTAAAATCTAAGTGTTGTTTATTTGCCCACACGTCATACTGTGTACATGCATCTACATGATAACTTCTATTTAGATAGAAAGGATGCCACACATTATTTTTAGGATTTTTCCAATGCGGAAATTCAATACCTGCTTTATAAGTAGCATCAATATTTTTGAACCATTCAGGTAAGTTTATACCACATTGTCTAAGGAAATGAGGAAATGTTAATACAGTTGCTTCTCCAACACCAATAGGGTTACCTACTTCTTTATCTATTACTGTGACTGGTAAGTCCCAATAATTATTTTGCAGATATGTAGCCGCAAGCCAGGCCGCTGATCCACCGCCCACTATGGTAATGTTTTTTAACTTCTTCATTTACTTCTCCAATAGTGTTATTAAATCAAAAACCGTTTTAAGTTTTGTTTGGTTTGTTTTGTTTTGTAATGTATTTCTTAAACCAAGATGTAAAGGTTTTGGCCATTTGCCAAAACTTACCCAAGCATAACCGTCATGTTCATCATTTAATTTTGGAATGAATTCTTCTTTTATTACACACAAATATGTATGAAATTGAAACTTGCTGTCAGTGCTGACAAAAGTTTCTAAGGGGATTGTCTTTTTTATGTCTGGCAAAGATCCTATTTCTTCTTGAATTTCACGTTGTAGTGCAGGCCAAGGAGACTCATTTTTACCGTTGGTTCCTCCAACTAGTCCCCAAACATTTTTTTGTTTACTTTGTGTTCTGTGTAGCAGTAAAAATCTCTTGCTTTGTAGGGAATAGAAGAGAGCACCACTACATATTATTTCCTGGCTCATAGTAATAATTATCTTAAAGTGCTAGGCGCCACGTACCTTTTTGATACTCACCTTCCCAGCTGAGTATCCATTCTGTACCTGTCCATCTGTATTGCACACCTGTATTTAAATTGGTTATATACTTGGTTGTGCTACCGTCGTCTGTGCTGGCATCAAAAACTACGTGCCATTGTGATCCGTCCCATTCAACGATGTCATTCTCGCCAGCTACAAAGTCTGAGTTGTCAGCATTTTTCCATGCATCTGGTCCATCATATCCTGCTTTACCTACATTGCTACTGGTGTTGATATCGCCTAAAAGCAACAATCTTAAACCATTTGTTTTTGCTGTAGAAGGATTAAACTTACCAGGATCTATGATAAAGTCTACCGATCCTTGATTATTTCTTCCTGAAGGTGAAGTTAAATTTGTATTGGTTGGAATTGTATCTTGATCCCATGTAATTAATAATTGTGTTCTGTCTAATTCGTTTACAGTAATTGTTCCGTTGATACTAATGCTTCCTGATTCACCTTCTATAAGTTTTCTACGCAACATAAGTTGAGATAAGCCTGCTCTATATTGTCCAGGATGTGGTTCGATTACTGTAAACCAATCTACTGTACCAGCCTTGCCTTTGTCTATAATTTGTGCTACATTACCCATTACCAGCACATCATAGTTTTGATAATTACCAGCTTGTATATTGATACCGCTCTTTTCAATTCTGCCATTTTGTAAATCTGTTTTAGGTTGATTAGGTTCACTATCACTATACGCAGTCAGTTCAGGCATGCTAGTCTGTAAATCAATAGTGCCTTTAGATTCATCAAACACACTCATTACAACATTTGTAATAACACCTAATTTTTTCACCTTAGCTGGTAAGTTTATATAAATTGGTGTTACAAATCCTAGCTGTGCAATGTCTATCTCACTATCTGTTCCTGCAGGAATACTTCTAGAAGAAAAATTAATACTTGTAAGTTCAACACTAGTTAAACTGGTCCAATCAACATAATTGTCAGTAGTTTGTATTTCCAAACTTGGATTAAACAACATTAGAAGTTGTTCCATAATTTGCAACTTCATATCTGTGTTTGTTGACCAAATATCTAAATTAACAGTAAGCGTATATGGTGTAGGCATGATACGTTCTACTGTGTAATTTTTGCCTTGTGTATTTAAATATTCTTGACCAACATCGTCGTATGCTCTTTCTCTAATATGAACCTTGCTTGTATAACTTGCGTCTGCTGTTCTAGTTCTGTCTTGTTCTAATTGTGTAATATACACTGCCATTCTAGGAGCAGATGGTAATTTATTTTCACTATTATCTCTAATTATGCTTGCAACTTGTCTAGTCATGTCACCATAAATCACGGGAATCTTTACTTCTTTTCCTTCTCCGTCTTTATACTTGAAGTTACTAAACAGTCTTATTAGCTGTGTAATATATCTTCTTATTTGTCCATCATAAAAATGTTGCATTAATTATCTGCCTTAGGTTTTAGTGCTTGCGATAGACTTTGTCTTTCTTGAACTGTTTCACCACCAATTTGATTTGTATTTGTATTATTTACAAATCCGCCTTTTTGCGTTTGTTTTGTATCAGTGTTACTTAGATTTACTCTTACATTATCTTCCATTTTAACCCATCTCTTACCATCATAACGGAATAATCTATTAGGAAACATATCTGTTCTAAGAAAATAATCTCCCTTTATGCTTGAACTAGGAAATCCAATACCACTACCAAATGCTTCTCCATTAGGAGCGATACCATCACCTATTAAGTAACCGTCATAACCTTCTCTTTCTGGTGTTTGATTTACTCTATCTGCAAGTTCATTTTGTGTGCTTGCATCAAGTTCATTTGTGTCTGTGGTGACAAGCTCAGTTTTTCCTTTTTCATCAACTTGCAATGTATATAAATGACTAGTTTCGTATCCTGATTTTCCAGCATCTGCTTCAGCTTGTTTTACAACTGCATCATTTATTTCTATTTCTTTATTATAAGTTGACATTAGATCACGCAATGTTGTGTCAGAACCTTCAGTTGCTTTTTGATCTAAAATGTCCTTATATTCTTGTGTATCGTAAATTTGTTTTAGTTTTAATCTATATAAATGCGGATACCAAGTTTGTGAAAATCCTTCACTTGCTCTGTTTACGTCTTCAACAACATAGAATCTTTTTAATGCAAAATCAAAATTATTATACGCATGATCATCTTTCAAATGCGGTAATTCAATTACGTCACCAGGAATAATTCTTCTACCTAAAGTTTTAACAACTGTATTGATTGGAACTGTTAAAAACAGTATATCTTGTGAAAGAAATAAGCCAAATTGGCTAAGATCAAAATCAATATCTGCAACATTATAAATGCCACGCATTGTATATACATCAGGTGCATATTTTCTGTCCCTATTTTCTAGAAAAACAAGGTCTTGTATGTTGGTTTCGCTAACAGCATCATATTCTGGTGTACCTGCTGTAGCTGTTCCAGTAGCAGGATTCTTTGGTCCTAAAAACTTGTGTACATATACATCTGTGCCACCTACAGTGAACATTTCTGTAATGGTTTTGTCTAGGAATTCGTAATCTTTTCCCTTTTCGGGTCTATATAAACTGAGTCTTGGCATAACGTAAGTATTTATCCGAGCATAAATAGTATAACAAAGAGAGAAACTTTATGGCAAATAATCTAAACACACAAAAACAAGAAGTATTCAAATATGTAGAAGCTATGCTAGGTGGAGGCATGATTGATGTCGAACTTGATCCTATGCACTATGAAACTGCATTGGATACAGCATTGAATAAGTTTAGACAGCGTTCAGATAATTCTGTAGAAGAATCATACGTCACATTACCAACAGTTATTGATCAAAACGATTATACCTTGCCAAACGAAATCGTAGAAGTAAGAAAAATATTCAGACGAAGTATAGGTTCAAGAACTGGTGGCGGCGATGGCGGAACACTTTTTGAGCCATTTAATTTAGCTTACACAAACACATATCTATTAGCTAGTTCTAATATGGGCGGATTAGCAACTTACAATATGTTTGCAAGTTATCAAGAACTAGTAGGTAGAATGTTTGGTAGTTTTATTGAATTTAAATGGAATACAACAACAAAGAAACTAACTGTTTTACAAAGAATTAGAGCAGAAGAAGATTTATTGTTGATGTGTTATAATTATAGACCAGACAGTGAATTACTAAAAGATTATCTTGCAAAACAATGGATAAAAGATTATACACTCGCAAAGTGTAAGTACATGTTAGGCGAAGCAAGAAGCAAATTTGCTACCATTGCTGGACCACAGGGCGGATCAAGTTTAAATGGTGATGCTCTAAAAGCCGAAGCACAAGCTGAAATTGATAAACTAGAAGCAGATGTGCAGACACAAGTTTCAGGCGGCCAAGGATATGGCTTCACAATTGGCTAAAATCCACTTGACAAACTTCTAAAAACCTTATATAATAATTACTAGCATATAAGGATTCATTATGATTATTGGTATTTGTGGACTAATCGGTAGTGGTAAAGGTACTGTGGCAGACGTTCTGGTCGACGAACACGGTTTCCAAAAAATTAGCTTTGCAGATAAATTGAAAGATGCAGTTTCTGTTCTGTTTGATTGGGACAGAGATATGCTAGAAGGTGAAACTTCGGAAAGTAGATTTTGGAGAGAACAGGAAGATACTTTCTGGAGTAAAGAAACAGGACGTAAAATAACTCCTAGGCTAGTATTGCAAGAATTTGGTACTGACTGTATGCGTAATGGGTTTTTTGATGGTGTATGGGTCAGCTTTGTAAAAAAGAAGATAATAGATAATCCAGACACAAACTTTGTAATACCAGATGTTAGATTTACAAATGAAGCTGATATTTTAAAAGGAATGGGTGGTAAAGTTTGGTGTGTAAAACGTGGTCCTGATCCTTTGTGGTTTAGACAGTATGTTGATCTTGATATTGAGCCTAAAGACGTACATCCAAGCGAATGGCGCTGGGCAAAGGTTTCATTTGATCATAACATATACAATGAAGGTACCAAAGAAGAACTTAAAAGTCAGGTACAAGGTCGCCTTGCTTCCACTTTACGCCTAGCTTCTGTAAAATCCTCTGGCAATTAGCACATATAGTTTTTAGATTTGAAATATGGACATTGTTTAAATGTCCGTCTATATGATAGACATTAAACTGTTCCTTTGTACCTTTAAACCCACACTTGTCGCATTCGTTTTTAACACGATAACCTGCTTTGTACCAAGTAGGAATGCCATGTGCTTTACCATTGTGTAAACATGTTTCACATTGTTTACGATAATAAGTTTTTCCACCTTTTTTATAATTGACGGCAGAAGGCCTTTTCTTACAATAATTACATAAAGGACGCATATGGTATTTAGCATACCTTTTTGCCCCCTTTTATAAGGTGTTTTCCAGGGAGATTTTTCAAATTTCGTATAAATACTTTTAACAGTTGTTATATTACAGGAGAACTTAAAATGGCATTAATATCACCAGGAGTACAGGTTAGTGTAATCGACGAAAGTTTTTACACACCAGCTGAACCGGGTACTACGCCTATGATATTTGTTGCGTCTAAACAAGACAAAACAAACGCGGCGGGAACAGGAACAGCAAGAGGAACAACAAAAGCAAATGCAGGCGTTCCTTTCTTAATTACATCACAAAGAGATTTATCAGACACATTTGGAGATCCAATTTTCCAAACTGATGTTAACAACAATCCAATCAACGGCGGCGAGCTTAACGAGTATGGACTACAAGCGGCTTACTCATACTTAGGTGTGAGCAATAGAGCATTTGTTGTAAGAGCAGATATAGACTTGGGAGAAATAGAACCAAGTGCAAGTGCTCCAGCGGCGGCTCCAGCAAACGGCACATACTGGTTTGACACAGCATTAACAAAATATGGTATATTTGAATGGAACGGAAATGCGGCAACTGTTACTGGTGGACAGTCATTCACTAATAAAGTTCCTTTAGTTATTACCAACGTTTCACAACAAGTTGGAGAAACAAGCTCAGGACTACCAAAAGGTTCAGTAGGGCAAGTAGGTGATTATGCTGTAGTTACAACAACCACGTTGAATAAGGTTTTTTACAAAAATACAAGCGGTGCTTGGGTAAAAGTAGGAACAGCTGACTGGGTAAAAAGTTGGCCAACTATCCAAGGTTCAACTGCAAACCCAACCTTAACAAACGGGCAAACTATTATCATTAATGGAACGACTGTTACACTTGCAGGAACTACAGTTGCAAATCTAAAAACTAATATAGATGCGGCTGGAATCACAGGTGTTACTGCACAAGTTGTAGATGGAAAAATTTACATTTACAGTGACGGAAGTTCAACTACAGATGGTTCTACTGATGATGATGGTGCAATAGCAATTACAGCAGGTGCATCAGGAACATTATTAGCTGATGTAGGAATCACTGCTGGTACTTATTATGCTCCAGCATTAGAAATTAAACCACACACTAACGTTCCTGAATTTAAAACAGCAGATACTAAGACAAGACCTTCAGGATCTATTTGGTTTAAAACTACAGATGCAAACTTAGGTGCGAATTACAAAGTTAAAATTTGGAATTCAACTACAAAACTTTGGGAAGACAAACCAGCACCAGTGCATAGAACACACGAAGAAGCATTATTTAATTTAGATAAGTCAGGTGGAGGTATTAACCTTGCAGTTGGCTCATTGTATATTAAAGCACATACTACTCAAGCAGAAAATGAAGAATTTGACTTTACTATTTTTGCTAGAAATGCTTCAGGTGCTACAACAATTACATCAAGTGCAATTACAGCAAGTACTTTTGGTGCAGGTGTCAAAAACTTTACAATGGCAGAAAGCATCGTAGGACAACTTGCAATGGGATCTGGTGTAGCTTTAGCGTTTACTGCAACAGGAGCGGCAAGCGATGCTGACTTATTTGCAAACGCAATTAACGCACACGGATTTACAAACATTGTTGCAAGTGTTGATGCAAGTAACAGACTTGTAATTTCACATAACGATGGTGGTGAAATGCGTATTAAAGATACTGACAGTGCTTTTGCTAATGCAGGCTTTTCAGCTTACAACTACAGCACTAAATTAGGTACTGCGAATCTTTATTCTGCACCATCAGGTGACGCGGCAAACTATGACTTCCATGCTTCAAATTGGAAGATCTTAACTTATACAGCTGGCGCAAATGCACCAACTGCATTAACAACAGATGGAAGATTATGGTATAGCTCAATTGTTGACGAAGTTGATATTTTAGTACACAACGGAACAACTTGGAAAGGTTATCAAAATGTTTATACAGATGCAAGTCCAGATGGTCCAATCGTAAGTGCTACTGAGCCTACACAACAATCAGATACAACACCACTAGTAACTGGTGACATTTGGGTATCAACTGCTGACTTAGAAAACTATCCACAAGTATACAAATACAATGCAGACCTTGCTAAATGGATTGCATTAGACGAAGCAGATCAAACTACTGAAGATGGTATTTTATTTGCTGATGCAAGATTTGGTACAAGTGGAGGAACTGCAACAGCGGCACCAAGTGGAACAATCAAAGAAATGTTAGTAAGTGATCACTTAGATACAGATTGTCCAGATCCAGCATTATATCCAAAAGGTATGTTGTTATGGAACTTACGTAGAAGCGGATTCAATGTTAAGAAATTTGTTCGCAACTATGTAGACTTGACAGCTAAAAATATAAGAATGGGAGACGTAAGTCAAGCATTATATTATCCGCATAGATGGGTAACTGAATCAGCTAACCAAGTTGACGGTGCAGGTAGCTTTGGACGTAAAGCTCAGCGTAAAGTGATTGTTCAAGCTCTACAAGCAATGGTTAATAGCAACCAAGATATTAGAGATGATGAATCAAGATTGTTTAACGTAATGGCATGTCCAAGTTATCCAGAGTTAATTGGAGAAATGGTAGCATTAAACAATGATAGAGGTTTAACTGCATTTATCGTTGGCGACTCTCCAGTAAGACTGAAATCAGATGCAACTACTATTAATGATTGGGGATCCAATGTTAATTTAGCTGTAGAAGATAATGACAGAGGACTTGTAACAAGAGATGAATACTTAGGTGTGTTTTATCCTAGCTTATTCACAAGTGATAATGCAGGTAACAACGTTGTTGTTCCTCCAAGTCACGGTATCCTAAGAACACTAGCATTAAGCGATCAAGTATCGTTTCCATGGTTTGCACCAGCAGGTACAAGACGTGGTGGAATAACAAATGCAAGTGCCGCAGGATTTGTTGATGCAGAAGGCGAATTTAAGTCAATTGCACTTAACGAAGGTCAGCGTGATACACTTTACTCATTAAATGTTAACCCAATTACATTCTTAACAGGTGCAGGACTTGTAAACTTTGGTCAAAAAACTAGAGCAAGAAATGCAAGTGCGTTAGATAGAATCAATGTTGCACGTTTAGTAATTTTCCTAAGATCACAACTTAAGAAACTTGCAAAACCGTATATCTTTGAACCAAATGATAAAATCACACGTGATGAAATCAAAGCACAAGTAGATAGCTTAATGTTAGAACTTGTATCTCAAAGAGCATTGTATGACTTCTTAGTTGTTTGTGATGAGTCAAATAACACACCAGCTAGAATAGATAGAAATGAACTATACGTGGATATCGCGATTGAGCCAGTGAAGGCTGTGGAATTTATTTACATTCCACTAAGACTTAAAAACACTGGAGAAATAGCGGGACTCTAAACGGATAAATAAAAGTAATAGGAGCAAAGAATGGCAATTTCAACACTTTCAAGATTAACAGTACCGTTAGATAGTAATGCTAGTGCATCAAATCAAGGTCTGTTGATGCCCAAACTACAATACCGTTTTAGGGTATCACTAGAAAACTTCGGTGTATCAAGTCCAACAACTGAACTTACAAAACAAGTTATGGACGTTACTAGACCAAACGTATCGTTCGATCAAATGACAGTTGACATTTACAATTCGAGAGTATTTCTTGCAGGTAAACATACTTGGGAGCCAATTACGCTTAACCTACGTGAAGATGTTAGCAACAACGTGCAGAAACTTGTTGGTGAACAGTTACAGAAACAATTTGATTTCTTTGAAATGTCCGGTGCGGCATCAGGAAGTGATTACAAATTTGTAACTAGAATTGAAATTCTTGATGGTGGTAATGGTGCTAATATTCCAGGAGTATTAGAAACTTTCGAACTTTATGGTTGTTATGTAGAATCAGCGAACTATAATTCATTGAACTATGCAACATCAGAAGTTGTAACAACAACATTGAACATCAGATACGATAACGCTATCCAGACTCCACAAGGAACTGGAATAGGTACAGCGATTGGCAGAACTATAAACACTGCAATTACTGGCGGCGGATCTACTTAATCAATAAAAAAATTAAATTAAGGGCCTACGGGCCCTTTTTTTATGACTGAATTAAATACCCACATTATTCTATAAGATAAATACTGTATAGGAGAATAGTATGGCTAATTTTTTAAATGGCTTTTTAGACAATTTAGCATCTGGTGCATTAAACCCAAAAGGTAATCTTGCAGATTATCAACACGGTGCTAGACTATATGTTGACGATAGTCACAGACTATCTCCTAAAGTAAAATTTCTTTATCACGTAAGTTTTAACATTAATTCAGAAGCTAGTGCAGTAATACCACAGCTTGCTGAAAAGCATATGAATGAATTAAACATGCTTGTTAAAAGTGTTACGTTACCACAGTTTAACATTCAAACAGATGTAAAACATCAATACAATAGAAAAAGAATTGTGCAAAAGAGAATTGATTACAATCCTGTAACAATTACTTTTCATGATGATTCATATGGTGTAACAACTGCCATGTGGGAAGCATACTATAGATATTATTACAGAGACGGCAATTATACAAAAGTACAACCAGATGGAAGTATTGATCCTACAATTAAGCAGTATGCTTACAATAGAGGAAATCAATTTGGTGCTAAACAGTATAGATATGGTTTTGATAATGATAGTTTTCAACCATTCTTTAACAGTATAACAATCAGCCAGATGTCAAGAAAAAGATATACTGCAATGACTTTGGTAAATCCTTTGGTTGCAAGCTGGACACATGATACAATGGATAATTCAGTTAGTGACCCTGTATCAAACGTAATGTCATTAGAATACGAAACAGTTCATTACAGCAGAGGACCAATCAAAAATGGAAGTCCAAAAGGTTTTGCTGAAGAGCATTATGATAAGACTCCAAGTCCGATATCTATATCTGGAGGAGGTGCGGCTAGTCTATTAGGAGTAGGTGGAGTTCTTGCAGGTGGTATGGGAGTGCTTGATGATATATCAGGTGGTAATGTAAGTTTTGGAACAGTTTTAAATGCGGCAAACACTTTAAAAAATGCTGGTGCGTTAACACAATCTGGAATTGGCGGAGAGCTTTTAGGTTCAGCAGTTGATGCAATTGGTCAAACTACAGGTATTGATGTAAGTGGAGTTGCTGGAGTTGCTTTCCCTTCAGGTGGTGGAGGCGGAGGCGGAGGCGGTCTTAAGACTTTGGCTCTAGCAGGTGGACTTGTAGCAGGTGCAAACTTCTTAACTAATGGTGGCGGCAGTGGTGCTGAAACATCAGCAAGTGCAGACAGTGTTGCGGCAAATACTCCGGAAGGACCAACGTAAGATGTCACAAATTAATTTGCCAACAAAAAAAGATACAGATAGTGCTGATCCAGTTAAAAGATATTTCAATTCTTTTTACGGATATCAGTTACAATTTCCTAGTAATGATGTAGATGCTGTAGTAGGGTTTTTAGAATCAAAAGGGTTTGACGAATCAGCCGCAAGATCAACTGGATCTATTCTTTTGCAACAGGCAAAAATAGATGGAATAAAAGTTTTTGAATTACTCGATACTTTAAAAGGTTTAGAAAAAATTCAATTAAGTTTTACAGTTGCACAAATACTAAACTTTAATAGACAAAAAATTAGCACTTTAGGATTTAGAGTGCAAGAAAAACAAAGTCCTTTAGAATCTAGAAACATTATGGGGTAACCAATGAAGCGTTGGGCCCAAGGCAAGTACACTCTAAAACATCCAGAAAAATATGTAGGTAAGAAAACACCAACGTATAGATCAAGTTGGGAATTTCATTTCATGAAGTTTTGTGACGAAAATCCTGCTATAGGTGCCTGGGCAAGTGAAGCAATTAAAATACCTTACAGAAGTCCTTTGACAGGAAAACCAACTGTATATGTGCCAGATTTTTTTATACAATATAAAGATAAAAAAGGTAAACATAAAGTAGAGCTTATAGAAATAAAACCAAGCACACAAGCGATGCGAGAAAGTTTGGGCAAAAACAAACAAAATCAAGCATCGTACGTGTTAAATATGGCAAAATGGGAAGCCGCAGGAAAGTATGCAAAGTCCAAAGGCATAAGTTTTAGAGTTATTACTGAAAAAGAGCTATTTCATCAGGGCAGACGCGGTTAACATAGTAGGATAAATAATACTAGCATATAATGAGTCAATGTTATGAGTAAAAAATTAGAAGAATTGTTAGATTTACCCGATTCAAAGGAAATAATCAAACAAGAAAAAGAAAAAGATAAAAATGATGTTGTAACACAGCAAAATGATACTTTACGTGATATTGCTGAATTGGACAAAATCAATGCCGCTTTGCCTCAGGTAAAAGGTTTAGGTGAACTAGCAGATAAAGAACTAGGCGAAGTAGCAGAGAAGGCAATGGATGCGTATGATGACCTTATGGATCTCGGAATGAACGTTGAATCTAGATATAGCGGTAGGGTATTCGAAGTTGCAGGCCAAATGTTAAAAACTAACCTAGATGCAAAGGTAGCAAAGTTAGATAAGAAACTAAAAATGGTAGAATTGCAACTAAGAAAAGAAAAATTAGACAAAGATAGCAAAGGAAATGAAGGTGATATTGTGCAGGGTGAAGGATATGTTGTTACAGATCGCAATAGTTTGCTGGAAAAACTTAAGAATATGGATAAATAATTTATAAGGACGGAAACATGTTTGAAAAATATCTAACAGAAGCAAAAAAAGTATACGAATTTTCAATTGGAGTCGCAGGACAACTTCCAGAAGGATTCGAAGATTCATTAGAAACAGCTTTAAAGCGATACAGCATTGAAACAATGGGTGCAGGCAAGAAAACGCCAATACAAGAACGCCCACTAGATTTTCCACAACTTTCTAACTCAGAAGTAACTTATTATGAAGTTTCTTTGAATTACCCAACAACTCCACAAGTATTGCACGAATACATTTCGGCATGCACTGGAATGGATAGAGGATTGATTTTAGTTAGAAACGTAAACGAGCCAGGAATGGAATACCAAGCACAAAAAGAAGAAGGTCCATACGAAACCAAGTTAGATAAAGAAGACATGGGACAAGCTGATCCAAAAGCACAGGAAACTGTTGGCGGCGGCAGAGTAATGAACCTTTTAAAAGAGCTTGAAACTGCTCGTAAAGAAAAAACTAACGATCCAATCGCAGATGTTAAACCAGGTGATACAAAAGATATCAGCGACAACGTTGGAACAACATCACCAATAGGGAGTAAGTAACATGATTATGAAAGATATGATTCAGAAGATGACTGACATCGAAACTGAAGAAAAATCAAAAAAACAGCAAATCAACGAAGCGGCATCTATGAACATTTCAATGACAGGCGATGATGCTAGTCAAGTTGGACAGTTGATGGCAATGATGCGAAACGCTGGAATGGATCCAAAACCAGTAGGCGGAGATATGCCGTTGCCAATGAGAAAAGACATTGACAAGTTTAGAGGAATAGTAGGAGCACATGACGATGATCCTAACATTCCAGGTAAAGATGATGTACCAGGAGACCAAGATCTTAAAGCAGGATTAATTGGTGCGGCCTTAGGAGCATTAGGTGGCGGAGCATTAGGATCTGCAACAGGTGCAACAGGTGCATTAGCGGCTAAAGGAGCGGCACTAGGTACTAAAGCTGGAGCGGCACTTGGTGCTAAAACAGCTGGTGCAGGACTTACAGGTGCTAAAGGACTTGCCGCAAAAGTGGCAGGTGGTGCTAAAGGTGCAATGACCGGTGGCAAGATAGGTAAAGCAATTGGAGGTGCTATTCCAAGTGTTGCAGGCGCGGCTGTTGGTGACAAACTAACAGACAAAGAAGCTGTTGAAGGCGGCGATTATGCAAACTCTCCAGATGAAGAGTATGCACCATATTCAGATATGGTAAAAGGTGGAGATGATATCAACAGACCTAAAAAGACCTATCCAAAAGTAGCAGGCGGAGATAATCCTATGGCACTTGCTGGTAGAATTAAAGAAGAATTAGACGCTTTATATAAAGAATATAAAAAGTAAACCCCCCAAACTTTGCGAATCAAATAGGCTCTTCGGAGCCTATTTTTTTGGTTAAATACTCATATGAGCAAGAGTTTAGATGGTGTATTAACTAAAAAAGCGAATCAACGTGAAACTTTCACAGAAGCACAGATAGCTGATTTACAAGCATGTATGCATCCAGACACAGGGTACTTACATTTTTGTAAACATTTTTTTAACATTCAACATCCTGTAGACGGAAAGATGTTGTTTGAGCCTTTCGCTTATCAAGAAAGATTGTTATCAAGTTATCATTCACATAGATTTAACATCAACATGTTACCAAGACAAAGCGGAAAAACTACTACCGCCGCTGGTTACTTACTTTGGTATGCTATGTTTCATGCAGATCAGACGATACTGATTGCCGCACACAAATATACAGGTGCACAGGAAATTATGCAAAGAATTAGATATGGTTATGAACTATGTCCTGATTTTATTAGAGCAGGTGTTATTAACTATAACAAAGGATCTATGGAATTTGAAAATGGTAGTAGAATCGTTAGTTCAACAACCACAGGTAACACTGGTAGAGGTATGTCAATTTCATTATTATACTGTGATGAGTTTGCATTTGTTAATCCGGGTATTGCAACAGAATTTTGGACTTCTATATCTCCTACACTTGCAACAGGTGGTCGTGCAATTATTACATCTACTCCAAACTCAGACGAAGATACATTTGCTACTATTTGGAAGGAAAGTCAAAATAAGTTTGACGCAAATGGTAATGAACAGGAAACAGGCATTAATGGATTTCACGGATTTACTGCTACCTGGGACGAACATCCTGATAGAGATGAAGAATGGAAAGAAGCTGAACTAGGAAGAATTGGAGAAGAACGCTTTAGACGAGAATACGGATGTGAATTTCTTGTCTATGACGAAACTTTAATTAATTCAATAAAACTATCTACGCTTGAAGGTATTGATCCAAAATTAAATATGGGTCAAACACGTTGGTACAGTGAACCTAAATCTACAGAAAGTTATGTTGTAGCTTTAGATCCTTCTATGGGAACAGGAGGCGACTATGCCGCTATACAGGTTTTTGAGTTGCCAACATATAAACAAGTTGCAGAATGGAGACATAATGAAACTCCTATACCTGCTCAGATAAGAATATTAAAAGATATTACAACACATATACAGCAAAAATGCGGTAATGCAAATAATATATATTGGAGTGTTGAAAATAACAGTATTGGTGAAGCGGCACTTATTGTTATTAACGATATGGGCGAAGAAAATATCCCAGGACTTTTTATAAGTGAACCTATAAGAAAAGGGCATGTACGCAAGTTTAGAAAAGGTTTCAACACAACACACGGGTCAAAAATAACAGCTTGTAGCAGACTCAAAACCATGGTTGAAAATGATAAATTACAGGTAAACAGTAAAGTGCTTATCGGAGAATTGAAATCTTTTGTTGCTACAGGCACAAGTTACAAAGCAAAACTTGGAGAAACAGATGATTTGATAAGTGCTACGCTGTTAGCTCTTAGAATGATGACAGTATTGCGTGATTGGGATCCTAGAATTTACAACTCATTCACACAAGCAGAGGGCGAAGAACCCATTGAACCACCCATGCCTATATTCGTAACAGGTGGCTATTAGGATAAATATTATTATGAAAAACCTTGATTCAGTTGCAAATGAGCTTTTTAACAAGATTAGAGGAAGATATCCTTCGATTACTATTGGCGATCAGGATACTACTATAACTAATCAACCCAAAACTGCTAGATTTTTTGAATTTGACTTTGCTGAAGGTAAGAAAGTAAGCATAAGTTTAGATGAAAAAGACCTAGTTGTAATGTACAGTCAAAAGCTATTTGACAGTGAACAAGAAAGCATCAAAAGCAATTGGTATGGGTTTTTAAAAGAACTGAGACAGTTTGCAAAAAAGAGAATGTTAAATTTTGATACAAGAGATATAACAAAATCAAACCTAGATAAAAGAGATTATGAATATCTAAGCACGGAGAAACAAATGAGCGAGTCAAAACTATATGGAACAAGTAGAACCAGTTTTCAAGATATTGGTTCCGCTAAAATGATTGTTAAGCATACAGGGCCAATCAATCATGAACAACCAGCAGGACGAACAAGAGATATTGCTGGAATTTATATTGAAAGTGAAAATGGAGAAAGATTTAAGTATCCAATGAAACATCTTAATGGTGCAAGAGCAATGGCAAGACACGTTGCTGAAGGTGGTAATCCATATGATGATTTTGGTAAACATATTATTGGTCTTTCAGAAGAACTATCCAAGCTAAGAAAATTCAAAACTTACATGAATCGCTCAAGTGTAATGGCTGAAAGTTTAGCAGGATATTTAGATGTTGTTAACGAAAGAATTGAAGCCGTTAAGAAAACGGCACATGCGTTACAGTCAGTTTCACATTATAAAGAAGCATTCGAGAACTTCGAAACAACCGTGCTAGAAGAAGTTCCAGAAGATGTTTCAAA
>CEPA01007764.1_pt1 | contig 23052 bp, 24 predicted proteins | sample 356241 | NCBI WGS metagenome assembly CEPA01 (sample SAMEA2620542, study PRJEB7988) | marine metagenome | biome: marine biome (ENVO:00000447); feature: surface water layer (ENVO:00002042); material: "saline water (ENVO:00002010), including plankton (ENVO:xxxxxxxx)" | depth 5 m
TATAACATTATCTCCAACATCTTTTATTACACCAGAAACTTCAAGCCCGGCTGTAAAAGGTACCTTAGGTGTATCTTGATAATTACCTTCATATGCTAAAATATCCGCAAAACTAACACCACAACAATGAACCTCTATCAAAACTTCATTGCTTTGGGTTGTATCCATATCAATAGTTTTTATCTTTAAATCTTTTATATTACCTAGTTGTTCTTGAATAATTCTCTTTGTTTTTATCATTTTTAATTATTTTTTCAACCTCCTTTAAAGCCTGTTCTCTGTTTTTTATATTTCCTTCTAATTGTTCATCAAATATATACGAAAGAATTTTTTTAAAAACTGGACCAGGGCTTAATCCTATTTTTATTAGATCATCACCATTAATTAATGGGTTTGGTATTCTTGGTTCATTCTCCAAAGACTTTATTTTATCATTTGTAAAATTCAATAAACTCAAATCACCATGACTACCTTTACAATCAGCTTCATGAAGTTTTAAATGATCACTAAAATTATTTAATGAAATAAATTTTTTAAATGTACTTAGTTTCATTTCTTTCACATTTCCAAATTTCATATGCTCTTTAACTAAAGACTTAATTGAATCTATTTGTTTTTTTGAAAATTTTAATCTTTTACAAAGCACATCCGATATTTCTGCACCGACATATTCATGTCTATTGAATCTTATTCTGTCGGTATTTGTAAAAGTTTTTGGTTTTCCAATATCATGTAACAATGCACCATACACAACTTCAATGTTATTAGGTCTTAACTCTGACAACTTATCTAGTACTAAACATGTGTGTACAAAAACATCACCTTCAGGATGAAAATCAGGAGGCTGTTTAACATCTTTCATCTCTGAAACCTCAGGTAAAAGTAAATCCAGCACACCAAATTTATCTAAAGATTTCAAACCTTTTCCAGGATTATTACCAAGTAAGATTTTTGATATTTCATCTCTTACTCTTTCAATGCTAATTTTATTTAGGAATGAAACATTATTATTCATGGCGTTAATTGTTTCATCATCAATTGAGAAATCATATTCATTTGCAAATCTTATAGCTCTTATAATCCTCAAATAATCTTCACTTAATCTATCGTTGGGATCACCTATGGTTTTGATTTGTTTATTTTTCAAGTCTTTTAATCCATTACATAAATCTATAATCTCATCACTTATTGGATTTATTAAGAGACCATTGACTGTAAAATCCCTTCTATTAATATCTTTTTTAACATCTTTTGTATATTGAACATTATCTGGGTGTCTACCGTCTAAATAATCAGACTCTTCTCTAAATGTTGCTATTTCAAAAGTTTCACCATCTTCAACTACAATAGTTACTCCAAAACTTTGACCAACCAATTTAGTTATATTAAATAAATCATTAATTTCATCAGGAGTTGCAGATGTTGAGATATCATACTCATTTGGTGTTAAATTAAGTAAAATATTTCTAACTGCACCACCTACTATGTAGCTTTCATAGCCTGCGGAAACTAAAACAGATATAATTTTCTTAGTAATTTGATACTTTTTTGAATTTTTAATATTTCTTGGAATTTTAATCATTTAGCTTAATTGTTAATAAATACCATTAATGTATATTATAGACAAAATTCTTTTTTAATAAATCTATGAATAATTTATTTGATATTAGATCTCAATTGACTCAAAATGGACAAAAACTGGCCTATCAACATTTAGATGGATTAAACTGGAAACAATATACATACTTAGATATTTTAAATTTCATTGATTATACAGTTTTTTATTTCATTAATTCCAAAATTCTAAATAAAAAAGTTCTTAATTTGGCCACAACATCATTGGAAAATACTATTATTAGTTTTTGTTTTGCTGCTACGAAATGTGAGCAGGAATTTAGAGACTTTCAAGAAGAAATAAGAATTAATGATATTGAAACATATGATGTCATCATAATAGACAAAATTGATGAAGATATTGCAAATGAACTTGAAGGTAAAATAGTAATATCTATAGAAAGTCTAAAAACTAATTTTATTAAAATAAAGAATTTTGTTGATTTTAAGAGTATTAATAAATTTGGACTTTTAGGTAGAAATAAAATCAATGATGAAATAAAGAATAAATATTTTTCACAAAATTTTTCTGATGAAAAATTTATTTTTGATAATATGGAAAATAAAAATTTCTTAGATCAATTTCAAAAACTCATAAATAATATATCTGAAGTTGAGTTTTCAATAGTTTTTTATCAAAAAAAAGATCTTATGTCCTTTAAAATTTGCCCTTTCTTAATAAAATATAAAAGAAAATTTATTAATTTTTTAGATTGGGAAATATTTCAAAATAATATAAATGAAACGCTGCCTTCAAACCTCTTTATAGATAGTGATAATTTACAGAAGGCTATAGATCTTTCAAATAATAATAAAATTAAATTTTTTAATAAAAATTTAAAAAGGATTATCACTAGTGGAATAATAGATAGCGATTATAAGAAAAGATTAAATAATTTAAAAATAGATTTAATTAATTTTTGAAATTATTTTAAAAAATCATTCATCATTGGAAAGATTTTTGCAATTTCATATGCAATTGATTTTGCAATCTCCATATGTTCTTTTTGAGTTCCATTCGCACTTCTTAACTCAATATAATGTACCCAACTTCGTAAGGTTCCATTCATATACATCCTACTAACAGTATTTCCCTCTGGTAAAACTGATCTTGCTTGTTCTTTTGCTATACCATTCTCAATTGCCCATTTATATGTTGACAATGATAATTCAATTAATTCATTTTGTTTCTTGTTCCATTCATTTTTTAAAACAGAATCTGAGGTTTCTACTGAATTTTGCCTATTTTTAACATCCTGGAGTCTAGCTTCTCTGACAACAAATGAAAGATCTTTTGTTGGATCTGCGTATCTTTGACTAAACTCTTGGAAACTAAATGATCTATGTCTCAATATTTGTCTAGCTATATCCCTAGTAGTTTCTATTTCAACACAAGCAGTAACCATCTCTAAAGGTGACCAATGTTTATTATTTATTAAATATTTTATTAGTTTTTTTGAAGTATCTTTATTGTTTTGATTAGATGGGTTTGAAACTCTTGCACAAAATGCAACAAGCTCTTGGACATCAGAGATTCCATCTTTTTCAAATTCAGTTGTTGGCTTTGAATAACTAACTAATCTTACTTTCATCTAACTATACCTATTGTTTATAAGTTCTAAAATTATATCTAAAAAATCATCTATTGAGGAAATAAAATGTGAATCTGAGAAAAAAGCTGGCGTATTTCCCTGTCTGAAATCTATCAAATTCCCACTAAAAATAACTTTATTATGCTTCTTAGTTACCATATCAATAAACGAGAAGGTAATAGGTGATATGAAATCCGCAGTTAAAATTATCAGACAATCACATGAGTTCATTAACATCCATGAGTCTTTAAAATCCCATTGGGAAGGCTCTTGACCGTTAAAAGGAATGTTCACTTTTAATGAATTATCATTACAATTCTTACAAATTATCTCATCTTGATTTAACACAAAAGATTCCATCGATGATTCAGAACCACAATTTGAACAATATAACCAATTAATATTTCCTTCTAAATCAATGACATTCTTTGCATTATTTTTTTTTAATATACCATCAATATTAAGATTAATTATTCCTTGAACTAAAGGATTTTCGTCTAGTTTTAATATTTTCTTATAAATGCTATTTATCTCAAAAGGGTATTCACTTAAAAGATTTTCTTTCATAAATTTTTGATAACTTTCTCTAATTTCTTTGGATTTTCTATATTCATTAATATGTGGCCTATTATTTGGAAGAAATAATCTTTCAATCTTACCATCTAAAAATAAATTTTTTTCTACAATTATTGCAATTTTTTTTGAATCTAGGATATATTGTTCTAATAAGACTTTATCCATTATAGATTGTATCATGGTCAATAAAATTATAAATTTTGAAATTTTGAATGAAAGTATTCTAAGCGTAACTTGGTCAGATAATCATTCATGTTATTTAATTCTAGAAGATATTCGAAATGCCTGTCCATGTGCAACATGTAAAGCTGCACACAAAGGATTTAAAAAAAAGATAAAGCTTCAAAATAATCTTTCATATCAATTGGTATCAGTTGAAGAAGTGGGTAATTATGCTTTAAAATTTAAATGGGAAGATGGTCATGAAACAGGAATCTATTCCTATGAAAGCTTATTAAAACTTTGTAATTGTGAAAAATAAGAATTATCTCCCTTTTTCATTTCCCCATAAATCTTTATGAAGTTGAGGTAAGACTCTAACATTCAGTTTATCATTTAAGATTTTTTCAGTTAATTTAAGCAAACTTGATTTTGCTTCAGGTTGAAAAATTATTTGGGCTTTAAAATTTGACCTTCTAATAGTTTCTATAGCAAATTTATAATCATCCTCGTTTGCGATAACAAACTTAATCTGGTCCTTTTTTTTCAATGCTCTAAGAATACTAATGTTAGATTTATGATTCATTCCAGATGAAGGACATTTACAATCCATGCTTACAACAGTATTTTTATTATCAAAAATTTTAGGTGGTTCCAAGTGACCTGCTGTTTCCAAAATAATATTTTTTTTCTCCTGAATTAGATATTCGGTTATTTTTGTTACAGCTTTTTCCTGAGTCAAAGGTTCACCGCCAGTAATACATATATTTTTACAATTATATGATAAAGATTTTCTTATTAATTCACTAAAAGATAATTCTGAATAATCGTCGCCTTCAACAGCATACATAGTATCACACCATTGACATCTTAGATTACAACCAAAAAGTCTGACAAATACTGTAGGTATTCCTATTTGAGACCCTTCACCTTGTATTGAATAAAAAATTTCACTAACTTTTATTTTCATAATTTGCCGTATTTGGAAGAACTATTAGCCCTTCTCTATAAGCTCTCAAAATTAATGGATCTGGTAAACCAGCGTCTTTAAAACCTTTTTCTCTCAATAATGATGCATGATCATTTCCAATTGGTGGATAACAACCACAGTAGGAAGTATGAGTATAGGCTAAAGCTTTCCAACATTCATTTTTTAAATTATAAGCCAACTGGACAATTTCAGATTTTTTTAATTTTATTAATGGAGTTAAAATATTAATTTTCATATCTAGTCCCAATGATACAGTTTGTTCAAGTGATAAAATAAAATCTTTTCTACAATCGGGGTATCCAGCATAGTCAGTTTCGCATACCCCCGTTATTATTGTATCAATCCCTTTAACGTATGCAATATTACAAGCTAATGATAGAAAAACGATATTCCTGGATGGGATAAATGTATTTTGAACTCCATCATCGAAAGAATCTAAATTTTTTTTTGTTTCTAATTCCTTTTTTGGATTAGTTAAAGGAGAGTCACCACTAAAAATTGGGCCTATGTCCATAATTATATGTTCTTTAATTTTAGCAATTTCCGAAATTTTCTTAGCACAATTTATTTCTATTGAGTGTAATTGATTATAGTTAAAAGTAACTGCCGAACATTCATATCCTTTATCTAAAGCCCAAAATAAACATGTTGTTGAATCCTGGCCACCACTTAGAACAATTAAAGCTTTTTTCATAATAGAGTTATTATAATATAAATTATGAATAAAATTTTGCATTTAAAAAAAGAACACCAAAAACTAGTAACCAATGTTGAAAAAGAAGTATTTCCAAAAAATTGGACCAGTGAACAAATAACTCTTCATCTTGAAAATAAATTTAGTTGGAATATTGGACTATTAATAAATAATAAAATAGTTTCATATTCTCTATGCTTATTTAATTCGGATTATATTGAGATTCTAAGAATTGGTACATTAGAAAGTTATAGATCAAGAGGTTTTGCATCGGTTCTAATTTCAAACGTGGAAGAGTTTGCTATAAAAAAATCAATTGGAAAAATTCAATTAGAACTCAAAGAAAACAATAAAAACGCTTATAAATTATATACTTCAAAAAATTTTAAAATAGATTCTATTAGAAAAAAGTATTATTTAAAAGAAAAAAAAGATGCCATTTTGATGAGTAAAATTCTATAATTGATTATGTACCTTTATACCTTCCATAGATTTTTTCAAGAGCTGAGGTCATTTCCCCTATTGTACAATACGCTCTAACAGAATTTACTATAAACGGCATAACATTTTCATTATTTTCTGCAGCTTTTGTAAGTTCATTTAAACATTTTTCAACTAAATCATTATCTCTTTTACTTTTTAAATTTTTTAACTTTTCTATTTGATTCTTTTCAAGGAGGGGGTCAATTTCTTGAATAGGTGTTTCTTTTTCTGTTGATGCTTTAAAATCATTAATTCCAACAACAACTCGTTCTTTATTCTCAACTTCAATTTGAAAATCAAAAGCTGAATTTTCAATTTCTCCTTGAATAAAATTATCCTCGATACATTTTATCATTCCACCTTTTTCTTTAATTAGATCTAGATAGTCATAGACTTTCTTTTCAATTTCATCAGTTAAATATTCTATAAAATATGATCCTGCTAGAGGGTCGATTGTATCACCAACTTCAGATTCAAATGCTATTATTTGTTGTGTTCTTAAAGCAATAGTTGCTGAGTCTTCGGTAGGTAAACCTAGAGCTTCATCAAAAGAATTTGTATGGAGGGATTGTGTACCGCCTAAAACAGCCGCTAGCGCCTGCATTGATACTCTAACAACATTATTCATTGGCTGTTGAGCAGTTAAAGTCACACCACCTGTTTGAGAGTGAACTCTAAATTTACAAGATGCGGGATTAGTAACTCCAAACTCATCTTTTAAAATATTGGACCAAATTCTTCTTGCAGCTCTATATTTTGCTATTTCTTCAAAAAAATTATTATGTACAGCAAAGAAAAAAGAAACTCTTTTACATATTTGCTCAATATCTATTCCTCTTCCTTTAGCAATTTGAAGATACTCAATTGCATCCGCCAACATAAAAGAAAGCTCCTGGACCGCTGTAGATCCTGCTTCACGTATATGATATCCACTAACACTAATAGGATTCCATTTAGGAATATTATCTTTACAATATTCCATCATATCTACAGTTATTTTCACAGATGGTTCAGGCGGAAAAGCATAAGTTCCTCTAGCAATAAATTCTTTTAATAAATCATTTTGTACAGTTCCCATAATTTTTTCGGCAGAAACACCTTGTTTCTCAGCCGCAATCATATACATCGCTAAGAGCATTGATGCGGTTGCATTAATAGTCATAGACGTTGAAACTTTATCTAAAGGAATACCTTCGAGTAATATTTCCATGTCTTCTAGTGAATCAATAGCAACTCCTACTTTACCAACTTCACCTTTACTTATTGGGCTATCAGAGTCGTATCCCATCTGGGTTGGTAAATCAAAAGCTACACTCAATCCCGTTTGACCCTTATCTAATAAATATTTAAACCTATTATTTGTTTCACTTGCCGAGCCAAAACCCGCATATTGCCTCATAGTCCAGAATCGACCACGATACATAGTCGGTTGAACTCCTCTAACATAAGGAAATTCACCGGGGAAAGAGTTTTTATTTTGAGTATTTTTGTCTACGTCATCAGGGGTAAAGAAAGGTTCTATATTAATACCTGAGGATGTCTTAAAAGTACTTTTTCTTTCTTTGATTTTTTCTTTAAACTTTTCCTTCCATTCTTTTTTATTCATAATTAAGTGATCCTTGTTAAATTACCTTTGAGTAAAAATTCTAATGCTGTCTTATAAATTGAGCTATCCAAAGCCTTTATATTTGTTAGTGCTTTTTTAGCAAACCTCTCAGCTTCTTTTTTTGTTTTATTTAATGAATCTTCATTAATTATAAGATTATACAGAAAATCTAAGCTCTTTCTATCGAATTTTCTTTGTTTAATAATTGATTCAGTTTTTTTAAAATTATTTTTTGATGTTGAATTAACAGCCATTATTAAAGGCAGCGTTACTTTACCATCCTTAAGATCCTGCAAAGTTCTTTTTCCTAAAATTTTCGTATCCCCAGTAAAATCTAACATGTCATCAACTATTTGAAACGAAATACCTAAATTAAGACCAAAATTTTTCATTGATTTAACTTTTTGAGGATTTGCTCCAGCTAAAATCGCTCCTACCTCAGAGCAAGATGAAAGCAGGGAAGCTGTTTTTAAGCTAATCATTTTAAAATAAGATTTAATAGAAAAGTCATTAAATTTCTTCGAGAAAGCCAAATCCATAATTTGACCATCGGCTAATTCAGAAGCAGCATTAGTCACTGAATTCATAACATGATTATTTTTAGTTTGATTTATTAACCATAGTGATTTGGACAATAGAAAATCACCAGCTAAAACACTTGCATGATCACCCCAAATAACATTTGAGGTTTTCTGACCTCTCCTCATAGTTGATTCATCTACTATATCATCATGAATTAAAGAAGCTGAGTGTAAAAGCTCTACCGCTGCGGCAGCTTTTAAAATATTTGAATTTGATTTCTTTTTAAAAGATAAGAATGTTAATAATAGTAAAATTGGTCTAAATCTCTTTCCTGGTTTTAAAATAATATGTTTTGAGATATCAGTACAAATGGTTTCATTTGCTATTGTAGAATCTTTTAAAATTTTTTCCACTTTTACTAAATCATTTTTAAGTAAGTTAAAAATATCTTTGGAATCCATTTTTTTAAATTAGCAGAAATAGCTATTAAGTCAAAGACATATGAATTATAATATTAGAAATGCTAGTTTATGATTACATTTTTATTGTAATAATATTGATTTTTTCATCAATAGGCCTTTATTCTGGTTTTATTAGTATATTAAAAAAAATTTTACAGCTAGTAATTCCAATCTTTATAACTTATACGTTTAATAATAACTTTTACGACTACTTAATAAAAGATTTAAATTTTTATGGGGGATACTTTTCAAGACCTCTTTCTATATTAATTTTATTTATTTTAATTTATTTTACTATTTTTATTATTTTTTTTACTTTAGAAAAAATTATAACCATAATTGGAATGGGAATAATTGATAAAATTTTGGGTTTGTTCTTTGGTTCAATTTGTGGAATTATTTTAGGGTATATTTTTTTAAAAATAGTGTATCACTCCTTCAATATAAAAACACTTTTTTTAAATGAAATTAATAGTTTAATTAACATTGTAAATACATTATGAGAAAAAAAGAAAAACTTACCGCATATCAATATTTACTGAGGGACAAACTTAGTGGAGATAAAAATCGAGAGTTGATTGCTCTGTTAAAAGATATTAAGTTAGCTTCCAGACAAGTATCTAAAGAACTTAATAGTGCAAGTTTAAATAATACTCTAGGCGAATTGTCAGGTAAAAAAAATACTCATGGAGAAGCAGTTAAGAAGTTTGATATTATTTCAAACAATTTATTCATAAAATCACTGGAAAATGGAGGAAATTGTGCAGGAATAGTTTCTGAGGAAAAAGAAAAAGTATTAGTATTTAACAATGAGGTATCAAGAAATTCAAAATACATAGTTTGCATCGATCCTCTTGACGGATCAACTAACATTGATGTAAATGTTCCAGTTGGAACAATTTTTTCTGTATTAAAAAGACCAAATGTTTCAGATAAAACTTTTTCAAAAGATTTTTTACAAGTTGGCAGCAAGCAAGTTGCGGCAGGTTATGTGCTTTATGGCTCTTCGACAATTTATGTTTTAACAGTTGGTAAAGGTGTTGATGCTTTTACTTTGGATCCAGTTGTACAAGAATTTTATCTATCTCATAAAAACATAAAGATTCCAAAAAAGGGAAGGATGTATTCCGTTAATCAGGGAAACTTTTATGAGTTTCCATTATCACTTCAAGAATATATTAGATGGTGCGAGCAAGAAGATTCGAAATCTGGCAGACCCTACTCTTTAAGATATGTTGGATCAATGGTTGCAGATATTCATAGAAGTCTTTTAAAAGGAGGATTGTTTATTTATTCAAAATCTAAAAGTGCTAGTAGTGGAAAATTACGATTATTATATGAATGTAACCCAATGGCTTTCATAATTGAACAAGCTGGAGGGATGGCGATTGATGGGAAAAAAAGAATATTGGATATACAGCCTAAAAGTATTCATCAAAAATCACCAATATTTATTGGCTCTTCAGAAATGGTGAAACAGATTAACAAATTTTTAAAGAGTAGATTATTTAATTAAGCAATAGTTACTTTTTTATTTAAATAAACATCTTGAACTGTATTTAAAATTTCAACCCCTTCTTTAAAAGGTTTTTGAAAAGCTTTTCTCCCTGTTATTAATCCCATACCACCAGACCTTTTATTTATAACTGCAGTCTTAACTGCTTGAGAAATATCATTATCTCCTGAGGGTCCACCTGAATTAATTAAACCGGATCTTCCAGCATGACAATTTAAAAGCTGATATCTATTTAAATCAATTGGATTATTAGATGTTAATTCTTCATAAACCTTAGAATGAGTTCTACCAAATTGTAAATCAACAAATCCATTATTACATTCAGCAATTTTTTGTTTTACTATATCTGCTTGAATTGTACTTGCAAGATGATTAGCTTGACCTGTTAAGTCAGCAGCTAGATGATAGTCTTTATTTTTAGTTTTAAAATTTTCATTCCTCAAATAAGCCCATAAAATTGTAATTAGTCCTAATGAATGTGCATATTCAAACATTTGGGAAACCTCTTGTATTTGTCTAGAACTTTCTTCTGAGCCAAAATAAATTGTTGCACCTACTCCTATCGCACCAAGATTAAACGCTTGGTCAACTGAAGCAAATGGTATTTGGTCGTATTCATTTGGATAAGATAAAAATTGATTATGATTTAATTTTACTATAAAAGGAATTTTATGAGCATATTTCCTAGATACAGAACCCAATACTCCAAGAGTTGAAGTAACGGCACTACATCCTCCCTCTATAGCTAACTTTATTAAATTTTCTGGATCAAAGTAAATTGGATTTGGAGCAAATGAAGCTCCTGCGGAATGCTCAACACCCTGATCAACTGGCAAAATTGACAGATAACCTGTTTTTTGAAGTCTTCCAAAATTAAATAAATTCTGAAAATTTCTTAAAACAGTATTCGAACGATCGGAATTAGAAAGCACTCTATCAATAAAATCTTTACCCGGAAAATTAATTAAGGACCTATCAATTGATTTACATTCATGCAACAACAATTCTTCAGATTCATTTCCCAATATTGATTCAATCCAAGAAATATCATTAGAAGGTCGGGACTTAGCCATGATTGAATTATAAAATATTAATCAAGAATTTCTATACCTGGTAAATTCGAACCACCAATATATTCAAGCAAAGCACCACCACCTGTGGACATATGTGATATTTCAGACTCTAGTACTTCCGCTTTTCTTAAAGCAGCTATAGTCTCACCACCACCTACAACAGAGTTAGCTCCTCTCCAGGTTGCTAAAGCTAAGGCTCTTGCAATATGAAGAGTACCCGAAAAATATTTTTCGACTTCAAAAACTCCCATAGGTCCATTCCAAAAAATACAACCCGGGCCTTTAATTACAGAGTTGAATAAATCAATTGTTTTAGGTCCTATATCAAATGCTTGATATCCGTCTGGTATTTGTTCATCAACAACTAAACATGAATTTGTTTTTTCAATTCCTTCTGATACTAAATGGTCAACAGGTAGTAAAATTTTATCTGAATTTTTAAAATAAACATCTTTTGCCCAATCAAGCATTTCGGGCTCATAAATAGAATTACCAATTTGGCCACCGATTGCTTTTATAAATGTATACGCAGCGCCGCCAGCTATGATAATTTTATCCGCCTTATCTAATAATTTAGCCATGGCAGAAATCTTATCTTTAATTTTGGAACCACCTATAATTACAACGAAGGGTTTATCTGCCTTTGTTAGCATTTCAGAAATAAATTTCAATTCTTTATTAACTAAGAAACCAGCCAATTTATGTTTAAAGTTTAAGGCCATCCCATATGTTGACGCATGCGCTCTATGAGAGGTTCCAAATGCTTCATTTACATAAATATCGGCAAATGATGATAAAAGTTTACAAAATTTTTCATCATTGTCGGTTTCTTCATTATAAAATCTTAGATTTTCTAGTAATACAATAGATCCTTCATTTAATTTATTAACTTTTTTTATCCAACCTTCTGTTGAAAAATCATCACAAAAAAAAACTTTCTTATCAATAAGTTCTGATAATCTTTTGGATACAATTTCTAAAGAAAGATCTTTATTTACATTACCTTTAGGCCTCCCTAAATGAGAACCTAAAATAACTTTTGCTCCCGCATCTATTAAAAAATCAATTGTAGGGATTGCTCGTCTTATTCTATAATCTTCTCTAATAGTTCTAAGTTCATTATTTATTGGAACATTAAAATCAACTCTTACAAAAACTTTTTTGCCCCTATAAAAATCTGAGGGATAATCGGATATGACTTTTTTAATCATTAGAGAGAACTTCCAACTTTAAGAGCTAAATCAATAACCCTAGATGAATATCCATATTCATTATCGTACCATGCTACAACTTTAATAAATTTATCAGAAATTACACTTGTTCCAAAAGGATCTAATATAGCTGAATTAGGATTTCCTAATAAATCAATTGAAACAGCACCATCATGGGCTATACCAAGATATCCTTTCAAGTTTTCATTTGAAGCTTTTATAAAAGATTGATTTAATTCATCAACTGATACAGATTGTTCAATATTGGCAACAAAATCAACTAATGAAACATTTGGAGTAGGAACTCTAACAGATATTGCAGACAAATTACCTTTTAATTCAGGAAAAATTTCTTCAATCGCTTTTGTAGCACCAGTACTAGTTGGAATCATGGATAAAGCACCTGCACGAGCCCTCCTAATGTCTTTATGGGGTGAGTCAACAATTCGTTGATCATTTGTATAGGAATGAATAGTTGTCATATGGCCATTCTTAAGTCCATAATTGTCTCTTAAAACTTTAACAATCATTGCAAGACAATTTGTCGTACACGATGCATTCGAAATTATATTATGTTGAGAAGAATCATATAGTTCATCATTGGCACCCATAACTGTTGTCAAATCAACCGGTCCGTTTGACGGAGCAGATATTAATACTTTTTGAACAGACCCACCTAAATGAAGTGAAGCTTTTTCATGTGAAGTAAAAATACCTGTTGATTCAATAATTAAATCACAATTTTCTGATGACCAATCAATTTTATCAGGTGACATTTCGGAAAAAAAACGAACTTTTTTAGAATCGATTGAAATGCCATCATCTAGAATCTCAACATTATTATTAAGAACACCAAATATTGAATCATATTTTAATAATTGAGCACATGTTTTAAGATTAGCAATATCATTAATAGCAACGATATCAATATCGTTTCTATTTAATGCAATCCTTAAAACTTGTCTTCCTATTCTTCCAAAACCGTTAATACCAATTTTAATAGACATATTCAACTCCAGATTATAAGGATTTTTTAATATTACCTTTAAAACCTTGGATTTCAACGATTGAAGATTTTTAAATACGTGATATTGTGAATTTATGAAAAAACTTAATGTCGGTGTGCTGGGATGTTCTGGTTACACAGGAATTGAATTACTGAAAATATTAGATATTCATCCTAATGTAAAATTAATTTTTTTAGGTTCAAATAGTAAAATTGGAATAAAAGCAGAAGTTTTACATTCTGGATTTAAAAATATTAATAAGAAAATTGTTAGAAATAATTCCTTAATATCAAAAGTTAAGGACCTAGACGTATTGTTTTCATGTCTACCAAACGGAGAATTGGCTAAAAATTTTAAAAAATTTACATCTAATAAAAAAATTAAAATAATTGATCTAAGTGGGGATTTTAGACTTCCTAACTCATTAAATAAAAAGTGGTACAAGACAAAAAGAAATGACGATTTATTCAAAACATTTCAATACATTCTCCCAGAATTAAACCAAAATAAAATTAATAAAAATAGGAATATATCAAATCCTGGATGCTATGCTACATCAATTATATTAGGAATTGCACCAATAATCTCATCGTTAAATAAACAGAGTATTTTAATAGATACAAAATCAGGAATATCCGGTGCAGGTAAAAATAATAATATTGATTACATATTTAATGAAGCAAATGAAAATTTAAGTATATATAATGAGGGAAACCATAGGCATATGCCTGAGATCGAAAACTTTATTGCTAAAAATTATAAAAAGACTTTTAAAATTATTATGATTCCTCATCTATTACCTTTAACAAGGGGAATTTTATCTAATATTTATGTCGATTTGAATCAAGAAATAACTGAAGATAAGGTTCTAGAAAAGTATATAAATTTTTATAAAAATAATACTTTTATAAAAATTTCTAATAAAATTCCTTCTATTAAAGATGCAGTTAGAACAAACAATTGTTTAATAGGTATTAGAAAATTTAAAAATACAAAAACTTTAATGGTAACAAGTGTAATAGATAATTTAATAAAAGGTGCATCAGGACAAGCAGTACAAAATATGAACCTGTTGTTTAATTTGGATGAAGAATTAGGATTGTAATTTATTTATTTTATCTATCAAGGCATCTATTTTTTTATTTATTGTTAACATATCTTCACCCGTTGGATCGGGAAGTTTATTATGAAATAAGTCTGGACCACTTGAAGTAAATTCTTTATTTACTACTTTCCCAGGTATACCCACAACTGTTGAATTCTCAGGTATGTCATCAATAACAACAGAATTTGCTCCAATTTTTGTATTCATTCCTATCTCTAGTGGACCTAAAACTTTACTTCCTGCTCCTATAATTACATTATCATTAATTGTGGGATGCCTCTTTCCCTTACTTGAACTTATTCCACCAAGTGTAACTCCTTGATAGATAGTTACATTCTTTCCAATATCAGTCGTCTCACCAATTACTACTCCCATTCCATGGTCAATAAAAAAACCAGAACTAATCCTTGCACCAGGATGAATTTCTATACCAGTAAAAGTCCTTATGATATTAGATATAATCCTACCAACTAATTTTAATCCAATGTTCCAAAGAAAATGTGAAATACGGTGCCACATTATCGCATGAAAGCCAGGGTATGTAAGTAGTACTTCTAAAATATTTCTGGCTGCTGGATCTCTATCAAAAACAGCATTCATATCACTTTTAATATTTTTAAATAAATTCATTTTTTAAAAAGAATAAACTAAATGTTTAATTTTCAAAAACTTTTAAATAGTCATATGAAGTAGATCTTTCGACAGGTCTTCTATTAATCTCAAATGTAAGCTTTCTAAATTCCTCAGGTGGGAAATATTGTCCGAATTTACCACCTGCGGCTGTTGTTATCTTTTCTTCCATTAATGTTCCACCAAAGTCATTTGCACCCGCTTTTAAACAATATTGTGCAAATTCTGGTCCTTGTTTTACCCAAGAAACCTGAATATTATTAATTATATTTCTAAAATACAACCTTGAAACGGCATACATTTTTAATTGATCTAAATCTGTAGGTCCCTCTCGTGATATACCTCTTTTATAAAGTCTTGTGTCCCAGGGAATAAATCTTAATGGTACAAATTCGGTAATTCCTTTAGTTTCTTTTTGAATTTGCCTAATCACCTCAAAATGTCTAGCCCAATGAAAAGGTTTATCAACATGTCCATACATTATAGTTGATGTTGTTTTCATTCCTGCTTTATGAATTTCTTTAATTGTATCAACCCATTGATCAGTAGTAATTTTTCCAGGAGCAATAATTTTTCTTACATCTTCACTTAAGATTTCCGCTGCAGTTCCAGGAAAGGTTCCATGACCTACATCTTTTAACATTTTTACAAACTCACCTATTGGCATTTTCAAAGAGTTTGCTCCGTAATGAACTTCAAAAGGTGAGAAGCAATGTGTATGCATGTCTGGTACAGCTTCTTTTACGCTCTTTATAATTTGAACATAAAAATTACCGTCTATATCAGGATGCATTCCACCCTGCATACAAACTTCCGTTGCACCATTTTCTCTAGCTTCATGAACTTTTTCTTTAATTTCATCCATTGTTAAGAAATAAGCTCTTGGATCACCCTCAGGTGCCATAAAGTTACAAAATCCGCAATATGTATTACATATATTAGTAAAGTTAATATTTCTGTTTACAACATAAGTTACATCATCACCAACATCTTCTTTTCTAGCTAGGTCAGCACCGATCACTAGTGATGATAAATCATTCACATCATCAGTTAAAAAAAGTTTTTCAGCTTCTTCTTCTTTAATTTCTTTTCCTAGAAAAGGCTTTTCGATTATATTAGCAATTTCTTTATTAGATTTTGCAAGTGTAGCCTCAAAACCTGTTTCTCGATTTTCCTCAATTACACTAATAATATCTTTTAATTTATCATCCATTTTCTATTAATCCTCTCTAACAAATCCTGTATCATCAACAAAATTTAGAGCTTTTTCATAAATGTGCTTTTCTATGTAATTCTGTGATAAATATTCTGGATATACAGGTAACCTCTCTCTTAAATTAAAACCAAATTCTAATATAGTATCCTGCATTAAATCAATTTGGGGCCAAGGTGACTCAGGATTGACATAATCAATTGTTATTGGAGAAACACCACCTAAATCATTAACACCCGAGAAAACATGAAGCATATATGATTTTGAATTTAAATTTGGAGGTACTTGAATATTAACATTGTTTGACATTATCATTCTCGACAGAGCAACTGTTTTAATCATATCTAAATCAGTTGGAACTGGTTGGCCCTCCATTTTAATACCTGGCTTAGGATTAAAATTTTGAATAATAATTTCCTGTATGTGACCGTACTCAGTATTGATTCTATTTAATTCTAAAATTGAATCTACTCTTTCTTCCCAATTTTCACCTATACCAATTAAAATTCCTGAAGTCCATGGTATTTGTAATTCTCCTGCGTTACATATTGTTTTTATTCTTGCTTTTGGGTATTTGTCTGGACATCTGTAGTGCGCCATTCCTTCATCCATTAATCTTTCACTTATACTCTCAAGCATCAAGCCCATGCTAGGGTTTGAATTTTTAAATCTTAATAATTCATCTTGATTGGCAATTCCTAAATTTGAGTGCGGAAATATATTCTCCTCCAAGCAAAGCTCGCTCATAGAAATCATATAATCTGCTGTAGATTTATGTCCCATAGATTTTAATTTATCTCTATAAACCTCATAATCTCTTTCTGGCTTATCACCCGATACGAATAATAATTCAGTGCAACCCAATTCTGCGGCTTTTTTGGCAGATTCTAAAACATCTTCAGGCTCAATTAGAAGAGCCCCTTCGCCTGGTTCAATTTTAAAAGTGCAATATGAACATTGATCCCTACAAAGTTGGGTTAAAGGTATAAAAACATTTTTCGAAAAACTTATTAAGTTCCCTTTTAAATTTTCTCTAATATTATTTGCTACACACATCAAAAATGAAACTCCACTAAGTGGCATTTGTGTTAGTGTTAGCAGTTCGTCTCGTGTAAGTTTTTTTTCATTTAGAAATTTTTCAAGTAAGTAAACAAATTTATTATCAATTGATTCAATTTTATTAATAGGGATTGAATGTGATGTCAATAATTCACGTATATTATCATTAGTTGAAAAGTTTTCATGTAATTTTGCTAAAGATATCATCTTCTCTCGACCTAATTAATTTCTTTATTCCTTTTTTAATAAAAGAATAATTATACCCCCTTATGATAACTACTGGAATACCTAGGTTTTTAATCATTAAAAGTCCCCCTGCGGAACTTAATTCATCAATTACTGGTACATCCGTATCGAAAAGCTCGTTTCCATAAAGGTCAATATTATATGATACCACAGATGGTAATCCATAACTCCCAATAGCTATTTGTGTTAATCCGTTTCTCCATGGTCTACCTACACTGTCACTTATGATAATTGAAGTATTTATATCAAATTCATCTAATATTTTTATGCTAATTTCTTTGGCCGATTTATTAGCATTTCTTGGCAATAGTAAAGCTTTTTCATCTCCTGAAATATTAGATTGGTCAACACCTGCATTTGCGGCAATTACTCCATATTTATCTCTTGTTAATATAAATTTTGGGTTTATTTTGATTAATTCTTTTGATTCATTGATTATTAATTGAATTATTCTTGGATCTTTTTCCACTATTTTACTCAAAGTTTTAGCTTTTGAGGAAACTCTAATATCTGATAATTCTACTGTTCTACCTTCAGAAATTGAAATAATTTTATGAGCTATTACGAAAATATCATTTTCTTTGATAGTAATTTTATTTCTTTTAATACATTTTACTATCTCATCACCAATGTTAACTTTCTGTTTTATATGAGGGAAGTTTTTTAAAGGTATTATTTCAATTTTTTTCATATCAAAAATCCATAACTTCCAAAATTTTCTCTGCTAAACCAATAGAAACTGTTTTATGATCCATTTTTATATTTTCAAATATGCAGTGGATATTTAAATCCTTAATTTTATCTAACAAGTCCTTATCGCTTTTATCAAGCACAATATAATCAATAATATTTTTATAATATTGCCCAATCCCAACAGGTGAAGCTTCTAATCCTTTAAATTTAAGTAATTTCATTATAGGACCTTGAAAGGCAAAATTACCAATAATTGGAGAAATTGCAATTTTTTTAGCTTTTGAAGATTCAATAGCGCCTCTAATCCCATCCATTGTAAGTATTGGCTCAACACTAATAATTGGATTACTTGGACAAAAAATTATCAAATCTGCATTCAGTATATTGTCTATCAAGCCCTCAATTGGTTTTGAATTCATTATATTTCTGAATTCAATACCTCTGATTTGAGGGCTCATACGATATTTAATCAAATATTCTTGGATGTGCATGTCGCCTAAATCTGAATTTATATAAGTTTCTACTTTGTCATTTGTCATTGGAAAAATGGAAATATGATTAATATTTAATTTAGTTGTTTTAATTTTAATTGTTTCATCTAATTTTAAGTTGTTGTCTAAATATTTTTTCTTTTCAAGATTAAATTCAAAATCTTTATCGCCAAGGTTAAACCAAGATGAATCAAAATTTTTAATCATATTAAAAGTATCATCTTTTATTCCCCATCCTCTTGACGGATCTACCAATCCAGAAATCCAATAGAGTACTGAATCAATATCAGGGCTGACTCTAACTCCATAAATATCAATATCATCAGATGTATTAACATAAACATTAATATTTAAATCTTTTCGAAACTCATAAAGACCACTAAGAAACTTTCCTCCTCCAACTCCACCACCAAAGGTTAAAACTTTCTTGTGATTTGACATAAATTTATTTTACATTGATAATCAACGGATGGTACTCGCAAGAGTTTAATAGGGAAGAATGGTGAGAGTCCATCACAGACCCGCTGCTGTAATAGGCATTAGTTAAATTCTAAACAATAAACCACTGTTTTAAGTAACGGGAAGGTGTTTAGAAAGCCTTAAGTCAGAAGACCTGCCATTAATATAAATATTTTTCTTCGAGGTTAAAGGAAAAATGCTTTTTTTATTAAAGAAGTTTTTTATTTAATCGTTCGAAGTAACTTTAAGGAGAGTTACTATGAACACAATAATACGGTTAGTTTTAATTCTTACAGTTTTTTCAAATTTAGCATATAGCTCAAGTATTGAATTAACAAGTCCAAATAAAATAGGTAATACGACTATTAAGACCCAAAGATTTGGTGGGTCAACAACTATAATTACTGAGGATGAGATAAAAACATCTGGAGCTCAAAGCCTGGGTGATTTATTGAAACAAGTTCCTGGATTGTCAGTTAAACAAACAGGAGGAAGAGGTGGTCTTATTAGTATTTTTTCAAGGGGTAATGAATCAGATCATAATCTTGTAATAATTGATGGAGTAAAACAAAATGATGTTGGTGGATCATTCAATTTTGAATATTTATCAATAAATAATATTGAATCAATCGAAGTATTAAGAGGACCTATGGCAGGTTTCTTTGGTTCCTCTGCTTTAGGATCTGTAATTATTATCAATACAAAAAGGCCAAGTGATAAAACAGAAATTTCTTTAATGAACTCATTTGGATTTAATCAAAGTTTTAAAAAAGATACTGTCGGTCAAACTGACGGTGGCATATTCTTTGTAAATGAACAAGCAATATCTGTTAGTGGTCCACTTAATAAAGATTCAAATGATATTAATATCGGATATATATTATCGTATGAAAGAATTGATGATGATGGATATAGAATATTTAATGATGCATTTAATAATAAAGTTTTAAATGCTGGTATTAATATTGTTGCACTAGATGATAAATTAAAAATTCAAACTATGGTTTCAGACAGATGGGCAACCGTAAGATATCCTACAAGTAGCTCGGGAGGCGTTGGTGCATATTCATCTGTTTCAGGGACTCAACGAGATTGGAGACATCTTAATAGTAGAAGTATCAACACTAGTTATGAGATATATGAGAATAGTTCCTTAGGCTTTGATTTTTCTTATTTCTTTAACAAAAGAGTAACTAGAGATTCGGGAAGTGGTAACGTTGATTGGTGGGAAAAGAAAAAAACATATAATTATTATTATGAAATAGAAAATTATAATAATGATCTTATAACTTTAGATGCAAAAATAGGATATGAATATTTGGATGAAACAAGTAACTATCATGCCAATGCTAGTTCGTTTGCAACTGATTATGGACATAATACCTATATTGATTCTATATACTCTATGATTTCACTTAACTTTAATGATTCAGCTTTTGCGGATATAGGAATAAGAAAAGATGATCATGAATATCATGGTTCAAAATATAATCCAACTGTGTTTTTATCAAGGTATATGTCATCTGAATTAAAATTAAGAGGTGGATATAGTCGAGGAATTAAGTATCCAGGAATTTATGAAACATATAGTGCAACATCATTAGATCCAGAAGAAAGCGAATCTTATGAAATTGGTATGGACTATGAAAACACTTTGTATGCCTTATCATTAACATTATTCAAAAGTAAAACTGATAACATGATTGCTTACAGAAGTAGTGGTAGCCCAAGCTATAGAAACTTAGATGAAGCAAGGTCAAAAGGTATAGAAGTAAGTGGTTTGTTTAAACTTCAAAATGAATTATCAATAAAATATTGGTTAACTTATTTAGAAACTAAAGCAGTCAATGTAAACAATACTGTTCAACAGAATTCTTATAACTATGCGAATTGGCAAGATGATGAAGCACTTTTAAGAAGGCCTAAAACATCTGGGGGATTAATTATTAGTAAAAGACATAATAATTTGTATGTTTCAGCTGATGCAAGTTATACCGGTGGTAGATGGGATTATCAAAATTCATCGACAAGACTATATAATGAATCTTTTTGGGATTTTGGTTTATATGGAGATTATCTGTTTAGTTCTGATGATTTATATCAAAGTAAGGTTTTTATTCAAGTATCTAACTTATTTAATGATAAAAGAGAAGAAATTTTAAACTTTACATCTCCAGGTAGAACCGCAATGATTGGCTTAAGATATGACACATCGAAATAAATAAATTAAACTGATTCAATGAAAATCATATCTCTAATTCCTGCTGCAACCGAGGTTCTTTACGATCTTGGCCTTGCGGATAATATTTATGGTATTACAGATGAATGTAATTACCCAAGCAATGTTCATGATAAAAATATTGTTTGTAATATTAAAATCGATTTGAAAAATCTCAAAAACATTGAAATAGAAAACGAGATACTTAATATGGTCAAAAATGGTGAATCACCATATATAGTTGATGAGGATAAAATCAATGAAATTAATCCTGATTTTATAATCACACAAGAATTATGTAATGTTTGTGCGGTTTCAAAAAATGAAATCAAAAAAATTGATATAAAAAAGAAAATCATAGACTATTCTCCAAAAACTTTACATGATGTGCCGGAAATGATTTTTAATGTATCAAATATTTTAGGAGTCAAAGATGCAGGAAATGAAATCAGAAAAAATTTTCTTGATTCCATAAATTTAATAAAAGAAAAAACATCATCAAATTTTGATAAACCTAGGGTTTTTGCAATGGAATGGTTAGATCCAATATATACAGCAGGTCATTGGGTTCCTGATATGATTGAGGTTTCGGGTGGAATATCTAAATTAAGTAAAAGCGGTGAAAAATCAAAAAAAATTAACTTTTCTAAATTAATAGAATATGCACCAAATTACATTTTTGTGATGCCCTGCGGATATAATGTGGAAAGAACACTAAATGAGATAGATACTATTTTATCAAACAAAGAATTAAATAAAATTCCAGCTTTTAAAAATGGTCAAGTTTATATAGTGGATGCTGATTCATATTTTACAAGACCTTCAACCAGACTACTCGAAGGAATTAAAATACTAGCAAAAACTTTACAACCATCTATATTTACATACGAAACCATACCAGATTCAGTAATAAACCTGCATAATTTCATACATTTTGAGTCTTTCTCTGGTTGATTTAACCTTTAGCAGATTTAAACTCTGACTGATCTGTTGAACCTTCACCAGATGGTGGTGTACCATCTGTTAGTGAATCCTCAGCTGATCTTTGTGGAGCTTCACCACTTGCAGCTGCTTCTGCTCCTGCTGAATCTGCACCAAAATTAGTAGATGCAATCCAAAATAAAGAAATCATACCTAATGCGATTGCTATAGCTGTCATTAACACTCCTCCTTGATATACGAAAGTGTAACTTATACAATTGTACATTAATGATAGGAAAAAAATCAAGTTTAAAAATAGATGAAAAAATTATTGATGAAAAATTTGAACTGATAGATGAGGGTTCTAAATTATTTGATTTAAGAAATAATTTAATATTAGTATTCAAAAAAAAACTTTCCTCTATAAACAATGACAATCTTCACAAATTAAATTTTAAAGTTGTATTTAATTCTGTGATGCAAGGCGAGTTTCCAACAATTGAAATTAAAAT
>CEPA01004648.1_pt1 | contig 22994 bp, 31 predicted proteins | sample 356241 | NCBI WGS metagenome assembly CEPA01 (sample SAMEA2620542, study PRJEB7988) | marine metagenome | biome: marine biome (ENVO:00000447); feature: surface water layer (ENVO:00002042); material: "saline water (ENVO:00002010), including plankton (ENVO:xxxxxxxx)" | depth 5 m
TTTTTTTACCTCTCAATCAATTATGTTATTATAATACCAAGACTCGCAGGTTTTGTCAAGCGTTTTTTTCAACTATTTTTACTGAAACCAACTCGTCTTTTCCATGGTAATGTACCTTACCATCTGTTACAGTGAATAACAACTTTTCCAACTCCTTCTGTTCCTTCTCAGTAGGTTTGAAGTGTGGGTTCAAGAAGTATTCCTGTAACAAAGTTCCTTTCTTATATCCTTTCATTAGAAGTCTCCTACATCAACTTGTAAAACTCTCAACCCTTCTGCTCTGAACATGTCAACGACTTGTTGTCTGTCATCAACTGCCATCACAGGGTTGAACCCATCTTTCCTCATCTTGTCGAGAAACCCTTTCTTGAGTTCATCGTCAGGTCTGAAGTCAGTATCACCTCTCATGTAGATAGCACTGAAAGAAAGACCATTCATCATCAATTGCTTGAGGGTGGTTGCTCTCTGCCTTTCATTCCTACCAGTAGAGATAATAATTCTATTCCCAGTTGCCCAGAGTGATTTTGCTAAGTCAAATATCTCCGTGTTTGGAGTATCTTGCATAACAACTTCAGGGTCTCTGAACGCATCAAAGTCCTTGGGTCTCTGGGTGACGAAGTGTCTCCTATGTTCTATGTCCATAAGAGTTCCGTCAACATCAAAAATAATATCCATAATTAACCTTCGTATTGAGGATGCTCATCGAATCTTTTTTCGATGACTAACTCCTGTAATTTTTCGTAATCGAATTTTTCTTCATATGCTTCTTGATAAGTCATTTGAAGTTCGTCCAGTAAGTCTTCCAGTGAATAGTTTGCACTGTAGACTTGCATTGATATTTGGTCAAAGATTGCTTCGTTATACATGCAACTCATTATGCCACCTCTTTACATCTTTCATTATAAAACCCATCCTCTTTGTAGAGAACACCATTTGATTCAAAATCTAAGAAACCGTCAAGGTTGAAGTTATCAACTGGGACAGTATCACCAGAATTTTCATAACCCATTGGAACTAAGAAGTAGAACTTCTCATCAGTAGGGTCAAAGATTACATCACCAGAGGAAGTAGACCTTAGTCCATCTTGACCTTTAGGTAACTCACATTGGAGTAAAACTTCTGGATTCTCAATCCAAGAAGATTCAATGTTATTAGAAAGTCTGTATGCATCAGACATGTTGTAAGCAGATACAACTGCTACTTCAGTGAAACCGTCACCTGCGGTGCTAAAGTTATTAGCATGGTAGATAATGTAGTCATTCATATTTAACCTCTCTTTTTTCTTCATTATGTTGTTATAATAACAAGTCTAGCAGAAAATGTCAAGCGGTTTTTATGAATTAATATGAAATAATTTTGAGGTTTCCGTCTTCGTTAGAATCAAGGCATTTGTACAAATCATCCATCATATCACTATGTAATTCATACATTACAGTGATACCATTGTCCCCTTTGAACTTACGACTCTCTCTATGGACTATAGCATCCATACCCCTGCCATATAGTTCTTTGGAAGGAATCTGTACAGATAGTACAGTTTTACACTTATGTAATGCACCAAACAAATGCTCTAGTGATTGTCCGTGGTGATAGGACATACCATATCCATAGATGTCATTATCTTCAAAATGGTCAAAGGTACTCTGGATTCTCCATAGGAGTTGTCCATGTAAAACCTTATTTTTATAGAGGTCATCTATCTCACCTGTAAGTAACTCTTCTGCAATAAAAAGTGCAGGGTCATCGTCATTAACTTCCCATGGTTGAATATCATCTGTAGGACAGTCATCCATCATCTCAGGGGTCAACTTGATACCCATCATACCATTGTTTCTTGCTTCATTCAACCACTTATATTGCTCATAGTGTTGTTCATGAAACCGTTGTGCATTCTGGTCAGCACCATCAATCACAAATGATAGGAAAGGTTTATTGTACTTACGAATGTAATCCTCAACATTGTGTCGAATGATTGCTTGTTTAGATGGATGAAATACATCATCATGATTCGTATATAAAGGCAATCCTAATTCTAGACATGCTAGTACATATGCCAACTGCTTGATGCCATTCAAAGGGATTGATACATTAACAACATCTCCTTTCTTTGCACCTCTAGAAATCAGTAAATGTTTTGCCTGATTTGTTTGTTCAATAATATCCTTTTTACCAAACCTGTTTAGTTCGATATCTTCACGAATTAATTCTCTATACATCTTCATATGGTATACCTTTAACGGTAGCAATATGCCCTCGCAACTGCTCCATGCTTACTTTAGTATCGTGACCAAACACTGATAAGTCTAAGTCTTCCATATCATGTTTGACCACCAAGTCCCATGCCGTGGTATTTGCCTTTTTCCTGCCACCTAAAAGGTACAGTACCTTATCGTTTACATTACATCGATAGACGATATCTTCCATCTCTCTAGATTTATCCCACCATGGATGAGATACATGAAGAGTGTTTTTTCTGTAAGTAACCTTGTAAAAATCATCTGGGACTTCTCCTAGACAATTACTAATCACATCTGTATTTTTATCTACACGGTTTACTAATAATGGTATTGCCGTATCGATACTACCGTAATGTGAATCAAAACAAACATTATATTTTTCTGCAATCTCACGGAAAGCAGGAGTCATCGCAAACCCACACATGTTAATATTTAGTTCTGTGTCGAAGGGTTTATCGAAGAAATCTAGGAAATCATTAAGTGCCGTTCTGTTAGGTATCATGATGTGAGTCATATTCTGTGATTGAATAGTCTCAAAATCTTTTCTCCTATCTGTAACATATCCTTCCATAGGAATCGGATGATGATGACTTACTGGAAAAGTAAAGTGTACCTTTGCTACCATTAAAGAAGGAAGTAAACTAGTCAATAGAGCAGACGCATGATGTAGGTTTCTACTGTGGCATACTCTTGACTTCTTATCAAATTTAAAGATAGGAATATTTCTATGAGATATTGCCATTACTTCTTTGTGTGAAAACAAGACTGCTCTGGATGGTTTAGTCGTTCCAGATGTAGAACTTACTAATAATGTATCCTCTGGTTCTACTTTCCATGGTTGGATATGTTCATCATATCCATCTGGAATACCATCTTTGTAGATGTCTTCAAGTTCAATAGATTCTCCACAATATCTCTCTAATAGTTTACCATGTAAACCATCATATGCACCATGTCCACCCAACCCTGAATGAATATACCAGTCTGCTCCACCATGTAAAGCAATCTTAGTATAAGGTAGTGACTCTTCGGTTGCAGGAGTATCTAATAGAAAGAGTTTACATCCTAGTTCTGCACAGGCAATCAGACTTGCTACATGTGTTGGGTCTACTCCTAGGAGTGAAATAACTACGGTGTCCCCTTTCAGAACTCCCTTATCCAACATGTAATGCTTGATACGATTAATATGTCTTCCAAACCATGCATCATCTACGATAAAGTTACCCATCATCCACGCAATATCTGGTGCTATGATATCACGATTTAATATGCTTTGCATGAATTTTACATCCTATAAATTCGTTGTAGTAATCGTCCCTGAGAAGGACATCGTTTTCAAACTGTAGTTTTGCTTCATAATAACTACACTCACCCTTAGTCTTACAGAGTCTAAGGATATCTCTACGGAACTCTTTGCCCTCTTCAACTAATAGTTTTACCTGTTCTGACGAACCATAGTAATCTTGCCAGTCAGACTGGACACGAGTTCTTTTCCTGCGTTTTCTTGTTTTAGTAACAGGAAGGATTTTAGGTTTCCAAAAGAACTTTTTACCGATATATTTCTTACCAGTATCAACCTCAGTGATTTGGTATACAAACCCCTGATAGGGTTCTAACCACTCATCGTTTGGTGCAAAAGGAAAATCATCGTAATACCACATACTACTATGTATACTACTTTTTAAATTTTCTTATTCTTCCTTCATACCACATAGGCACATACCACCAAGGTAACTTGCGTAACCTAGGCATTGTATATTCCCATTCTACACCATCTGGGTCTACCCAAGTGCAGTGGAATCCATTCCATAACCTTGACCGATACCAACGAACTGAACCACCCTCTGAGATAAGTTTCTCAAGAGTCCAGAAGTAACAGTTGTTTTTATGGGTAAATAGTCGGTAAGGCCACATCCAAAAGAATACTACAAAGAGTATTCCAGTTGTTATATATCTCACCTATCCAATCTCTATCTCCGTACCGCACATGGGGCAGAATAAGGGTTCTTCATCCTCTTCCACAATCACTGTTGTGATAATCCCACATACGGAGCATTCTAGTGTGTATTCGGTCTCATCCATTAAGCGGCGCAACCACGACCATCAAGACCACATGCTTCAGGTTCAGATTCCGCATCATCAAATTCAGACCATCCCCAGTCACCTTCCATGCCGTTGACTGAGTATTCGGTAACTCTTTTCTCAAAGAAGTTATCGTGTGACGCACCGTTTAAGACCCAATCCAACCATGGAAGTGGATTGTCTTTGACTCCAAAGTTTGGTTTCATACCAAGTTGTAGAAGTCTACGGTCAGCAATATGTCTAATGTATTGCTTTACATCTGCTTCGGTAAGACCTTCCATCTCTAGACCATTGAATGCTAGTTTGATGAATCGGTCTTCTAGTTTGACAATTTTCTTTGCCATATTGTAGATTTTAGATTTGAGTTCATCGTTTACGATACGAGGATGTTCCTCACATAGTGTTCTGAATAGTTTTGCATTGCCTTGTACATGTAGGGTCTCATCACGAATAGACCATTCTACAATTGTTCCCATGCCTTTCATCTTACCATATCTTTGGAAGTTGAGTAGCATTACAAATGACGCAAATACAGATAAACCTTCATTGAATACTGATTGAGCAAGTGCTAGAGCAAGTCCAGTATTAGATTTGATTTCTCCTTCTTTCATGAAGTCAATCTTATCTGCCATCTCTTGATACTCTAGAAACTTATGAAAGTCTTCATCTGGTAATCCAAGAGTATCATTTAGTAATGCATATGCTCTTTGGTGAACACCTTCTCTGTTAGCAAATGATGATAACATATTACGGACTTCATTATTCTTTACACGAGGAATCAACAACTCATGATAGTTTTCTCCCACCTGTACATCTGATTGAGTAAACAATCTTAATACTTGGGTAATGAAATCTTTCTCAGACTCATTAAGTTTTGTTCTCCAGTCCTGAACATCTTCCGATAGTTCTGCTTCATCTTCTATCCAATGAATCTCTTCATGCTTCTTTACTAGTTCCACTGCCCATGGATATAGGAATGGTTTATATGTTTTTGAATATTGTAGTACCGACATTTGTTATCCCTCGCAAGCCCGACACTCTTCGGACTCTTCTGTGTTTGCGTTATTTAAATATGACATAAGTTCATCATATCCACCGACATATTCCCCTTCAATATAAATCTGAGGAACTGTCCTGACCTTTCTTCCAGTCACTTCAGCGGCGGTCTTGCCACTCTCTTGTAGGTCAATATAGTCATAAGGAATCCCTCTCAACTTGAGTTCTTCCTTTGCTAATGAGCAGAATGGACAATCTTTCTTACCATAGATGATAGAACGAGTGTCTCCTTGAAGTACAACTCTTTCAACCTTCTCAGAAACCGTTTCTGCTCTTTGCTTGGACTCTGTTCTTAGATAGTAGAGACCTTTGAGTCCCTGCTTCCATGCTTGGTAATGAACCTTATTTACATAGGACTTATCTGCACCTGAAGGAAAGAACAGGTTAACAGATTGACCTTGACAAATATAGGGTTGCCTTTCTCCTGCGTGTCGAATAATCCAGTTCTGGTCTAATTCGTCCGCTGTTTTATATATACTTTTTTCACCTTCAGTGAGGAATCCTAGGTGTTGAACTGACCCTTTATTCGTAATAATAGACTTCCAAGTCGATTCATTGTCCTCACCATGATTCTCTAGTACCTGAGTTAGGTATTTGTTCTTTACAAGGAAAGACCCTGCTCTAGTCCTATGAGTATATGCATTTGCTTTCATAGGTTCAATAGAAGGACTTGTTGCAAGAATAATACCTGAACTAGCATTAGGTGCGATTGCTAGAAGATGAGAGTTGCGTCTACCAGAACCTTTACCGTCTGGATACTCACCTCTTTCTTCTGCAAGTAGTTCTGTTTCTTTTAATGCTTCAGTTTTGATATACTCAAATACAGTCTTATTTATTTCTCTAGCATTCTCTGACTCCCATGCTACCCCATGTTTTTGTAGGAGTGAATGGAATCCCATAGCACCTAGACCCAGACTTCTTTCTCTTTCTGCACTGAATTTTGCCCTTGAGATGGTGTCTGGTGCGTTGTCGATAAAGAACTGCAAGACATTATCAAGCATACGGATAAGGTCACGAACAATAGTCGTATCACGCCACTCATCGAAGTATTCGAGATTGAGTGATGAAAGACAACACACGGCAGTCCTATCGTCTGAAGTAGGTAAGTGTATTTCGTTACATAAGTTTGACCCATGGATTTTTAATCCTTTCTCTTTTAATGGTTCTGGTAAATCTTTGTTAGCAGTATCAATAAAATTGAGATATGGTTCACCAGTTCTAAATCTTACCTCTAGGATTCTCTCCCATAATTTACGAGCATCGATAGTATCCTTGACTTCATTATTCTTAGGGTCACGCAAATCAAACTCTGCACCCTTCTCAACTGCTTCCATAAACTCATCAGTAATATTGATAGCATTGTGTATATTCAATGCTTTTCTTTGGACATCACCTGTAGGAATACGGATGTTTAGAAACTCTACAATATCAGGATGATGGACATCCATATAGGCCGCATAAGAACCCTTACGAGTCTTACCTTGACGGTAAGCAATCATATCAGCATCTACAGTGTGTAGAAAAGGGATAGGCCCAGGCGCAATGTCTGATACAGTTCTAACTGAACTCCAGTGACCACCTACACCACCACCGAACACAGATAACCATCTGAGTTCAGATGAATGACCAATCAATCCTTCAAGAGTATCAGGGACATAGGTAAGGAAACAACTGATAGGCATTCCCTTATCTTTGGCACTTTCTCCATTGGGTGCATTTGATAGCACAGGAGATGCAAACATGAACCACTTGTTACTCACATAAGAGTATAATCTCTCTGCGAGGTCTGGGTCTAATTCATCTTTGTATTTGCTCCATGCTAGAGATGCTCTAGCAAATGCTTCTTGGGGGGACTTCTCATGCTCTTTTAAATAAAAGTCGGAGAGCATTCCGACTGCATAATCTTCTAATAACTTATCTTTCTTCTTATCAATCTTGACGATGGTATCTGCCATTTTATTTTTTCCATGTAAATTTAGTCGGTGAGGGTGATGTTATTTATCACGCTCAGGGTTTCAATGTGTAACATTATACACTACTATCTACAAAAAGTCAAACACTTTTTGTTGCAGTGCTATGACAAGAAGATATTACTTGTTGTTAACATGAGAGTTTCTGGTTTTGTCGATTGCTCTAGAACCGAACCAGAAAGATATGATAGCGGCGAATATCGCCTTAGTATCATCGTCCCATAGGATATTGATTGCGTCAGAGAACTCAGTTCCCTTCTCCATCGCCTCCATCAATAGGGTCACTTCAATTACTGCAAACAATCCAAAGAAACAGTAAGTGATTACTGGTCTTACAGATTTCTGTAATCCTGCAATAAATCCCTTTCCTTGATTAATGCTTATGTCATGGTCGATGAGTCGTTGATGTTCTTTATCTGCCCCCATCTGTTCATACATTTTAATTTCATGGTCAAAACCTGCAGCTCTTAACTCTGCCATTTTTTCCATCTTCTTGAGTTCAAACTTTTGCTCGTTCTTTTGTCTGAAATGGTCTGTGATAGCAGGAACTATCGAACCACCAAAACCTAAAAGACTACCTAGAATACCTGATAACATATTGTTTCCTCACTTATATTTGTCGGACTTTCTTTTTTCACCATCTGACCTTGCAATAAGTCCTTTTGCTTTGAGATGAGTAATATCTCCAAACCCTGCCTTTCCTGCTTTGTATCTCTTCATAGCATCGGCAGTGTCAGGTGCTTTCTCAAGAATAGAATCGGTCATTCTCTTTCTACTCTCAAGTCTGTCCTTGATGAATCTCCTCACCACTTCGATATCTTTCTTCTTTTTCTTTTTAAGATGTACAGGTGGAACTCCAGTCAACCCTGCGACTGAACCAACACCAGTAAATTCTTTGAACTTCTTCATCGTGTTATCTCCCCAGTGGTAAAGTATACCCACTGCTTAGAGTTCTCATGAATACCTTTGTATATATCTATACCTTGGAACTCTCCAATCGGTAAAGATTCTACATCCAATACACGAATCTTGTCACCCTTTTGTACAATCTCTTCAACCTCTGTGGTGACAGTTCCATTCTTCATTCTATAGATTCCAGGCGATAGTCTATTGCCTTCAACCATAAACCACTTGCTTTCTTCAGCAAGACAGTCAAGAATATCCACTCCAGTTGCTTCGTGGATTTTCATTAAATCTTTATCGGATAAATTTCCGTGTTCTTTGATGAGTAGTAATGCAGAACCATATCTTGCTATTGCGGATTGTCCGCCTGGGACTTTAGCAAGTAATCTTTTGAGGTTCATTACTAATCGTATGAAAGGGGTATAATGTTCTCTGTAGGCATCACGGTTATCACCTTTATTCATATCAAAGTCTTTGATTCTTTTACCGTCTTTGTCTATGATACCTGCTTTGAACGCACCAGTCTTTTCGAAAGGTGTAACTAATAGTTTTAGAAACCTTATCGTAAATACTAAATCTGCCGCTGACTTTAATATACCCATAGTCGTATTTATGCTTTTTTGATTTCTCGCAGAGCAGAAACTACCTTCGCATCCATTTCGATGTTGGTATACTCTGTGTTTTTGATTGCGTTTAGGAAGAGCAAGAAAGGTTTGATAACACCCCAATGCTTCAACTCTATCTTTAATTCTAACATATCAAGTCCTGCTTGAAAACCAAATACATTGAACACCACGATTAGGTGATTGAGAATGAGTCTCTCAGACAGTTGACCTGTCTGCTCATACTTATTGAGGAGTCGTTTGATATACTTGAATCTCTTCAAGTCTTCAAAGAATTCTTCACTATCAATACAACGAGGGTTGTGATAGTGTTTCGCCGCAAATAATATTAGATTGTCTTTTGTCAGTTGCATAATAATAAAACCAAATAATAGGGATTACTCCCTATTACTTAGTCATCAATTACATCTGACAATTGTTCAACCAATGTGTCTTTTTTCATTCTACGGTCTAATTCAATACCGTGTTGTCTTCCAAGTTCTTCGAGTTCTACTTTAGTCATTGACTCAAGACCTTTATTACTTGAAGGTGCTTCAGTTAATACTTGTGGTGAACCCACTCCATGGAACTCATTAATTTGTTCTTGTGTGATAGATGTTGACACATACAACTCACCAGTATCAGGGTCTTCCCATCCTCTAAGAGTTGGTACTGCATTCGAACACCATCCAGGCGCTTTAATAGTCATAATTATTTTCCTCTAAGTTTTGCCATTCTCTCCAAAAATGCTTTGGCACTCTTGGTTCTACCATCGTAAGGATTAGATTCTTTCTTTGCCTTACCTTTAGGTTCAACTTCGTCTTGTAGTTCTTTCATAGTTTTACCCATGATTACTTCTCTGATTTTATCTTGCAGAGGAGATGACTTACCAAAAGATTCTTTCACTGGGTTCACTACTTTAGTGTCACCTGCTTTATTATCTTGAGGTCTTTTACCTGAGTTAGGTTTAGTCGCAGAACTACCTGCCTTAGTTGTTTTATCAACGGCATCCTTTTGATTGTCTTCGATGCCTTTGTCAGAAGAACCATCATGCTTCTTCTTAAACTCTTTAGACTTCTCTGAATCTTTAGAATCCATAGGTTCTGGTGGTTCAGCATTAGACTTCTGTTGTTTAGCAACAGTTTCTAACATATCCAACAGTTCTTCAGTTGCTTCTCCGATTTTAGAGATTTCGGCAGTCTTTGGAGATTGTGCGACTTTCTTTTTCTTGTCCTTGTCTTTTCCGTTTTCTTTATCATCGGAATCATCGGACTTCTCTTCACCATTATCTCCATTACCTTTTTCTTCCTCGTCACCGTTACCGTTCTTCTTAGGTGGGAAAGGCATCTTTTTCTTCTTATCCTTTTCACCATTCTCTTCTTCACCGTTCTCGTCTTCTTCATTAGAGACTGCTTTAGATACTGCTTTTCTTCTCTTGTGAAGATACTCGTCAGATGAATCTACATCACCATCGTTATCGATGTCTTTGTCTTTACGGTCTTTGAACTTCTTCTTGACTGCTTTAGGTTGGACTTTATCAAGACCATCACCATCGTCAGACTTGTCGTTAGTGTTGTCTTCTTTCTTTGCCTGACCTTTAATCATCTTCTTGTCTTCTTTATCTTTATTAGACTTCATGTGATTTGCTTCTTCGATGATTTCCATGTCTTCAGCAGGAACTTCTTTTTCGATACCATGCTTGAATTCCACATCATACCACTCAACATAACCATCGTCAGTTGGGATTGCGTGTGATTCGTATACAGGTTTACCAAGACCCCACTCAGGGTGATTTACTATGATTGCACAGTTGTGGTCTTTAGAATGACAGAGTTCTCTTACTTCTTCTTCAGAGAATCCTTCTTTCATTCCTTTAGGTTTGTCATGAACATAACCCTTCTTACCAAGTGCCATATGGTCATCATATGTTTTTGCCATAACACCTTTACCAGTCTTAGGGTCATACATCATGTGGGGTTTGAAATCTTTTTCATCCTTACACTCAACCATGTTACCATTGAGTGCTTCTTCTACATCGTATTTCTTACCTGCAAAAGTGAATGTTTTTTCTCCTTTGTCCTTTGCCATTTTTGCGGCGTAGACAAATTGCTTTTTGTCTTCTTTGACTTTACTGGATTCCACAACAGAGGCGTATGCTTCACCCAGTCTTTTTATATCAGATGTTCTCATTACTTTCTCCGTTTACATCCAGAAAGATGCCACTAAAGCACCTGCGATAGTTGTTACTGCAATCCAGAACAGACGATTGATTACTCTTACAGTGTTAGCATTATCATCGACTTTCTTTTCGATTTGGTCTAACTTCTCTGAGAAACGATTCATCCTCTGAAATTGGTTATCGTAATTACCATTCAGAGTAGCGAGTTTCTCTTCTGCACGAGCAATGGAAATCATTGCTTCGGATAGTTTGTCAAGTTTCTCTTCTATTCGGTCAAACCGAACTTCAGAGTGTGCTTCTATACGAGCAAGTCTTTCCGACTGTGTTTCTTTTGCCATGTCTGTCCCATTTGCATATAATAGTTCTAAACTATAGTTCTATTTATAAGACTTATGTTCTTTACTCTATAATTTTTTATTCTTTCTTGCCACTCTTCAAACAAATAATCGTCTATATTTAGATATTCGATTAAAGCATCAAGTGTCAATTCTGTTCTACTATCTCCCTTATGAAACAAATCACAGGGGTCTATTATAATATAATCGTGTTGGTCTGGTATCAAATCTATATACATCTGGGTCAGTTCTTGACATGTTTGCCATTGTTCTGTCCAGAATCTTTCCAAATCCATTCCACCTTCTCTTAATATATCTCCGTCTTTGTTAGCAATCGTTAAGTCAAGTTTTGATTTTGCTAACTCATCAATATATTTAACAGACTCTTCACTCTTGGGTTGTAACAATATATTCTTGGTTTCATACCAAGACTCCCAGAGATATTCTTTCCAAACTTGTGGTTGTTTACTAAAACCATATCCATGGTCTAATCGTATATTCCACACCTCTGGGTCTGGTAACCAATCAGTGTATGGTGAACTACCGTCCATATGATACTGGGATAGTTGGTCATCTCTTTCGATTTGCCACTTTTCCAAGTATTCAATATATTCGACTTCCTTAGTAATTATCTCATCATGACTGACAAGAAGACTACCTAGGAACTCACCACCACCCCCACCACGGTAGAGGACATTAATCAGTTTATTGTTCATCCCAAATCTTCAATACAAGGTCTCCATCTCCTTTTATAACCCTATGATACATCATCTTGGGTATATAGTAGATTCTTCCCTTTTCCATAACGATTGGTTTCTCGTTGTCAAACTGGAGTTGCCAGTTCTCCCCCTCTAAAACCGTAACCTGTCTATGGCACTTATCTCTGTGCCATACTAATTCTTCGTCTGGACAATCCCAACCAAAGGTTCTAGTTCTTGTTGATAAATCACTTGAAAAGTAATCATTATATGGTTTTACCAAAAAAAACTTCCCCCACCTGAGAGTCCTAATTGTTTAGCATATCTAGGCAATCGACATGCCCAATAGGCTGCTTTTGTTTTATCGTTCTGTTGGTCGCACTTATGTCTCGCCGCAAATGACTTACGAGCAGCTGGGTCATCTAGTTTGACCTTTAATCCTGTTGTGTCACCCCATGTGACTTTCTTTACATTACCACTTGAAGGGTCACGAACATACACATAGTATTTCTTCGGCCCACCTCTCTTCGGTTGATTCAGAGGAACATCTTGTTTCTCATCCTCTAGAATACAATCCAAGGGAACTGGGTGTCCATTAACTCGTGCAAATGTTCCTAGGTCTGATTCTATGATATCTAACTCATGGTCATCGACTTCTAGTTCACCTGCGTGATATTGTTCTCTTGCGATTCTCCAATATTCAAAATACTTTTCTGAACCTACACGATAGATATTAGACTCTACCAGTTTAGATTCTTTGGCACATTCGCAATGTTCTTCAAATGTCTTCATCTAATTTCTATCTTGCCGTTTGGCATTTGTGTTACTCTGACACCAAGTAATTTTCCTACCTGAGTCAGTAGTTGTACTCTTCTCTTAGAAGATTGCTTTGATAATTCTTTTTCTAGTCTACTAGACATAGATTGTATCGCACCAATCTCTGATTGAATCAGTGGTGCTTCTTCAAGTTTTCTTATGTCCTTAAATTTCTTCATCGAAGTTTACTCAATACCTTCTTCATGTCAGCAGGACTTTTATATATCATTGCTTGAAACTTTGCTTTGTCCTGTGGTTTTCTTAGTCTATCAAAGAACTGACCAATCTTGACTGCATCTTTTTTAGTCACATTGATAGTCTTACCGTTTTCAAATTCAACCTTACCACCTCTTGGTAGGTCAGATACTCTACGCAATTGCATGATGATATTCTTAGAAGCAGCCTTTCTATCGTCATCGGTTGCTTTCATATCTTGGTCAGCAGGGTCAACACCTCTTTTGCGTCCACCACCTGCTCTTCTGAAGTCACGGAATGCTTTATCTTTGTTGTTTTCTTTTAATTCTTTTGTTTGGTCTTTAGTTAATAAATTACCCAAAGAAGTGACAAATTGACCGTCAACTATGTAGTCTGCTTTAGTTAATTTATCTCTTTTAGGATTCATCTTCTGGAGCATCGTCATAAAACCTCTTGGGTTTCGTTTGAACATACCTTCAAGGACTTTAGGAGAAGTCATTGCAAGTAAATCTCCTATTGCGATTTTCTGACCTCTAGTAGTTGCTTTCACTTTTCGCATAAATTTAATTTTTTCAATCTGTGCTTTTTTATTGTCTGCCTTGCCTTCTCTTAATCCAAGTGATTTTCTGCGTTGATTAATTTGGTTGATAATCTTTTTCTGTGCAGGAGAGCCTGGCATAGTTTTCATTGCTTTGGTGTAGAGTCCCATTAACTCCGCATCCATAGCAACATCTTTCATTTTACCTTCTTCTACATCCTCACCTTGCGCTCTTTTAATCTGGTCTTGAGTAGGTGCGCCTTTCTCACCTTTCTTTCTCATCCTTTCACCCCTTGCTCTTTTAGCACGGATGTTATCCCAGAGTCCTTCACTGACAGAGTTTCTTCGCATCAGTTTCATAGCGGCGTTTGCCAACTGAGTGACCTTCATCTTCTCCATCTTCTTCTTATTAGCATCATTTACTTTGTCGTAAATCTGTGAGATAGCAGATGCAGTAAACATATCAACCATGACACCATCGATTTTCATTGCTTGTTTCTTAGCAACGATTTGCTTTATCTTTGGAATAGCATTCTCTTCTAATGATTCCATAGGAGTATCTTTCTTGTATTTCTTCTTGAGTTCGTCTGTGCCTTCTTCACCTGCACCATAACTCTTTTCTTTGAGTCCTTTATTAAGCATCTTGTCGATTTGTGGTGTAGTCATGTCTTTTTCTGTAGGGTCACCATAGGATGATTTACCAATAGTGATTCGTAGAAAATCGTTGACTGCTTTCTTATTACCAGATACACGGACATGTTTACCCATCATAGCAGACTTCAATCCCATGCGTTTAGCATTCTTTGCTATTGCCAATGCATGTTTGTTCTGGTCAGCAGATTTCTTTATTCTGTTTCGTGGGTCAACAGTAATATTTGCTACTTCTTCCCTTATATCTGATAATTTTTTCATTACGCTAAGTCCTTATCGTGGTTAAGTCCACCTTTTTTCTTCTTCACTATAAAGGCATTAACTCTGGCATATCCCCACTGTTGAGGTGTAGTCCCAGGCCTGTGACCTGACTTCCATGCGGCGACTCCACGGTTATATACTTTTTTTAGTGTTCCGTATGATATTCCTGACTTCTCTGACTTCTTCTTGAGTGCTTCGTCTGCTTCCTTTATTGCAGATTCTTCAGTAATAGAATTCCAGAGGTCAGCAATGGTTAAGAATTTCTTTAACTTTATCATTCTGTTTCTCTATTTTTTCGTTTAGTTTTTGCGGTTCTAGCACGGTCAAGCATTTGGTCGTGCTTTCTTTTGTCTGCTTCCTTTTCTCTATTGATAGCATCCCTTGCAGTTTTTACTTCATCCTCACCATACATTTGTTTGAAGGACTTGGTGTACTTCGAAGGTTTGGTATCTTTACCTTTATCGCCAGGCGCAGGTTTGTATGCGTTAGGGTCATTGTCTGGTTTCTTTGCATTCTTCGCAAAGTGAGTTGCTCTTTTGTCTTTAGTAGACTTAGACATCTCATCACCATCTGCATCCTTCGCATAATACTTGGCAGGTTGTGTACCTTTCTTATCACTAACTTCCGAATCTTGTCGGACTTTAGTTCTGTCCTCTTTTCTCTTCTCTGCGACTCGTTTAGCAGTAGCAGTTGCTATTGCCATCTTCTTATCCATAGGCATCTTAGGATTATCTTTCTCTATTGCCTTGGCAATCTCTTCTCTCTTCTTGAGTTCAGCAGGAGTTAATTTCTTTTCGACAACTTCGACATCCTTTAACCACTTACGATATTTCTTGTTGTCACTTGTTTCAACAATAACATAATTAGAACCAAGAACCGTTACAGTTCCTATTTCTTGGGTCTCTTTGATTGCAACTATATCACCTATCTCAAATAGGTCACCCTTCACGAATGCTTCACGAAGGTCATCTACTTTAGGTAATGTTATGTGTCTTTTGAAACTTCTTTCTTCCTTCAGACCCATGCCCTTACGAACATCGTTGAACAACTTACGAGCATCACGGTCTGACATTCTTGAAGGAACACCTTTAGAGAATGCTTGATAATCATTGGCAGATGCGTTTGCTCTTTGTTTAGATGCAGACATGCCCTCTACTCCTTCGGAGTCAGGGTCTCTCTCTCCTGCGGAAACTATGTTTATCTTCTCGAAGTTATAGAATCCGTGTCTTGCTTTTACACCGTTATACTTGTTCAAGAGTGTATCAAACTCTCTGATACGGTCAGCACCAACAACCATAGTTACATTCTTGTATCCTGAGTCGTATAACTTAGATGCGACATCAAATACATTCCTTACACCTTTGTCTACCATAACACTTCTTGCGTGTTTAGGGAACATCTTACGAAGGTGTTTGATTTTGTCAGAGTAAGACAATGGGTCTTTTTTAGGGTTCTGTGATTGAGATACAAATACCTTATAATCTGAACCACCAGATTTCTTAGCAATAGTATCCATCACTTTTCCATGTCCAATAGTAGGTGGGTTCATTCTACCAAAGGTAAAATAAACTTCCTTTTCTTCTTCTATCAGATAGGACTTAAAATTCTTAATCGTCATTTATCACCACTTCTTGCTTTTTTCTTCTTCTGTATTTCTGCTTGACGCACCTTCGGAAGAAGTTTCTTAGCAATCTTATCTACAACTGCTTTCTTTTTATCTAATTGTTTTTCAATTGATTGTCTACGAGCAAAAGACAGTTCCCCTTTAGGAATGTCCTTGGTGATTTTCTTGAGCAACAAGTTTCGTGCTTGTTTCCTTGCTCTCTTTTTGAGGGTTTCCATATCGGCAATCTTACGAGCAGCCTTCTTTCTGCCAATAGCAATCTTTGCTTTATTCTTCTTCAAAGACCTTGCACGAGCAAGACGCTGTTGCATTGTCAATGCTTCAGTTGCAGGAGCAGATTCAATAAACTGTTTTAGTCCTATTGGTCTGGACATGATTACCTCGTTGGTTTTTCCCATCCCTTCAGTATATCTGGACTGAAGTTATTATATGAAAATTCAAGACGGTCAACCAATTTGACCGCATCACCACCTAATTTGTCAATAGCAACAAAACCTTCTGCACCTGTTTTGATTTTATAACCTTTCTTGGTCTGAACAAATGCATCGATTTTGCTAATACTGTTTAATCTATTTATAAGTTTTAGTTTTGCTAGTACAAGATTTTTCTGTAAATCAAACATATTTACTAGACTTGTTCTATTTCTAGGAGAAAAAAACTTCATCAACTCATCTAATTTCTTCTGTTGAACTGCTTTTCCTTTCTCCGATTTTCTTTTATCTTTCTCTTTTTGAAACTTAGTATTCATCCATCTGAGCAATCCAACCACATGTTTTCTAGATGGTGGTAGTAATTGTCCCTCACGAACAAAGGTATTATTGTATTGTTCTATCAATCGTGCTAGTTCTTCGTTTGCTTCAAGTTCTCGAAGTGTACTTCCAGATACCTTGTTAAATAATTTACCTGCGTTAGACAGGTATTTAGTAACTTCGGCAGTCTCCTTTTCATTCATGGTTGCTTCACCTGCATTGGTAAGCATCGCATCCTGAGACCAGACATTCTTTGTTTTCTTGAACTTAGATACATCAACACCATAGGATGCTTTCATATTCTCAAACTTATCACCCTTATATGATGTATGCCATACGATTCCTATCTTGGCATCTTCGATTGTTTTCGATTGACTCATAGGAACTGCATAGATGATTGTATTTGGATGGAAGGTTACATACTGTTGTCCATCAATCTTTTCTCGTTTCAAATCATCGTTTGCATATAAGAAGTCACCTTGAATCACTCCCTTGATACCAAGTTCTGGTAGATATTGTAAAGCAAGTTTCATCTTGTCAGCAAGGTCACCAGATAGTTCTGCATCGATATCAGCATTTGATTTGTATACCTTTGCACCAGTCTTAGCAAAGATACCCTTCTTAGCAACAAAGAACGCACCGTCCTCTGGGTCTGTTCCTGCAAAGATAGCAGGCGCACCATCCCACTTGACAGATAGTTTGCTTGAGGTTTTACCTGCTAACATATCACGCAGTTCTCTCAGAGCATTGATTGCCTGTCTTGTACCATTGACCCCACCATAGAGAACCTTGTCCTCAATATGAGTCATGTGAGTATTCTGTTGTTCTGTTATGTATTCACTGAACATTATGATACCTTCAGATGTGGAGCAGATGCTTTTGTTTGTGATTTAGCAATACGGAATAGGTAGGTCAATACATCTTGTTCCTTTCCTTCGATTGCCGTGAATAATTCTGTAACCATATATTTGGACATTAACCAATCAACAGATTTGCCACTGAGTGCTTTTCTAAATGCATCCTCATCAACTGCACCAGATATCTTGGAATACATTTGATAGTATTGTTTTAAGAATGAGTCAGGGTCTTTCTTATATAATGTCTCTAGAGTCTTCTTATCAGTAAGTGGTCTACCGACTGCATCTTTCATTGCATCACTGATACCACCGTATGATACCTTACCATGCTTTGCTTTCTTACCAATGATTTCACACTGGAATGTAGGAAAGGTTCTGAACTGCATCTGAATACCTTTACCTAAAAGATATCCATCCTTTGCCTTGAAGTAATCTCTCTTACCATAACTCGCACTAGTAAACTCAGGTGACTGGAATGGTCTACCAATGTTTACTTGCATCAACTTAGGTCTCTTCCCAATCTTCTTGAGAGAGATACCAAGGATGTCCCTTGCGATAAATGCTTTTAATAATTCGTTGTTCATCTCTGCTATGCTTTCTGCATCAAGGATATTATACTTGTATTCTGCTCCTTTTGCAACTGCATATATGTCAGCAGGACTCCACTTGTTTAGATTCTTAAACAGTCTTTCTGTTCTGTTGAGTTGTTTAAATTTGTTCTCTAATGCATTGACCCAAGTAGAACCACGATGCCATGAGTAGTTCTTTTTCTTTAATGCTCTGTATAGAACTCTTGCACCATCGATAGATGATTTAATCCATCCTTCATCTGAAAGTAATATCTCACCTGCACTACCATCAACATTAGATGTCATCTTCTGGTGAGTGACACGGAGTTCATCTGGGGTAAACTGAGTATTGGGATTGTCCCACATCAACTGGGCATAGACGCATTGAGCAGATTCGGTAGCACGAGTATTATCTGAACCACCACCAGAACCACGACCACCACCACCAAACTCTTGGGACTTCTTGAGTTTACCAAAAGAAATCTCTTCACCATCTGCGGTGACTAATGGTTTTGTTCCCAGACCTTTGGCACTACCTTTACGAATGGCAGATTCAATCCCTGCATCATACTTAATGATAGCAGTTGAACCGTCAGTCATTTCAAAAGGTTCACCTAGTTTCATCTTTTTGATGAATAGGTCTGCACGGAATGCACGGTCTGCACGGACTATCTCACCAAAAGTAAGACTAGTTTCGTTCAGTTCTTTGAATTTGAGCATCGACTTTCCCATATAATAAAATTTATTATACCACTATTTATATGATTTGGGAAGTAGAACTTTGCTCCTCTTGATATTTTTTGATAGTTTCCTGAAGAGGATTTAACCAATTGTCACGATGTTCCACAAAGATTTGTGGTTTCTCTTCACCATCAACACTGATAAGTGTGACTAATTGTGTAATCGGTTGACCAGTTCGTTCTTCCCACATCTTGGCATAACCTGCTTCTTGCATGAAATAGTTATGCACCCATTTGCGAAGTTTCTTCTTACGACTTGTTTTGAAATCAATAATAGATAGTTCACCATCGAACTCTGCAACACAGTCTACTCGACCTGCGATACCAAGTTCAGTTGAATACAGTGGTGCTTCTTGAGCATACACATCTCCAATCAAACCATCTAGTATTGGTTTCATAACAAGAAAAGACTCAATGATATCTGGGGTGTACCCTTCACGATAGTCTTTGTCATTATCGATATACTTCTCAATAATCTCGTGAACCTTTGTCCCTCTTTGGGATGCACGAGTTGATATCTTGTTTGCTTCTTCTTCTCCTACTCTTGCTCTCCATTTAGCAATGGACTCACGAGATAGAATGGATAGGACAGTGGTAATAGAGGGCAAGTCAATACCCTCTGGAGTTTTGTATACTCTACCAGTGTCGGTATCTTCCGATACCATATCCTTTAATTCAGTTGGTACATGATTAAACATTTTATCCTTTTTGTATTTTTAACATGCGTTCACGACTTGCTTTCCATGCTTCGAAGTCAAGAGGTTTACGAGGTTGTCCATAAGAAAGTTTTGCTTTCTTGAACTCTGCCTTGAGAATCTTCTTCTCCTTCGCACCCATGAAAGTGCCAACCAATGCCAACACAGTTCGGCGAAAAGACCGACCATGATGCATATGACCTAAACAGTGAGACAGTTCATGTAATAGTGTATACATGTTCAACCCCACCTTAGTATCTAGCACAACTTTATTACCGTTGGTAAAACCTGCCGTGCCACGACCAGTGTTTCGTTGTTTCATTTCTACAGGAATCTCTGAGAAGAACAAACGAGTGACATCTTTATCGATACCTTGTTTCCACAACTTTTGCCATGTCTTAGATTTGTAAATCCGTTTGGCAACCTTTTGTGCTTCTTTGATATCTTTGAATTCTTTGTTATCAACCTGAGATAGGAATGCCCACTCAGCACGATATGTTTTCATTCGTTCAGAATCACGACCTCGTTTGCCACGATTCTGTTTGCGTTCTTGCTTACGCAAGTATTGACGATATTCAAATTCTAAACTCATAGTATCTCCTTCCATACATCAAGAGCAAGTTCGTCTTGGAGTTCGTATGCTTCCTTCTCCCAAGGTTGGTCATCGTACTCGTCCTCAGAATGGTCACGACCTTTCCAGAACTGCTTGTTGTCCTTCTGGACAAACTCACCACGGTAAACCTGCTTGAGATGAACCATCTCATGACAGATAGAGGTAATGAAGTCACGGACTCCTAGTCCTGCATCAATACCAATCTCATGGTCTAACTTGTCTTCGACTTCCCAGTGCCACCCTTGGACACCTTCGTTCTTCTCAAGATTACGAATAATCTCTAAGTCAATAGTCAAAGAGCGAGTCCGACCTAGACCCAATCGGTCTAACATAAGATAGACTATCTGCTCTGCAAGTTCTCGTTGGGATTTTCTGCCACCTTTTACAGTAACTAGATTCATAAAGAAAACTCCTTCAACTCAACTTTACCTACATAGCGTATCACGCCCAACAGAAAATGTCAAGCTCTTTTTTTCAGAACAAGAACCTGACATTCTCTAATTTGGTTGTTTTTTAGACAGCGGCGACAGATGCCCCACCGTTGTAAAGTTCCTCAAGAACCTTCAACACATTCTGGGGAGAAGACTTGCCATATGGGTCATCTTCACAATTGTCACTAAATCCTTCTTCTGGAAGAAAGACCTCAATGAATCCATCATTGATAATCATGGCATATCTCCATGACCTCAATCCAAATCCAATATTAGTCTTATCCACGAGCATACCCATCTTACGAGTAAACTCTCCTGCACCATCTGGAATTACTTTGACACATTCGATACCTTGGTCTTTTGCCCAACAGTTCATTACGAATGCATCATTTACAGATATACAAGATACACTATCGATACCAAAATCTGCGAACTTGCCATCTGCGACAAGTTTCTCAAAATCTGGTAATTGATAAGTGCTACAGGTTGGAGTGAAAGCGCCTGGGAGTGAGAATACTACATGGTATCCTTTACCCCATAAGTCAGTAGATTTCACATCTTCCCATCGAAATGGATTATCACCACCGATACTTTCATCTCGTACACGAGTCTTGAAAGTCACTTCTGGAATGTTTCCGTTATACATCAATTTCACCTTTATACTCTTGTTGTCTTTGAGTTTGAAAGTAGTCATCATCTATGATGTGTGGTCTACCTTCATTCTCTCCAGACCAGTCTATATCGTCTTCTGGGGGTGTTTTACCCCCAGAGAACAAATTATATATCCAGTCTTTAAGCGGCGTTAGCAAACTCAACTGCTTTCTCCACTGCTTTGACTTTTCTGGATTGGTTTGAACCAAACCATGCAGATGCCAATCTTGAGTCGGTTTCCCTTCCCATTTTGTGGTCAGTTAAGTAAGTGACACTGTTAAGCGCCTGCCACCAAGAACCTGCTCCAAACTCTGCACCAGGCTGAGTCTCTAAAACAGAATATGCTTTCTGTCCATTAGAAGATAAGTCCTTGAAATCATTGACTGAAACAGGTTTCTTACCTTGGTAAGTTCTAGGGAAAACTTCATTGTAGAAGTTTATCAAAGATTCTACTGAATACTGCTTAGAAGCAAGGAACTCAGCAACTTCTTTGTATTGTGTAAACTTCTCGTGGGCAATACCCAGAGCAGTCTTCACAGACTCAGAATCAAATGCAGTTCTGTGGTTTAGAGACACAGACTTAGCAACCTCTTGTCCTAGAGACATTGTAAGAGTGTTGTTACATACAACCCTGATTGGGGTAAACCTAACATCAACTGACTTACCATATTGATGTGGGTTTGAGAATAGTAGATAAGAATCTACTTGGTCATCACCAAGGATAGTGAAAGAATCTTTCACCTTTGCTAATGCCCACACCATTTTTCCACCTTTCAGTGAACCTGCCGTGTGCATTTCCATATCCCCTGCGAGGACATATTCGGAAAAGAAGTTGAATGCTTCATCGTTCTGAACTGGATTCCAGTTCTCACCAATTACATCCAATACCTTGTTGTCCGAAGACCTAACAAGTGCTTGTTTTCCATCGATTGTGACACCACCACTAGTGATGATATCTTGTTTCTCAACTGACCAATTCAGTCCTGCGACTTCTTGCATCTGTTGAGGGGTTAAGTCATTGGATACAGCAGTTCCTAGACCATGCCAAGGGACTTCCCCTGCATATGCCATTTGTGCTTGTCCGTTGACCATTTCAACTTCATGTGACATAATATACTCCTTCTTTGATATTATTTAAGTATTATACTTAAAACAACAAAGATTGTCAAGCTTATTTTTAAAAAAAGTTTATTCTGTTCCTGCCAAAGGATTTGCTAGTGCTTCTTCTATCTGTTCTCTTATTGATTTACGGATGTCTATCAAGTCTCTTTGAGTCTGAGTTTCCAGTTCATATAGTCTCTTATTGCCTTCTCTTGTATCAGACTTCAAATCTCTTAAATCATCAGATACGAAAGTTAATTCGTTATTTACTGTGTTCAGAGTGATTTCCAGTTCTTCCTTAATACTGTTCATCTTCTCGTCTTGTACTGCAAGTTGTTGCTCTATGTGAGACATATCTGGTGCTACATATGAGTCGATTTTATTTTTCATATCCATGTAGTCGCCCCAGAATAATGCTCCTGCCCAAACAATACCAGCGGC
>CEPA01025836.1_pt1 | contig 22837 bp, 20 predicted proteins | sample 356241 | NCBI WGS metagenome assembly CEPA01 (sample SAMEA2620542, study PRJEB7988) | marine metagenome | biome: marine biome (ENVO:00000447); feature: surface water layer (ENVO:00002042); material: "saline water (ENVO:00002010), including plankton (ENVO:xxxxxxxx)" | depth 5 m
TAGGACTCTAATTCTTCATCTGTCTCCCAAACGCATGTTGTTTCTACAGATTCGAATTTTCTGTGATATGCAAAGATAGGTACATTTGTACCATCGAGTGAGATATCTTCGACATTCGCATCATTCATCAAGACATCCATTTTTCCATATCCAACTAAATCTCTCCTGAGATAATAGAACAATTTGGACTTTGACTTCTTGTTGATTTTCATGCCGTATGCTTTGATTACTTTATCCATAGCGGTACGTAAATAAGCAGTAGGATCTGCATCAATCTCTTCGATATTTGCAGTCAATGAACGAATGAATATGTCTAGTAACTCGTCTCTCCATTCCTGTTCTTTTTTGTTAAGAGGCGGTTCGATTATCTGATAAATGATGTTGAGAGTTCTCTTATCACGCACAATTCTGGCAAATGCATGTGGTGGCATAACAGGGTATTTGTCAAGTTCGTCGTACATCGCACGCTGCTGGTTTCTCTGCCTTCTCTGGCCCCCACCGCCTTTCCTTGCCATACGTAGAACCCCCTGACACCCAAGACAGTGTTACCCTCGGTTATGACCTTTCGCCATTGTGAGGGGCCCTACGGGCCCTCTCACAGGTTATCCAGCCATGCCGAAACTCGGTTTTTCAAGTCGCTCAAATCAGACTCATTTGAAAATGAGAAATCCGCTTCTTGAATAATAACATCTAATCCCCATCCTGTCTCTCTTTTGTCACGCATTTCTAAGTCTGACAAATCACCGTCTTCCGACCTCGCCCTCGACTGTACTCTTCGAAATCTTAATTCCTTAGATGCCGTGATTGCAACGACCTTGAACAAATCCCCCCAATGCCCCAAAAATACGTCACGTTCAGCGGTACCCCTGAGCCCCTCTATCAGAACTATCGGGTGTTGAGAGAGAAGATCATCGACTGCTTTTACGAGCCTTCGGGCAAGAACGTCTTCCCCGTATTCTGCCCGAAGTTGGGTAGCAACCTCTCCAAAAACATGTGGGGCCTCAGGTATTCCTCTTTCTTTTACCTCAGCACGGATCATATCGCCCATGGAGCGTACTGGGATTCCATTCTCTGACAATATCGCAGCAAACTCACCCTTGCCTGCAGCGGGCAAACCGCTCACTGCCAATACAAGTCCCATATATGACTCGGCGCGGTTTCAATTGTTGAACTCTGCCCTTCCCCACTTACGGTCGAGTAGTTTCATCAACAAAATCGCTGCTGCCACTAAGCCCATACTTACTCCAAGAATTCCCTTGAAACCAGAGGCCATTGCCTCATTGTCAAATTCAACAGACTCTGCATCCAATCCCTTATCCTGAACTTGATCTGCCCAATTTTCATAGAATGAAACATCACCTTGCGTGAAAGATAAAAGGAATAGAGCCAGTAGAGGAATAACTGTACCTATCCAAAACCATGTCATTATTTTTGCATCAAAAATGGCTTTGTTGGGTGAAAGACCCATCAAGAATGCCGTAAGGCACACTATGTATATGCTGTTGGCTATCATTACAATGAGACCAACAGGCAGCACAGCCCACTCGTCCAATCTCCAAGCCATTAGGCAGAGGAAAATTACTGAAATCCAGGTAGTGGCCAAAAAGTAGACAGTTACCTTGGCCCTGATTAGTTGTGGCACAGTTAGGGGAAGGCCATTCATATGTTCAGGAGAATCTAATGCTGTTAGCCAAGAATAGAAGTTGAATCCAAAGAAGCCTAAAAACGGCGCATAAGATAGTAGGTTAATGGGAATTGGAGCTTCTGCGAAATCAACCAACCAAGCCATCATTAATAGCACAATCAACGGTACAGAATAGGACACTATCATTTTCTTCAAAGACCCTGAGCGGATAAGGTCTACTGCCTCTTTGGCAACAAGTAACCTCATCGGACCGTTGCCTAAAAATTTCAATCGCTCCCATGCGGGCATGAATATTTCTTTCTTTGAGACGACTTTTACCTCAAAATCATCGCGCACTAATTGGGATGCGACATAGGCTAGCAAAATGGACCCAAATAAAGCAGGGACCGCCAATAAAATTCCGTCGGGTTGCTGAGTCGCTAAGCCCCACAGGAAAAATTTTCGTGGCATTATTCCCAAACCAATAGCAGTCCCAAGTCCAATCACAAAAATTGGTGTTAGCCTGCTATACCAGCCACCAAGAAGCCAAAGTGATGATGCTATGAATGAAAAGGCCAATCCTTGAGCGAGGGTCACGGACATTGCGACCCAAGTTCTCGGAAGACTGCTGTATTCCAATGGAGTGTTCACATCTGTGAAATTCTCCAAAGCAATTCCCACAGCCATTCCAGTGATTACTGGGGTTAGAATTAACATAACGTAATATGTTAAGTCCTTGACATAATATGCGAAGTGAGCTGTTGGATTTGTCAAAGGCTGTAATGCTGGAGAGGCAAGCAAGTAGTTCTTAGTTCCCGTTCTTGCCAATACTTTCTCTCTTCCTAAGAAGGCAAATGAACCCATTCCCAAACTAAAAAATAGCAATGGAAGATGAAGAGCAAAACGCATCTCTTCCCAAGTGAATGCATTCGCTTCCATATCACCGCCTTGAGCAGCCCCCTCACCAACAAGGAACTGGAGACCGATTGTAGACACCATAGTAACCAGAGCCACAAGTAACGGGAATAGTAAAATTCGTCTTTTTTTAGCGAAGTCAAGATTTTCTCTAAATTCCTCAATAAACATGACACGGAAAGTCGTTGAAAAGGCACCCCAACCAACTAGAGGTGTGTTTAATTTCATTCCAGCACTTGTCGAACCCAAATTATCAGGCAGTGACTGATTTGAAAAATCAGACCAATCGCGGCTTTCAATGGATACGGACAGATTTACTCCTCCTCATTAACACCTTCATCACTCATTCGTTCAGCTTCCTCAATCGAATGCCCTACAAGCCGTATGAATACATCCTCAAGGGTTTCTTCCTTGCTTTGTTTGAGCCCCTTTACAGTACCTGCAGCCAAGACTTTACCATGATTTATGATAGCCATTCTGTTACACATTCTTTCAGCCATTTCAAGGACATGAGAGCACAGGAAGATAGTCCCCCCATTAGAAACCATATCGAGCAACCATTGGCGGCACTTTCTCTGATATATCGGATCTAGGTTTGCAAAGGGTTCGTCCAAAAACAATAATTTTGGTTCGTGAATAAATGCGGAGGCTAACATTACTTTTTGGCGCTGGCCTTTCGATAAGTCCTTGCACATTGTATCTCTTTTCTCTTGCAGGCCAAACCAATCCATCCAATGCTCAACCTTGGAGTCCAAGTTCTCAACACCTCTCAGTTTACCGACAAATTGCAAAAACTCGCTGGGTGTTAGATATGACGGAGGAGATTCAGATTCGGGAACAATCCCTATGTTAGCCTTAACTTTTTGAGGGTTTTTTGAAGCATTTACCCCCAAAACTTCGACTTGGCCGATACTAGGTTTTAGCTGGCCGGTTAAGAGTTTGATAAAGGTCGATTTGCCCGCCCCATTGGGACCGAATACGCCAAAAAATTCACCAGAACTAACTTTTACATTTAATGGATGAAGTGCAATAAAATCTCCATAGCGCTTACCCAAATCCTGCGCTACAACCAGGGAATCGTCATCGCCGGGCATAATTCTCCCGCGTGACTCATTGACTTCAATGTGTGCTTACAGATTGATTTGCTATGACTATGTCGGAGTAACATGGACGAGGTTGTAATAGTCGAAGAAATAGCGTGTGAAAACGGTGACGGAGTAATTGCCAAAGTTACCATCAATAGGCCAGATAAATTAAATTCGCTTAATCAAGATGTTATCAAATCAATAAAGCAAATGTGCAAATGGGCTGAAAATAATGACTCGGTAAGGTGTGTAGTACTCACTGGCGCAAAACCGAACCCCCCCGAAGAAGGGAAGAGAGCGAAACCAAACTCATTCGTTGCAGGCGCTGACATTACTGAATTTACAGGAAAAAACTCAGAAGAGATTAGAGAAATTTTTAGAGACAATGCTATTGAAGCTATCTGGAATCTAAACAAGCCAACAATCGCAATGATTGACGGTTTTGCGCTTGGTGGCGGTTGCGAGGTCGCTTGCTCCTGTGACATTAGAATTTCAAGCACAAGGTCGATTTTTGGAACTCCTGAAATTAATTTGGGACTAATGCCAGGATATGGAGCGACTCAGAGATTGGTCCATTTGGTTGGTTATGGACACGCAATGGAAATGATGATGACCGGGAACAATGTAAGTGCCGAGGATGCTTATCGAATTGGCTTGGTGAATCATATATTTGAACCAGAAGACCTTGAAGCGAAAACCATGGAACACGCGCAGACAATCGCAATGAAATCAATGAGCACAATGAGAGTTGCAAAGAAAACAATTCGTGCTGCACTTGACAATGGAATAACAGATGGCGTTGAAATTGAGGCTATTGAATTCGCTAAGTTATTCGATACAGAAGATCAAGAAATAGGTGTTCAAGCATTCTTGGACAGAAGCACTCCTGTTTGGAAGCACCGCTAATCATCGCTGGCCATTTCATCTTTCAAGGCCGCTAGGGCGCCTGATGCACCAGGTGGTGGTGGAAGTGGAAGGCCCAAATCTTCAGGGGTCGGCAAACCTTGAGGTAGTGGCAAGGTTGCAGTAGTCGCTCGTTCTTCTTCAACAGCGACATACCCTGTATCGAGAGGAACACGCAATTTCAAGATTGTAGACTCGTCTAGCCTTACCAGTGTTGCACCATAAACGTGGCCGGCTTCAGCAGTCGCAGGTTCAATCAAAACATCGTGACCGTGATTATTACTCTGAATTAAACCGACAAGGTCCTCACCTGAGCTGTGGTCTTCCCACATTTTTGCGGTAGACGCTCGTATCTCTGCCATTTGGTCTCTTCTACGCTCCTCAATACGAGCTCTAATTCTAGAATGTCTGTCTCTTTTTTCTTGAATGTGTGCTGCAATATTTGCATCTTCAATGGATTGTGGAGAAACCTCTACCACATATTCTCCAGCGACATGTACTTCCTCTACAGAAACGGAAACTTCTTCCAAATCATCATCCGGTTCAACTGTAATTTGATTTTTCTCTTCTGATTTTTTACTAGCAGCAACTTTTGCCATCTTTCTTTCTCTTAGTGATGCTCCGTCTAATTCATCTTTGACGACAACTTCTGGAATATCGATTTCTTGTTCCCGTGGTTTATCCGTAGTTTGCTTTGCGACTGCTTTCTTCTTTGGAGAACTAGATGGTTTGGGACCATCGCCAAGATATACCCAAATTATCGCAAGAATTAGGTTAGCACCGACCAAACCCCAACGACTGTTCTCATCTAATTCTGATTGTAATGAAAAAAATCCTAGTATGCCGGCGATTAAGAGAATGAAAACAAATAGCCTTGATGTTTTCATGCTGCTCACGTCACTCCAAAACGCTCATACTCAAGAATATCACCCAAGCATGTCGAGTTGTGATAGTAATCCTTGAAGTGCTCTATGCCTGTGGGAATATTGTTGCTTTTGATCTAATAATATCGCTCCAAATGGTTTTCCGTGTGTGCTTTTTGCACCCATGACACCGACAGCTAACGCATTACCTTCCTCATCTAAATCACACGGAATGAATATTGGGTCGAAACCGAAACCATTTGTGACAACTGCTTCATGCCCGATTCTTCCAGGACATACTCCTTCTGATACGATTTTTTGGCCATTTTTGTAAAGCACAGAGACTGCCCTGAATTCCGCTTTTCTCAGGTTTCCATCTTGAATTGGATCCTCACTTTTGAGATGACTCATCAATTTCAAAACACCATGAATATCTATAGTTTTCAATGCATGTGACGAATATACCCCTGGGAAACCATTGAGAGCGCTAATGAATAAACCAGCATCCTCGACGAGTAACATATCATTTGGATTTGGGAGGTGGGGTATTGCCTGTTCAATTTTTGAAAGTGCGACGGTTTTCAAATCATCAGCCTGAGGTTCAACCGCTTCAAATTCGAACTGTTTGACGACCAAACCATGTTGTGAAAAGTATTCACTTGCTTCTTCGACTTTGCCCTTGTTAGTCGTCATAAACCAGACTGTCATGATATGGGCTAGGAGCGATTGTTTTTGAGTATGTTTGATAGAGTGCCCCGGCAAGGAGGGATTATGAATTCATATCTCATAGTGGCTCTAGGCGGTGCTGTAGGAGCACTACTGCGTTTTATGATAAGTGAATGGATAGAAGGACCACAATCTACGTTGTTAGTGAATGGGGTCGGTTCATTTCTTCTTGGAGCCTGTATGGCTGCTTTGGCAAATGATTTGATTTCTAAGGATACTACAATCTTCTTGGGGACTGGTATTCTGGGAGCATTTACAACGATGTCCACTTTTTCGGTTGATACTATCGAGATATGGTATGAAAATCAGGTTAAAGCAATATGTTATGTTTTGTTTACAATGATTTTTTGTCCTATACTGGCATTAGTTGGTTGGAAGGCTTTCGGGACTACTTCTTAATCGAAAGCATTCTCTCCAGCGCTATCTTTGCACCCTCTTGAACCTCAGGAACAACTATAACTTGATTTGGAACCTCACCATCAACCAGCCTCTCAAGCACGTCCATTAGGTAAGCGGGGTGGATCATGTACATGGTTGAGCAAGGGCAGATTGTAGGCTCTAAGCACTGTATGTGTTTATCCTCATGCTGAGCGTCAAGTCTTGCTACCATATTGATTTCTGTGCCAACAGCGATGTGAGTCCCCGGTTCTTGTTCTGCGACAAACCTGCGGATAAACTCTGTACTGCCGTTAGCATCCGCAGCATGCACCACTTCCATCGGACATTCAGGGTGTACAATTACAACTCCATCTGGATGTTCTTCCCTGAATGCTTCAATTTGATGGACTGTAAATCTCTTGTGAACAGAACAAAAACCGTGCCACAGAACTATCTTAACTCCCTCTGGAAGTATATTTTCTTCTCCAGGAGTCCACACAGTCATTTTCTCAAGTGGAATTCCCATTGTAAGCCCTGTATTCCTACCCAAATGCTGATCGGGGAAGAACAAAACAGCACCATTTGGGCCTGCACGTTCGTAAGCCCATGTTAGAATTCCTGCAGCGTTTGATGAAGTACAGACTATTCCTCCGTGACGTCCACAAAAATCTTTCAGTTCTGCGGCGCTATTCATGTATGTCACTGGGATTAGGCAAGATTCTCCTTCCTTTGCGGTTGCAGGATCACTAAGACCTGATTTTGCGAGAATCTCTTCCCAGGCAACCTCCACCTCGTGTAGGGCTGCCATATCTGCCATAGAACAACCTGCCCGCATGTTAGGCAATACAACTCTTTGCTCGTCTGAGGTCAGAATATCAGCAGACTCCGCCATGAAATGCACACCACAAAATACGATGTTCTTCGCACTGGATTTTGCTGCCAATTCTGATAACAAAAATGAATCTCCTAAAAGGTCAGCATGCATCACAATCTGATCTCGTTGATAATGATGACCTAATATCAATAAGTCTTCACCGAGGATTTCTTTGAGTTCTGAAATCCTGTCGGCAATTGCGGCTTCTTCAGGACCCATTGCATCGTTTGTGAAATCGATAGCACACATCGGCAAAGACACTGTCACTCGCTTACCCCGACTGTTCTGTGTGGGCACTCCTTTTTCAACCATACACTTCTACGAGCATACAATGCAAGCATGGACTGAAGGCGAGACTTTGCATCTTGGAGCCGAAGCAGAGGTAATCTCAGGAACATGGCATGGCAGGCCTGCTGTACTGAAAAAGAGGAGACGCCGTGGCTGGAGGCATCCCGATTTGGACTCTAGTCTGACCAAAAAGCGAATGACAAATGAAATCAAATTGACAATTTGGTTAGCGAGGAAGGGGGCTCCTGTGCCAGCAATTTGGGATGTTGATATCGACGAGTCTACTATTATCATGGAGAGAATAAACGGAAAGCCATTAATCGAAATACTCCAAAATAACGAACATAATGAAGTCCTGCTGATTGAAGTGGGAAAGGCAATTAGAGAAATTCACAGAAACGCAGTGAATCATGGAGACTTGTCAACCAATAACATCCTGATAACCGAAGAGGGTAAACCTGTACTAATTGACTTGGGTCTTTCGTCCAGAGAATACGACGTAGAAGGTTTCGGTATCGACCTTCACGTCTTACATGAGATCCTACGGGCTAGTCATCCAAGTGTTAAAGGAGCGATGGATTTGGTGTTGAAAGGATATGCCGCGCTAGATGAAGAGTTAGGGAAACCGGAGCCAGCTCCCGGAGGAATGCCGCCAGATGCGGTTGATGTGATTAAGAGGCTGGAACAAATCATGATGCGAGTTCGCTATCATGGTGGCTAAGGTTAGACTCTTTTTGCCTCTGCATTATATTGATGAAAGACAGGGCTATTACCAAAACTACTCCGAACTTTAGAATGTTTGAGGAATATGGTTGGAGCGTAGGCTCCTTTTGTTGCACTTCGACACTAATGTCACCATCAGTATTCAATTGCTGATATACGTAATGCTCTTCCAGAACCATAGGCGCCCATTGATCTAAACCGTCTGCTGTGAGCGGCCTAGTTAGGTTTGTAGAGAGGTCGTGAATGAAGATTTCTCTATCAGCATATTCTTCAGCAGCATCAAGTGGATTAATTTCCGTATAAGCTGAGAACATCAAAACACCATAACCAAGATGGGGATCGTAAGCAGCAAATTTGTGGTCTGAAATTATCTGGCTCTCACCACTAATTGTGTCTAATAATACTAGTCTAGATGTTGCGTTTACGTCTACAGTAACTGCTAGCAATGTTTTTGACAAGGATATGTCTGTGATAGTTGCGTTTTCTACATCAACGTTCAAATCTGCATCGAGAAGAATTTCATCCTCATTCGGATTCCCAGTCGCATTTACCTCAAGAGAAATTAGTCCTGAACCATCGACAATGCCAAATTGAATTGTGTCTGGATCACTCTCAAAGACCATAGCTATTTGCCCACTATATGATTCAAATGCAATTATTGTATCTCCCTCAGTAGGGCCTGGTCCAATTTTTTCCTCGCCGTCATAGGACCAATAATCCACACTACCGTTCTGGAGTACGGCTATACAATCCTCTGAAACTATCTCAACATCTGTCGGATGATCAACGCTAATACTCATCTTTACTACGCTAGGATCCGTCAAATCTACAATCATCAAGGTTGTATTGTTTGCCATGGCAAGTATGTTCCCTTTGATATCGTAGGTTGAGTTGGAATCCATAATTGGTTGGACAACTTCGAGTTCTTCGTTTAAATCCGACAGGTCATGGACCATTACTAGCGCAGATTCGCCTTTATCGTCTAACGTGATTAGCCAGCCATCTGCTGCTTCAACACCTACTGGAGCGTCAACGCCACCAGCTGGAATTGATTGGTGAGTTAGGTCCCAAGTGATTACTCCTGCTACTACAATGATTACGGCGGCTAATATTGCACCTGTCTCTTTGCTTGTAGGTCTAGCGAATTTCTTAATCTGTTGCCCTGCACTGGACCGTATTACGTTCATCGCTCTTACAGGATTGGTCAAGAGAGTTACAAGCCGTGCATTAATTGTTCTTTCATCGAATATTTTCCAGAATGGATCTGCCATTTTATTTGCAATATTTACTGCTACTGCTGCGACAATCATCCCACCAATAATGTCCATGAACCAGTGTATTCCTAGATATAAAATGCTGAAAGCGGTTACCAAAACGAAGGCGAAAATGATGCGCCTGTATACAACCCAACGACCGTCAGAATCGAATCTTAACAAACACAACCACACCGCAAATGGGAACCCTATGTGAAGGCTCGGCATGCCGTTAGTAAGGGGGTCTATTCTATGGAACCAATCATTAATTTCGGGAGTGTGATTGTATGCCAAAGTTTCCATACCAGGAATATAATTTCCAGTTACGTGAACGTTAAAGAACAAATAAAACGGAATTGCCAAGATGTAAACCCAAAATATGGTAAGGCTGATTCTGTCAGCCATATACCTGTCATCAAAATAAGCGAAGTAAAAGATTGAAACATAACAAATTACCATGAATCCTACAACATAGAAATGCGTCATGAAGGCGGTTAACCAATCTGCTCTAAATGTCTCTTGAACCCAAAGTGCCATCTCACCCTCAATCGCATAAATCCAAGGCGTCATGTTTAGCATACCATCGGTATTTGCCATCAGAATTCTATCTACTTCGTCGAGAAAATCCTTAGCGTTGTAAATTGTTAGCACAATCGCAATATGTAACCAATATCTTCTCAAGAAGTCAATAAAACCATCCATAGTTATAATTGCCCATGGAGGCTTAATGAAAGGCATTAAGACCACTCCTATTGCCAGAGCAGAAATCAACCAAGTTAGATATACGCCATCCATTAGACTGACCTCCTATTGCAGTCCTGATATAATGGGATACAAGTGCCTTACTACGACATTTAGTTGAAAAAATAAGGTTTTACCATGGACCATGAACATACGATTTACCGTTATCAGGGTCTAATTTTTCTCCAAGCCGCCAAATCCTCTCAAACCTGTGAATTCCTGCAGAACATCCATTTTTCCATTCAAATCCTAGTGCGTAGTTACCAACAGTCCTGATTGTAGGCTTTTCAGCGGGTAGCCTTTCTATTGTCCTTCTTAGGCTCTTTGATGACTCTTCATCGTTTCTAAGAGGACCACAGTTAGCACACGGACATGAATGGCGAAGGTCGTCGTAAGTAATCTCGTGCTCAGTACCATCTGACCAGGTTAGAAGCATGTCTAATTCACGCCTTTCTAAGCGTTTCAACTCTGGAGTATTCACCAAAACCGCCTCAAATGATTTCCAAGCCTGTATTGGATGATTCTGATTCTACTTTTGACTGAATCTGAGCCACAACCTCGGCGAAAGCCTCCGCTGCTGGACCGTCTGGCTCCGAAACAATACGGTGTACTCCATCATCTCCTCCTCGTACAAAGCCAGGGTCGAATGGTAACTTACCCAAAAATGGAACTCCGAATTCCTTGGCAGTCTTCTCGCCACCACCTGATTTGAAAATATTGAGAGTACCCGACCAGTGTCCACTATCATCAGCAGTTGCAGTCACAACCTTACCACCGGGAGCTGCAAGTTCGATTTCGGTTCCCGCTGGTGCTTTGCCTCTGACAGTGTATCCACTCATATTCTCGATTACCCCTATCACATCGACTTTCAGAGAATTAGCAAACGTAATTGATTTTCGCGAGTCGAGCAAAGCGACATCTTGTGGTGTTGTTACTATAACCATTCCATCAATGTCAGGCAGATTTTGAGCTACTGTTAGCGGCTCGTCAGAGGTTCCAGGTGGGAAATCAATAATCAGATAATCTAATTGTCCCCACTCGACATCACCAATAAATTGCTGAATGGCACCTAACTTAATTGGACCCCTCCAAACAACGGGCGTATCCTCATCCTCTAACAGAAATGCCATCGATATTACTTTTACACCTAAGTGCCCCTGGGCGGGATGGATTCTACCAGCTTCTACGTTTAGCCTTCGACCGCTTAAACCCATCATCTTAGGTACATTCGGACCGGTGATATCTATGTCGAGTAATCCAACTTTCAAACCTTGTTGGGCCAGTGACAGTGCTAATCCTGTGGCGACAGTTGATTTCCCAACACCTCCTTTTCCTGACAGAACCATTATTTTGTGATTGATGGTCTTGCCCATCTCAGAAATCGCCATCTTGCGCTTCATTTGACTGTATGCTGCTTCCATTTTTTTCTGCTCTTCTGCAGAGGGACCAGCGATTGGGCTGGCAGGACCGCCACCTGGACTATTTATCTTCACCGGGGAATCAGCCATTGATACGCTGTGAAACATGGTCATACTTCAACCCTTTTTCAGTGCCATACTGCAAAATTATGGCAATTATTACCCACAAAAAGATTGACCACTCAAAATTCATACCTGCATAAGCCCACCCTAAACCAGCGCTTAGTGCAACAACAGGATATCTTGCATGACGTGCATTACCGTTCAGGATGTGAAGAAGAAGCCCCGCAAACATTGTTTGGATTGTAATCAAGACTGCAATTAGCCTGAATAATAACTCAAGATCGCTTGCAGCAGCGAGTATGTGAGCGATAAATAGCGTCACAAAAATGATTGTGTAGGTAAATATTGGCCTCCACATCTACATACCCTACATGGCATTACTTGATATGTGTCTGCCAATATTGGGCTGACATGCGCCTGTTGTTCGTGTGTGTAGGGAATTCCTGCCGCTCCCAGATGGCCGAAGGCATTGCTAGGGCTCTAGGTCATGATGCTGCGAGTGCTGGTACCCATCCGGCTGCAGAAGTAAGTAAAAATGCACTGAAGGTGCTTGAATCGAAAGGAATCAGCACCCACGGAATGTATCCAAAACTCGTGGATGATATTGATTGGCGATCTTATGACATGGTGATTTCTATGGGTTGTGGCGTAAGCTGCCCCGCAATAAGAATTGACCAAGACTGGGAATTAGAAGATCCTGTCGGACAATCTCTGAGCGTATTCAAGGCGTGCGCCGATATAATCGAAGAGAATATCAAACGATTAGAAGCTATGTAGGAACCTCTTGCACGTGTAGGCAAGAGATGCTTAGATTACTTCATTCTCTACGAATTAAGGCAGCTCCCAGTAAACCGATTGTAGCAAGGAGACCGGTAAATCCAGGAAGCAGGTGCATCATTGGATTTTCATCTGTATATGCATCTGCCTCTTCTGAGTGTAGGCGTGTCATGTTCCATTCACCATCAACATCCAAAAGATCATGATTTATCATAACATAATCCATCGATGTGAGTGTGCCACTTCCATCTGAGTCAACAAATATTACAGGCATGGACATTGACATAATCATGGCTTGCTCCTCATCAGTTGCTGCTATGTACTCAAGTGAAACTGAATAAACCGACTCTTCACATTGAATCTCGAGTATTTGGTCCCCCTCACACATGGCTAGTTCAACCGAGTAATCGCTAAGGTCCCCCTCTGCAAACTCGAATAGCCCAATAACAAGGTATACTGACATGTTAGGTTCGTTATCTTCACCGTCTTCCATGTCTTCCATCGAACTCATGAAATTCATGAACTCGTCGAAATCAAGACCGCCAGATTCATCATCATCATAACTGTTCATAACAGAATCAAGGAAAGAGAAATCAGACTCATCCATTGGGTTATCGGTTTGGTTGGTGAAGTCGGACCACTCGCTAGATGTAACCTCGCCATCGTCGTTTGTATCGAACAATTCAAACATCATTGCTGGATTCATGTCATCGTCTCCGTCCATATCGTCTGCGTTTTCCATGAAACTCGTGAACTCATCTAAGTCCAAACCACCAGAATTGTCATCATCATGTATGTCAAACATGACTGATAGGTTGAAGAGTTCGTCCTCAGACATTGGGCCATCGCTTGAATTGGTGAAATCTGACCACTCGGTGAGTGAGACCTCTCCGTCATCGTTTGAGTCTAACATTTCAAACATCATTTCCGGACTCATGTCATCGCCTTCGTTCATATCGTCTATATTCTCCATGAAATTCGTAAACTCAACTAAGTCTAATCCGCCAGAATTATCATCATCGAAAATGTCAATCATGGCTGAAAGATTGAAGATATCATCCTCAGACATTGGGTCATCGGTTGAATTGGTGAAATCTGACCACTCAGTGAGCGTTATCTCTCCATCCCCGTTCATGTCAAGCTGTTCGAATGCATCTGTGGCATTGAAATCCTCATCATCGGAATCTGAGGAAACAAATATCACAAGCCCGCTTTGAGTCGCTTCATCATACTGGTAAAAGACAAGTAACTCTTGTTCTGGATGTGTAATTTGGAATGCTTGGCCATCAGATGCTGTTACGTTACCAATCCATTCGGTACACATGCTGGTGTTGTTATCATAGGTTCCATCACAGTCCATGTAATTGTTCTCGTGAGTAGTTTCCCAAAGCTCAGTTGTTGAAACGTCGTACATTATGACACCAGTTTCGCAATCCGTTCCATTATCATCACAATCTTCCCAAATCAAGTGTGTAGGCATTGTCCAGGTTTCACCAGGAACGAAATCAAACGATTCTAGATCGTCATTTATTGGTTCGCCGCACGTAGTGGAATCAAGGTTTGTGCTGTCAAATATCGAAAATCCTTCACTGGTGTAATTAACAAACGGAACGCAGTAGTATGCGTTTACATCTTCAGAGTCGTCGTAGTCATCCCCGTAACCTGTAATACACATCCATGAACCGTTTGATTGTAGGGTACAATCGGCGTAATCAAAGCCATGACTCTCTTCAAAGTCCCCGTCGTTATCGTAATCCCACTCGTCCATCCAACATTCGTAACTACCATTATCATCAGTACAATTATCATAATAGTGGATTTCTTCCACGGGTTCCTCATCTTCGTCGTATGCTAGCATGCTCATAGCGCTGTTGAACACACACTCAGCAACGTAATAATCTACGTAACTAGCGTCCGCATCGCAATTTGAAAGGAAATCGTCAACTGTCATCAGGTCCTCATTTTCATCATAATCGTAGTTCATGTTGAACCAATCAACTATTTGCTGTAAGTCGTTTGTACTATCCCAACTGCTGACATCAAAGTCATCGAGACTCATTTCACTATCATCTGAGAAGTATTGGTCGTTACCTGCTGAATATTCGTAATCTGAAGATTGGCCGTAGTTATCTGTACAGAACCAGTCTCCATCATGCAGTTCACAGTAGTACCACCATGTATCCCAGTCGGAGTCAGATTCATCGTACTTGCACCACCAAACATCATCTTCGCCATCTTCGTCGTTGCCTTCCCAAACGCAGTGGCCGCCGTAGTAAGGAGTCCAGTAAACGTCGTCCCCAGTATCTTCGTCGTAATCATCACTACCGCCGTCATCCATTTCAGACATGTCGATTAGTATGTAGGGGAGCGCAGAGAGGGGAATTGTCTGATCTGTGTCGGTTTCGCCGGTTTCTATCATCATGAATTCAACCCAGTTATCTACATCGTCAGAATCTTCCATTGTAAATCCTAAAACTGCGAAGTCGGAATCTGTGTGTATCTCCAGATAGCTGAACGGAGATCCATCATAATTCAATGAACCTATGAATGTATAACCTGACTCATCAGCATTAAAATCCGTGATTGTCGCAGACATTGGGTTGTATAATCCTGTGTAGAAACTTGTTTCTGGATTCCCATCATCATCCAATTCAATATCCATTTCCTCGCCGTCATCCGAATCATCCATCCACCAATCATCGTCTGAATCATCGCCATCATCCTCAGGGACAAAGAAAGTGAACTGTGAAGAAACCGCGGTCTGATTTGATTCCTCATAAAGCCATACAGAGAATTCTATGTCCCAGAAACCGCTCATTAGGAAATCTGTTGGAACATGGACTTCGCCATAGCCATCCTCTAGGTAATCCCAAACCGCCAAATCTCCTTCTTGAATGTTGATGAGTGCATACTCTGGAGAGTTTCCATTCTTTACCACCATCAACGTGAAGTAAGGTGCAGTTTCGGGGTCGTCGGTGAAATCTCCAGTTACTGCGATTATAACCATGTCATCCTCTTGTGTAATGTCGATACCTGTAATCTGAGAGGCTTGACGTCCTTGAGTCTCATCTCCTCCAGAGTAGTATCGGTCGTTATCTGCAGAATCTTCGTAATCTGAAGATTGGCCGTAGTCATCTGTACAGAACCAGTCTCCTTCATGCAGTTCACAGTAGTACCACCATGTATCCCATTCAGAGTCTGATTCATCATCCTTACAGGACCAAACGTCCGATTCATCTTCTGGATTTCCTTCCCACTCACAGTATCCTGCAGGATATGGCTCCCAGTCAGCATCTGAACCGGAATCATCGAAATCCATATCGAAGTCATTATCATCTGGCGACATCATTGCCTCGAATGCATCTGCGAAGGTTCCTGCATGCTTCATGCGAACAGTGTAGTCTTGAGTGTCATTGGAGAGATGATACTGGATCTCATTACCCGACATAATAACCTCACCAGACGAGTGTTCTTCACCATACGTGTCTTGGATGGTTAGTTTGTATCCATCAGGTGAAACTACAGTGGTTTCAAGGTAATGCCAAACCTCATCTCCCACAGGTTGTGAAACTTCCATTGTATAACCTACAGTGGACGATAGACTATCCATGTCAGGACCGTTCTCAATCATGTCGATAAAATCAACAATAGAACTCTCTAATACATCCTCATAGGCACATAGTTCCTCATCAATAGTTGTTGCATCCTCTACATAGGTCACGGAAGATTCATCGTCACAACCGACAATCTCAATTGCGTCATCCGCGTCATCAGTTCCAATACATCCTGCAAGTAACAGGAGGGCAGCCATACACATTGCTAGCGCTTTTTGCATGGTCATCCGAGAGAGAGGAGACATAAAACGTATGTGCCTACAAAAATACTAGGAAATTGAGATTAATTCTGCTCCTTGAGGGACTTGGTCACCGGCTGTAAAGTGAACTGTGTCTACTTTTCCTGCAGAGGAAGCTACTATTTTGTGCTCCATCTTCATGGCTTCCATAACCATTAGTAAATCTCCAGTCTCTACAGATTGTCCTTCAGACACATGTACTTCGAGTATCTTACCTGGCATCGGGGCGCTCAATCCTCCTTCATCGCCGGAGGATACAGCCCCCGGCTCTATCACTTCAAATTCTAATGTGTGGCCCATTATGTGAACCCACCAAACATCGCCTACTTTCGTGGCAACAGCTTTGTGCTTCCTACCGTCTATTTCGAGCCACAGATTGTCTCCGGTCTCGACCATTAATCCCTCGTGAATGAATGATTTACCTTCACGTAGTATATCGATTTCTACGCGCCCCTGATATGTTTTGAATTCCATCAAGGAAACCTCCTATCAATAGAGGCAAACGTAGAGGGCATCTCCTCGGTTTTGCTAGACGTAAATACTCTTTTTCCATGATTCGTTGACTCGCATGCTGCTGCAATAAGCAAACCTGCGTTAAACACCTGACCTGTGAGGTCTGATGACCATCCATCGGGCCATAGCCTTTCTATCATATCTGTAGTAGTCCAACCATCAACCACATCAGGATGAGTGCAGAGTTCTCTGAGGAATCTAACATTAGTTCTACATCCGAGTACTACAAATTCATCCAACGCCCTAGCCATTCTCTGTAAGGCCTCAATTCTAGAAGGAGCCCAGACGATGAGCTTCGCAAGCATTGGGTCATAATCTGGCGTAACAAAATCTCCTTCTCTGACACCAGTATCTAGCCTTACTCCTGGCCCGCTAGGAGCAATGAATTTCTTTAATTCGCCGATTGCTGGGAGAAAGTTGTTTGATGGATCTTCTGCATAGAGCCGAACTTCAATTGCATGACCTCTCATGTTTAGAGACCCGCAGGACATTGGTTCTCCTCCAGCAATTCGCAATTGTTCGCGCACCAAATCAACACCTGTTACCATCTCTGTTACAGGGTGTTCGACCTGAATTCTAGTGTTCATTTCCAAAAAGAAAAACTCGCCTTTTGGAGTGACAAGGAACTCCACTGTTCCCGCACCTTCATACGAAACCGCCCGAGCAGCATCACAAGCAGCAGAACCCATCGCTTCTCGCAGCTCTCCATCGAGAGCAACGCTTGGTGATTCTTCGAATACTTTCTGATGTCTGCGTTGTATACTGCACTCTCTTTCTCCGAGGTGAATGGTACGTCCATACTTATCAGCCAGAACTTGAATCTCGATATGGCGACTTCCTGTTAGTAGCCTTTCTACGTATATCCTATCATCACCAAATGCATTGAGTGCTTCTCTCATGGCAGCCTTAGCCTCAACCTCAAGATCTTCTTGCTTGTGAACAGCACGCATACCTTTTCCACCACCACCTGCTGTTGCTTTTAGAAGAAGTGGGTATCCAACAGATGGTGCGATTTCAAGTACTTCTGGAAGGCCACCTGACACCTCCTCGCCCGGGATAACAGGTACGCCTGCGGCTTTCATAGTAATTCTAGCAGTCATCTTGTCTCCCATTTTTGTGATTGCTTCCGGAGAAGGCCCGATCCAAATCAAGCCTGCATCCATTACAGCCTGCGCAAAATCAGCCCTTTCAGAAAGGAAGCCAAACCCGGGGTGTACGGAATCACAACCATTATCGATTGCTATCTGTAATATTTGTTCCTGATTTAGATAAGTTTCTGCGAGCCCTTCGCCTTCAAGTTTAACTGAAATATCCGCTAGTTCTGTGAATAGAGTCCCCGAATCATTGTCTGCATGAATTGCTACACATTCAATACCAGCCTCTCGGCAAGCCCTAAGGATACGGCAAGCAATCTCCCCGCGATTGGCGACGAGAGTACGTTTTAGCATCAAATCACTCCTAAGGTTTCCAGTCAGGCTTTCGCTTTTCCAGGAACGAAGATAATCCTTCTTGTCCTTCAGCACTTCCACGCATGCGACTAGTAAAGTCTAGAGTCCACAATCGTAGTGAATTATCGTCTCCCTCCCACCTATCGAATCCTAATGTCAGTTCTTTTGCAGCGGTTACTGCGCAGGGCCCAGATGAAAGAATCTCAGCAACAATTGCAGATTCATCGAGGGAATCATCAATACAGTCAATCATTCCAATACGCAGTGCTTCAGTTGTATCCATCCTACCTGCAAGCATAGCGTGTCTGCGGAAATTAGCACTTCCCATTCTGCGATAGACGTACGGGCCTATGACTGCTGGAAGAATCCCTAGTTTGCCTTCAGATAATGCGATTTTGACGTTTTTGTCACAGATTACGTGATCTAAGCAGGCAATCAAGCCTGCACCACCGCCCAGTGCAACTCCCTGAACTTTACCGATGGTAAAACACGGATGAGACCACAAGCCATTGAAAAGTGAATCCAATCTTTCGGAATCTCTTCTATTTTCCTCTGGAGTATTTGCTCCCGCATCACGCATCATGTTTATGTCGGCTCCCGCACAGAAATGCTTCCCTTCACCAGACAGTATCAAGACTCGAAGATATGGAGTCCCATCATCTGCCTTTAGTCGGCCATTTACTCCGACAGATTTTTTTGCGGTCCAAGAAAATACTTCGATTAATTCAGAGATCATTTGCACATTCAGTGCGTTGTATTTCTCTGAACGAGCAAGCTTAACTCTAGCAATGCATCCATCAATTTCCAATTGGATAAGCGAAGTTTTTGGTAATTCATTCATAACAATTCCTCAATTGTAAAATTTAATTTTCCAATTACATTCTAAATACTCCAAATCTGTTATTTGGTAATTTAGCATTTTGACTAGCAGCCACGCACAATCCCAGAATATCTCTGGTATCTCTAGGATCGATTATTCCATCATCCCACAGTCTTGCTGTAGAATAGTAAGGACTACCCTCTGTCTCGTATTTCTCAAGTATCGGTGCTCGGAATGATTCTAACTCCTCACCCTCCATTGGAGCCATTCCCTCACGAGCTCTTTGGTCTTGTTTTACAGTGGTTAGTACGTCAGCAGCCTGTGGTCCACCCATGACAGAAATCCTACTATTTGGCCACATGAATAAGAATCTAGGATCGTATGCTCTACCGCACATCCCATAATTACCAGCCCCGTGTGAACCACCGATGATTACGGTGAATTTTGGTACGTTAACGCACGAGACAGCGGTTACTAACTTGGCTCCATCTTTGGCAATTCCTCCCGCTTCGTAAGCCTTACCGACCATGAAACCTGTGATATTCTGAAGGAAGATTAGAGGAATGCCTCTTTGACCACAAAGCTCTACGAAATGGGCACCTTTCAGCGAGGACTCTGAAAACAGAATCCCATTATTTGCAACTATACCTACTTTGAATCCATGAATTCGTGCAAAACCGCAGATTAGAGTTTGACCGTACCTAGACTTAAATTCGTGAAATCTGCTCCCATCTACAATTCTTGAAATTATTTCCTTAACATCAAATGGCGTTCGGTTATCAGTCGGAATCAGACCAATCAATTCTTCGGGATCATGGAATGGATTCTCGGTATCTATTCTGTCATAGGGGGCAAGTTCTCTAGAGCCCAAATTTTCGACAATGTTACGAACCATGCGCAAAGCTTCGCCCTCATCTTCTGCATAATGATCTGCGACTCCACTTTGCGAAGTGTGTACCTCTGCCCCGCCTAATTCCTCAGCTGTTACTTCCTCTCCGGTGGCCGCCTTTACCAAAGGTGGGCCTGCTAGAAAAATAGTGCCATTACCTTTGACGATAATTGATTCGTCACTCATTGCAGGAACGTAAGCGCCACCTGCAGTACAGCTCCCCAAAACTGCCGCAACTTGGGGTATTCCATCGCCTGACATTTTAGCTTGGTTTCTAAAGATACGGCCGAAGTGTCCTATGTCTGGAAAAACCTCGTCTTGTAGTGGTAAAAACGCTCCACCAGAGTCTACAAGGTAAATACAGGGAAGGTTATTCTCGTGAGCAACCGTTTGTGCTCGAATGTGTTTTTTCACCGTCATTGGGTAGTATGAACCACCCTTCACAGTTGCATCGTTGGCTACAAAGAGACATTCTCTGCCGTGAACTAAACCAACACCCGTAACAATACCTGCACTATTTGCTCGACCGTCATACAATTCAAATGCAGCAAGAGGAGATAATTCTAGGAAGGCCGTGCCTGGATCGATTATTTTCTCGATTCTCTCTCGAGCAAGCAACTTACCTCTACCCCGGTGCCTTTCGACATATTTTCCGCCACCACCCTCGCTGACTAGGTTCAATCTCTCCCGTAAAGTATCGATTAACTCCTTGTTGTGAATTAGGCGATTTTGGTAATCCGGGTCGGCACGATTGACACGTGTTGGTAGCCTATCCATATCCTCCCCTCAAAACTCCCAGCAAGGATTGTGTCTTGAATCAACCGCTCAGACACCAAGAATAAGTCGACCTATGTCTCTTAGACCAGGTGCCATTCCGACTATCATTACTGCTAGAACAATCAAGACTCTGAGATGCTGTTGTCTCGATTCTATCCTCAATTGTGAGAACATCCAAACGATTAGACCAGCTAGTGTTGCCTTAACTATGAAGAATAGCCAAGCGCCCTCGCCCATAATATCGAAACTGTCCCCTAATTGTATTACTGCGTCCGATAACGGATGCTTTTCAGAGTAACCAAACCAATCAATCCCCACCATTGTTGCTAGACCATCACATAATTGACCAAACAACATACCAGCGACCATAGGAGTAGCGAGAATCCCCTTTGGGGATAGAATTTCTACTGGATGTTTTGAGCGGTCTTCACTCTCCCATTGTTCAAGTGTCATACCATCTGGGATTAGTCCAACTTCGTTTCCAGTTAGCCGCAATTGCATCAAATCTTCAACTCCGAGCCGCCAAATAGCCCAAGTGATGATTAGTGGTAGGACGACTACTACAAGCACAGGCCAAATTATTTCATTATCACGCGGTAGAGCACGATTATCTTGTAGCCATGGAGTTGATGCTAACTGGGCCCAGTGGCCTAAACCCATGATTATCAATCCTGTCGCAAACGCTAACATTGCCCTTGGAATTTCATGCCAGTTCCAAGTGTTATGAATAACGACTGCAATGGCTACTGCCCCAAGAATTGAACCTCCGAGAATCCAAAACTTTCCTGTTTCGTGAACATGAACACTAGGTAAGACCAGTAGCCCAGTGAATGCAATGTACGCTACAAGTAACATGGAGAGCATGGATAATTGGTCTTTCCTACCAACATGACCAATGAGTGCCGATATGATAAGCCAAGCAGCGAGATGTATGTGTATAAGTGGAGAAATGAATAGAACGTCTATACCCTCTTTGAAATAATCAGCATCCTCCATTACTCTGAACACAGGGGCTAATACCACCCAAGCAATAAGAGCCCAAATCATCTTGTCATCAACAGGAAGATTCCACTTTCTAAATAAGGCTTGAAAAATAATTACTGCAGCAATCATCGTAGCAATGTAAACTGCTGTGTTCACACTCGAATAACCTGCATCACCTGAAGATCCAGCGTCCTTTACTATGGGATCCCAAATGTATAGTTTGACAAAGTCATCCCAGAATAACTCTGGAGCAAGGATTAGACCTCCTACTATGACCAAGGAGAGGATTCCAACAATAGAGATTAGAATCCTCTCTCCTCTAGAGAATTCAGTATCATCCATGAGATGCTCACACCGGTTTACAACAAGAGAGTTACGATTGATTTCATTCCTCTTCTTCACCAGTAACTTCACAATCTTTTACTTCACAAGATGGGTCTTTACATTCTGGATTCTCACAATTTGACTCTTCTTCATCCGCTACTACTCTTGGCTCGTGAACCTCGACAAATGATACCTTTCCTGCCTGTACTGCGTCACGCAAAACTGTGACTAGGCGGAACTTTTGCATTGCAGCGTTAGGGTCGAACAACATTGTTTGTGGCACAACAACCGATATGTCATCACCATCGAATGACACCTCAAAGCCCTCTTGCCCCGTATTTGCTTCTAATAATGCAGCTACTTTTTCTTCCTTACCTTCAATGACTTTCACAATCTTGTAATCATACTTGAGTGTACGACCTGCCATAGGATGGTTGTAATCTATTCTCGCACGACCAGCTGCTAAGTAGGATAGTGTACCCTGTCGGCCTTCGATGGACACAGGGCCTCCGATGTAGAGTGCCTTTGGGTCCCTCACATGTCTTAGCAATTTGTCCACAGATATCGTTTCTATTTGATCTGGGTCTTTCTCTCCGTA
>CEPA01026666.1_pt1 | contig 22650 bp, 31 predicted proteins | sample 356241 | NCBI WGS metagenome assembly CEPA01 (sample SAMEA2620542, study PRJEB7988) | marine metagenome | biome: marine biome (ENVO:00000447); feature: surface water layer (ENVO:00002042); material: "saline water (ENVO:00002010), including plankton (ENVO:xxxxxxxx)" | depth 5 m
TGGACTGGACAAGATTGGACTACACCTAGTGGTAAAAAATCTTCTGAGACTGGTGAGGTATATGCACCCAGAGCACAAATTAACAGACTTAAATCTACCCCAAAAGGCAGAAGAAAACTTGCAGCAGCTAATAAAAAGAAAAGAGAAGCTACGAGAAAAGGTAAACAACACGCAAGACATGGCTTGCATAAGGGCAAGAAAAGATAAAAATTTTTTAGGAGAAATGTATGACTATTTCAAGAGCTAATATGCGTAATCAGATTAATAAATCTGGTAAAAAAAAAAGAATCGTAACAAAACAAAAAAGAAATAACTTAACAGTTATAAGAGTAAGATATGGCGACTAGCGGAACTACTACATTCAATTTAGATTTAACGGAGATTATGGAAGAAGCCTTTGATCTTTGTGGCGTACCTATGATGTCAGGTGGTGACTTTAATACTGCCAAGCGTGCTTTAAATTTAATTTTTCTTGAGTGGCAAAACAAAGGGTTAAATCTTTGGAAGGTTGAGCAAGGTTCAGTAAGTTTAGTTGCTGGTACAAGTTCTTATGCAGCAGATTCTGCAGCGTTAGAAATAGTTGATGCTTTTATTAGAACAGATGCAAACGATACAGAGAAACAAACTGATACAAAGTTAAGAAGAATATCTAGAGTTGAATACAATCATCAAGCAAAAAAATTAAATCAAGCTAAACCTACACAATATTATGTTGATAAAGGTACATCAGATATAAATTTAGTAGTTTGGTCAACACCTGACTCAGCACAGACATATACTTTATTTTATGATTACATTAAAAGAATCGAAGATGCAGGCACAAATGCAGACGCAAACCCCGATGTGCCTGCTAGATATTTACCCTGTCTGACTTATGCTTTAGCTTTGAATGTAGCTATGAAATACCCAGAAGCAAACCCAAAAGTGCCTTTGTTAAAACAAAGATATGATGAACTTTGGCGAGAAGTTTCAGAATCAGATAGAGAAAGAGCATCAGTTAGATTTGTACCAGATTTAGGGGTTTATTAATGGCTTATGCTGCTGGAAAAAAAGCTTTAGCTATTTGTGATCGCTGTGGTTTTACCGTCAAACTTAAAGATTTAAAATATGAAGTAAGAGATTCTAGTCGAACAGGTATGCGAATATGTCCTAACTGTATCGACCAAGATCACCCACAATTAAAAATAGGTGATGTAAAAACTGACGATAAGATTTCTTTATTTAATCCTAGACCAGATACTGGTGAGCAAGACTCAACTACTTACTTTGGTTTTAATCCTGTGACTAGCACAGGTATTGTTCTCCAAGCTAAATTAGGCACAGCTAAAGTACAAACAGTAGTACAAGGCGGTGGAACATCTAACACCCCTTTTACAGTTTCTGGTTTAGGCACAACAGCTTTACTGGATTCGGTTACAGTTTTATCCAATACTACTCTAGTTGCTGTGACTGGTAACACTAGTACAGGTGCAATAGGTTCAGTAAATACTTTAACAGGAGCAACCTTTGCGGTGACTGTTGCTGCTTACTATGGAGCAAATAAATACTACATAGATGGCACAAGACAAGCTACTGTAACCTTGAGTGAAGGAGCTACTTATACATTTGATCAATCAGATTCTAGTAATGCTGGACACCCATTAAGATTTTCTACTACTTCTAATGGTACGCATGGCGGTGGTTCAGAATATACAACTGGAGTTACAACGAATGGAACTCCGGGATCAGCAGGAGCTTATACTAGAATTACTGTAGCGGTTGGCACACCTACACTTTATTATTACTGTTCGATTCATTCAGGAATGGGTGGTCAAGCTAATACACCATAACACTATGACTTATTCAGAATTAAAAAATTTAATACAAAACTATTTAGAAAACTCAGAGAGTACCTTTGTTAACGATCTGCCACAAATAATTAAACAGGCAGAAGAAAGAATACTTAAATCAGTTAAGCTGCCTAACTTTAGAAAAAATGTACAAGGTAATTTAACTGCTGGTAATCAATATCTTTCTACGCCTACTGATTTTCTAGATAATTTTTCTTTGGCAGTTATCTCAGGTACAACACAAAACTTTTTATACTTTCGTGACGTAAACTTTATTAGAGAAGCTTATCCTGACACTACGACACAAGGGCAACCAAAAAATTATGCGTTGTTTGATGACGATACTTTTATTGTTGCTCCAACACCAAATGTAAATTACACCGCAGAGTTGCATTATTTTTATCGACCAACTTCTATAACTGCTGGTGCTGACTCAGGAGAAACATGGTTATCTAAAAATGCCAGTAATGCTCTATTGTATGGCTGTTTAGTAGAAGGCTATGCTTACATGAAAGGGTCACAAGATTTACAAGCCGAGTACGAAAAGAGATATTTTCAAGCAGTCTCTAGATTAAAAAATCTTGGCGAAGCAGATAACACTATAGATACTTATAGTGCCGGACAACTTAGACAACAGAGGACCTAATGTTAAGCGTAGATAGTAAACCAGAGATGGGATCAGTAGATGTTGTAACCACATCAAACAAAGGTTTGAGTCCTGAATATTGGACTGAAAGAATACTTGAACGAGTCGTTTCTATAAGTGAAACAGCCGACCCTATGGTCAAAGCACAGGCTGAAGCATTTAAAGAATCTATCAAACAAGTTATTTTAATTTACATTAGACAAGCAATTGCAAGTGACAGAAGTACAGTTGCTGGTCTGTTAGAAAAACAAGGTCATAAAGATATGGCTGATATTATAAGGAGGCTATAATGGCAATCTCTCAGGCGATGTGTACTTCGTTTAAAAAAGAACTTTTAGAAGGAGTCCACAATTTTAAAAACTCAGGTGGTAGCACTTTTAATCTAGCATTGTATACAAGCTCTGCTAGCTTAGATGCAAGTACAACTGCATATACAACCAGTAACGAAGTATCAGGAACTGGTTACACTGCTAAAGGTGGTGCATTAACTAGGGTTGATCCAACCACTAGTGGTACAACTGCTTTTACAGACTTTGCAGATTTAACTTTTTCAAGTTCTACGATTACAGCTAATGGTGCATTGATCTTTAATGACAGTGCTTCCAATGATGCAGCAGTTGCAGTTTTGGCTTTTGGTGGCGACAAGTCATCTACCAATGGTGACTTTACAATACAATTTCCAACAGCAGACGCTTCAAACGCAATTATAAGAATTGCATAAATGGCACTCGTACTCAACGATAGAGTAAAAGAAACCACTACCACAACTGGCACGGGCACAATAAACCTAGCTGGTGCAGCCACAAATTTTGAAACTTTTGTAGCTGGAATAGGTGATGGCAATACAGTTTACTACGCTATCGTTCACCAAGATCAAGCAGAATTTGAAGTAGGTCTCGGTACAGTTACCGATGCTACTCCTGATACGCTGTCACGAACTACAATACTAAGTAGTTCTAATAGTGATGGCTTGGTAAGTTTTAGTGCTGGCACTAAAGATGTATTCTGTACTTTGCCTGCTAGTAAAACAGTTTTTGAAGATGCAAGTAGCAATGTTACTTTGCCCGGAACTGTAACAGCAGTAGGCACATCTGTATTTACTAATTTAGATATTTCAGGTGATGTAGATGTAGACGGCACATTAGAAGCTGATGCTATGACTTTAGACGGCACAGCTATTACAACCACAGCTACTTTAAGCACCGGTATTTCTAATAACAATGTGCCTAAGTTTACAAGTGGTGTAGTTGATGACGATTTCTTAAGAGTTAATGGCACAGCCATAGAAGGTAGGTCAGCGAGTGAAGTCCTATCAGATATAGGTGCTTCTGCTGCTGCAGGTAGTTCAAGTATTGTTACTACAGGTGCATTAGATTCAGGATCAATTACGAGTGGTTTTGGCACAATTAATAATGGTTCTAGCACGATCACAACCACTGGTGCTATTACTGGTGGGTCATTAGTTGCAGACAACATTACGATAGATGGTACAGAAATAGATTTATCTAGTGGTGATTTGACAATAGACTCTGCTGGTAGAATTGATTTAAGTGCTGATGACAATGGCGAAGTAAGATTATTTGATGGCTCTTCTATGTACGCACAGTTCAAAGACGATAGCGATAGATTATCCATACAGACATTAATATCAGATGCCGATATGTTGTTTGTTGGTAATGATGGTGGCTCAGAAGTAACTGCCCTTACGCTTGATATGTCAGATGCTGGATCAGCAATCTTTAATCACGATGTAAGAGTAGGCGATAATAATTTCTTAATTTGTGGTGCAGGAGATGATTTAGCTATATCTAGTGATGGAACTAATGGATCAATAGCAACAGGAAATGGTAATTTTTCTGTTGATTGTGCAAATACAATAAAACTTGATGCTGATAATGCAGAAATACAATTTTTAGATGGTGGTACAGAAATTGGTATTATCTTAATGACAAACCAAGATTTTAAATTTGAATCTAAAGTACAAGATAAAGACATAATTTTTAGAGGCAATGATGGTGGTAGTGAAATTAATGCTCTTGCCCTTGATATGTCAGAGGCTGGAGCTGCAACTTTTAATAATAACGTCACAGCTTTTTCAGATGAGAGACTTAAAGATAATATTCAAACCCTAGAAGATGGTTTAGCTAAAGTAGAAAAACTTAGAGGTGTAACTTATACGAGAGACAATAGAGAAAATATTGGTGTTATAGCTCAAGAAGTAGAAAAAATATTACCAGAAATAGTATTAACTGCTGATGACGAAATGGGTACTAAGTCGGTAGATTACAGCAGAATAACTGCGGTGCTAATTGAAGCTGTTAAAGATTTATCTGAAAGAGTAAAAGAACTGGAGAATAAATAATGACATTACCTACAAGTGGAGCATTGTCTTTAAATCAAATTCACGTTGAAGCTGGTGGTTCTTCTGGCACTACAGCTTCTTTAAATGACACCGACATACGAGGCTTGTATGCAGCTTCTGGCAGAACTATTAATAGCACTCAAGGAACTAACATAGATTTTGCAGATTTTTATGGTGCTTACAAGTTAGTTGTAGATTTAACTGCTAGCGGTACTTCTGGTACACAAACTACTACTACAGGTTCTGGTAAAAGTGCTGTTACTTATGTTTATAATGGTATAGGCACAACTTATTCAGGTTCTACTCCGGGTTCTTGGTCCGATCAAACTATAGCAACTGCTAGTGGAGGAGCTTTTAAAATTTATGATTGTCTTACTATTGGTGGAGCTGGAACTGCACCTTTTAGTTTTTCGCTAATAATAGACAGTAGTGCTGGTCAAGGACAAACTTGGACTTCTTTTAGCGGTTATAGATATTTAAAAGATGGTTCTGGTAATATAATTTTTGATGGTAATGTCACATACTCTGGCTTTGCAATTAATGGAGTATCATCAGCTTATGGAACTCAAGGCGGTGGTGCTACTAGTGGTACAAACGGAACAAGATGGTATATGGCAGCCGGTTATACATATAGTCATTTACCTACTTCTGGCAGTATATCTTTTGTATTGAGTAATTAACATGAGTGAATTTATAGATAAACACCCAGTAGTAATAGACTTTGAATTAGACCTATATATTGATAGAGATAAGTCGAAAGGTGTAAATCCAATAAAAGTAACAGTAAGAGATAAGGACTTAAAAGTTACAACGTCTGAGGAAATTTAATGTTTAGATTTGATTTCAATGCAAAAGATACAACTTGGATTTTTAACATTGATGACGAGTTTCAAACTTCTGTTGTTGAAGGCAATATAGGCGATGCTATAGAAAGAGTAAATTTAGAAGATAATGTTAACGGGGATAACTTAACTTATGACACTGAAAGCAATAAAATTTTTCAAAGACCTAATCCAATAATTTGTATACAAGGAGCGTTAGATAACGAAATGTATTGGACTACAGAAGATATAAAAGCTTCTGACATTGAGCGTTTAAAAATATTGTGGGCTGATGACAAAATTAGAAGTGGCACATATACAGAAAGCGAAACTGCTGAAGCAATAACAAATAAAAAATTTTGTACTACCTATCAATTTGGCGAAGATTATGATGTGCTTTCTCCTAGATCAATAAAATGGAATTTAGCAGTGCCGGGAATAATGAAAGCAGCAGCTTCATCAACAAGATTATTTTGTATGCTTAGTGATCGCACTGATTACGAAATTAAAGTTTTAGATATAGCTCCAGAAAATATTAAAGTTTTAGAAAGAGATCAAACTAAAACTCTCAGTTATGTTTTCTTTTCTCAAGATTGTGAATTAAATGAATCAAAAACAGTTGAGCAATATCAAGTTAGAAAATTAACAAGCAACAGTGTTAGTATTAAAAATAAAGGTACAATAACTGCTAGAATAATTTTAATGCACAGGTAATAGATATGTGGAATCCTGTAGCAATAGGCAAAAGCATAAATTTTCTTTTGACAGAGTTTGGCGAAGGCAATGATCTCAAGCCAGAAACTAAAGATGAAAATGGCGAAGTAAGAATTAGTTACATACTAAGTTTGTATAGAGAACTTAATATACCTTTTGGTCCGATAATGACTTTAAAAAATCGCAGGACTAAAAAAGGTAGAGATGTTTGTTGGGGTCGTAAACACAACGATCCAGATTATATAGAGTCAGTAGTCATTCCAAAACTTATGAATTTTGATTATCTTAAAAGTTTGCCAGCAAATACTATAGGTGCAGGCTACTATAAGATTGTTAAAGAATATGGTATCGAAGATTTATACAATCAAAGATTTTCACAAGAAGAAGCAAATAAATTTAAAGGTGCATACTCTTCTTTTGCAGAAGAGATAAGAGCAAATTGTTCAAGGCATATATTACTTACCCATGACAATTGGCATATATTGACTGGTTATAATACCGATACTTTAGGCGAAGCTTTGTTACAAACTATTACCGCAAGATGTTTTAATTTATATCAAGCACACTTAGTAGGATTTTTTGGTATGTTAAAAGTAGTCAAAGAAACTAAAAGCTTTTTACCCTTTAAAGCATGGCTTGAATGTTTAAGGTTATCAAAACAAATAGATAAAAGTTTTGTTTATTTTGGACCACTTGAGTTCATTGAAAAAGATGTAAATGAATTAAGAAAACAATTTAATATTTTAGAACCTAAAATTTATAATGAATATTACCAAAAATATAAGTTGGAACTTTCCAATACTAACTAAAATAAAAAAATATTATTTGAGTAATGGTCTAATAAAAACTTTAGGTTGGTTATTGTTCATAGTTATAGGCACAAAAGTTTTTATAATTAATGGAGCAATAGTTTTAATAAATTTCTTTTTAGATGCAAATATTCCTTACGGACCAATATTATATTATTTGGGAGGAATAAAACTTGAAAGCATTTTTAGTTAAATTAAATTAAGAGGTATAGATGTTTGGTATTTTAGCTTTTGCTGAAGGAGCATTTGCAGAACTAACAATTACAGGCAACGTAGAAGTCTCAGCTACAGGAGTAAATGCAACTGGAGGCACAGGAGCATTATCAGCTCAAGGCACGACTTTAATAATACCTTCTAGCGTTACAGGTACAACTAGTGTAGGCGATGAAACAATTGTTATAAATGTTGCAATAGCAACAACTGGTTTAACTAGCACTTCTGCATTAGGCGATGAAGTTGTAGTAGCTAAAGCTTTAGTTGCAGTAACACAAACAGGTTTAGCATCAGCACTTGGTAATGAAATAGTTACAGGGGAAGCTGTCACAGGAGTTACCGCTACTGCATCTACTTCTACTTTAGGTGATGAAACTGTAACAGGTACAGCAAATATCGCAGTCACAGGAGTAGCAGGATCATCTGCATTAGGTGAAGAAGACTTAATTACTGTAAATTTATTTCCAGTATCTGGTACAGAAGCAACAACTGCACTTGGTTCAGAAACAATTACAGGTACTGCTTTAGTTGTTGTCACAGGACAAGAATTAACAATTACATTAACAAGTCCTAATATTTGGGGTGAAGTTGATGATTCACAAACATCAGGTTTTACGCCTGTAACAGATTCACAAACAGCAAACTGGTCAGAAGTATCTGATACTCAATCATCAAATTGGGAAGAGGTTGCATAATAAGGAGTTTATATGGCAAGCACATATGATAACGATTTAAGATTAAATGAAATGGCTACCGGTGATGGTAGTGGGACTTGGGGAGATACTACAAACCTCAATTTGTCCATGATTGCAGAAGCTTTTTCATATCAGACCGAAGCTACCTTTGGGTCTGATGCAGATGTTACTGCTACTATTGCAGATGGAGCAAGTGATAAATATAGAGCAATATATGTCAAAGTAACTTCTACTGGCTCTTTGTCAGCTACACGAACTTTAACTATAGCACCTACTTCAGTTTCTAAAATAATAGTAATAGAAAATGGAACTTCTGGATCACAGTCTATAAGTGTAAAGCAAGGTTCAGGAGCAACAGTAACCATACCAAATGGCAAGACAAAAGTTTTAATGTTAGAAGGCACTGGTTCAGGTGCTGGAGTAATAGATGCTTTAGACAAACTAGCTTTATCTAACAATGTCACAATAAATGATGAAACGCCTATTAGTGCTGGTAGCACAACAACTTTTACCAATAAAACTTTTGATGCAAACGGAACAGGTAATAGCATAACTAATATAGAAAATGCTGACATAAGTGCTTCGGCTGCAATTGCTTTTAGCAAAATGGAAAATCTCACTGCAAGCAAAGCTTTACAGTCAGACGGCAATGGAGATGTAAGTGCAAGTGGAGTTACTAATACTGAGTTGGGTTATGTATCGGGAGTAACTTCAGCAATACAAACTCAATTAAATACATTAACAACTGCAGTAAACACAAAGACTACAATAGAAGCAATTTATCCTGTAGGTTCTATTTACATAAATGCAACAAACAGCACTAATCCTGCAACTTTATTAGGTTTTGGCACATGGACAGCTTTTGGAGCAGGTAGAGTTCCTGTTGGTATAGATTCTTCTGATACAGCTTTTGATACCGCAGAAGAGACAGGTGGAGCAAAAACACACACATTGACAGAGAGTGAATTGCCTTCACACTCTCATAATATTGCTACAGAGTATTATCCACAAGTTGAGTATTATGGTGGTGCAGAAGTAAATATATTGGCGTTTCGTAATAACACTTCACCAGATGGTGCAGATGCTACGACTGCTTCTGCTACTACAGGTAGTGGTACAGCACATAATATTTTACAGCCATATATTGTTGTATATATGTGGAAAAGAACAGCGTAATGAGTAAAGAAGCTTTGAACAAAATAGAAACCCATGAAAAAGAATGTACTATTCGCTATCAAAATATTGAGAAGCGTTTAGACGAAGGTGCAAAAAGATTTACTAGAATAGAACTTTTAATAATTGGATTGTATGCAGGTATGGCTACTATCGAAATAGTTTCAAGTCTTTGAGGATTAAGTATGTATGAGTATGGTTGTGAAGTAGATAGAGTGGTTGATGGCGATACCATAGATGTTACGCTTGATTTAGGTTTCGACATTTTATTTAAAAGTAGGGTTAGGTTATATGGTATTGATACTCCTGAATCTAGAACTAGAAATAAAGATGAAAAAGCCAGAGGCAAGTTAGCTACAAAATTTTTACAAGATGCTATAAATACTGCAGAACAAGTTGTTATCAGGACCGAACTAAAAGATTCAAGAGGTAAGTTTGGTCGTGTGCTTGGTACTGTAGTATGCGATGGCAAAGATATTAACCAAGCCATGGTAGATAATTTTATGGCAGCAAAATACTTTGGACAGAGTAAAGAAGCCATAGAAGCAGTACATATGGCAAATAGAACGAGACTAATAGAGTCAGGAGTTTTTACACCAAATGAATGAAGCAGTTCAATTAATAAACGAAGTTGGCTTTCCAATAGCTGCAGCCGGTGGGTTAGGATTTTTTATATGGAAACTTATAAATAGAATTATAGATGGTATGGAAAGCAAGATAGACACTGTTGATGACAAAGTGCAAGCACAACTAAATGCTTTAGAAGAAAGATTAGGTACTAAATTAGATAGTCAACATGGGATATTAGTTGCCCTGATAGATAGAGTTAGAAGTTTAGATAACGAAATTATTAGACAAGACACTTTAGTAAAAACTATTTTAGGTGTACCGCAATTAATTGATAGTCAAAAAATAGCCAAAGCAGAAAGAGATGACCAGAGAAAAGACTAAACATATTTTAGGAATGATTATGACTTATGGATTTCTCTTGTGTTTAGTAGTAATTTTTGCAGAAGGAATATTTGCTGATCAAATTACACATAAATTTAAGTCACCAAGTTTTAGTGGCAATGGCACATCAAGTCATTACTTGACTATAGAAAATCAAGAACATACTAGAAAAATGACTATTAAAGAAGAACTGCAAGCATTACAAGATGCAATAGAACGTGATGCTCAGAATACTACTTTGGCTAGATTTGTTAGAAATTTAGAATCTAGAATATACGCACAACTTTCTAGACAATTAGTGGATAATCTTTTTGGTGAAACACCTATGACCGAAGGTACATTTTATTTAGAAGGTAGCACTATTTCTTACACTAGTGACGGCACAACAATAACTTTAACTGTATTAGACCAAGATGGAACAACGACTACTATTACTATTCCTGTCGGCTCTTTTACTTTCTAGTTGTAGCTTGTATAGAAATGTAAAAATTTTTGAAGAGCAATACGATAAAAACAACGATCAGTCTGCAAGTGTCATAGGTATATTTTCTGATGAGTTATTAAATGTACAAGCTCCAAAACAAAAACCTGTAATAGCAGTTTATCCTAATAGTTTTACTGATCAAACAGGACAAAGAAAAAGCAATAGTTCTTATGCTTTATTTTCTACAGCAGTAACTCAAGCACCACAGGCTTTACTTATTAGAGCTTTAAAACATACTGCTGGTGGTAAATTTTTTATAGTAGTCGAAAGAGTTGGTCTGGATAATCTTACTAAAGAGAGACAGCTAATACGTTCATCTAGAAATGAAGATGAAAAAAAATTAAAACCATTGTTATTTGCAGGAATAATTATGGAAGGTGCAGTAATTTCTTATGACACTAACTTGCGTACAGGAGGTATGGGTGCTAGATATTTAGGACTAGGTTCTAGTGTAGAGTACCGAGAAGATATAGTCAGTGTAAGTTTAAGATTAGTTTCGGTGTTGACTGGTGAAATACTTGTAGAAGTTTTGGCTGAAAAAACTATATTTAGTTATGGGCAAACTCAAGATGCTTTTAAATTTATTGAACAAGGCACAGAACTTGTAGAAATAGAAGTTGGTAATGCAGTCAATGAAAGTCCAACGATAGCTTTGCAAAAAGCAATCGAAGGAGCGATTCTAGAAATAGTTAAGATAGGATATGAAAGGAGGTTTTGGTCTTATGAATAACTTAATAAAAATATTTATTTTGTTGTTTGTTATGGTTTCATATGCAGATAACGAAATATATATAGATCAGTCAGGTGCTACTGCTAATCTAGATATAGAGCAACAAGGTAGTAGCAATATAATAGGAGGATTAAATTCAGTAACTGGCACAATGACAGCATTGGATTTAGATGGTGCTTCTATGACATTAGACATAAATCAAATAGGTTCATCTAACAAATTTTTAGGTGATATTTTTGCAGATAGCTATACAGGATTTTTTAATTTTTCTGGAGACAGCAATGTTTTTACTATGCAAACTGATCCTAGTAATACTTTTGGAGCAGATAATTCTAATGTAAATGTACAAGTTACTGGTAACACTAATAACTTAACTCTGAATCAAGCAACTGCAGCTTTAGCTTCTGCTTTAGATTTAGATTGGATTATACAGGGTAGCGGAAATTCTTTGACTGCTGGTATAGATATAGATGGTGCAACTAACTATATGAACATAGATGGTAATGACAACACTATTACTTACGATGGCGATGGTACAAATGCTAGTGCTAATGCTTACTTTCATTTAACACATACTGGAGGTTCAAGAAATATTGATGTCACACAGCAAAGCACACTTGCTAGAGATTGGTTACAAATTAATTCTACTGGTTCTAATGGTACTTTCTGTATCAACCAAAACGATCAAGGCACAACAACTTCCTGCCCTTGATATTGGAGATATATCAGAACTAAATGGCAATGCCGAAATAGTTAGAGACAAACCTTATACCGCAGAATTAGAGTTTGCCATTCAACAAAATGATCAAGCAGTTACCAAGAATGGCAGACTCGCAATAAAATTTTTAGATGATTCGCAGGTAAAACTTACTGAATATTCTGAGCTAGTAATAGACGAATATATTTTTAATCCTGATCCGAGTAAATCTAAAATGGCTTTAAAGTTTACATTAGGCACAGCAAGATTTATAACTGGTTCATTTAATAAAATAGATAAACAAAATATAAAGTTATCTACACCTACAGCAAACATAGCTATAAGAGGCACAGACTTCACAGCAACAGTTGACGAACTAGGTAGAAGTTTAATTATTTTATTACCAGATAGATTAGGTTTATCTAGTGGCGAAATAGAAGTGGTAACAGCTACTGGTAGCGTTTTGTTAAACAAACCTTTTGAATCAACTACTGTATCTGTATTTGAATCAGCACCAACTAAACCTTTAGTTTTAGATTTGACGCTAGATTTAATTGACAATATGTTAATTGTTACGCCACCAAAAAAAGATAAAGAGTTAGTAGAAACTGCAACAAAGCAACAAGACTCTGTTTTAGATTTTAATGATTTAGATATTGATTATCTTGATGAAGATTTTTTAGATTCAGAAGAAGAATTAGAATTTACTGAATTAGATATAAATTTTTTAGACGTTAATTTTTTAGAAGATTTATTAGACGTAGCTGACGCACTAGCAATAGCTGAAGAAGAAGATAAATTAAAACAAGTAGCAGGTATAAATATTGTAGGCACAGAGTTAGGTCAAGATAAAGATACACAAATTACAACTCTTGTAACAGGAGAATTTGTAAGTTTTCGCAGAAATGTAAATCAAAATTTACGTTTAGATTTAGATGGCAGTAATGCTTATACATTAATATTTGAACAAGATGGAGTCGTAAAAACTGTAAAAGTAAATGGTGGCGGTGATACAACGATTGGTTTGACACAGCAATAAAAATATTTTTTGGGAAAAAGTTTTATGAAAAAATTAATTATTCCTTTATTGTTAATTTTACTAACACCAATGTTTTTTAATGCTTTTCCTTTAGAAATATTAAAATTAAAAACTTTTGATGCTTTTGTAAAAACACAAGAACCTTCTGGTAATTTTGTGATCTTAAATATTACAGAAGCTGACGTATCTGATAGAGGTGGCTTTCCTTTTCCAAGACAAGACTACGCTAATATTCACGTAGATTTACTCAAGAAAGGTGCACTAGGTGTAGGTTGGGTTATCGCATTTAGTGAGCACGATAGATTCAACGGTGATGAACAATTTGCTTCAGCACTAAGTCTATCCCCCTCTATCTTGGCTATGTTTGAAACTAATAATGGCAAGTTTCCAAAAACTTCCGGCACTGTTTATCTAGGCGAAGGTTTGCCGAGCAGTATTAAAACTTTGGGTGTAGTAGAAAATATAGATATTTTGAAAAAATCTGCTACTCAAGGTATAGCAACAGCACCAGTAGATATAGATAATCTAGTAAGAAGAATACCTTTACTATTACAAACTCCAGATGGTTTTGTAAGTGCGTTTGGAACAGAAGTTTTAAAAATTTTGACTGGTGCTAAAACTTACATAATAAAATCAAACGTAAACGGCATAGAAGAAATAACAGTACAGGGTATACCTCCTGTAAAAACAGATAGTCTAGGACGAAAATGGATTAGTTGGGTTGACACGCCACAAACAACCTTAGAGGAGCAAGATGTGTTTGGTAAGTTTGTTTTTGTAGGAGTTACAGCTAATGGTGTTATGCCACAAATAGCTACTCCTGTTGGTTTATTAGAACCACACAAAATTCAAGCAGCATTATCAGAATCTCTTTTGATACAAGATAGTCCATATATACCTGATTGGAGTATGTTTGCGGAACTTAGCATTTTAATAATATCTGCTTTGTTAATTTGGTTTAGTTTGTTTTATTTTGGTATTACGGCAGGCATAACTATAAGTAGTGTTTTATTTTTTACTACTGGTTTTTTAGGTTTTTATTTAATACAAAAAGGAATCTTAATAGATGTTACGTGGAGTTTGATTGCACAATTTATAGTAGCTGCTACAGCTTTTTATTTAAGGTTCAGAGAACAATACAAACTCAGACAACAAATTAAAAAACAATTTGAACATTATCTTGATCCCAAACAAGTCAAGCGTTTACAAGACAATCCTGAATTATTGCAGCTAGGAGGTGAAACCAAAACCGCTACTTTTTTATTTACTGATGTAAGAGGTTTTACAGCTATGTCAGAAAAACTCAAACCTGAAGATGTTACATACATTATGAACAAAGTATTAACAGCACAACAAAAAGCAGTACAAAAATATGGCGGTATGGTAGATAAATATATAGGTGATGCAATGATGGCAATATTCAATGCACCTTTAGATTTAGAAGATCATGCCAAAGCAGCAGTTGATTGTGCTGTAGAAATAATACAAAACATTAAAGAGTTAGCTTTAGAATTACAATTAGAAAGATTGCCAGAAATAGCAATAGGTATAGGTATTAATACTGGTCCTGCTGCGATTGGCAATATGGGTTCAGAAACTAGATTTGACTATACGGCTATAGGTGATGCTGTCAATGTAGCTGCTAGATTAGAAAGTGCTACTAAAGAAAGAAAAGTAGACTTGCTTATAAGCGAAACAACAGAAAGTTTATGCGGTTATAATCTTAAAGAATTAGAACCAGTTGCAGTTAAAGGTAAAGTATTTCCATTAAAAATTTATACATATGAGTAAAATATTATTAGGTGTAGTAGGCATATTATTTTTAGCTTGTAGTTTTTTGTACTGGCAAAATTCTAGACTAGCTCAAATAAATCAAGCTTTTGAACTACGAGACAAAGAACAGAAAGCAGCAATAGAAAGCTTGCAAAATGATTTTAAATTACAAACTGAAGGGTTGTTAGAATTGCAATCTAAAACCCAACAGTACGAAGCAGAAATGCAACGCTACTTAGATGTTTTTAAAAGACACGATTTAAGTAAGCTAGCTTTTGCAAAACCCGGTTTGATAGAACCCAGAGTAAATAAAGGAACTAAAGATGTATTTGAAAGTATTGAAGAGATCAGTCGTAATATTGATGTCCTTGATGATGGTTTACAGTTGCAGTCTAATACCGACTAAACAAGTAGAAGTAATTACTAAACCATTAGAAAGAACTATTGTTCAACCAATTTTACCAAGAGAGATAGATTTAAAAGAACCTTATTGGTATGTGGTATCTAGTAAAAACTTAGAAGAGTTTTTAGCTACTATAGAAAAAGACCAAGGCAAAGTTGTTTTTGTAGCTATGTCTGTTCCAGATTACGAATTGATGGCTTACAACACACAAGAGCTAAAGAGGTATATAAATGAACTTAAAGAAGTTGTGGTGTACTATCGTAAAGTTACCACTACTAAATCGGGAGAGTAATATGCACATATCACAGGAAGGCATAGCCTTAATTAAAAAATTTGAAGGTTGTAAATTAGAAGCATATTTATGCCCTGCTAATAAATGGACAATAGCTTACGGCAGAATCAAAGATGTAAAAGAAGGTGATACTTGTACACAAGAACAAGCTGAAGCTTGGCTTGAAGAAGAATTAATAGAGTATGAGGATTATGTAAAAAAATTAGTTACAGTATCTTTAGAACAAAATCAATTTGATGCTTTAGTTTGTTGGACTTATAACCTTGGTCCAACTAATTTGAATGATTCAACTATGTTAAAACTTTTGAATGCAGGTGATTATCATACTGTGCCAAATCAAATGAAGCGTTGGAATAAAAGCAATGGCGAAGTCTTAGAAGGTTTGGTTAGAAGAAGAGAAGCAGAAGCTTTGCTCTTTGAGGGTGAAGCATGGGAGACAGTATAAATGCCTTTGGTTAAGTTTCAATTCAAACCCGGAATCAATAAAGAAATTACTTCTTATGCAAATGATGGTGGTTGGTTAGATTCAGATAAAATTAGATTTAGATTAGGTCGTCCAGAAAAAATAGGTGGCTGGACAAAAAATTCTCCTAATAGTTTTGATGGTACTTGTCGAGCTATACACACTTATAAAGACACAGGCTTAACACACTACAATATATTAGGCACACATCAAAAATTGTATGTGCAAGAAGGTGATGCTTTTTACGATGTGACTGCAGTTAGAAATACAACTGCTGCAGGTGATGTTACTTTTGCTATTACAAATGGTTCTTCTACGCTAACAGTTAATGATACTAACCATGGTTGCAATCCCGGAGATTTTGTTAGATTTAAAGATGCAGCAACTTTAGGTGGCAATATAACTGCAGACGTTTTAAATACTGAACATAAAGTTTTGTCTAACGTCAACGCAAACTCATACACCATAGCACTCAGCGTGACTGCAAATAGTTCTGATAGCGGTAATGGTGGAGGCAGTACGGCTGGACAGTATTATATAAATGCAGGTCTTGATGAATATGTATCTGGTACTGGTTGGGGTGCAAGCACATGGAGTGATGGCACATTTGGTAGTACCAGTCCAGTAGCTGTAAATAGTCAATTACGTTTATGGTCGCTAGATAATTTTGGTGTAGATACTGTAGCAATACCTAGAGGCGGACCTTTGTATGTTTGGCAAAGTGCAAATGGTACAAGTAATGGCACAATAGGTAATGGTTTTTTTGATGCTAATAGAAGTGTGCTTGCTAGTTCTTTAGCTGGTGCTTCTGATTGTCCTATAGCTGCTTTGCAAGTTATGACCTCAGATGTAGATAGGCACGTTTTAGCTTTTGGTTGTAATCCGATAGGCAGTTCTACTATTGATCCTTTATTTGTAAGATGGTCTGATTCAGAAAGTTTAGTTGATTGGACACCATCTGCAACTAATTCATCTGGTGGAGTAAAGTTATCATCTGGTAGTCAGATTGTTGGAGCAATAGCTACTAGGCAAGAAACTTTAGTTTTTACTGATTCTAGTATTTTTTCTATGCGATTTGTTGGTTCACCATTTTATTTTTCTTTTAATGAGATAGCTAGCGGTATAGGAATGATAGCTCCAAAAGCTGGTGCTTCTGTAGGTAACATAGTTTACTTTATGGACGATGGAGCTTTTTATCGTGCTGCTGGTAATGTTGAAAGATTACCATGCACAGTTTTAGATCATATTTTTAGTGACATGAACAAAGGTGCTAAGTTTAAATTTTTTGCTGCTAATAATGTTGAACACAATGAAGTTATTTGGTTTTATGCTTCTAGTGCTAGCAACGAAATAGATAGGTATGTAACTTATAATTATGCAGAAAATGTTTGGGCAATAGGCACAACTAATGACAGCTTTACTCGTACAGCTTGGGACGATGCACCAACTTTAACTAATCCTTTAGCAGCAGGTAAGTTAGACAATACAGATAAAAATTATTTATATAACCATGAGTCAGGTAATTTAGCAGATGGCACAGCTTTTCCTGCTTACATAGAATCTGCCGATATAGATTTAGACCCTGCAGGTGAACAGTTTATGTATTTATCTAAAATAATTCCTGACATAGAATTTCAAGATTCATCAAATGCAAATGACACAGTTAATTTAGTTTTAAAAGGCAGACGCTATCCTAATGAAACACAAAGCACTTTATCTACTTCTGCTTTGACAGCAACAACAAACTATAAAAATACTAGAGGTAGAACTCGACAAGTAGCAGTAAGAATAGAAAATGCCGATGGTGATTTTAAATGGCGTTTAGGCGACACTAGATTTGAAATAAGACCCGATGGAGCTAAATAATGGCTAGTAAATCAGCACCTCCTTTACCATTGCCTTTGCCAGATTATGAATTGACTAATGAGCAAATTACTAGAAGAACTATTGAGCAATTGTTTCAAGATGTATTTAGTGAAATAAATGCTATAGAAAGTTTAAAAACTTCTGCTGCTTCTAAAGCAGTAAGACGACATCAGTTTTTATTAATGGGAGCAAAAGGCAATGTCTGACACTTTAAAAGTTTTAGGACAACAAGCACCATCAGGTACAACTGAAACTATTCTTTACACTGTGCCTGCTGCTACTCAAACAACTATTAGTTCTATTGTAGTTTGTAATAGATCAGGTTCAGGAGTTACTTATAGAGTAAGTGTTGCAGTTAGTGGTGCAACTACTAGTAATAAAGATTACTTATTTTATGACAAAGCTTTAGCAGCTAACTCATCAGACACTATAGTTATAGGGATAACAGTTACAGAAACAGATAAAATTAATGTATACGCCAGTGATGGCAATTTAAGTTTTACAGCTTTTGGTTGTGAAACAACGGAGGAATGATATGAATGATCTTCAACAACAAATACAAAATATAACGTCTAAAGGACGTTATGGTGACACTATGTTAATGCACGTAAACCCTATAGAGGTTGAGGCATTAGCACAAAATGTGCCTTTGACTATAAATCCAGACACAGGATTACCAGAAGCTTTTTTGCCTATACTTGCTCCAATTTTAGGTTCAATGTTAGGTCCGGCTGCTTTTAGTGCAATAGGTCTAGGGGGTTTATCACCATTGTTAGCATCTTCTTTAGGATCAGCACTTGCACAAACTGCTGCTACTGGCGATCTTAAAAAAGGTGTATTAGCTGGATTAACTGGTTACGGTCTCGGTAGAGTAGCTCAAGGATTTGGTAAGACAGGTATAGAACAAGAAGTTTTAGGTCAGGCAGATCAAGCTATAGCTAGTGGCACACAAGCAGATTTTGTTAGAGAAAATATTTTATCCGGTGATCCTTCTTTGGCTCAATATAAATTTACTAATCCTGAAGAATATGCAAAATTCTTAACAGAAGAGAGTGCAAAACAATTCGGCAGTAATGTTGCTGGTCCTTCTGTCAATCTTAAAAGTATCAAAGTAGGTGCTCCAAATTTACAACCTAGTAGAAACGCTGCAAATTTAATGAGACAAGGTAATGCTCCACAATTTGTTGGACCTGTGCAAACACCTACAGTATTTACACCTGAAATGGCAGCAGATTTACTTACACAACCTTTTGACCCAGTAACAAATCCTTTAATAAATCAGGCAGGTAAAGAATTTATAGCTCAAACATCACAGCCAGCAAACTTTAGTAGTTTTGTAAGTGATGTCAGCGTGCCTTTTGCTCAAGATACTGTTAGTGGTCTTTATAATACGCCAATGAATCAGCTTTCTGAAAGCATATATAAAACTACAGGGCGTGGATTTACTGATGCTGCAGGCAATTTTAATTTAGGACAAGGAGCTGCGTCAGCTTTTAATACCTTAACTCAACCCGGAACTTACTTGCCTATTGCTGGAGGCGTAGGCGGTACAGCATATTTAGATTTCATGGACTCAGAACCGGGTATGTCACAAGATGAAATATACGATGCTAGAAGAGCTGAACTTAGAGAGCAATTCCCAGAAGTTATGCCTATGCAAGCTGGTAGAAAAACAGGTCTATCTGGTATAGCTGAATACGCTAAAGGTAAAGTTGTTGAAACTGAAAAAGAAGAAGGTATTGAGGATTTAGGTGATGATCCTATAGAACTAGACCCTAATACTTTACGTCAAACTTTAGCAATTCCAGAAAATTTTAGGGCAGGGTTTGATCCAGAAATTAATTATTTCAGATCATTAAATCCAAGCTTTTCAGCTTTGAATCCTACTGGTGAAAAAACCCCAATGCCAATTATGACTAATACAGCTAGTTATATACCAAGTGTTTTAACAGCACCAATGGTTATTGATCCTTACAAGCCAATTAGACCAGAAGATTTGCAACCTATGAAAGAAGGTAAACAAACTGATTTAAAACCTATTCCTGAAGGCAATACAGGTTTACCTAAATTGCCAGAAAGTGTTAGAAACGAAATGGGTTATATGGCGGAAGGTAGAGAAACAGAACTTACTACACCTGAAATGACTATGGCAGAGGCAGAAGCTATTTCTAATGATCCATTAACTCAAGAACTAGTTGGTTTTTTACTAGGGCAGTCTCAAGATAGTTCAGTAGTAGATAGATTTACAGACAAGTACGGTTCTGAAGCTTTTAGAATAGTACGTAATCGTGCTTTAAATGCAGTCATGCCGGGTAATCAAAACGAAGGCATGATTACAGGTGATGCTGCAGGAGGAATGGCTGATGACATTTACGGCACTATAAGTGGCAAAGACCCTGTAGCTGTTTCTCAAGACGAATATATAGTTCCTGCTGATGTTGTTTCTATGTATGGTGACGGTAGTTCAGATGCTGGAGCTAAAAAGTTAGATCAAGATTTAAACAGAATAAGACAAGAAAAAACCGGTACAACCAAACAAGCCAAACCTACTAATCAGAGAATGTTAGCCACATGAACAAAGAGTATGAAGTCTCTTTAATATTGCCAGAACATTTAGAAGATGTATGGCTTAAATGCGAAAAAATATTAAAACGATCTTGCCAACGATCTTACGGCAGAATTAATACAATAGATATTTTATATAAGCTAGGCACAAGAGAGTGTAATCTTTGGATTATATTTGAACAAGACACTGTAAATATTGTTGGTTGTATTATTACTCAAGTACATACTTATCCAAGCGGTCTTAAAATGTTACATATAGAACATTTAGCAGGTAAACACATGGACGATTGGGTTTACGATGGTGTAGATGTGCTTTATGAATATGCCAAAGATAATGATTGTGATGGTGTTGAGGGTATAGGACGTGAAGGCTTTTGGAACTGGATAAGAAAGAAAGATTTAGGTTGGAAAGAAACAGCAAGATTTTTTGAATTTAGATTTGATGGAGAAAAAACATGAGATTCATGAAAGGTGGTGGTAGTAGTGCACCAACTACACAAACAGTAAGGCAAACAAATTTACCGGAGTATGCTGCTCCTTATGTAGAGCGTGTTTTTGCTAGGGCAGAGGCTGAAAGCAATCAGCCTTATACACCCTATGGTGGACAAAGAATAGCAGACTTTTCTAGTGACGAACTTACTGCACAAGGCATGGGTAGAGGCTTTGCTTTTGCAGGCACGCCAAAAGAATTGACTGACGCATCTTTTGGTTTAAGTAGTATTGTTGGCTCAAACTTGTTAAAAGATCGTGATTTTACAAGCGGATTTGAAGTAAATCCTTATCAACGAGCAGACTTTGATACATCAATGAGTCGCTATATGAATCCATATCAACAAAGTGTGGTAGATATAGCTAAAAGAGAAGCTATAAGAGACTCAGCTAAAACAGGATTAGACATTGCTTCTAAGGCTGCAACTTCTGGTGGTCTTGGTGGTTATCGAGAAGCTATTATGCAAGCTGAAAGAGAAAGAAACTTAGGTCAAAGACTAAGCGATATACAAACAAAAGGTTCTGATTTAGCATTTAGACAAGCACTAGATCAATACAGAAAAGATCAAGCACTTGGCTTGCAAGAACGTAAGATGGATATAGCTCAAGCACAATTAGCAGAAAAATTTAGACAAGATGCAGATAAACTAGGTTTAGTTGCCGATCAAACATATGACAGAGCTGCATTAGAAGGTACAAAACAACTGACTAATTTAGGCGGAGCAATTTCAAAAGATGCGTTAGCTAGAATTGGAGCTTTAGAATCTATAGGTAAATCTATTAGAGCTATGGAACAAGCAGGTTTAGATATAGGATATGGTGACTTTATAAATCAAAGAGACTATACAACAAGACAACTTGGTAATTTAGCTAATCTTTTATATGGAAGTGCACCTTTGATACAAGATGCAAGAGTAAGCACTTATGACGCACAGCCGGGATTATTCCAAAATGTTTTTGGAACTGGTTTAGCTGGAGCAGGTTTATTTAAGTCACTAAGAGGTGAAGTATGAGTTTAATTGATATGGCAAACGACTTAGAATATCTTTCTAAGGACGAATTAATTTCCCAAGCAAATAATCCTGACGGCAGATATCCTGTTTATTTAGTGCTATCTGAAATTAAAAGACGTACTGATGCAGAACAAGCATACATGGCTTCTATGCCTGCTGCACAAACAACCGTTGCCGAAGAACGAGTAAAAGAATTTTCTGGAGCTGCATCTGAGTCCCCTATGTTCACACAAACTATGCCACAAGGCATGGACTTCTCCCCCAATGCAGCTCCTCCAATGACACCACCTATGCAGACTATGGCTGCTGGTGGACAAGTAAAAGGTATGGCTACTGGACAAGGCACTTATTTAGATCAATACAATCAGTATTTACAAGCTAAAGCTTTGTTTGATGCTATGGAAGCAGAACGCACCAAACCAGTTCCCGGATTGTTTGACAGAGTTTCTAATTTTGCTAGTAATAGATATGGAGGAGGTTTAGGTGGAGTAGGTAATTTACTTTTAGATGCTTCACTAGCTATACCCGGTCTTGGTCTAGCTGGTCTTGGAGCTAGAGCAGGTTTTCAAGCTGCAAGTAGACTTGCACCTCGAATAGCTCCTAAAACTACAGCTAGAGTAAAA
>CEPA01047524.1_pt1 | contig 22628 bp, 21 predicted proteins | sample 356241 | NCBI WGS metagenome assembly CEPA01 (sample SAMEA2620542, study PRJEB7988) | marine metagenome | biome: marine biome (ENVO:00000447); feature: surface water layer (ENVO:00002042); material: "saline water (ENVO:00002010), including plankton (ENVO:xxxxxxxx)" | depth 5 m
CAGATATCATTATTAGCTCATCATATCTTGAAAAAAAATTAATAATTCAAAATTGTTTATTCCCTGATGAAAAAATAATTGACAAAGGCTGGATCTTTAAAAATATTAAATTTAATGAAAAATCAACCTCGGATCAGAATAAGATTTTAGTCCTCTTTGGTGCATCCCCAAAAATAAGCTCTATAAGCGGTGAGTTAGATAGACTAAGATATGATCTCTTACAATACATATCTAGAGAATTTCCTTGGAAAAAGATTGAAGTAAAGCTTCATCCTCAAGATAATCAACAGCCAAGATTTAAGGACATTGAAAGCAGCAACATAAAATTTCTATCTAAAAAAGATGAATTGCAAGAAATTATTAACGATTATGAAATAATTTTCTGTTCTGAAAAAACCCAAGCAATGTTCGATTTGGTCCTTGCTAAAGCTCAATATTTTATATTTTCTTTTGGGAATGAGAATATCTTTTATAGATCACTTTCTTGTAAGCCAATTAAAGTTAATAAATTTATTACTGTTAAAAAGTTTAATCAAAAATATGATTTGGATAAGTTTGAGTCAATCCATGGCCACTCAGATAACGACTCTACCTCAATACTCAAATTAATTTCGCAGCCTTTGGTCACTAAAAATGATAATATCAAATTTGAAAATGTCTTATGGGATAATTATTTTGAAATTGAAGGGAGCTTATGTGAGCTTCCTAAAAATCATATAAATTTATTGAAAGATTTTAAATCTGTTAACTTTCAAGAACTTGCACTTAAAAATAATTCAGCCTCATTACAAGCTTCTTCATTCTTAATACTCTTAAATAAAATTATCAAAAGTAATTACAATGACAAGGACTTTAATAAAGACTTTATCAAATACCTAATGAAAGATTTTTTGATAGTAAATTTTCCTTATCAATCTCTTAGGTATTATCTTTTTCTTATAAGAAATCAAGATGCTGGACTTCTTGCTGATGATAAGGAGTGGATACTTAAAAATATTTATAAAGGATTAATAAATAGACTTCAATTAAAAACTGCAATTAAATTACCAGCCTTTTTACTAAGTCCATATTTGCTTAAATGCAGGATCTACAATCTTATAATTAATAAGATACTAAATATTCTAATTCATCGGTAATTCGTCCAAAATATTGAATATGTCTTGTCTTACATATCCCTTATTTACAAATCTCAACATCTCATTTCTTGAAATGAAATTATTTTCAATAGCTTTATTCAGAGATCTAAAGAAAAAATCTGAGACTTCTCTTTTTGGATGATCAACACCTATCCTTAATGGCTTTTTAAAGATCTTGTAGATTAGATCCCTCTGAATAAATCCAAATATCGGGGGTATAAATGAATTCAGAGGAAGTCCTTTTCTCCAAGGCTGTGTAACTTTTTGTGTGGTGTGAAGAAAGATTGTTTCATCATCAAGTGAGTCAAAATCATTCCATTTTTTATCAAGCTTTTTAATTCTTAAACTAGTATCTTTTAGATTAATCAAATCATTGTAATCAATAGTATGGTCTAAAAGGCCTTCAACAATTTTCTCAAGTCTCCATGACCTTAAATTTGCACAATTTAAAAACATCAGGCTGGTTGCATGAGTTCCAGAATTATTGCCTGGCCTGCAAAGAAGATCGCATTCTTCAATATATTTAACTTTAGCAAGCGGATCACCTCCAATAAAAAAAATATCTGGATCAATTACTAAAGCATTATTCTTGTATTCCAATAGCTCAGGGATTGCAAATCTCAGCAAGGTGAAGTTCTGCATATCATTAGGGTCGTAAATACTAATTTTATTTGATCTCAAAAATTTTTTTCCTTTCAGAAGGTTTAGAATTTCAAAGTCTTTCTCATTTATTATTTTTATTTCATGTTCTTTAAAATAATTGCTACTAATTAATAAAAATTTTGAAACTTTTGCACCAATTAGCTGCTCATCATTTGTACAAATAAAAACATCCATATTAGTTTTTAGATCGTAAAATTCTAATTAGGCCTGATAATCTTCCAGGTATTTTAATTAGATCAAGCAAGAAGCCATAAGCACCCACTAATAACCAATTGAAGGGGAATAGAAATAATAAATATTCCTTTTTTAAAAAAGGAATAATTAATGATCTAGCGAGAAAATATATTAAAAATAATGAATTCCAAACTATTGAATTTAGATTTGGAATAAATGCATTACTTCTATCCCATTGGCCAAAGGTGAAAACAAAATTCCACGAATATATGAAGTATAAAAATCCTAATAAACAAACATAGGAGTACATAACCTTTTGAGAGGTCAATATGTTGATTTTAGAGTTTTCGATAGAATACAGATACCATTTATTGATTGCTTCGGCAAAAGTTTCTGGAAATCCATAATAACTTATATGTGACTTTTCAAAAATTTTAATATTGAGACTTAATGTATTTAGTCTTGAAATCCACTCAATATCTTCACCTGCTCGAATTGCCTTTACAAAAAAACCTGATTTTTTGAGAGCTTCTCTGGTTATTATTGTGCCTGGCAGACACTTAAATGATTTATTTCCATAAGTTAAGGCTTTTATTAATCTTTGATTGTAATTACTTGCAATTCCTCTTCCGTTGCCTAGCAATACTTCTAGAGATTGATCCTCAAAATGTTTTGAAGCATCCTCTAACCAATCGCTTCCAGGAAGAGTTTTTAGATCTATAAAAGAAATCAACCCAAAGTCACTATTCTCAATACCTTTATTCCTTGCTTCACCAGGGAATGCCCCCTTGGCTCTTACAATCTTAATCTCTTGATGAAGATTATTTAAATCTTTAATCTCACCAATACCATCAATTGAGGAGTCAACTATTATTAGCTGAAAATTTTTGTATGTCTGATCTGCTAAGGAGGCAATACCTTTATGTATAAATGAGCTCTTTTTATGAATTGGTAAAATAACCGAAATCTGTTTCTTATCCATTAACTTCTAAAATTTCAAAAATATTTTTATTCACTTTTTGCACATCATATTTGCTTTCACAATATTTCCTTGATTCATTACCCATTTTTATTAGATCTGCATTCATTATTTTAAAGAAAAAGGGTAGCGCCCCTTCAGCATCTTTTACAGGAACTAAGTATCCATTAACCCCATGATGAACTGTTTCTCTACAACCAGAAACATCTGTAGTAATAATTGGTCTACCAACTGACATTGCTTCGAGGACGCTCCTTGGTGTTCCTTCATTGTAAGATAATAATACATATATACTTGATTTCTGAATCGCTGCTTCAACATCAACAACATTTCCAATGTATTCAATCCCGTAAGAATGATACCAATCTTGTTCAATTTCATTTATATCTAAAGAGTCGTTATGTTTGTCAGCTGGACCTCCTAACAAGAATCTGACATTTGGATAGACGCTTTTAAATGCCTTTGATACGTTAGCATATTCAACTATTCCTTTTGACTTAATTAATCTCGCCAAACAAAGAAAAGTTAAATCCTTGGGAAACTCACATTTTCTAAATTTTGATAAATCAACACCTGATCCATTAACCTGAAATGAATTAGCATCATCAGCAAGATTTAAATCAATAAATAATTTTTTGTCGTCTGGATTTTGAAAAATAATGTGTGTGCTAAAAAATAATGCTATTTTGAAGAAGAAAAGTCCAATTCTTTTCCTTAATTTATGAAAAAATGTATCCTCTTCAAATAAATGCCCTGTTCCAGTAATTAATGAAATTATATTTTTAGTACCACAAATCTTTCCTGCAAATGCACCAACTAAAACGGGCTTGTGTGTGTACGAGAAAATATGTGATGGTCTATATTTGATAATAATTTTTATAAGAGATATAACACTCAACACAGCCTTAAAAGGGTTTATGCTTTTTCTTTCAATAGAAACATATTCAAATGATGCTCCCCAGCTATCTAATAAAGTTAAATTATGAATGTCTATATTAGGCGCAACACCTACTACACTAAAGCCACTATTCAAAAATTTTTTAATTAGCTCTCCACGAAAATTAATTAATGAATTACCATCTCCGCAGTAAAAGATAATTAATTTTTTCATATCCCAAGATAACTCTCATAAGTTCCAAGGTGTTCATACTCAGTCGAAATATTTGCAAGCTTTTTCAGTGTGGATTTATTTCCCAAAGATAGCCACTGATGTTGTCTAAAATAACTTACAAGGCCACTGGGGATGCCTTTTGATTGTATAAAAAATTTTAAATTAACCATAAATTCTTTTTTGTGAAGCAAATCATAAGGATGAAGATATATCTGCGGTATAAAATTATTCTCAAGGCTAACATTCATTATTGATTTAATGTAATTAACTGGCAACAATCTAAAATATGTTCCACCCGACTTCAAATTAAATAATCGAAGACTCTTTTTGGTAACAATTGGAAATTCAATTAAATCTAAATCTGGGTATTCTTTAAAAATTTTTTTGTAATTTTTATCATGGATATCATTCAATATATAACTCGAATCATAGGTAAAATGTTTTGCTAATAATTTATAAACTTTAGTATTAAAAGGATCAATTGAAAATGCTGGCGCTCTAAATCCTCTTGGAATAGTTCCGCAAGCATTTTTAATCGATTCCTTTGCAATAATAATATTTTCTTCAACCTCATCTAACGATTGTTTATACATTAGATCATGGAAATTATAATGTGATGAAATTTCGTTTCCATCAGCTGATATTTTTGATATTAATTCTGGATATTCACGGGCTAATGTGCCTGTTGTGAAGAATGTAAATTTACTGTTATCTAAAAATTTAGATGAAAAATCTGATATGGATTTATAACAGTTTTCAAGTGCTAAGTGGTTCGTCCTTAGGTCTTGCCCTAAATTTCTAAGCGTATCATAGGTGAAATCCTCAAGATCTATACTGATGAAAAATTTGTTTGAGTTTTTATTAACTCGGCTTTCTGATGGTAACAAAAAAACCTCTTGATTCAACAATAACTTCAGCAAAATCAATGCAACCTGCTTTTTCGAGGCATTCATCTAAAAATTTTCTTGAATAAGAATACAGAGGGCAGTTTTTTAGTTTATATCGAACTCTTCGCTGCAATCCAATTAAACCACTTTCGTTTGGTATTGAAATATATATTTCTTTATTACATTCAGATAAAAGTTTTTTTAGAACACTTACAGGATCTGAGACATAGTCAAAGAAGCCCATCACACAGATTGCATCAAACTTATTTTCAAAATTATGGGCCATGTAGTCTGCGACAAGGTATGAACAATTTGATTCTTTATTGAGTTTTTTAACTTTTTCTTTTGTTAGCTCGATCATATCTTCAGCAATATCCAAAGCTGTAACAGTTTTTCCTTGATTTAAAAATGCAGCAGTATGATGTCCTGGACCACAACCAACATCAAGAACTGTATTTATTGAATCTTTTTGGGTGCGTTCAAGGGACCATTGATATCTCTTATAGACACCTTGTCTAAAAAATTTATCAATTAACTTATCAAAATAGCTTCTGGGTTTGTCATCCTCTGTATATATGCTTGAGAAACCTTTTGAATACGAATTGAAGAAGTTTTTTATGTCCTCTAAATCTTTTTTATTAGTACTCATAGTCTATTTAAATTTTCGGACATTTTAAACTTTTAATACATCAGAAACAACATACATAAAATGTATATTTTTATTTATAAATATACAGTTAATAAAGCCGTAAGATGTATGTTCTCTAAAATAATATAGAAATAATTATGGTGCCCAGAGCCGGACTTGAACCGGCACGAGGTTGCCCTCGAGGGATTTTAAATCCCTTGTGTCTACCAATTCCACCACCTGGGCAGAGGAGAGATGATTATATTGCATTCAAGCAATAAATAAAGATTATTAACTTTGATCATAGTGATGGAATTGATATTTGGTATGTAAAAATTATGTTTTTACAGAGATTTTTTAATTTTTGTAATTAATACCCTCATATCATGAAATTTTTTCTTAAAAAAACCATGCTTTCTAAAAATATCTTTCTTTGTTTCGCCGACTAAATTTACAAAGCATCTTGGATGATTTGTTTTTTGCCTTTCTGAAACACCATGCAAAGAATTAATCGAATTTAAAAAGACAATGCCGACATTATTCTCATATCCTACTTCTTTAACAAGGTTACAAAATTTCGGATTAAGTCCCTCTTGATAAATCTTAATTTTATTTCTTAATGAATAACTCTCTTTCCACTCATATAATTCGAGATTTCCTCCAACTGAATCATCTTCAGGCAATCTCAAATAAAATAATCCACTAAATAGTTTATTACTATTATCAACATGAATCTTTCTAACTGATGAAGTTTTAGTTACTGGTGAATTTATTGATATTTGTGCATCAAGATACATTTTATCCTCTTCGTGTATCTCTGAACCCCTCTTAGAAGATTTCATATTCCTATATTTCTCATAATCATCCCTAGAGATATGATTTTTAAAGACCTCAAGGACCTCCATAAAAAATGACTCTGAGCTGTGATAATCTATGAACTCTTTCCAATGACTTATCAAACTTTTATCTTTTGAGACCTCTAAAGCAGAATAATCAAATCTGGTATTATTTTTATCATCGTCAAATAAATCAATTGGAAAGTTGCTCGTGAGTGATTGTGCTAAATTGTCAGGTAACGCATTTTTAACAATGATATGAGGAAATGGATAACCTGATACTAATGATGAGTCTGCTTTACTTAAAATTGAAAAAGTACTCATAATTAAGCTGAAGTTAAAATATATTATTCATTGAGAAACGTATCATAGAAAAATATCCATAATAATAAATTATGCATTCTTAACAATTATAGTAGTCTTTGTACCATTGCAAGAAATTATGAATGCCTTCTTCCACATCAGTTTTTGGATTGTAGCCTAACTCCTTTTTGGCTAACGATATATCAGACTCGGTTGAAACTACATCGCCTTTTTGGAGTGGCAAATATTCAACAATAGCTTTCTTATTAAGAAGCTTTTCTATGGTTTTTACATACTCCAAAAGCTTAACTGGTTTGCTATTACCTAGGTTAAAAATTCTATATGGGGCACTGCTTTTCTCAGGTGATGGTTCGCTAGCATTCCAAGTTATATTCTCACTAAAGGTGTAGCCAATGCATGCAACAATGCCTTCGACGATATCATCTATGTAAGTAAAATCTCTTATGTGATTTCCATTATTAAAAACCTGGATTGGTAATCCTTTCAAGATATTACTTGTAAATTTAAATAGTGCCATATCTGGTCTTCCAAATGGGCCATAAACTGTAAAAAATCTTAAACCAATGGATTCTATTTGATACATTGAGCTATATGAGTGTGCCATGATCTCATTTGCTCTTTTTGTTGCTGCATAATATTGAATAGGATGATCAGCTATATTCAATTCACTGAAAGGTTGGTTCTCATTTGCTCCATAAACGCTGCTAGTACTTGCATAAATCAGTCTACTCTTTTTTCTTCTTGCTAGTTCCAGGATATTTGAAAACCCAACTAAATTACTTAAGGTATAATCGCCTGGATTATTAATAGAATGTCTTACCCCAGCTTGAGCAGCAAGATTAATAATTATGTCTACATCTTCTTGAATAAGATTCAATATGTTTTCAGATGAAATATCTTGATTTATGAAGTTAAAGTTAGGCTGCTTAATAAGGCCGCTTAATCTTGATTCTTTTAAAGACACATCATAGTAAGAATTCATATTATCAATTCCAATTACAATGTAAGAATCTAATAATAGTCTTTTAGCTAGATGGTATCCAATGAAACCTGAGCAACCAGTTAATAAAATTCTTTTCATAAAGAAAAAAAGTCGCTTTGTTCTAGAGCATTGGTCATGTCAAAAACATGGCCTTTTGCTCTTAATTTAGATCTAAGCATCGAGGGAGTAATAGATAAGTATTCTTTGTGAGGCACCAAAAGTAGTATTGCATCAAATTTATTTTCATCAGCGAACAATTCACTAATGTGATGGAACTTTGCCTTAAATGAGGTTGTATCAGTTGGATAATTTGGATCATGAATGAATGGAGTTATTCCTAATTTATTAAATTGCTTAATAACAGATACAGAACCAGAATTCCTTGTATCTGGACAGTTTTCTTTAAAGGATATACCCATAATTAGAATCTTCTGAATTGATTTCTTTTTTGATAATCTTCCAAGTGTTTGATTGACAACCCTTGAAACAACAGCATTATTGGTTTTCCTTCCTGACAAAATCATCGCGGGATTAACTCCCAGCTGCTGTGATTTATAAGATAAATAATAAGGATCTACCCCAATACAATGACCACCAACTAATCCAGGTCTAAAGTTCAAAAAATTCCATTTTGTATTAGAGGCTTTTAAAACCTCACTTGTTTTAATATCAAGCTTAAAACAAATTTCTGAGAGCTCATTCATCAAAGCAATATTAATATCACGTTGAGTATTTTCTATTACTTTTGATGCTTCAGCTACCTTGATTGATGCGGCCTTGTGAACTTTTGCATCAATAACAGATTTATATAATTTATATATAAAATTTAAAGATTTTTCGGAAGAACCACTAACCACTTTGTTGATCTTCTCAAATGTGTGTACTGAATCTCCCGGGTTAATTCTTTCTGGAGAGTAGCCTACAAAGAAATCCTTATTTAATTTCAGATTAGAATACTTTTCGAGAATAGGAATACATATCTCTTCAGTGCAGCCTGGATAAACTGTGGACTCAAAAATAATAACGGCATTCTTTTTTAAAATTTTAGCCATATCCTGACATGCTGATTCAAGAAATGATAAATCAGGTTTTGTCCTAGAATTCACTGGTGTAGGAACTGTTACTATGAAAACTTTTACATTTTTTAAGGTATTAATATCATCGGTCAAGGTTAAATTAGATTTCTTAATTTTTGATTTGCTAACTTCAAGAGTATTATCAAAGTTATCTTTTAATTCTCTAATTCGGTTCCTTGAAATGTCAAAACCACTTGTTGGATATTTCTTTGCAAATGCAATGGCTAATGGCAGACCTACATAACCTAATCCAATAACCGCTATAGATACATTTTTAAGATCTAAAATATTTGATGCCATTTTTAATATGAAATTAATTTATTATAAGGTTTTATAGGTCATGCTTTTGCAAAAAGTTTAATAAAGTATGAATTGTTTGCTAGAATGTTCATTTATTGAACACTATATTTATATGTATGCATAAAGAAAACTTAAAAATAAAAGAAGATGATTTAGATGTTTTACAACTTATTCATGAAGACCCAAAGATAAGTCAAAGAAAGATAGCCAACAAACTTGGTTTAAGTTTGGGCAAAGTTAATTACTGTATTAAATCTTTGTCAAAAGTGGGTTTTATAAAGCTTAAAAATTTTTCTGGTTCCGATAATAAAAAACTATACATGTATCTCCTTACACCAAAAGCAATACTTGAAAAAACTCGCATCACCAAAAAATTTATTGAGGCAAAAAAAGAAGAATTTGATAAATTGCATAGCTATTTGGAATAACTTTTAGAAATAAAATAATTATCAATAACAAAAATACATTGGAACTCAGAGGAGATTAATTGAAAAATTATAAAAATATTATTGGTAGAAATTCAGATCTCTTTAAAGATGATATAAATGCAAATAATGAAATTCTTTGCGAAATAATTGAATCATCAAAGTTCTTAATTCTTGGAGGCTCTGGTTCAATCGGTCAAGCAGTTACTAAAGAAATATTTAAGAGAAATCCCATTAAGATTCATGTGGTAGATATAAATGAGAATACGCTTACTGAACTAGTTAGGGATATAAGAAGTTCATTTGGATATATAAAAGGTGAATTTAAGACCTTTTGTATTGATATTGGGAGTAAAGAGTATTTATCTTTTATTGAGCATGATGGTGATTATGACTATGTGCTGAACCTTTCTGCCTTAAAACATGTTAGAAGTGAAAAAGATCCTTTTACATTGATGAGAATGATTAATGTAAATATCTTAAATACTATAAAAAGTATTGAATTATCAGTCTCAAATTCTACGTCAAAATATTTTTGTGTTTCAACTGATAAAGCAGCGAATCCAGTAAATATGATGGGGGCTTCAAAAAGAATTATGGAAATGTTTTTAATTAAACACAGTAGGTCGATTCCTATCTCAACTGCACGATTTGCAAATGTAGCCTTTTCAGATGGCTCATTAATGTATGGTTTTGATCAAAGAATTGCAAAACATCAACCCATTGTTGCACCTGATGATATTAAAAGGTATTTCATTACACCTGAAGAATCTGGAGAGTTGTGCGTGATGTCGTGCATATTAGGGAAAAATAGTGAGATTTTCTTTCCAAAACTATCTGAAAAGTTACAACTCACATCATTTTCTGACTTAGCAAAGAAATATCTTAAGGAACTAGGTTACAAGCCTATAGTGTGTAGTTCTGAGGAAGAAGCAAGAAAACTAACAAAACATATATCAAAGAATAAAGAATGGCCATGCTTATTTACTAAAAGTGATACAACTGGAGAAAAAGATTTCGAGGAATTCTTTATAGATGGTGAAGAACTAGATCTTGAAAAGTTTAATAGCATTGGAATTGTAAAGAATAATCTTAGTTTTGATGAAGAGCTACTAATAAATTTTATTGAGAAAATAAATAATTTCTTAGAAACTAAGTCGTGGAATAAAGATATTTTGGTAAAAATCTTTGAAGATATCCTGCCACATTTCTCTCATAAAGAAACTGGTAAGTACCTAGATGATAAAATGTAAGAGATGCTAAACCTTCTAGAAACATGTCGTTAATAATTGCAGAAGCCGGTGTAAATCATAACGGTTCAGAGGATATAGCTTTTAATTTAATAGATGTAGCTCATGCTGCAGGTGCAGACATCGTAAAATTTCAAACTTTTAAATCATCTGACTTAGTTACTCAAAATGCAAAAAAAGCTCAATATCAGTCAATCAACACAAAAAATGATGCATCACAATTAAAGATGCTGAAGGACCTAGAATTACCCTATTCTTCTTTTAAAAAGCTTGCAAATTATTGTGATGATTTAAGAATTGAATTTTTATCCACAGCTTTCGATAGGGTTAGTTTAGATTTTCTTGTTAATGATATCGGAATGCGAAGACTAAAAATTCCCTCTGGAGAATTGAATAATGCTCCTTTTATTCTTGATCATGCACGAACTGGAATGAGCATTATCTTATCAACAGGCATGGCAAATCTTAACGAAATTAAAATGGCTTTAGGTGTGATTGCTTTTGGTTACATTGGAGATGAGAGGACGCCTTCAATTCAAAGTTTTGAGGAAGCATTTAATTCGATTGAGGGCAAGAATATACTCAAAGAAAAGGTTCATTTACTACATTGCACATCAGAGTACCCTGCTCCCTTGGAGGAGGTGAATTTAAATGCAATTCAACTTCTTAAAAAAGAGTTTGGCCTAAAGATAGGATATTCTGATCACACTCTTGGTATTGATATTGCCTTAGGTGCAGTAGCATTGGGAGCAGAAGTAATTGAGAAACATTTTTCTTTGTCTAGAGACTCTGAAGGCCCAGATCATAGAGCTTCTCTAGAACCAGACGAATTGAATCTGATGATCAGTAAAATTAGACAAATGGAAATAGCGCTTGGGAAAGAAGAAAAGATTAGAACTCCCTCAGAGATCAAAAATCTGAAAATTGCAAGAAAGAGTATTGTTGCTGAAAAGACTATCAATCCAGGAGATCAGTTCTCGAAGACTAATATTAGCATTAAAAGGCCAGGAGTTGGGATGCAACCAATTTCTTTTTGGGACCTACTTTCAAAAAAGTCTTCAAAAAAGTATAAGCCTGGAGACCTCATCGATGAATAAAGAAATTATTATGCTAGGTTCGGGTGGTCATGCTACTAGCCTTCTTGAAATATTGAGATCTCATAATAAGAGTATTTCTGCTGTATTTTCTCAAAATAAAAATGAGTCAAGTATAAATTTTCCAAACTCTGATCACTTTTATAATGATGAGGATATTTGTAAATTTAATCCAGAAAAAGTGCTTATAGTAAATGGTATTGGTGCTGTACCTCAAAATGAAACTAGAAATAAAGTTTATCAAAAATTTAAAAGTTCAAGGTTTCATTTTCTAACGTTGATTTCAAATTCTTCTCAACTTGCTGAAGATGTTCACCTTGGTGAAGGAGTGCAGATTTTAAATGGTGTGATCATAAATTCTGGCTCAACAATAGATTATCAAACTATTGTTAATACTGGAGTAATAATTGAGCATGGTTGTAAAATAGGTTCTAACTGTCATCTAGCACCTGGAGTAATAGTTTGTGGTGATGTAAGGATTCAAGATAAAGTTTTTATTGGTCCAGGTGCAATATTGTCAAGAGGAATTGAGATTGGGGAAGGTTCAATTATTGGGGCTGGATCAAAAATTCTTAAAAATATCAAGCCGCATACAAAAGTAATACAAAGAATATGAACCTAGAGAAATACTTAATTTCTGAAAATGCTACTATCTTAGAGGCTATAGATAAAATAAATATAAATGGAGACAGATTTATACTTATTATCAATAATAAGAGTCAAGTTGTTGGTCTGGCAACTGACGGAGATATCAGAAGAACAATCCTAAATAAAGTCGGCCTCAAAGAATATATCACTAAAGCAATGAATAGAGACTTCTTCTACATAAACACTAGTAAAGAAAAGTTTGAGGTATTTGAAGAAAATATTCACTTTGTACCTATCATCAATCAAAAAACTAAACAGCTGGAAGATATCTTATTTTTAGATGGTCAATCTAGACAGAATAAATATCATGAAATTCCAGCATTAATAATGGCTGGGGGATTCGGTAAGCGTCTCAGACCATTAACTAATGATATCCCAAAACCAATGTTGGAGATTGCTGGAATACCATTGCTAGAAATTACTATCAATTACCTTAAAAGCTTAGGAATAAAGAAAATTTTAATTTCTACATTCCACCTGTCTGAAAAGATAATAAATTATTTTGGTGACGGCTCAATTTTTAATGTTGAAATAGTGTATCTTCATGAAAAATCACCCTCTGGTACAGCTGGATGCCTAGGGATAATACCTGATAGCTACCAATTTGAATCGTTGTTAATAATCAATGGAGACATATTAACTAGAATTAATTATCCTGAGCTAATAGATTTTCATATAGATAACAGAAATGATTTAACAGTTGCGACTAATTTTTATGAACATCAGGTGCCCTATGGTGTAATTAATTCAAAAAAGGGGAAGCTGGTAAGCATTATTGAAAAACCTATTCAAAATTATGAAATCAGTGCGGGAATCTATTTAATTAATAGGTCAATAATTGAAAAACATATTAATAAGAAAGCAAAGATGGACATGCCCGAGTTAATATCTAAAGTACTTAATAATATGGGAAATATCGGAGCTTTTCCTATACATGAATACTGGTTAGACATTGGTAGAAAAAATGATTTTGATAGAGCGCAGAGTGAATTAGAAATTTATTTTGAGAAATCAACATAACATACAAAATTTTTTTTAAAGTCATAGATGAGAGTTTTCAATCAAATTGGGGTAGTAGGAACAGGGAATATAGCAGAGAGACATCGCTCTAATATAAAAAAGTTAATTCCTGATACGAAAATAATTGCGCTTTCTTCAAGAGAAAACTATCCCCAAAAAAAATTATATTATGCTGACTCTATCGCAAAAAGTGTCGATGATTTAATTGAAAAACAAATTGATTGCGCAATAGTTGCTGCTCCAGCCAATCTTCATGAATATTTTTCTAACAAATTTATTCAAAATGGAATACCTGTCCTTATTGAAAAACCTCTTGCGACAACAATTTCTGATGCTAAAAAAATTTATATGAATGCCAATAAATTCAAAATACCTGTAGGTATTGGGTATTGTTTAAGATACTTGCCATCATCAAATATTGTAAAAAAAATCCTTTCAAGTGGTCGTTTGGGAAGACTATTCTATGGAAATGTAGAGGTTGGTCATTATTTACCTGACTGGAGACCAGATCAAGACTATCTAAAGTCAGTTTCAGCTAACAAAGAGCTTGGCGGTGGTGTCCTCTTAGAATTAAGTCATGAACTCGATTATTTGAATTGGTTTTTTGGTCCTCTAGAAGTAATACATTCAAATTTAAGGCGCTCAAGTGAGCTAAGGCTTGATGTTGAAGACTGTGTAGATTTTTCTTTAAAAAACGATAATGAAATGAACATAAGCATCCATTTAGATTTTTTACAAAAAAAACCACATAGAAAATGTCGATTTGTTGGAACAGAAGGTGTCCTTGAATGGGATTTATTTAACCACAAGGTAGTATTAGTTGATAAAAAAAATTCTGAAGTAATCTACGATAAAGAGAATTTTGATTTAAATTGGATATATATAGAAATGTTAAAAGATTTTATAAATCTTTGTAATCAGGCTAGAAATATTTTAGCTACCCCGAAAGATGGTGTTGATGTAATTGATTTAATTGAAAAAATAAAATTACATAATCTTGATCAAATAAATAAATAATGAAAAATTTTGCATTTATTTTTGCTAGAGGTGGATCAAAGGGTCTTCCAAATAAAAATTTAAAATTGTTAAAAGGCAAGCCACTTTTAGAATACTCAATCAATATTGCTCAGAGTTGTAAAATGATTTCCAAGATTTTTGTTTCATCCGATAGTGAAAGGATTCTAGATCTTGCTAAAAACCTTGGCGCAAATGCAATAAGAAGACCAGATAAAATTTCTAATGACAGCAGTCCTGAATGGCTTGCATGGCAACATGCAGTTTCACATGTAGAAAATAGATATGGTAATTTTGATAAATTTATTAGTCTTCCAACTACCAGCCCTTTAAGAAGAGTAGAAGATGTCAACGAAGCAATAACCAAAATATCAAATGAAGATGCGGATATTTGTATTGGAATTACAAAAGCGGATAATAATCCTTATTTTAATATGGTTGAGTACAACCAAAGCCACTGTCTTAAAATTGTGAAAAAGTTAGATAAAGAAGTGATCAGGAGACAAGATCAACCAAAAGTATTCAATGTAACTACTGTTGTATATGTAACAACGCCTGATTATATAAAAAAGAGTAATGGTGTTTTTGATGGCAAAGTGATAGGAGTTGATATTCATAAAAAAAATGCAATCGATATAGATGATATTTATGATTTTAAATTTGCCGAATCACTTATGGAGGTCCAGCAAGATGAAATTTGATATCAAGAACAAAAGCTTCCTCATTTTTGGTGCAAATGGTCTATTAGGAAAAAAGCTTACTGAGGAGCTTCTGTCTCATGGGGCAAAAATATATGCAGCAGACATAAACTTTTCTAAAGATAAGGTTTTTCAGCACAAGAACCTAAAAGTTCTAAATATTAATATTAATAATTTAGATCAAGTTGAGGAGCTTTTTAAAGGAGATATTAGGTTCGATGGAGCAGTGAACTGCACTTATCCAAGAAATAATAATTATGGTAAAAGTTTCTTCGATGTTGCAGTTGAAGATTTCAATGAAAATATCTCAATGAATTTAGGTGGAGTATTTTTATTTTCCAGATGTTGTGCAAATTACTTTATAAAAAGAAAAACACCTTTTTCCTTGGTAAATATTGCATCTATATATGGAGTGATAAGCCCAAAATTTGAAATTTATGATGATACAAAAATGACGATGCCAATCGAGTACTCAGCAATAAAATCATCTCTGATTCACCTAAGCAAGTACATCACATCGTACATTAATAACTCTGACTTTCGAATAAACTGTGTTAGTCCGGGTGGCATCTTTGATAATCAAGAAAAAAATTTTTTAGAAGCATACAAAAGAAATACCTTTGGAACTGGAATGCTAGAAGCTGAAGATGTTTGCGGGACAGTTCTATTCCTGTTGTCTGATGCATCAAAGTTTATTAATGGACAAAATATTGTCGTTGATGATGGTTTTTCTTTATGAAAACTATAATGTATTTATTCAGTGTTTCAGATAATTTCTTTATAGACTACTCACCAATTTTAAAAGAGCAAGGGTTTCAGAATTTCATTGGAATTGCCTACGGTAAAAATGAGAATTTTGGTAAATTTGAATTTAATGATCTTATATATATTTCAGAATTAGAAAGGGAAATCCTTTCAGGAAAATATGAGCTAAAGAATGATCTCAGAGATATAGAAGAATTTACAAATTTATCAATATCAAATTGCATTAATGCAGATAGGCATTTGATGAAGAAACCCAAGCAGTTGAGAGAAAGACTCGCATATAAAATTATTGATGAGGCAATTTCTCTAATAAATAAATATCAAGTTGACTTAATTTTCTCTTCCAATGCTGCTGATCTTCTTTCATTCTTTGTGTCTGAATATTGCTTGAAAGCAAATATACACTTTTTGTATCCAATTCACGCTAGGATTGGTAGTAAATTTTTTTATGCTTGTAAGTTTGATAATATGCCAATCAATTTTCTTGAGAGATATAGACAAAATTTATTAGAAGAAAAAAATAGGGAAGAACAGCTAATAAAAGAATATGTCGCTAATAAGCAACAGCCCGGTTACTTGGCATCCAGCAATGAATTGCAATTCAAATATTTAACTTTTACTCAAATCATTGATTACTTGAGCTATATAAAACGCTATTTTGCTGATAATAAATCTCTGCATCTAACAGAAAGCCCGCTTGAACTATTTTTTGGAAAATTGCAAAAGATATTCAGAAAGATTGGGTATGATAAAGTTAAAAAATATAGTCATTTTCCCGAAAAGTATTTTATTTTTCCGCTTCAGTTTATTCCAGAGGCAGCTACTTTAGTTCAAGGAAGCAAGTTATATGATATGTTTGCTTTAACTGAATTATTATCTAAATCAATGCCATATGGATACAAATTAGTAGTCAAGGAACATAAGCACTGTGTTGGCAGAAGGCCTGTATCATTTTATAAGAAGATTTCAAATTTTCACAATGTTACTATTTGTGATGAAAATTATGATATTTATGACTTAATCTCTGATTCATCTGGTGTCTTAACGATTTCATCAACAATGGGATTAGAAGCAATGATTATGGGTAAGCCTGTTGGGGTGTTAGGACAAAACTATTTTAATATTTCTAAAAATGCATACCCACTTCATAATATATATGAAATAGAAAATCAATTACGACTAATGATTGATCATAAATTTGATAAAAATGACTTACTTTCAATCATTAAAACTATTCTTGATTGTAGTTTCGATGCAAATATACATCCTAAATATTATAGTGATCTCGATAAACTTCCAAACGTAAAAGCTTATATAAATTCTTTAAAAAATAAAAGTGCTTAAATTAAAGCTTAGCGGTGAAAGGTTGGTATATCTTTCAAAATTTATTTACTTAACTTTTTCCACATTATTAACTTTATTTTTAATGTTTCAAAAAGGCCCTGCTTTATTTGGAGAATATTCATTATTTACAGTACAAATAATGTTCAGCTCTTATATCATGTTGCATGGTTTGCCAAATGTATTGCAGCATTCAGTATCTAAGCAAACAGCGATAAATTTATTTTTTTTCTTTCCAAGCCTCATCAGCCTTGTATTAATTTTAATCCTATCTTACTTCCTTAGTATTTCAAGTCCTGTTTTATTCTTTGCAATTCTTTTCGGAAGCATAATTTTCTCAATTGTTAACATACATACAATTGGGTCTCAAAAGTACTTCTTGAATTTAATTTTAACTATAGCAGGAAACCTATGGATGCCTCTTTTGGTGCTTTTGGATCTATTTTATTCCGTTGATCTAGACTTTATTTTAAATATATGGGGTCTGAACTCTGTTCTCATTCTTATATTTTCAAGTATTTATTTTATCCAGATTAGAATCTACAAAAATTTTATATTTAATCCAAATGTCAGTGATCTATTAAATATTATATCTAACACTTTACTGGGTTTACCTTTTGAGCTTCTACGATATATCGAAAGAAACTTCTTTTCATCAATCCTTTCAGAAACAATTTTTGGTGTTTACAGTTTCATTGCATATTTTATGTCATCTATCCAAGGCATTTTTGTTAGGACAAGAAATCAATTTCTAATTAATAAGATAAGTGATGATCAAACACAAATAAAGCTTATTCAGATATACAAGAAGTCAATTATTAACTTATTCCTTTATATTCTTATTCCTTATGCTCTCCTAATGTTTGCACTTTTTTCTTATTATGGGCTGAATGATCTTAATTACTTATATTTGCTATTATTCCCGTATATTTATAACCTAATTTTCAATTTGGCTAGTGGATATTTAATTAGTATTGAGCTTTTCTCAAATACTTATATAAAAACTTTATTTTTTTTACTGATTACATCCTTAATTTTTATTTTATTTCTAGTTGTTTCTTCTGTTATGTCGCTGAATTTTTCAATCTCATTATTACTGTTGTGTTTTCTTGCATTATATTTTCTTGCAAGATTTCTATGGAAATCAAATAACCTTAGCATCAATTAATATTTGTTTAAGAAACTGTTAACATCATCATCAACTTTCTTTGATAACCATATTTTTTTGGTAACGACAGATTGCACTTACTTGAAATATTTATTAATGAGGATAAGTTTATTAAGTAATTTCTATGGTTTAGTAATTTTTTTAGGCCCATTTACGGAATGCTGAAGAATCCATTGATTTCCATCCATTTTCCATAAATGAGGAGATCTAAATTCATCCTCAACTTTACTAAATTCCTCTGGGGTTATATCTAGATATTCAAGAATTTCATTAAAATAATTATCTGGAAATTCACCATCAAACTTATTAACAAGTGCTTGAGCTTCTTCTCTTGTTATATGATTATTTCTAATCTCTTGAGAAGAGTCATAAGATGCTCGACCTAAACCAAATTTGATGAAGGTAGTATAGTAATGGAGATCATCTATTTTATCATCGATGCTATTATACTTTGAGTAAGTACCCTGAGTTCTAAAGGGTCTTGCTTCAAAATTGACGTTTTCAACGGCGTAATAGTAAGCTTCTTGAGGTATCCATTTAAGGTAATACCCTAAGTAATGAACTTCAATGTTAGTTTTTTCATAATCGGATGCCTCTAGCGGTAGAAATGCCTTTAAATCACTTTTTGATATGCCGTGATTCTCTATTAGTTCTTTGTATGGTATCCCAGCTATATAACTATCATCGAGGTTTTTTAGGGTATGGAATGACTTATCTCTTAAGGATCTTGAATTATCTGCAAGAGGGTTCCCATACTCTGCTTCATTCTCCCCATAGAATATTAGGTCAATTCCAAAGTTTTTTGCTATCTTTGGAGCTAGATTCTTTTGACCCAATATAAATGTTTGAAAAGGATGAAAAAGATTCAGAATCCCAAGCCTTGTAAGAGTTTTCATGGCTTTGCCATTTGGTTTGAACGTAACATTATCAAACCCACCAACTTCTATCCAATTTTTAAAATTTTGATGCCCATAATCTGTATACAAAATTGGAGGCCATGTACATGTTAGAGGATTCATGCCATATTTATATTTCAAGATATGGGACTGGAAAACACTATCTTTGCCACCACTACCTGGTACTAAACAATCGTACTCACCATTATTTTTTCTGTGTTTTTCAAGAAGCAAAATAAGCTCTTGTTCTCTAGAATCCCAGTCAATTTTCTCTTTATCTTCTGCATGTCTACATGCATCGCAAATTCCTTGGTCATCAATATTAAGGTACTTAGCACCATCTCTATTTCTGGTATGCTTAAATTCAGGAATTGAAGCTGGTCTTTGATTAGACATAACACATCTTGTGCAAAATTTAACTTCGGCAGGTAAATTAAATAAGGTTTTTGACATAATTACTTTATTAGATTAAAAAAATTGGTACATAAAGCTAATCCGCCGGCTCCACTTTTCTCGGGATGGAACTGTGTAGCAATAATGTTACCCTTTCCAAAGGAAGAACAAAAGGATTGCTCTCCAAAATTAGTATCACATATAAAATCTAGTGAAGATAAGGGAGAAACAAAGAATGAGTGCACAAAATAGAAATAGTCTTCTTTAAAGTCTGTTCCCAAAAAAGGAGTGGTTCCATTTTTAAGAAATACTTTATTCCAGCCAACATGGGGAATTGAAGGGACTTTGTTTGAATCTAGTTTTGATACGTTGCCCTCGATAATACCCAATCCCTTTGTGAGACCAAATTCGTCACTCTCTTCCATAAGAAGCTGCATTCCAAGGCAGATTCCCAAAACTGGATTACCAGAATGACAAAAATCTTTTATTCTCGAAATCATATCCAATTTTTGTAAGTTTTTCATTGCCTCCTTATAAGAACCAACTCCAGGAAGAATAATAGATTTTGCATTTTTTAGATCTTTCACTTCGTTTGAGGTGGCATAGCTAATTTGAAATTTTTTGCAAAGATTAATTACGCTGTGGAGATTGCTTAACTGGGTATCAATAATAATAGTATCTAAATTCATAGCCTTATTGGAACATTCCTTTTTTGCAGTAGATTTTTAAGTTGCTTTATTGAAGATATTTGAACAAGTGTTGGAGTATCTAAATTTTCATCAATAAATTTATAATTTCCCTCGCTAGATCTGGTAGATCCTAGGCTTTTACAAATTTGATAATGTAATATTGATGCTATCGCAACACCATCGCATCCTGCATCCTGACAGATTTTTATATCTTCAACAGTATTGATTCCACCATGGTAAATGAAAGGAACGTTGATTTCATTGCACACCAAAGCAAGGAGATCTTGATCGGTTCCCTTGGCTGTACCTTCTCTGTTAACATTAGTTAAAACTATCTCTCCGGCACCTAGGTCTTGAATTTGTTTCACCCAGTCTAAAATATGATAATTTGATCTTTCTCTGCCATTATCAAAAGTGGCTATCCACTGATTAGCTATCTTGCTGCATTCTATTGAAATACAAATAGTGGATGATCCAAAAGCCTCAGATGCTTCTTTAATAAAGTTAGGGTTCTTAATTGCTGCTGTATTTATAGATACCTTATCAGCTCCTGCTCTTAGAATATTCTCAATATCTATAATTTTTCTTATCCCGCCGCCGACTGTAAGTGGTATAAATACTTTTTCTGCAACAATATTTACAATATCTGAAAGATTATTACGATCATATAAGCTAGCTACAATGTCTTGAAAAAAGAGTTCATCAGCACCATCATTAAAATAATGTTCTGCAAATAATTCAGGGTTTCCGAGCACTCTTAGGCCTTCAAGCTTAACTCCTTTAACCAAGTTAGGCCCTTTGATATCAAGTCTTGGGATAATTCTTAGAGGTTTTTTAGCCATTACTTAAAAAATTTTTGTGCATTATACAGTTAAATAGATCTTATTGTTCCAAGAAGAATTCTAAGAAAATTGCAAAGTTGCTGCTTCTTCTCTTAACTGCTCTGGCGAGCCAAATAACTGTCTATTAAAACCAATCCGCTTTTTTAGTTTTTAAAAAAATAATAATTTCTAAAGGTGGATATTTCATTTTAAGTCATAAAATTCTTTATGTATTAAGGAAGATAAATCAACATTCGTAATAGTTTCCACTATTCTTTTAGCAGCTCCTCCATCTCCGTAAGGGTTTTGTACATTCAGAAGGCGCTCCTTAAACTCTTGGCTATAAGAATCTTTAATTGCTTTTTGAATATCTTGGGATAGAGGTTTGCAGTTAATCACACTTTTAGACTGGATTCTTCCTTTTTGTCTATCTCCAATATTAATTGTTGCTTTTCTGAAACTTGGAGCCTCATGGAGACCACTTGAAGAATTTCCAACAATAGCATCTACCTGTGCTAAGCAACTTAAATATCTTACTTGACCTAGAGAGATAAAAACATATGCATTCTTATTAGATGAAACATAGTCTTCTATCTTTTCAAAAATAACCTGGCTGTCACCATCAGCATTTGGCATTGTGAATATCAAAGATGTATTCTGAAGATTAGATAAGGCATTTAGAAGCTCTGAAATTTGCTTTAAAGAAGACTCATCTTCAAGCGTAACTGGATGAAAGGTTATTAATAGATTTTTTTTTAAAAATTTAATATTAAGATCTTTTTCTAGTTTATTCTTTGGAATAAGATTTATATCATTTATTGCATCAACTCCAAGACCGCCAACATTAAATACACGCTCTGGTTTCTCGCCAAGCTGGATCACTCTTTTACGGTAAACTTCATTGCCTACAAAATGAAGATGAGAAAATTTTGTGATCGAGTGCCTTATTGCATCATCAATTGCTCCTTCTGTGAGCTCTCCTCCATGTATGTGGGCGATTGGTATTCTTGCAAACATAGCAGCAATAACTGCTGACAAAATTTCAAATCTGTCTCCCAAAACGAGAATCATGTCAGGTTTTAATAATTCAAATTCACCTGCAAATCCACTTAAACCAATAGATGTAGATTTTGAGATTCCTATTGGTGTATCAGATACTAAATTTATATCAATTTTTGAATTAATCTTAAAACCATCTCCCTCAACCTCGTTTATTGTTTCCCCAAATTTTTTAGAAAGATGCGAGCCTGTTACAATTAATTGCAGTTGAAAGAGTTCAGAGACATCTAATATCTTAATTAATTTTCTTA
>CEPA01024874.1_pt1 | contig 22621 bp, 17 predicted proteins | sample 356241 | NCBI WGS metagenome assembly CEPA01 (sample SAMEA2620542, study PRJEB7988) | marine metagenome | biome: marine biome (ENVO:00000447); feature: surface water layer (ENVO:00002042); material: "saline water (ENVO:00002010), including plankton (ENVO:xxxxxxxx)" | depth 5 m
GGGCACAGACTTCGAGGTGTTGACGTTAGAACTGTGGCTTCTAGTGTTGTCCGATCACACTTCTTACCTGATTTACGTGGAAATCTGGTAGCGTTTACAAGGCAAAAAGTGCGATGCCTAAAATGCGGACACTCCTACAGGAGAATGCCCCTCGCTGGAAAGTGCATTCAACCACCAAAATTGACCGGAAGAGGGATGAGTGCATTCGGCATTAGAAAATCAGAAAGCGATATGTGTAATGGGAACCTTGCTCTGACTGTGACTGAAGGTGCGGTTCGTAAATACATAAAAGTTACAGAACACGTGATGGAAACCTATGGTGTTGATCAATATACTCGACAAAACATCGAGTGGTTAGCAGAAAGCGTTGAGAGTCTGTTTAATAATGACAACGCGAAACAACTTAGTTTGTCTGATTTCTTGTGATTAATTGAGCCTAATCGGATCTTGCCAAATCTGGTCGTTTACCGTTTGTTGTGTAGCCGTTTCCTCTGAATTTTGTGTTTTCGCACTCAATTTTTGTTTCAGAATATATCTCACAAAATTCTCTCCAAACGCCAGGATAACTGTACCAATTGAAAAGAAAATGGCTCCCAGTAAATAGGCGTTCCTAAAAGGCCACGTAGTTATCGATGTTGTAGATTCTACACCCTCTTCAATTTGGGTGTAAACTATGACAGTTCCTTCTTCAATTGAAGATGAGAATACAACACATCCGTCTTCTGTAGTTCCTGACCAATTGTATATGGTTTTTGAACCCATATCAACGTTTATTGATACGTTATACACTCCGCCGTTTGTGGATTTAAAACAGTGCTGGATTTCATAATCTACTTCTCCGCCTGCTAGACTGGAAATTTCTGCTTCCCGCGAATCTGAAAAATCTGCTCCTGGCCTGTTAATTTCTTGATCTGCACTTTGTTGACATACAAAATACCAACCAGTGTTTACTACACACAAAGCGATAAGCCAGAGTAAGTAGTTAGCCCTCATCGTTGACCCTCAAAGATAGTATGTTGAGTATCTTTTTCATCCATCCCAACTTGATTAGTTTTCGTTTTTCATCTGTCGTACCAGACCATTGTCCAACGGTTTTTGTTGAATAACCGATTAGCTCCACCTCGCTTGCACCTAGAGCCAATGCCACGCACACGGCTCTATCGCCATCAGTAAAACCTCCCGGATTATACATTCCTTCTATTGAATATGGAGTTTGATGAGTTAGAATAACTTCCTGATTTGAGTCTATCAGTGACAGGACACGTTTCCAAGATTCTACATTATCGCCGTGGGCATGTAGGCAAATTGGGATTCCAATATTCAACGCCTGCTCTAGATAAGGCGTACCGTCACCGTCAGTCACAATTAGTGCGACGGAGGATAAGTCGGCGACTGCCCCTACTGCACCGTCTGCGACAATCGTCGGGTATGTGGTTTTAGTATTGGGACTGGCGGCTGCCCCTACTACTGTTACCTTCGAATTGAAACTCACTGATGCAGGCGGATTTTTACATTCAGCAACCAACTGCGTAGCGCTTTCTAAATCTGATTTTACATCCCACCCAAATGATTTCCTAATATCATCTTGGATGAGAATTAGATCATTATCTACAGCCTCCATCAGTACACCCCACCTGTATATTGCAAATGAATGAGAGGGTTCAAATGCCACCCCTGAGAATTGTAAATCGTGCCGAAGCCGCTAACCATTCCAGACCTCAACGACGAGGTCACACTCGCAAGATATCCTTTCTTGCCACAGGCAAGGTCATGGATTGCGAATATGGCTGGAAAGCACCAAATTGACATCGACGAACTCCTTGATGGAGGGATGATGGACAGAGCAAGAATTCGAGCGAGGTCTAGACTTGTAGATTCCGTAGACAGCAAAGACGGTGTTGAGGTTGCTTCTATTGGTGACATACACACCGAAGAAGGGCGAATTCTAGAAGCGTTTTCGTTTTATTATGCGCGCTTGGTTGTTGGAGCAAGCGAAGATGAGAGATTGATTTCAAGATGGGCTCAGGCAGAAGCTGAGAGAGCACAAAGAATTCTAGAAAAAGACGGAGCAATACACGCTGTAGCAAACACATATTTATCGCAAATAGAATGCGATGATAACGGACTTTGGCGAATGGGATTATCAGATTTTATTGAATTATGTACCGGAATTACAGGTTCAAGATGGAGGCTGCCTAACTGTGACATTAGTGATGGCTGGGTAACATTACACGACGAAGGTGAGAAATATTCCTCTAGAGCCAAAGTCGCTAGACTTCTTAGAGAGAGAATGAAAGAGGAAATAAAACTCGATGCACTTGAGAAGATGGCAAAAATGGATGAAAGCTTGCTCATCAGATTAGCCGAACCTGTAGGAATGATTCGTGGCTTAGTAGCATCAAAAACAGCCGAAACAATAGCTCTAATCGGAGCGGGGGAAGAAGACTGGCCACCGTGTATGAGAAAAGCAATTGCTGAATTGTCTCAGGGAGTTAACGTCAACCACTTTGGTAGAGTATTTCTTGGTTCAATTTCCAGATGTATTGGGCTGCCGCCAGAGACCACGGTAGATTTTTTCAGAGATGCTCCAGACTTCAACGAAAGCACGACTACCTACCAGGTGAATCATCTATACGAAAGAGAATATACCCCCTCCGGTTGTTCAAAACTGAAGATAAATCACAATTGTGCTGTAAAAACAGGGGATGACAAATTATGTGATCAACTATGGATGGACCATCCGTTGAAGTACATCCGTGCTAAACAGCGCAGGCGAAAGAGAGTCGAGGGTCTTAGTAATCAAGTAACACAAGTCAAAACGGGCGATGATTCATGAACAGGAAGCGCGTCAGCACTACTGTATCCGGGGTGGGACAATATGACAAGGACGCTTGTGTTGACTGTAGATAGAGACAATGATCTCGGTCTAAAAACAGCCATACGAGGCCCCGTTGTTGGAAGAAAGCAGGTCCTAACTGCGGCGTTAAAATTAGGTATTGCCGACCCTGAAGAAAGCGATACAAATGCAATTCTGGGAGCTCTCCATCAACACGACAACCTAGCAGAATCAAACAGCGATAGTGATGATGTTGAGATTGCCATCCTAACCGGTGATGAAAAGGTCGGTGTGCGTTCTGATAGAGCAATTGCGGCTCAATTAGAAGAAGTTGTTACAGAATTTCAACCAGATCAAGCAATCCTTGTTACCGATGGTGCAGAAGACGAGTCCGTAATGCCAATCATCCAAAGTCAGGTAAGAATTGACCATGTGCAAAAAATTATTGTTAAACAATCAAAGGGCATCGAGGGGACGTATTACTACATTGTTAAGGCTCTAGAGGACCCAAAATGGCGCGCTAAGATGTTGGTTCCGCTGGGGGCTATAATGGCAATATTTGGGCTTGGAGTAATGCTCCCAGATACACTCGGTGGAATAGTGATTGGTTCACTTCCGCTAATTTTTGGACTCTTTATCCTCTCCAAGGGATTAGGGTTAGAAGCCACTGTAGGAAGAATTGCACAAGAGATGCGAGAAAACGCTGATGCTGCTATGTTCTCCTCTCTACTTTGGACAACCACGGTATTCAGCGCAATATTTGCTGTTGCAATGGGATATGACAGATATATCGAGTTGGAGGCTACCTCAAACATATCAGTCGTATGGATTGGTGTAGTGCATTCTGCCTTAGCATGGATTGTTATAGCATTCTTAACATCAACTGCTGGATTTATGTTACTACGACTGAAAAAAGGTTCATTCTCTGGAAGATTGATTATACTGGCTGTATTTGGAATGGTAGTATATTCATTCCTAAATCAGGGATTGCAAATTGCAATGGACGTATTGACTGGAGCAGGTTATGAATTCACGGTACAAGGAATATTCGAGGATAGCCTCGAACCACTGATGTGGATTGCCGTACTTTGGGTAACTACCACTATTGTTCGTGCTGTGCAAGCACGACAAGCTCAATCGGAGAGATACTGGGGCATCTAATCAAGAGTTGAATACGATCTCATCCATACATTGGGGACAGGTCACTTTGATGGGTCTAACATTTGGAATACCCAACGGTGCAGAACACGTAGGGCAGATTATCGCTTGGTTAACCATCGATTGATTTGATTGACCTCTGGCTGAAGGGTCATACCTTAGCCTATAATTATCTGGATTATCGATGTAGGTTGGTGAGTTATTCACAGATTGTGCAGACCCTAAGTCAACTAGTTCCTTTTTTGAAATCGATGTGGAATCTGCAATTTCTGGACGGTTATTGTGACCTTGGTTTGATTGATACGCTCTAATCTGTGATTCTATATCACCCAGACTAATTCCAAAATTTCTGCTAACGGCATCCATTTCCAACATTTGGTCATATCCAGACAGACTGGAAAGTTTTGCTAGTACATCTCCGGGTAGTGCCATACACCTCTCTGGCTATGTCATCTAAATTGAAGGTTCGTTTTACATGCTCTATGCTTTATTTGTTGTCTACATTTCGGGAGTGTTTGTACATCTTATGGAAAAATAATCGGATTTTATATGAATAAACCGGGAAATTATTTCCAAATAAAAGTAAATTTTCACAATCCGACAATTGATGCATTCATATAGCAAGAGCGGTCGGGGCGCACCTGAGGAGGAAGCAAAATGCCACAAAGTAAGCACAGGATTTCAGAACACAAAAGAAATGCTAACTCCGCAAGGTCGCTTACATGTGGGCAAGTTATGAGCGTGCCTCACATGATTAGCAAAAATGCTTCTGTTGCCGATGCTTTAGATGTCATCACCTCTAGAGATTGGGACCACGTTTTTGTTGTTAATTCAGAGAAGGTTCCAATCGGTCGAATACACGCAGTAGATATCTTAAAATTGGTCGCAAGAAAGACTGTCAACAGAGATATCGCGTGGATGCATGCCATTCCTGCTAGACAATTAATTACCCAAGAAACAATGACAATGAAGGAAACTACCCCGCTATTGAAGGCTGCAGCACTTATGCTTACTCACGATCTGAACCAGCTAGCTGTAACAAATAAGCAAGGACAACTAGTAGGAACTGTGTCCCACAGTGTAGTAGCAAGAACCCTACCAAGATTCATTCTTTGAGCAAGTTTCAACAACAGAAATGTTGTGGATGAACTATGCCGTCCTCTCCCAGGTTGTGGGCAAACCCACCAGGAAACTCTCCACTTCCGCTTCCCAACGGCCCTGTTTGGTTCACTGCCAATGAATTGGTAGAGCTCTCTTTCCCAAAAATGCCAGAGAAAGGCGAAGTTAGCCTTGATGATTTGAGAGATTATGTAGGGCGATTTAGGTTAGAAAATGAAAAAACTTTATCCGAAGTTGTAGACTTAAACAAACGAAGACCCCTTCTAGTTGCTGGTGAGTTGGCTAATCCATACAGACTGTGTGACATTGCAGCGCCTGATATGCCTCTTATACCTGTACGACTAGAAAACATCTGCAGAACTTGGGCCGACAACCTAGATTCTAGAGATGTTAGTCCAGGAATCCATCATGTGACAATTGCAAAATCTCCAGGATGGTGGGAACGTTCCTTCATTACACTTCTAGAGTTACCAGACATGAAAAAATTAGTTTCGTGGTTAGATGGACAGAGACCCGGAACATGGGCTCCAAAAAGACTCGCTGACGGAGTAATAAGGCTAGAGAATGACATGGATTTAATGCCGCCATCAATTGATGATGTTTCGTGGGACGGAGTCCAAGAGAGTATTGCAATTGGGATTCCAGATTCTAATGGACCTAAGCTAGATTTAACCTCAATAATGATTCCAATCAATACTCGACAAGGATGCTACAATAGCCGGGGGAGAATTGTAAGATGTGCGCACTATCCACAAACTGAGTTCCATGAAACATTATTTCGAAGAGGTTCTTCATTCAAGTGGAACCAGGTCCTGGATTGTATCTAGTCCAGTAAGTTAACGCATAGTAATCAGTTTGTAAACTGATACAAGAATTGCCAAATAAGCTGATATGTCTCTACGCCTGATACTTCGTCAGGCCATGTATGACCACCAAACTCTAACCCCCAGTGCTCAACGAGCACCCCGCTAGAACAGTCACTGTGTACAATGTGTTCGACATCCAAGTGATAGTGCGAGTCGGAATTTTGACAGGCCGATTTTTCTGCCCAATAGTCAATCATTCCTGGGATATTACTCATCGTCCCAACCCCCTCGTGTTCCCCATCTTTCCAATCCCAGTCCTCATCATAATCAATTATCAGGTCTAGCTTTCCATGAATGTGCATTACCGCCATGCTACCGTAAAGATTGCAGGTCTCTGGATTCACTGGCATGGTCCCTGCAAACGAAGCAACTGCTGCGAACTTATCGTTTAGTTGGCAGGCTATTTCGTAAGTAAACATCGAGCCCAATGAGTAACCAATAGCGTAAAGTCTGTCTTCATCGACGCAATATACCTTTGACAATTCATTCACTATTGCCTCTGAAAAAATATTGTCATCCCTAGACGTCGCCGCTGTATTTAGGAACCACTCACCCTCTGAGGCGGTTCTTCCATCCTCCGCAATGACATAAGCCATGATAAATTTCTCTTGTTCTGCTAGAGCATCAAATTGGTCTTGCTGCTGAAAATCCTCTTCAGCACCCCCTCCACCATGGAAGGCCAAAACAATTGGTAACTTTGTTCCTGCATCAGAGTTTGGGACGGTTAGTCGAAAATACCTATCCACACCATGGGCTTGGATTGTTGTCATGGTTTGAACAATTGATTCGCTAGGAAGTGAACAGGGGTTGTCAACCTCGATCAATTCCTCAGCCTCAATCTTTTTTTCTTTTGTCACTTCCTCAGTACACCCGGATAATGGGAGGGCCAATAGTACCAAAACAATAAGATACGCTCCGATGGATTTGCCCATGTTAATACGAATTAGTGAATTGTTAATAATTTATCGTGGAATGGTGATTGCCTGAACTGTGCAATCGGGGGCCCCGGGTGTACCCACTAGGTTTCCAAATACCTTGCAAACCAAATTTACAATATGAATGGAATGGGTTCGCAAAAAAGCGCAAGACTTGAGCGTCTGAAGGCAGAGATCACAGAATATGTTTCTCGCAACCCCGGATGCTCTGCGGCAGATATTGTCGATCATCTATCGAATACATTACGAATGAGGAATCATGGGCTTACATCTCGTAAAGTTGGATTCTTTATTCCGAGATATCTAAAAAACATAGTCGGATTCACCTTGGACCGCTCAACTGGCAAGAGAATCTACAGCGTGTCCTGAAAAGGTCAAATCGCTGCTGGTATTGGCTCGTATAGATGAGGGCTCCCGAAGCTGACGAACTCTGGCCATCTCTTGACGAATCTATTGGGAGACAGCCATGCTTTCCAAATGGCCCTGTTTGGTCTGTTCTATCAACTCTAAAAGGTCAAATGGCTGACATGCTTGCACATATCGGAGAACAAACTAGAGAAGGAGTGAGTATCGATTCTTCAATTGGCCCTGTTCACATTCATGAAAGCGCTACCATCGAATCCTCAGTACATATCATTGGTCCAGCATATATTGGGCCTTGTGCGATGATTCGCCACGGTGCTTACATCAGAGAGTATTCGTGGATTTGTGGAGGAGCATTGGTAGGACATGCAAGTGAAACAAAGCACAGCATCCTTCTTCCGGGATCCAAAGCCCCACACTTCAACTATGTCGGAGATTCTGTATTAGGACCAGAGGTGAATTTAGGTGCCGGAGTGAAACTATCTAATCTAAGAAATGATGGTGGTGAAGTTCACACTAAACTAAATGGAGAAAGGCTTCCTACAGGATTAAGGAAATTTGGAGCTATTCTTGGGGAAGGTTGCCAGGTCGGTTGTAATGTTGTGACAAACCCCGGTGTAGTTTTAGGACCTAATTGCATGGTTATGCCAAACACTACTGTTACAGGCATACATTCTTCTAACGCTACAATTAGGTGATTAGATGCTTTTTGGAACCGATGGGATTAGAGGTGAAGTAGTCGACTCTCCCAAAAAAGATAGAGATACAATTACACGACTTCTCGAGAGAAGAGAGATTTCTCCCAGATTAATGCGTTTGGTTGGAGAGGCTTTGGCAAGATTTGTTGGTTTAGGCTCTAAAGTGATAATCGGCTGGGACAACAGACCCCGAAATTATGAACTTGTATCATCACTAACTGTTGGACTACACTTGGGTGGAAGCAGAGCTATACATGCTGGAATTTGTGCAACGCCGGGTCTACATAATTCGATTTTCGAAACTAATTCTGCTATGGGTTGTATGATTACTGCTAGCCACAACCCAGTCTACGACTCTGGAATCAAAATTTTCGATGCAAATGGTTTCAAGACCGGCCCAGAAATCGAAAAAGACATCTCGGAATTAATCGTCCAGCTTGCCTCCGAAGAAAGAGAGGTCGACAGCAATGAAATCGCCGAACTTGAAAAACCAGACGTTACATTTGAAGCTGATTTGTCACACCAGAAATTAATCAAAAAGAGATTTGATGAATTGTGCAAAGTTTTTGCTGAACCCGAATTAAAACGGTTGAGTTTAGACTCATCCAAAGGTATTGCTAGCGAGTGGCTTTCTGATTTTCTTTGTTCGCAGGGAATTAAGTGCAATGAAATTTCACTCAATGCCACCGCACTAAATCGAAACTGTGGTGCTGGAGAATTGTCCCCTACCGATTCTTGGACGTGGGACGAGGCGGCAAAAGATGAACATCTTCTAATCAGGAGTCTTGAGAAAACTTCCCCAGGCCAAATTGTGGCGGCAGCATTGGATGGCGATGGAGATAGGTGCCTACTTATCGAATCTACAAAACATGGATTCCGAGTCGTAGATGGCGACGAAATGGCAGACCACATATTGAGATCTGCAAAAGGAAATTGGCATCTTGCAGCAAGTATCGAGTCGGATTTGGCTTTGGGCTCCTCGCTTGAAAGGCTGAAAGCCAAGGTTAAATTCTCTCAAACTGCTGTTGGAGACAGATGGTTATCACAAGCCCTCAGAAAAAGCGGACAAAATGTATTGGGAGTAGAAGACTCAGGCCATTTAGTACTGTCTGCACCAAATCCAAACGGAGGCAGGTGCTTGGTTGGAGATGGTATAGCAAGCATGTTTGCTGTCTTGTGTTCAATGGGATGCGATTCGCGACAGGAGAAATTCCAACGGGGCTACAAAAATAGAGTTTCAATCTCGCCTTCAAATAGAAATCTATGGGATGGTGGAAATCATCTAGCGGATAAAGTTGAGAGCATTGCTGAGAAATATCTTGGAGAAATGAATCGAAGCGGTCTTGTTGGTGAAAATAACCTCATGCTATTGGAAAATGGAAAGACATCGATTGGAGTAAGGAACTCTGGAACACAGGCCAAAACCAACATCTCATTGAGGGTGGCCCCAGGGGTTGAAAATTCGCTTGCAATAAAAGCCTTAGAGGATATTAGAGATTACTTAACCAGAGAATTACAGGCTAACTTTTAGCAAGCTCCGTCTCATATTGCTGTCCTAGCCAAGTTACCAATCCCAGTAGGACTGCTGTCGATAGTAACATAACCAGTAGCATGACTGATGTCCCGCCTGAAAGCATCAACAAACCTGCAACAATCCATGCTAAAACCAAATCTGCGGCACCGACAACCCTCCACCCTCTCCTCAAAGTTATGACACCGATAAGCCATGATGCGGTTGATACGACAAGAATTGAGACCATCATCAATACGCTGGTTTGCTGATACTGAATAAACGCTCCAGATGGAACTAGAAGATGGCCCACCCACAATCCTGCTGAAATCCAAACCTGTTTGTTTCGTACAACACAAATTGTTGAGCATAGCAGACCTGATGCCCCAATAATGATCATGAACATTGGAGTAGTACCCTCAAGTGGATGTAACCACTCTTCAAGAGCGTTCCAACTCAGCGGTAAAAATAATGCTACACCAACTGGAACCGCTGGCTGAATCCACCTCAGAGAGTTCTTTACTGCAAAGATTCCTGCCAAAACCCCAGCAACGCCGAACGAAATACAAATTGTCATTACAGCCCAAATGACTCTCCCAACAGCGCCTCTATGATCGCCTAACTTCCTTTTTATTCGCTGTGATTCAACCCATTCAAACAAAAGTACTGCAACGATTAAGAAAATCTCTACAGATATTACTGGGACTAGCCATGAGAGTTCATCACTAAATGTTGGTGAAAGTTGAATTTTATCAACACCCATTAGTGATGTCAACACTTTCGAAGTCAACAATAGTAAAACAATCCCCTCCAATACCGATGGAATTCTGAGGCCGAGGTCCTTCCTTCCTAACAATGAAATTCCTGCCAAGATAACAAGTGCACCTAGCAAAACCAGTATTTCCCATTGATATTCCAGCGATACGTTAGAATCTCCCAACCGGCCTGAAATTTGAATCAGTGTTAGTCCAGCCATAGTTATCGCAACTGGTGATTCAATTCCCATAATATCTGGTAACTGAAGGTTTACCTGGTCGGCTCTCCATCTTGCGATTCCGATGAACAACACCGACACAAATGAGGCAATTGATATGGCTGGGAGTGACTCTCCGCTTGTCCAAGCAAAGAATACCCCGATTAGAATCGTAACTATGATGAATGAAATTACGATTGTTGGTTTGTGGTGAATATCTCCAACCACTAAGTCGTAATCTCCTGTGGATGACCTTCGTTTTGAGCGCTTCTTTTGAAGTTCGGAGAGCTGAAGTAGTTCAGCATCCACCATTTTAATATTAGATTCCCCTGAAACCTTTTCAGCATCTTCATTCATTTTTTGACGAGCAAGATACTTTTCCAATCTTTCATCCCGTTGAGAAACCTGCTTCATTCTGGACCGGATTTCTCCCTGAGCAGCCAACCATGCTCCGGTTATCACGAACGTTGAACCCCCTAAGTATAAGGTGAAATTATCCTCGAGGCTGACTGCTGCAAGTCCCACTGTTACAATGACGGCAAGACTTGTAATGGCAGAGGGCAATAATTTCTCCAACTTAGATGCTCGCGGCAGATAAAGACCAACAACCGTTGCTATAGCCGCTAGGCTTGCTAGTCTAAGATTAGTGATGTCATTCGGATATTTCTCGCCATATGAGAGAGTCTTAGTTAGAGGTTCATCAAGACCGATAAGCATCAGCATTATCGAAATAAATCCAAGACAAATAGTAATCAAATTCCCAGGCATTATTGCCTGATGAGAGATTTTTTCTCCTTGCTCTAACCGTTTGGCATTTTTCTCAGACCAAGAAACAACGAGTACTGAGGATATGCCAAGTAATGCAATCCAAAACGCTCCAAGACCATAACGCCACTGCAAAATCAGAGCCGCTACAGACCAAGAGACCAATATGGTCCGTGGCGTACCTTGATGTTTGTCAAGCCGCATAGCAAATGAATGATATATCAACAAAAACCCTAGAACTGAAACCATCCCATAAGCTGGAATCACACCAGGACTTGTGATGAATAACATAGCTAGTAAGATTGTTATGAAACTAATATTCCATAATCGCATCATGCCGCTGTCGCGCATTCTCGCACTTAGCTCAGACATGCCAACTAGACGACCCGCAAGATTGACTCCGCTATCTCCAAGTCTGAAATTCAAAGGAACCTGAATTAAAATTAGCATAATCAAATAAATTGAAATGTCTAATTCATAGAAATTAATAGGTAAGATGTCGTTAGAAATTAGCCTACCCTCTATGTTACTGGCAAGGAAAATCAACCAAATCCATGGCGCAAGCGTAGCGGTTCCTGCGAGGGATGGTGAGTCTCGTTTGATTGCTATCAATGCCAATCCTATCCACACAACAGATTGACAGCAGAGTAAAACCCGTGCCATGCCATGTTCCTCTGCTGGAATCAGTAAAGTCAGCAAAACTACGATTACAATAGAACCTATCCACAATACGTGATCGGAGACTGCATGCTGATGATTAAGAATTGCAACCGTTGTTATCGCAGCACTAAATACGGCGTATATCGACCAAGGTTCTGAAACCGGGGCGTCCAAAACTCCTCTGACCATTAGAATCAGAATCCCCAATAAAACAGGGGCAGGCCACAATGCATAGCGTTGGAGCCTCTGCCATTGCTCACCACGTACTACAAGATAAGAAGGAGTAAATGCAGAAAGCAAGAGAATAAGCTGTGCTAACGCATACCCAGTCTCCAGACGGCTGGAAGCAATTGCCAGAAGTGCGCCAATCATTCCCAAACCAACGGACACTGACCAGAGACCGGGTTTTCCCAGGCCCATTGCTTTGAAACCGGATGAAAACCAGTTTTCTGCTTCTGCGAATTTTGTCGCTGTTACTGCGTTAATTCCTGTTACTCCAAACATTAGCAGGAATAGAAGCAACTCATCGTCAAATTGTGTTACCTCAATACCAAATAATATCCAATTATCGCTTATTGCATGCAGACCAATCCAAAGATATGAGACTGCAATACCTAATGATGCAAGGTTTCCCGAGTTTCTGAAGTATGCTAACGCATGGAATAAGAGAGTGCCTAAACCAATCATCATTGCGACTCCTTCCTGACCGTATGGACCGCCTGCTGCAGAACCGATTGCTAATAGTACAATTGTAGCCTGTGTTGCGATTGCATCCTCATCGTGATGCTGTGCAATACCGATGTTTAACAAGACCAATCCAAGAAGAGAAATACCCAATTCTGAAGGGTCTACCCAGCCCCATGCGTACATTGAGATGGCTAAACCATAGAGTATTTTCATTGAGATTATTATCCATGTTACTCCAAGTAAGTGCATACTCTTCCTTGGAATCCAAATTTCACCAAGCCACATACCAAAGCCTGCCATAAGAAGGAGTCCTATTGCGGAAATTGTGTGACTAAAAATTGGAGAGGTCCCAACTATTGTTCCAATAGCTGACCAAACTACGATCATGGAAATCATCAATCCATAGTGGAGTCTTTTTTCCCCCTCTAAGGCATATTCGGTAACGCTATCATTCTCTGGCGGGGTATCAACAGTACCATCGCGATTAATCCTGCTCGGGGCGTCTCCTCGAGAGAAAACCTCAGCAAGATCTCCTACTGCTAAATCAATTTCGGGGGGCTCCTGTTCCTGCGACTCTTCCTGAATTTCACTTTCTAATGTTGAAGATATGAGGAATTTATCTAAATTTACTCCAGAATCTTTTTGGAAATTTTTTTTGGAAAGGATTTCATCTTCTTTATCCCTCTCCATATTCGATGCACACTTGGGGCTTAATTTCAATCTCTCCCTTCAAAGATTGTCATTAGAAACCATTCCTTGTGAAAAATGGTTTCTCGGACCGCAAGGGACAAAGACGGGACGCGGGTCGACGGTGTATGGCGAATGTTGTGGGCGCCCCCTCCGGCAACCTTGTCGAGAGTGGCATCGTGACTGATGCAACCACATACTGGAATCTTGATAATCTGAGTCTGATTGAACTAGCTGTATCACGTCAAGAGGGATTTCTAACCGTCGATGGTGCCTTGGTCACAGAGACGGGCAAAAGAACAGGAAGATCCCCAAAAGATAAGTTCATTGTTAATGAACCGACAACAAGCCAAGATGTCAACTGGGGAGACATCAATATCTCAACTGAGAAAGAAGTTTTTGATAGATTAAAAAAACAGGTTCTCGAGTATCTCGCACAAAGAGAAGAGTTGTTCATTCAAGACTTGTATTGTGGTGCAGAAGAAACTGAAGCTTTGTCGATCAGAGTCATCAACGAAAGTGCTTGGCATAGTGCATTTGCGAGAAATATGTTTGTCAGGCCCACAAGCGAACAACTCGAATCACACAATCCGCAATTCACCGTATATCATGCTCCCAGGTTTGAAGCAAATGACGACGATTTAAACTCCGAATGTTTTGTTATAGTAAACTACGAACTAGGAGAAGTAATAATTGGAGGAACAAGGTATGCTGGAGAGATAAAGAAGTCTATTTTCAGCGTGATGAATCTGATACTTCCAAGAAAGGGCATACTCCCAATGCACTGTTCAGCAAATACTAACGGGGAAAATACTGCCGTGTTTTTCGGCCTATCAGGTACAGGTAAGACAACCTTATCTGCTGACCCTAAGCGGGCATTAATCGGAGATGATGAACACGGTTGGGGGGCAAATGGAGTATTCAACTTCGAGGGCGGTTGTTACGCTAAATTGATTAATTTGTCAGAGGAAGATGAGCCAGAGATTTTTGCTACAACAAAAAGAAAGGGTACTGTCTTAGAAAACATTATTGTTGATTCTGATGGGGTTCCAGATTTTAGTGATACAACGAAAACTGAAAACACAAGAGGGTCTTACCCAATAGAAGCAATTGCCAATCGAACCCTCGACAGCAAGGGAGGTCATCCAGAGAATGTGATTTTCTTAACTTGTGATGCCTTTGGGGTCCTGCCTCCGATTAGCAGATTGTCAGCATCACAGGCTGCATATCATTTCATCTCAGGATACACCGCAAAAGTCGCCGGAACAGAGGTAGGCGTTACTGAGCCAGAAGCTACATTTTCTGCATGCTTTGGAGAACCCTTCATGCCCATGCACCCGGGAGTTTACGCAGATCTACTGTCAAAGAAGATGGCCGAACATGGGTCAACTGCATGGCTAATTAACACAGGCTGGTCAGGAGGTTCGTATGGTGTCGGGAAACGAATGAAAATCAAACACACTCGTGCGATGCTAAACGCTGCACTCGATGGTGCGCTAAACAATGTGGAATTCACTAAAGACGAAAGATTTGGCTTTGATATCCCTACAAGTTGTCCTGGAGTTCCATCAGAGGTACTAATTCCAAAACAAACGTGGACAAACGATGATGAATATGACATAACGGCAAACAAGTTGGTCGATATGTTTAACAAAAATTTTGAGAGATATTCTCAAGGTGTTTCTGCTGAAGTAAACGCATCAGCGCCGAACGCGGCATAGTATAATCGTTATCTTTGCATCAAATTGTCTAATCCGTAGTTTGATAGCGGACTAGTTTGTCCGTAAATCGTTGAGGGCCATGCGTACACGTACTATCCTTCTAGCCAGCCTGATGATTTTGATGTCTGCAGCCCCGCTTATTTCAGCGGAAATTAGCGACTACTCTGACAATAAAATAGGCCCTGTAGAATATACTACAGAACTAATAGAAACCGTTGGAGCAAATCAAAAAATATCGCTCGAGCCTGGAATAAAAATATCAAAACTAGATGAGAACCCAGTCAGAATAAGTACATCTGGAACATCAGGAAGAGCGCCCTGTCCAGCAATTCAAAATGACGGCGGCAGTGCTGGAGACTCTGGCAATACAACAGGCACCGCAAAACCTCTAGGAAATGACCCTAATTCATCAATACAGGGTTGTGTTGACCAGACTGATAATGCAGATTGGTATTCCGTACAGATATCTCAAAACAAAAACATCGATGTTGTGTTAACATTTACGGCCACAGATTTCGACCTTGGTATACACAATGGGACTACCTGGATTGACCGTGACTGGGGGACTTCTGGAACAACAGAAAAAGTGTCCACCCTAGGAACTTTTGCTGATGGAACAGGGGGTACTTTTTACATCGCAGTTGATGCTTATTCAGGTGATGGACAATACACACTGGAAACCTGGACCAACAACTCAATGCCCAAACCTGACATGACTATCACAATGGTTGAGGGGCCACTGAAAGCGCAGGGCGGAGACAGTGTAGTGGTAAATTATACTGTAGAAAATCTCGCAAATAATTCGTCTGCCACAACCGGAGCTTTTGATGTATTCTTTATACTATCAACAGACACCACATACGACAGTTTTGATACAATTTTAGATGATGTATCAGTGGAACCTGATCTAGCAGCTGGAGCCTCACGAAACACAAGTATGAGCGTAACAATTCCGGTCAACATCAGCAATGATTCCTACTATTGGATTGTTTGGGCGGACGGGTATGGTAACATCTCAGAAGATGACGAATTAAACAACAACATGCCTTCGCCTGACGTCATGGTTATTGGAAACGATTGTACTGACCTTGCTGGCGGAACTCAGAACGATGCAGGTCTTGGCTCTGATGCCGGTAATGACCCTGCTAATGCAACCAACATGGGTAGCAATATTACAGGTACCTTCGATGGCTGCATGGATGGAAGTGATAGTGACGACGTTTATGCATTTGATGTACCATCGGGATATTTCATCGAAGTTTCACTGGATGCTGAAGACCAATCCTCAGATCTAGATGTCTTTATCCACTACCAAAATAACTCAGAAGTAGACAGAGGATATACAGCGTCCTATCCAGAGACCGCTACTGCTAAACTGACAGATTATGAAGGATTAGGAGGCACATATTACGTCAATGTTAGCCATTATTCTGGTACGTCGAACTACACCCTCGATGTTTGGACAAATCAGAGTATTCCTGCACCTGATTACACCATAGACACCGTTACCAGCCCAGGTAGTGCCCAACCCGGTGACACACTAGATGTTACTGCTGTTTTGGAGAATGGTGGAACCATTGATGGGGCTTCTAGTGTAGAATTAATTGTAATTCTGTCTGTCGACAGCGGCGTAGATTGGTATGACCATGAAATAGGAAGCATCACTACCAGTGGAATCCCTGTTGATACCAATACAAGCGTCACAATATCCTCAACAATTCCTTCAGATATCGTTGAAGGGGAATACAATATGTATGTTGTAGTCGACCAAGACGATTTGATCTTGGAAAGAAATGAAGATAATAACCAACAAAGCAGGGACGGACAATTCGCAGTCGGTAATGCCGAAACATCGTGCTTATCACAGAATGATGCTGGAATGGGCGGGGACGCCGGAAATAGCACCTCACTTGCATTCGACCTAGGAAATTACGCTGATACCGAGTATCGCGGTTGTATCGACTCCAGTGACACCAGTGACTTCTATACGGTAACTATGGCAACCGGTCAGAATCTAAATCTGACGCTTGTAGACCCACCATCCGGAGCAGTTAATCTAGCGATTGTTGATTCAAATGGAAACGGAGTAGACTCCGATACCAGCTGGTTCTCCGACGCAGAAGCAACAACAGTTGGTACAAGCAGCGATGGTGTTGCTGGTACTTACACGATTATGGTCAACCGATCGACCTCGTGGCTAGAAAACGGTGGTGCTGGGACTTACAGGCTGTTACTGGGCAACCCCTCAGGGTACGAAGCCCCATTCTCATGTGCAGGTTACTCCGATGTGGGCACAGGAACCGATGCGGGAACAGACCAATCCAACCCAATGATACTAGGAGGTAATCCAACGCAATCAGGACAGGGTTGTCTTGATGGTTCGGATATCTCTGACTCATTCCAATTTAGTTTGGAAGATTATAACAATGTGCATGTAATGTTCACACCTGATGTTGGTACACCATTTACTGCGGATATGTTCGACGAAGCTGGAAATGCCATCACCGGTTGGAATGGTTCTGAGTGGTCTTCTATGGGCGACATGGTTCATGAAGGAATGGATGGAACATTCACTGTAGTAATATACTCGCAAGGTGGTGAAGGATACTACAACCTGTCGATTAACTCAATGCCGCCAGCCGAAGCAGACCTCGCTGTTACCAACCTCACTTGTGGTGCAGAAATGATAAGCAATGAGGAATTATTCTACTCGTTTGAAATTCATAATCTGCGCGGGCCTGCACTCGGTGATTTCGAATGGACTCTCGATTTAGTCGATGAGAATGGTTTGGTTATGGAGCAACTAGACTCAGCGACAATGAGTACTTACGCTAACTACGGACAAGTAGTTCTGGAAAGAGCATCATCTACTTTCATTAATGCCACAACTCCTACGGGAACATATTCATGCTTGGTAATGGTCAACATGGAACAATCGGTAAACGAATTTGAGCTGATTAACAATGACATGATGGGCGACGATTTTACAATTCAAAATGAAGAAGAACTGTGGGCAAATGATGTTGATAGAGACGGATACAACACTACTGACAATGGTGATGGAATCGTTGACGATTGCCCGGAAAAGTATGGCGAAAGTTTCGGTGACCGATACGGCTGTGCGGACCTAGATGGAGACGGCTGGTCGAACCTGAATGATTTCTCTCCACTAGACCCAAGCCAGTGGATTGATGAAGACGAGGATGGTTTTGGCGACAATATCTCCGGCTACCAAGGAGACCAATGCCCCGGAGTTCCTGGTATCGAGAATGGCGAAGGTGGAGACGGGTGCCCTCCTCCATTTGTGGATAGCGACCAAGATGGGGTTCAAGACTCCGACGATAATTGTGATACATCTCCTCCAGGAGTAGTGGTGGACGAAAACGGATGTGAAATTGATTCCGACTCAGATGGCGTTGCTGACTCGATGGACGATTGCCCCACAACAGTATCAAACGCAACAGTCGATGCCACAGGTTGTGAGATAATTGATGAGAATGGTGACGGAGACGGTGATTCTGGAGACAGTAGCGGGTCTGGAAGCGAAGAAGAAGGAGAAAGCACCTCGGACTCTACAGAAAGCGGTACAGATGTCCTAACCCTAGGAGGTATTGGCTTCGGTGTTGTTCTAATCATTGTGTTGACATTCCTGATAGTGAGGAAGGGGCGCAGTGGTGACGATCTGGCTGGCGACTCATACGCTAATGCGGCATTTGACCAACCGATGGGAGGAATGGCCACAGCCGACCCAAGTCTCACTCCTGAACAATTGCAATACGAACAGCAATTGTTGGCTCATGGTTACACTGCTGAGCAAGCCAGAGCGTATGCTGACCAGCACTTCCGCCCATGGCTTAACCAATAACTGGTAGATAGTAAGGGTCATCAACGGGCTTAGTTTGGGCCCAATTATGACCGAAGTCATGATGCAAACTAGTGCCGGGGATATCAAGATACGATTATTCACGGATGAAGCCCCAGAAACGACAGCAAATTTTCTACGTTTAGTAGACGATGGCTATTACAATGGCCTGCACTTTCATAGGGTCATAGAGCAATTCATGATTCAAGGCGGTTGTCCTCACTCCAAAGATCCAATGAGCAGAAGGGCAGGAACAGGAGGACCCGGATGGCAAATTCCTTGCGAATCTAGCGCACTTGCAATGCAACATGACCGCCCTGGAGTTTTATCGATGGCTAATGCAGGAAGAAATACCGGTGGCTCACAATTTTTCTTAACAACCGTTGCAACACCATGGCTGAACGGAAACCATGCCGTGTTTGGTGAAGTCGTTGAAGGAATGAATGTTGTAAAATTAATTGAGCAGTGCAGAAAGCTACCTGGTGACAGGCCAGCAGAACCTCAGCAAATTATGTCTGTCACTAGACTGTGAGGTGGTTTCTTGGTAGCGCTCGCCATTCACGGGGGTGCAGGAGGAGACGGCCCTTGGAAAGGACCAACTGATTTAGACCCGCAGAGAATTGCGTGCATGTATAATGTGCTTTCCACCGTTGGTTCCATGTTAGATAGCGGGATTGACGCATTAGAAGCTGTCACTAAAGCAGTAGAAATGATGGAAAATGAGCCTCTTTTCAATGCGGGCATTGGTTCTGTACTCGCTGCAAACGGTAGCGTTACTATGGACGCGAGTGTAATGCGGGGAAAGGATTCAGCAGCAGGCTCTGTTGTTAATGTAACAAACCTACGCAACCCCATCAAAGCAGCGAAATATGTTCTTGAGAAGGGGTGGCCAGTCATGCTAAATGGAAAATCAGCCGATGAATTTGGAATCAAAAATGGCGTCGAGGAGGTTACACAAGAATGGTTGAAAACCGAGCTTAGGACTGCCCAATGGAAGAAGTGGAGAAAGGCGAAATCGATGCCGGGTGCAACAGACGAGGATGATGAGGCAATATTAGACCACGACTCTGAGGGGATGGGCACCGTTGGGGCTGTTGCAATTGATGCAAAAGGCGTATTGGCTGCTGCAACAAGCACCGGAGGAATGACAGGAAAACCAGATGGACGGATCGGAGACACTCCAATTATCGGTGCTGGAACGTGGGCAGATGATATTGTTGCTGTTTCTTGTACCGGTATTGGAGAAGCGTTCATCCGAACATGCGCCGCACATGAAGTTTCAACAAGAATTAGACTAGGGCAAACTCTTGAATCCGCTTGCAAAAATATGCTTGATATGGTCGCTCCGTTTGGTGGCCGTGGAGGAGTTATAGCCATTGATTCGGAAGGAAATATCGAAATCCCGTTTCAAACCATGCTAATGTATCGCGGCTACTGGAAGGACGGCGAGATTCTGACAGGTATTGGGCCCGATTTATCGTCTCAATGATTCATACAACTCCAGATCGTTCTTGTTTATCTCGTCGATTTTAATTTCTTCTGGCGGTTGAAATTTCTTCTTTTTCAAATAATTAAACAATCTGATCCACCTGAGTTTTACAAAAAGTATTGCTGCTCTTTTTTTATCTCCAAATGTAGGGTGCGTTGTGTCGCTTTCCTCAGACCAACCCAGCTCCTCTAGTGTGTCCATATTCTCCTCAGCGATTATGACGTGGTCAAAGAGAGCGAGGTTCTTTTTTGCCTGATCTATATCCAAACTATCACGAGCAAAAATACGTGTGTAATATTCAGGCGAGGAGTGAAGATGTCCTTCTCCTAGATATTCAGTGTAGGATTTGGCCTTGGTCCACATCCAATAATGATCATAGTTATAATTTGAGATCAGCCGTTTTGTTGGGTGTCTTAAACAGGTAAGCATTGTCACTCTGTCATCTCCTGCAAGGACCTCAAAATCAGGGCCCCCCCATTCACAGGCAACAAATGTTACACTCTTCGCCTCACACTCATCTATGAAAGATTTCAATTCAGAAGAATTAAACTTCCACAATGGGATTACTGCTCCATTTTTTACAGGGTTCCCGTTTTCGTGGGTTGGCCAAAATCGCTCTCCATTAGCCATTGCTCTTCTGATTATGTATGTCCCAGCAGCCTTGTGCAGGTGCTGAAACCATACAAGACGATAGTCGGCCATTGTTCTCTGCTTGAGATTCACACCTTTGACCATTACTAGAGGGAAAGGGACATGGACATCCGCTTATGTCAGCCGGGTTATGGGAGAATTCCGTATAGAAGCTGACACAATGGGAGAGTTGGAGGTTCCAGCAGACAAGTACTACGGTTGTCAGACCGCAAGATCACTGATAAACTTCGATATCGGAAACGACAGAATGCCAAGAGAAGTCGTTAGAGCCTTTGGAATTTTGAAACAAGCTGCAGCGAAGGTAAACTCCGACCTAGGCCAATTAGATGGTAAAATTGCAAAACTGATTATAGCTGCTTCTGAAGAAGTAATCAGTGGTGAGTTGGACGAACATTTCCCCTTGAGAGTATGGCAAACCGGTTCGGGAACCCAGTCAAATATGAACTCGAACGAAGTAATTGCTAATCGTGCTATCGAAATGGCCGGAGGAGAACTAGGGTCAAAATCACCTGTCCATCCAAACGATCATGTCAATCGTGCTCAATCCTCAAATGATACTTTTCCAACTGCAATGCACATTGCCAGCGCTGAGGCGATTAGCAAGACATTAATCCCAAACCTCAGATTACTAAGAGACGCATTGTATGCAAAATCTGAAGATTGGTCAAAAATAGTAAAGATTGGAAGAACACACTTGATGGATGCTGTTCCACTAACCCTTGGACAAGAGGTAAGTGGCTGGGTGGCCCAATTAGATGCTGACATAAAAAGGATTGAATTCGCACTTGAAGACCTTCATGAATTAGCACTTGGTGGCACTGCGGTTGGTACTGGATTAAACACTCACCCTGAATTTGCAAAGAGGGTTGCTGCTGCTATAGCGCTGAAAACAAGCATGCCATTTGTTACAGCACCAAACAAATTCTCTCAATTGGCTGCACATGATGCCATCGTTGCTGCTAGTGGTGCTCTGAACACACTAGCAGCCAGTTTAATGAAGATAGCCAACGATGTGAGGTGGCTAGGATCTGGTCCAAGATGCGGTCTCCAAGAACTATCACTGCCAGCAAACGAGCCCGGTTCATCGATAATGCCAGGCAAAGTAAATCCAACACAGTCGGAGGCAATGACAATGGTATGTTGTCAGGTGATGGGGAATCATACCGCGATTACGATTGGAGGTAGTCAAGGAAACTTCGAATTGAATGTGTTCAAACCAATGATGATTCACAATTTATTACACAGTGTGAGAATTTTGTCCGACTCCATGCACGCGTTTAGAACCAAATGTATTGAGGGGATCACTCCAAATAAAGAGATGATTAAATCTCACTTGGAAAACTCGTTGATGTTAGTTACAGCCTTAAACAATCATATTGGTTATGACAAAGCCGCTAAAATAGCAAAGAAGGCTCATGAATCTGGTTCTACACTGCGAGAAGCTGCTCTTAATTTGGGATTCTTAAGCAATGAGGAATTTGAAAAATGGGTCAAGCCCGAAGAAATGACTGGCGCACGCGATTAACCTGTGAAATCAATTCGAAGCGGGTAAAATTACCCTTAACAGTCATAAGCGTAATGCGCTGGCACCCGATTACCTGTGAATGCAGGATGGGAGAACTGGCAGGGGGGTTTCATCCG
>CEPA01030883.1_pt1 | contig 21996 bp, 20 predicted proteins | sample 356241 | NCBI WGS metagenome assembly CEPA01 (sample SAMEA2620542, study PRJEB7988) | marine metagenome | biome: marine biome (ENVO:00000447); feature: surface water layer (ENVO:00002042); material: "saline water (ENVO:00002010), including plankton (ENVO:xxxxxxxx)" | depth 5 m
TACACAATCTGCTGGTGTCCCTGAGCAGCCCCATGCTTTAATTCCTTTCTGGAATAAAGCATCTGCGTTTTCAACTCTAATAGGTGAGGATAGAGTTAAACCATGGCCTGTTGCAGATCTCTCTTGATCTGGACATACAACCGTAACATTATGTCCTCTTTCTTTTGCTTTTTTAGCAAGTGATCTTATGCCATCCGCAAAAATGCCATCATCATTACTAATTAAAATATTTAATGAATCCATTTAAAAAAAATTTCAATATGCACTATGGTTAAGTAATATAGACCTATAACTACCCTTACTATATCAGTGAGTCAAATTGAATTGTTAGATCAAATTGAAAATCAGTTGAAAGGTCTCTCTGACTCTGCTTATCAAGATATAAAAAATACTTTAAAAGAAAGTGATTTAGAAAATTTAAGAGTTTCTTTGCTCGGAAAAAAAGGGAAACTATCAAATATTTTAAAAAATATGAGTAAATTGGAAAATAAGGACAGACCAAAGGTTGGTCAAAAAGCTAATGTACTTAAAACCAATTTGCTTGAAGCTATTAGTGAAAGAAAGAAATATTTATCAAATTACGCTTTAGAGTTGAAAATATCAAATGAAAAATTAGATGTTACTATCCCCTCCTTAGGAACTCTAAAGGGTAATCAGCATCCATTGATATCAACTCAAGATGAAATTATTGATATTTTTTGCGGCTTAGGTTATTCAGTTGCTAGTGGACCTGAAATAGAAACGGATTTTTATAATTTTGAGTCTCTAAATATACCTAAAAATCATCCTGCAAGAGATATGCAAGATACTTTTTACTTGAATGATAATTTACTTTTAAGGACTCATACTTCTCCTGTTCAAATAAGGTATTTAAAAGATAACCCGCCTCCCACTAGAATTATTTCACCAGGTCGTGTATTCAGAAGAGATGCTGTAGACGCTACACATTCACCTGTTTTTAATCAAGTAGAAGTTTTATGTATAGATGAGGCTATCAATTTTAGTCATTTAAGAGGAACTGTACTTACTTTTTTAAAAACTTTTTTTGGTGACTTACCTATCAGATTTAGAGCTAGTTATTTCCCTTTTACTGAACCATCCGCCGAAGTAGATGTGCAATGGAAAGGAAAATGGTTGGAAGTGATGGGATGTGGAATGGTTGATCCAATGGTTCTTGATAGATTAGGAATTGATTCAGAGAAATGGACAGGTTTTGCTGCAGGATTAGGAGTTGAAAGATTTTGCATGGTTAGGCATCAAATAGATGATATTAGGAGGTTTTATACTAGTGACTTAAGATTTCTAAAACAATTTTAAAAATCTGTGAAGTATGAAAATTAGCCTTAATAGAGCAATCTGGTTTAATGTATAAGTAGTAATGATTTTCTCGATTGGTACGAAAAGCTGGACTAATCGTCAATGATGGAAAAGATTTAGCTGTTCAGACAGCTATTTCTGTCCAAAAAAAGCTGGAAAATTCTAATTATAAAGTTGTTAGGGTTAGTAGTGCTGGAGGAATGGTAGGCTTTGCAAATCCTGATCAACATGTGAGGCCACTTGGATATACAAATTGTGTGCCAGATGGTTTTAATTCCTCTATTGAATTTGCAATTGTTTTAGGTGGCGATGGAACTGTATTATCTGCAGCAAGGCAAACTGCTCCTGCAAAGATTCCAATACTTACTATTAACACAGGGCACTTAGGATTTTTGGCAGAAGCCTATTTATCTAATCTTGAAGATGCATTGGATAAGTTAATTTTAGGTGATTGGGATATAGAAGAAAGGAATAGTTTAATTATCAGTGTTTTGAGAAATGATCAAAGAAGATGGGAGTCATTATGCCTTAACGAAATGGCCTTGCATAGAGAACCTTTAACAAGTATGTGCCATTTTGAAATATCAATTGGAAAGCATGCTCCTGTTGATATTTCAGCCGATGGTGTCATTCTTTCGACACCAACAGGATCTACTGCTTATTCATTAAGTGCAGGTGGGCCTGTAATAACGCCTGATTGTCCAGTGGTTCAATTAACTCCAATTGCTCCCCACTCATTAGCATCTAGGGCTTTGGTATTCAATGATTCTGAACCAGTTACTGTCTTCCCAGCCACACCTGAAAGATTAATCATGGTTGTTGATGGTAATGCCGGATGTTATGTATGGCCTGAAGACAGAGTCTTGATAAGAAAAAGTCGTCATCCTGTAAGATTTATTAGGTTAGAGGACCATGAATTTTTTCAGGTTTTGAGAAATAAATTAGGATGGGGCTTACCTCATGTTGCAAAGCCAAATAAATAATTATTGTTTAGATAGATTTTTGCCCTTTTAATAAAAATACTGGATTAATAGGATCTAAACGTATCCCCTCAGCTATAGATAGACTTTTGTAGTTTTGAATTAAATTTAATTCGATATCAAAGTTATTAATCTTTAATATTTCCCTTAATTCTTTTAAGGCCTCGATATCAATAATTGGAATAATTACCACATCGCCTCGAGTCATTAGTTTGGATAATTTACTAATCACTTTTAATTTGGTCTTTTTATTACAACCACCTATTATTACTCTGTTAATTTTTCCAAGAGATTCAAAAAATTTTGAATTCAAGAGATCATTAATATCTTCTTCGATAATCTTCTCCGGGAAAACTTTTAATGTTTTTGCGTTCTCCATAATCAAATTTTTTGATCCAACTCTTTTCTCAATACAAAATAATTTTAAATTAGGTCTTAATTTTATTGCCTCCAAACCGATTGATCCGCAACCTGCTCCAATATCTAAGATATTTCCCTTATCAGGTAATTCTAAATCTGCTAATATTTGTATCCTTACCTCTCTTTTAGTTAGTAAGTTAGGCCTGTCTTCAAAAGTTTTAAAAGTCGAGTCTTTTAATCCAAATAGCGGTATATCATCAGAGTAAATAAATTTATTTTTTTTCAAAAGAATAACGATATTTAATTTAAAAATATTATTAGGTAATTTTTCTTTTATTTTTAATTTTCTTATCCTTTCATTTTTTAAACCCATCTCTTCACACAGCCAGAAATCATAGAAATCTTCAAGTTTATGCTCTAATATATTATTTTGAATTAATTCAACACTATTATGATTTGAATCAGTAATAATGACTAAGTTATTTTGTTTGGCTTTTAAAGCTTTTGCTAATTGTGAAGAATCTCTCCCATGAATACTTATAAAATTAGCATTGTTCCAAGGCAATTTAATCTTACTAAAAGCAATTTGCATGCATGTGTTGGATGGATAAAAAATTAATTCATTTTGTTTAAAGTTTTCTAAAAGTAATCTACCAATTCCAAACCAAAGGGGATCTCCTCTTGAAATTAAAATCACATCTTTAGATTGCAACTTCAACCACTTAATTAAGTTTTGGTCGCTTTTGCTAATAAAAAAGTTTTTCTTGTGATTTGTGTTATTTTCTTCCCATGATTTAATTTTCTCAATGTAAGAATCTGGTATAGCAATATTTTCAATACTATTAAATAAATTTTGTAACTTTAATGGTAAATCTTTAAATTCATAAGAATTTATTCCCAATACATGTATTTTTCGAATAGTCAAAGTCATGAAATTTATTTAAGAAATTTTCAAATTTAAATTTGTATGTTGTATTAAATTATCCTATTATTAATTAAGTAAAAATTTAAACTACTTGTCTGAAAGGAGAAAACGATTACACGATTTACTACTGACTCTGATTAACAAAGAATCTGATTTTGAATTAATAGAAGAAGATTCTAATAATTTAGCAGCTAGTTATTCAGAAAAAGACAATATTAATCTATCCAGATTAATAAATAAAAATCGTAAAATTTTAAAAAAGTATCAATCTCTTGTTAGAACGGCAGTCACTTTAGACTCTCTTTTAGATTCAGAAAATGAAGAACACTTCACAATTAAATAATTCAATCCTAAAAAAATTCTTATCTTTTGTTATTTTAATTCCACTGTTTTTAAATCCATTGAAAGTAAATGCTGAAATTGCAGATACAGAAATTAATGGACAAATAATTAATGCTAGTAATGAATTCCTTAGAGATTTGGATTATGAAACTTGGCAATTAGTAGCATATAAATCTCCTCTAAATGAGGATAAACTAATATTAAGGATAATTGGATACCCTGGAAGCCTTAGAATTGATCATCCCTTAAACTTGAATATTGACTCTGGCAGGAAACAGTGGGAATTATCTGATAAAACTCTCTTAAATAAAGATTTAGCAAATGATAGTAGACAAGCTGCTGCAGAATTTGATCTTGAATCATTAATTCAAAATATAGATAAAAATAGACCTTTAAGATTATCTTTGCCGGGTGTCTTTTCAGAGCTTCCAGTTCCACCATTTCTTGTTAAAGAATGGAGATCATTAACTTAAATGGCTTTTTACAATGTTTTAGATGAGTAATATAAATAACACTAAATGGATGAGAAGAGCAATTCGATTAGCTTCTTTGGCTAATGGTAAAACTAGTCCTAACCCAATGGTTGGTGCGATAATTTTAGATAAATATGGCAAGCTTATTTCAGAGGGATTTCATTTGAAGTCTGGGAAACCTCATGCAGAAGCTATGGCTTTTAATAATCTAAAAAATGATGCCGAAGGAGGAACATTATATGTTAATCTTGAACCTTGCTGCCATCAAGGAAAAACACCTCCATGTGTAGATAGAATAATTTCATCGGGAATTAGAAAAATTTATATTTCTATGGAAGACCCAGATAAAAGAGTTGCAGGTAAAGGGATTAAATTACTTAAAGAAGCAGGAATTGAAGTTCATTTAGGATTATGTGAACATGAATCTTTAGAATTAAATAAATCTTTCATACATAGAAATATAACTGGAAATGCTTATGGAGTTTTGAAATGGGCTATGAGTATAGATGGAAAAGTAGGACTTAGAAATGGCGAAAGTAAGTGGATTACTCATAAAAATTCAAGAAAATTAGTTCATTCATTTAGAGCAGAATTTGATGCGATAATTATAGGTGGTAACACCTTAAGAAAGGATAATCCTTTTTTAACATCGAGAGGATTAAAAGAACAAGAACCTTTGAGAGTGGTTTTTACAAAAACGTTAGATTTACCCGAAGAATCAAATCTTTGGGATTGTTCAATTGCAAAAACGCTCGTTGTTTATGATTCATCATCAGCAAATGAGAAATATCTTAAAAGAATTCCAAAATGTGTTGAGATTGAAAAAATACCATCTGATAATCCAATATTAATCTCTCGTCTATTAGCCCAAAAAGGGTGTAATAAGGTTCTGTGGGAATGTGGACCTCATTTGGCGACTGCTGCTGTTAAAGAAGGCTGTATACAAGAATTAATTACTTTTATCGCTCCAAAGATACTAGGAGGGGAGGGGGTAATGAATCCTTTTTTAGATTTTAATTTTGAAAATATGAATGAAGTTTTTAAATTGCGCTGCTCAGAAATGATCCTAATAAATGATGATATTTGTGTTAAAAGCTCATTTAATAATTAGTAGTATTAACTTAATTGATTTAACTTCCGTACGGTTCTTACCCAAGAAAAGTAAAACGAATACGGAAGTTGTTTATTTAGTTTATAATGAACTAAATTTAATGATTAATTCATGCCAATAAGACAAGACGATAATCAACCTAATAGAAAATTTGGAATAATTAACATTGTTTTGATTGGAGTTGGGGCTTTACTTTTATTTAGCAGCCTCTTTCCAAATCAAAATATGCAAATTCCTAGGGTGCCATATTCTTTATTTATCGATCAAGTTAACGATGGCGAAGTAAAAAGAGCATATATTACTCAAGAACAAATAAGGTACGAACTGAATGGAGCAGAGGATGGAGCTCCGTCTGTTTTAGCTACAACGCCTATCTTTGATATGGATTTACCTCAAAGGTTAGAGAATAAAGGAGTTGAGTTTGCGGCGGCTCCACCTAAAAAACCTAATATCTTTTCAACTATTTTAAGCTGGGTTGTTCCTCCCCTTATTTTCATTCTAGTATTGCAATTTTTTGCGAGAAGAAGTATGGGTGGAGGAGGAGCACAAGGTGCTTTAAGTTTTACTAAAAGTAAAGCAAAAGTTTATGTCCCAGACGATGAATCTAAAATTACTTTTGATGATGTAGCTGGTGTAGATGAGGCCAAAGATGAATTAACTGAAATAGTAGATTTTCTGAAGAAACCTGAAAGATACACGGATATAGGTGCACGAATTCCTAAAGGTGTATTACTAGTAGGTCCTCCAGGGACAGGAAAAACACTTCTCTCTAAGGCAGTTGCTGGTGAAGCAGAGGTTCCATTCTTTATTATTTCAGGTTCAGAATTTGTTGAACTTTTTGTAGGCGCAGGAGCCGCAAGAGTTCGAGATCTATTTGAGCAAGCCAAGAAAAAGGCGCCATGTATCATATTTATTGATGAATTAGATGCTATTGGTAAAAGCCGTTCCGGCTCTATGGGAGTTGTTGGAGGTAATGATGAAAGAGAGCAAACTCTAAATCAATTATTAACTGAAATGGATGGATTTACAGCATCTGACAAGCCTGTAATTGTTCTTGCAGCTACAAACCAGCCAGAAGTCTTAGACGCCGCACTATTAAGACCAGGTAGATTTGATAGACAAGTTTTAGTTGATAGGCCCGATTTATCAGGCAGAAAAACAATCCTAGAAATATACACTAAAAAAGTAAAATTATCCGATTCAATTGATTTAGATTCAATTGCTCAAGCGACATCAGGCTTCGCTGGAGCTGATCTTGCTAATATGGTTAATGAAGCAGCTTTATTAGCGGCGAGAGGTAATAGAAAAAGTGTTGAGCAGCAAGATCTTAGTGAAGCTATAGAAAGAGTTGTAGCAGGTTTAGAGAAAAAGAGTCGGGTTTTACAAGATGATGAGAAAAAAGTTGTTGCGTATCATGAGGTCGGTCACGCTATAGTAGGCCACCTAATGCCCGGGGGGTCTAAAGTAGCTAAGATATCAATTGTACCAAGAGGTATGAGTGCTCTGGGTTATACATTACAATTGCCTACTGAAGAAAGATTTCTTAATTCTAAAGAAGAATTAAAAGGTCAAATAGCAACTTTGTTAGGGGGAAGATCAGCAGAGGAAGTTGTATTTGGAAAAATCACTACAGGTGCATCAAATGATTTACAGAGAGCTACTGATATCGCTGAACAAATGGTAGGCACATTTGGGATGAGTGAGATACTTGGTCCTCTAGCTTACGATAAGCAAGGTGGTGGGCAGTTTTTAGGTAATGGTAATAATCCAAGAAGAGCAGTTAGTGATGCTACTGCTCAAGCTATTGATAAAGAGGTCAGAGATTTAGTTGATGATGCTCATGAAATGGCTTTAAAAATTTTGAGGAATAACTTATCCTTGCTTGAATCAATTTCTCAAAAGATTCTCAAAGAAGAAGTTATTGAAGGTGAAGATCTTAAGTCCCTATTAGCAGAATCGAAAATGCCTAGTTAGCAAACTTAAAAACAGATTCCAAATGTTGTATCCTAAGAAACTTAACAAGAGAGATTTTTTATCAAGCTTTGATGTTTCAAAAGATGAATTTACTCATATATTAGATCTTGCAAAAATATTTAAAAATAAAGATTTAGAGTTTAAACTTAAAAATAAAGTTTTAGGTTTAATATTCGATAAGGCTTCTACGAGAACTAGAGTAAGTTTCCAAGTTGGAATGTCACGATTAGGAGGAACTACAATTGACTTGAATCCTAGTACATCTCAAATTGGTAGAGGAGAATTAATTAAAGATACGGCAAGAGTGTTGAGCAGATATTGTGATGTGATTGCGGTCAGAACTTTTAATCAGTCTGATTTAGAAGAATTTGCTAAATGGTCTTCAATTCCTGTTATAAATGCATTGACTGATCTAGAACATCCTTGTCAGGCTTTAGCAGATTTTATGACTATCAAGGAAGAATTTAATGGGTTTGAAAATGTTGTTTTATCATTTATTGGAGATGGTAATAATGTTGCAAATTCACTTATTTTATGTAGCGCATTGCTAGATGTTGAGATGAGAATTGCATGCCCTAAAGGTTATGAACCAAATCAAAATTTAATTAATAGAGCTCAAGAATTGTGCAACAATAAAAATTTACTAAAAATTACTAATGATCCAGAAATCGCTGTCTCTGGTGCAAATGTTTTGTACACCGATGTATGGTCTTCTATGGGAGAAGAAAATCAAAAGGAAACTAAAGATAATGATTTTGAGGGATTTACTGTAGATAGTAATTTAGTTAATAAGGCAAATAAAGATGCAATTATTCTTCATTGTCTTCCTGCTTATAGATCAAAAGAAATAACTGATGAAGTAATGGAAAGTAAAAAAAGTAGAATTTTTGAACAAACAGAAAATAGGATGCATGTTCAACAAGCCCTTTTATCATGCTTACTTTCTTGAAAGTATTGCAATATTAATATTTAAGAGGTACAAATGTATTAGATTATATTTGTTTTGATGAGACATTCTAGCGTTAATACTCTTACGGAGGCGCAAAATGAACTTTATAAATGGATAAAGAATTATATGAAGGATTTTCAGCACAGTCCATCAATTAGGCAGATGATGCAAGCTATGGGCCTAAAATCTCCTGCTCCAATTCAAAGTCGTTTAAAACACCTTCAAGAGAAGGGGTATATATCTTGGCAAGAAGGAAAAGCTAGGACAATGCAAATAATTGACGAAATTGTAGAGGGTGTTCCCATTATGGGTTCAGTAGCTGCTGGGGGGTTAATTGAAACGTACCATGATGTTAATGAAAATTTAGATATCTCAGATGTATTAAAAAAGAAAGATGTTTTTGCACTTACAGTTAATGGAGACTCAATGATAGATGCTTGCATTGCTGATGGAGATATGGTTTTGATGGAACCTATTAATAATCTCCACTCGTTAAAGAATGGAGTAATCGTAAGTGCAATGGTTCCTGGATTGGGTACAACATTAAAATATTTTTTTAAAAGAGGAGGAAAAATCTTTCTTGAAGCAGCAAATTCAGATTATGAACCAATTGAGTTGAACTTAGATGAAGTTGTTTTTCAAGGAAAATTATTGGCAGTTTGGAGAAAATTATAAATTTTTTAAAACCCTAAACTTATATTGAAAACCCAATTAATTTCTGATGGTGAATGTAGCTTATAATTATCAACGTGATCTGAAAGTATTAGAGCAAAAGTACCCCTCACAGGAAAACTTTGAAGTGGAACTAATGAACTTCCAATTAGGAAAAATCTGCTATTGTATTCAAAAAATGTAGAGAATTTTTTGTTCCAAACACTTGCTAATGAGAAGATAGGCGACCAGCATAAATTACGTTTATTTCCTATTTCAGTACCTGAACCTCCTAGATAATCTCCACAAAAACCTCTTATAGTTCCTACTGCCATTCTCCCTGTAGCTAATCCAGTAGTAGCTATAAAAAGGGGAAATATCTTCTCGTCTTTATATTCTTTTCTCCAAAATCCTCTAGAGGCTGTTAAGTAGATATTTCTGCCAGTATCTGTACTTCCATCAAAGTGTAGAAGTTGCTCTGCTCCAAATGCAAATCCAGACTTATCAGATAATTCATAATCGTATCTAAATCCAGAAGATAGACCATCTCCAAAATCTGATCCACCTCCCGTATATTTTTGACCTTTGTATAAGCTTCTTATTCCTAAATTGATTCCAAAACTAGATTTATTGGTGTGGAGAAATTGATAGGAAATTAAACCAACTGCGTCACCATCATTCCACGCAAAAAACTTTCTTTTTTTAGGCTCAGGAATTTTTGTATTATGGCCTCTAATATTTAGATCAAATTTATATTTTTTATTCCATGCTAGTCCTGGTGGGACAATCCAAGAAATATCTGGTCCTATAATTTTATTGTTAAATACGATAGATCTATTCATTGAATTTAATGAATAAATATTTTTACTAAATTTCTTAATATTATGGTTTGATCTTCTTGGTTCAAATTGTTTTATATTTTTCTTTTCAAATTCTTCCCATTTTATATCTTTTTTTGAATTATTTGAATCGTCAAACTCATTCCAAATTATTTCTGCGATTTTATTTTTATTGAAGTGTTTCTGTTTTGGGAAATTTAATTTTTCTCTATTTGAGAGATTTAAATTTTCTTTTAATAAATTTATTTCTTTTGTTTTAGAGTATGGCGAAATTATTAATGAGCTTGTGGCTAATAATAAAAAAATTTTTTGAGAGTAATATTTAATTTTCAAGGCAAGATTGTTTTTATGTAATTATATATTTTTATATTTGCATCAATTTTTATTGATAAAAGATGTGATAATATTCATTAATATATTAGAGCATCATTAAATAATTTTGAAAGCTAAAATTTGGAAATCTTTTTTTATTATTTTATTTCTTCATTCATTAACTTTGAATGCTTTTGGAAATTCTAATATTAAAAAGTCAGTTTCTATAACTAATCTTGAAACTAATTATCTAAAAAAAATTCCGAATACTGATTATATCTTAGGTCCTGGAGATGCTATTTCTATAATTGTTGGTAGGGATTACCCTGAGTTGAATATTGTAGAATTTATTGATAGTGAAGGAACAATAAATTTACCTAAGCTTAAAAGAATATATGTTGAAGGTTTAACAAAAGATGAATTAACACAATTATTAGATGATGCCTACATGGAATATGTAAAATATCCCTCCGTTGAAATTCGGATAGCTCAATATAGACCTATTAAAGTATTCGTAGAGGGAGAGGTGATTAAACCAGGTATTCGAATTTTAGATGGCTCAATTTCTGATGATGGCCCTGGAAGTAAATTATCACCCTATAAAAATGCATTTAATTATGAGACTCAAGTTAAACCATTAAAAAACTCTTATTTTCCTACAGTTTTCGATGCTATACAAGTAAGTGGAGGAATAACTAAATATTCAGATTTATCTAATATAAAAGTTATTAGAAAAAAAAGTATTTCTAAGGGAGGCGGTAAAATGATGACAACTTTGAATTTTAAAGAGGTGATTACAAAGGGAGATAACACTCAAAATATAAGAATTTATGATTCAGATACTATTGTTATCAATAAATTAGACGAACCAAACCAGATAATGCTAGGGAAAGCTATTTCTTCAAATCTTAATAGCAAAAATATTAATGTTTTTGTTTTAGGAAGAGTTAATAATCCTGGCAAAGTTAATATTTCTAGAGCTTCTTCGTTAAATGATGCAATTATTTATGCAGGTGGTACAAAAGCTTTGAAAGGAAAGATTAGATTCATTAGATTTAGGAACGATGGTTCAATGGATAAGAGAAAATTTGCTATGAGTAGTAAAAGTCAACGAGGTTCTTACAAAAATCCAAACTTAGAGGGTGGAGATCTAATTATTGTCGGTAAAAGCTTTCTATCATCTTCTGCGGAAGTTATAAATGAAGTAACTTCTCCTTTTACTGGCCTTATCTCTACATACGGTCTTATTAAAGCAGTCTCTGATTAATATTAATGAATAATCAAAACCAAAAAAATAAAATAGAATTCAAAGATTTTGATAATGATGAAATAAATTTAAAATTTATTTTAAATACACTTTTGAGAAATAGGATATTTATTTGTTCAGTAACTTTTTTGTTTGTAATAATTTCCTCCTTGTATGCAGTTACAAGAAAGAGAATTTGGGAAGGTCAGTTTGAAATCGTTTTAAGTAATCAAGAAGATAAAGGATTGTCTGCGGCAATAAATCCTGCTTTACAAGGATTATTAGAATTACAGATGGGATCTTCTTCAAAAGACTTGCAGACTGAAGTTGCTATTCTTGAGAGCCCTTCAGTTTTATTGCCTACGTTTAATTTGGTTAATCAGGAAAGGCTTAAATTAGAACCTAATTTAAAGAAATTAGATTTTAAAAAATGGAAAAAAAATAATTTATTTATCAAACTGAAAAAGAATACTTCTGTTTTGCAAATAGCATATAGAGATGAAAATAAGGACTTAATTCTTCCAGTTTTAAAAAAAATGACTTCAACTTATCAAGAATACTCTGGAAGTAGTAAGAGAAGAAATCAAGAACTTACAAAGAATTTTCTTAGTGAACAAATATCAATATTTAAACAAAAAAGTAAGGAATCGATTAAGGCTGTACAAGAATTCTCTATAGATCAAGATTTACTTTTGCAAGACTTGTATGAGCAAGGAAGGTTAATTAATAATAGTAGTAATAAAGATCAAGATTTTTTGGAGTCTCAATTATTACTGCCTAATATTGGAATAGAAAATATACGTGTACAAGCAGCTAATCAAATAAGAAAGATTGATTTGCAAATTGCCAAGATAAAAGATATCGGGCAAGACCTCGATCAGCTTCAGTATATTGGTTATACAATTCCATCTTTGTTTGAGGGTGGTTTGCCAGAAAGTCTTAGAGATATTGAAGAGCAAATTGTTGAAATGAGCTCAAAGTATACCAAAAAAGATCAGTCCGTAACAAGAATTATTGAGAAGAGAGATTTATTAATCAATCTTATTAAAAAACGTGCGATTGGAATCTTGAAGGCGCAAAAATTGATTTTTGAATCACAAATGGAATCTGCTATGAGGCCAAAAGGTGTTTTGATTAAATATAAAGAATTAATTAGAGAAGCTGCTAGAGATGAAAAAACATTAGTGCAATTAGAAAATCAACTAAGATTTGTTAAACTGGAGGAATCCAAATTAGAAGATCCTTGGGAGTTAATATCTCTGCCAACTCTAATTGATTATCCAGTAGCACCTAGTAGGAAGAATATTGTATTTATGGGTTTAATAGCAGGTTTGTTTGCCTCTTCAACTCTAGCTTTAATAAAGGACAAGAGAAAAGGAATAATTTTTGAAAAGGAAATTTTAGAAAATGTTCTTAATTGTCAAATAATTGATGAAATTAGTATTGATGATCTAAAAGAAAAATATAGCAAATTATCTTTCTTAGAGGAATATTTAAATACATTATCAGTGGATCAAATAAACTTTATTGCAACTGGGGAAATAACTAAAGTCTTTAATAATAATTTAAGTAAAGCCCTATCTAGGAGAAAATCTAATAAGAAGTTTTATTTTGAAAATTCTATCTTTGAATTAAAAAATTCTATCTCTCAAGGACTCAATCTAATTGTTGTACATTTGGGATCATTTAAATATTCAGATGTTAAAGATCTAAATAAAAAATTGAATATTCTAAATAGTTTTTCATCAGGAATAATCTTAATCAAGGAAAAGTTGTGAAAGTTAAATTAGTCATTAATAAAATATCGAAGATTATTTATTTTGTTGATTTTCTAGAGAACCTTCTTAAAGTAATTACCTAATATAAATAACTAGTATTTAAAATAATTCAAAATTTTTGTAAATAATTTAAATAAAATACTGGATTTATGAAACTTTAAAAATTTAATTTTATTAAAGTAAGAATTTCTATTCATATTAATTATGAAAGATATTTGATCTAGTATTTTTCTATTACGGAGATTTATGAAGAGAAATAGATCTTGAAATTTAAAAGAAAATGATATTTTCTTTAGTTACCTTTTTTTATAAAGCATGACAAAAAATATTCTCAATTTAAAGTAATTATAATATTTTTTAAAAGTTTAAATTTTATACCTGAATCAAAAGTTTAGTTAGATAATTTAAAATTAGTAATTTATAAGATTAAGAAATTTATTTATTTCTTCAATGTTGATATACCTATCTTTAAATCTTTTATTTTTCTTAATTCGTCGAGTACGCTAATAATAAAACCATGTTTTGTAGAAGAATCAGCTCTTATAATTACTATTGGTTTTTCCAATGCTTCTATATTGCTTTTGATTAATGAGGAAAGATTTTGTAAAGAAATTTCATTTGATTTAAGGTAAATTTTCTCATTCTTATCAATTGAAATTATTTGAGGTTTATTTTTTTCTCTTATTGATGTAGAAGCTTTTGGAAGATTAACTTGGATCGAATCTATTTTTGTTAGATATAAGCTAGAAATTATAAAAAAAGATAATATTGCAAAAATGATATCAATCATAGGCAAAATATTTATTGGATTATCTGATTGGTTATTATCTTTCAAATACATTTTTTTTAATTAAAATTTTTACTTGAAAAAATAGATTCGTACTTACCACAGAATTCATTCATTAATCTTAATTGCTTATTTTTAATTGATTTAAAATAATTGGTAAATATTAAATTTATTATGGCAATAATAAGACCTGCAGCAGTTGAAATTAATGCTTCACTAATTCCCCCTGTAACCTCATCTGCATTGACGCCCGCATTACCAAGATCTATAAATGCAAAGGAATTAATTAATCCAAACACAGTCCCTAATAGTCCAAGGAGAGGAGAAACTGCAATTGTTGTTGTAAAAAAATTATTATATCTATCAAATTCAGACTGTATTGATTGTAGAGATATTGTAAGTGCTATTGAAAGGTTTCTTTGAGTACTTAAATCAAAATTCTTAATTTTAAATAATAATTTTTTATAAGGATTTTTATAAATTTCTTTTTTTTTAATTTCCTTAAGATAACTAATATCAGTAAATTGACTAATAGTATTATCATTCATTTTTACAATGTTATTCCAATAAATAAATCTTTCTATTATTAAAGATAAAGATAATATAGAAAATAATAATAGGGGCCACATTACAACCCCACCCGATTTAAATAAGTTAATCAAATTAATTTTGAATTTTATATATTTAATCCTACTTGTTCATTGCTAAAATTTAAATATATAAATTTAAAAAATGAAGAATGAATATAAACAATTATACTTTTTTGAAGATAATCGATTACTAATTAGTTTTATATTATCTTCCTTAACTCATATTTTCTTATTAATTGGTATTCCTATTGAAAATAATAAATTATCTGGAGATAAATATGTTCCAGTACAAATAATTGATTTAACAACTTCGGCAACTTTAGGAGAATCAATAACTAAATCACAAAATATAGAAAATAGTTTAGAAAGCAATTTGGAGAAACAACTAGAAGATAATAATGAAGAGAAAGAAGATGAATTTAAAGAAGAAGATTTACAAGAGAATTTAATTAAGAAATTAAGTGTAGATAAAGAAAATAATAATTCTTCACTAATTAAGAATATTAATAAGAAGAGTGAAGAAAGTAATGAGAAAGTATTTGGAATTAAAAAAGGATTAGAAAAAGAAAATATTGAATCAGGAAGTATCAAAGGAACAGGAATTCAAAAAATAACTTGTTTAAAATGTCTTGAACCAAAATATCCTAAGTTAGCCATAAAAAGAGGTTACGAAGGTACTTTAAAATTAGAAATAACAATTTTAAAAAATGGATTAGTCAAGGATGTTTTAATTAAAGAATCTACTGGATACAATATTCTAGATATCTCTGGTATTTATGCTGCAAAAAATTCTAAATTTTACCCTCTCACAAGAGAGACAAAACTAGATATTGAGTATAAATTAGAATTAAATTGAAGATAATTTTTCACAAGTCCGGTCAATAACTTTTAAGCCACCTGGATTAATTAAACCATAATAATCAAAAGTGTAAATTCTATTATCGTTAACAGCTTTAAGATTATTCCAAATACTTATTGAATTATATTGTGATAGGTCACTACCAGGAGTTTTAATGATTAGCAAATTTTCAGGTTGAGACTTTAAGAGCCATTCTGGGCTTAAATTAACATAGCCTCTGAATTCTGTTTTACTAGTAATATCAGCAGCTAAGTTTTTTAATTTAAATTTAGAGATTAAATTTCCAGCCCAACTATTTTGATTTGGAGAAAGAATTGGTTTAGAACTTACAAGTGCAACTATATTTTTTTTATCTTCACTATTATCAATAATCTTTGAGTAACAATTTTCGAGAATTTGTTCTAAGGGTTTTATATCCTTGGCGTTTAATTTCGAAGCTAAATTTTTATGTAATTTTTCTAGGTCTTCAAAATTAGAAATTGAGGTGTAAACAGTATCAATGCCTAATTCACTTAATTTTGAAAGTGTTTTATCATGAAAGCCCTTAGCACCTACAACAAAATCAGGTTTTAAAAGTATAATTTTCTCTATATTAGGTGGCATTCTGCCACTTGAAACAATTGGTATATTTTCAAACTCATTATTTTTTTTAAGTATTGAAGATCCAGGAATTCCGACTAATGACTCTTTAGATATATTAGAAATAATATCGGCTGAAAGAGAAGTCAGTGCAACAACTTTTTTACTTTTTGAAGAATATTCAGGTAAGCTATTCTCATTAGATAATTTGAAATTAATTTTATTAAATAACGAAACTAATAAAATTACTAATGGTATTCCAGAATATATGATGAGTTTTTTTTTGCTAATCATAATTAGAAGCGAATCGTAGCTCCAAGTTTGAAATGTCTTTCAGGTTGAGTAAATCTTGTTAGATTTGCTAAATCTTTTGCCTTGCCTTTGACATCCTGATAGTTGTAATAAGCTTCATCAAATAAATTATAAATGCCTGCTGAAAATTCAAATGTTTCTTTAGGCTTATAAATTACTAAAAGATCAGAAACATTATAAGCTTCAGGAACAAATGTTGTTGTACTTGCAGCTACTCTTGCCTTCCCTACAAAAGTATTTGTCAATTTTGCTTCCCATTTGTTGTTATCGCTTATATACTTGATTCCGTATTTAGCTTCAAATGGATTTACAGTATCTAAAGGCACGTTATCTGTAATGTTATCACCAGAGGCATAAGCAATACTAGAAAATAAACTTGCACCTTTTCTATTTTCATTTCTATAAAGTTTAAAAGATAATTCATAACCGCTTATTTTTGCAGAATCAACATTTTGTGTTTGGTATGTCGCAAGGCTATCTACAACACCTATATATGTCAGCTGATTTATAAAATTATCGTAATTATTAACAAAGCCAGCTAAATTAAAGTCAACTTTAGGATATCTTCCTCTTAATCCCACTTCATAACTATCACTAGTTTCAGGCTTTAGATCAGGGTTGGAAATAGTTGTGTAACCGAATCTAGGATTTGAGAAATTAGCATTTACTTCGTAATAAGCTGGAGCTCTAAATCCTTTTGAATACTGAGCATAACCAGTATATTTATCTGTGAAGTTATATGTAGCTGCAATCTTAGGAGTAAATTCATCAGCGTTAAGATCTTTAGCAACAGTTTCAGAAACTATTGAGTCTCCTTTAGCATCCAAATCATAAGTGTCATATCTTAAGCCAGCTATAAAATCAAATTTTCCATAAGAAAACTCATCCTGAACGTATGCACCAAACCTTGTTATTTTTGTATCGGGTGTATCTTTTGCTTCAACTGTAGATCCTCCAACTGTTTTAGTGGTTCTTAATCTTGCAGTATCGACTTCTGAAAAATCTATTCCATAAGTAAATTTATTATCATTGTATTCAGATTGAAATTCTAAATCACCTCCAACAGAATCATTTTTTAAATAGTAATCATGATTTCTTGTTGTCGGTGAGCCAAAAGCAACAGTGACTCTATCATAATTATCATTGGACCTTGCATACTGACTGTAAACTTTGGTTCTAAATAATTTAAAAAGCTTTTCATTATCAGGATTATCATATTTGTATTCAAAACTAACTCTATCCCTATTGGTCTTATCATTAGAAACCAAACTAGTATATGTAGAAAAACGACCACCCATAGTTGCTAAGTTTGCATCAGAAACAGTTGCCTTTGCCGTTCTTGAAAGATTTTCATAAACGATAGAACCTTGGGTATAATCATCAAAATCTCTTGTCAAATTGATCAAATAGTTATTACCTGAATTAGATTCGTCATCTGAGAATTTTGAATCCGCCTTTACATTCATTTCTGATGAATCTTCTTTTGTATAAACTATTGCAATTGAATCTTTCTCTGTTAATTTATTTGCAAACTTGATCGATTCTGATAAACCATTGTTTGATGAATCGTATTTTATTGGAATTTCAAAAGCGGTATTCTTATCCTTACTTAATAAATCACTAGGTGTAATTGTTTTATATGAAACTAATCCTCCTAAAGCATCAGCTCCATATAATGCAGACGCTGGCCCTTTTATTATTTCAACAGATGAAAGAGTATTAAAATCAACATAAGACCCTAAGTCAAGATTGTAGTAAGGTCCAAATCTATAGGGTTCAGGTAATCTTATCCCGTCAACGAGGAAGAGTACTCTTTCAAAATCAAGACCTCTTATATTTACATTTCCAGTACCACTAGGTCCTAGAACTCCGCTTCTCTTTGTATTTCTGACTGTTACACCAGGGATGTCATCAGTTAATTCTTTTATTGTTGAACCACTTTTATTTAAGAGATCTTCTTGGTCTAGTACTTCTATACTTCCTGGAAAAGTGTCAACAGGCATCGGTGAGCGAGTACCTGTAACTGTAATTTTTAATGTATCAGAATCTGATGATTCTTCATTTTGTGCAATTAAAGTATTGGATTTATTAAATTTGTTGTAGTTTTCATTTTTTGATAATTCAATATTTTTAGTATCTAAAGAATTATTAAAAGAAAAAGCTATAGCTGGAGTTAAAAGAGCTACTGAAGTTGATCCAAGTAACAATTTGCTAAAAAGTTTCAAATTAAAGCCTCACACAGGTTTATTTATATATATTTTTAAATCTTTTTTTTTAATTTAGTTTTTGAAATTTATTAATAGAATAAAAATCATGCATATTTGCAAAAAATATATTTCTTTTTTGTATAAATAAAGACAAAAACGAAATATATTTATACCCTCAATAGAAATTATTATTTTTTGCTGACAGGAAAGATTTGAAATCCTAAAGGTGTCTCAACAATATAAGAATCAATTTCAAAAGCTTTATAAAGATTATCTTTACTTAAAACTTTTTTTGGTTTATCAATATCTATTAAATTTCCTTCTTTAAAAATTGCTAATCTATCGCAAAATCTACATGCTAAATTGATATCATGAAGAACAGTTATGACAGATAATTTTTTTATTTTTATTAATTTATTTATTAATTCCAAGAATTTTAATTGATAATTAATATCTAAAAAAGTTGTAGGTTCATCTAATAATAAAATTTCTGGATTTTGTGATAAGGTCATTGCTAAAAATGCTCTTTGACACTGTCCTCCAGATAACTCATTAATATAATTATTTTTTAAATTTTCCAAATCTAGAATTTCTATCGCTTCATTAATTATTTTCATATCTTTTTCATTCATATTAAATTCCCAAAAACTTTTGTAAGGAGATCTTCCTAAAGTTACTAGTTCTTTTACCGTAATATTTAAGTTATTATTTATTTTCTGGGGAAGATAAGCTATTTTTTGAGATAAGTTTTTCCTTGAAAAACTTTTAGTATTTCTACTATTGAGAAATATATCACCTTGAATAATTGGATTAAATTTTAAAATCCCTTTTAAAAGAGTTGATTTGCCAGATCCATTTGCACCAATAATTCCAACCCATTCTGAATCTTTTAATTCAAAGTTGATATTTTTTATTATGATTTTATTGTCATATCCAGTTGAGAAATCTTTTATTAATAAAGTCATTATTTTTGTTCTCTTTTTATAGAAGATCTTTTGTATAAAATAGCAATAAAAATAGGAGCTCCTAAAAGAGAGGTTATTATCCCTACAGGAAATTCAATAGGACCTAATCTTGCTATTAAATCAGCAGTACTTAAAGTAAGACCTCCAACAAGAGCTGAAAAAGGCAATACATATTTATAGTCATTTCCAACTAATAATCTTGAAAAATGCGGAACAATTAGGCCAATAAAACCTATTAAGCCTCCTATAGCTACTGCACTGGCAGCTAATAATGTTGCTACAGCTCCTATTAGGCATCTAGAACGAAAGAGAGAATTTCCAAGACTTACAGATATCTCCTCTCCAAGAGATAATAAGTTTAATTGTCTTGATAATAAAATTCCAATTATCAATGCAATAAAAATTGGTATCCAAGTAATCTTTATTTCGTCCCAACCTCTAGCATTTAAACTTCCAATAAGCCATGTTAAAGCTGCTTGAATTCTTCCATCATCAGCTTGTAAAAGCAAAGTAGCTTGGATTGCCCCAAATAAACTACTTACAGCAACACCTCCTAAAATTAATCTTTCTATAGAAATTTTATTTCCTCTTTTAGCAAGAAAATAGACAATTAAAGTGGTTAATATTGCTCCCAACCATGATGCTAATGGTATAAATAATTGTGCAAATCCAAATGTGATTATAGTCACAATTACTAATCCTGATCCAGCAGATATTCCCAACAAATAGGGACTAGCCAATCCGTTTCTCAACATACCTTGCAAAAGAGCACCTGACATTCCTAAGGAGGAGCCAACCAAAAGAGATGCTAATAACCTTGGTAATCTAAGTTTCCATATTATTATTTGATTAATTTGTTCTCCTTTTTGGAATATTGCTAACCAGATATCCTGAATTGAAATATAGATTGAACCTCTTGCTAGAGAAATAAAGGAAATAATTATCAAAAGGGAAAAGACTATTGATAAGTTTAATATAATTCTTTTATTATGAAATTTAATTTTGCTGCCTCAGCTACTTAATTTTATTATTAGCAATAAAAATAATTTTTCAAGTTTAATTTATTTTAAATAATTCTTTAAATATAGATTTAAAACTATTTGGATATAATCTATATACAAATTTGTATCAAAAGAAATTCTTCTAATAGAATTAAAATGAAATTGGGTCATTGCAATTTCATCAAAAAGAATTAAAAATTTATTTCGCACATAATCTATTTGGTGTTCTTAATAACAGCAAAAATAAAATTAAGATAATTAAATATTTATGCAGAATTTCATTCATAGCATTAGATTTTTTTTTCAGCAATAATATTTTGTCTAACCCCACTGCGAATAATAAAGTCCTCTTATATTTAATTATTATTACTAATATCCTTTTAATCCATATTTTTAGATTCAAATTTTGGAGAATCCATTGTAAATATCCAATACAAGCCGTAACCAACTCCACCAAGTAAAAGTAATACCATGATGTTCACCGACCAAACATACTCGATCATTTTTATAATTTAATATCCTAATTCAAATTTAGATATTTATCTCAAAATTTGCAAGAATATGATTTTGAAATAGTTTCCAAAATATTTCTCTCCAACTAAAAAGGAGCGAAGTGGTTTTAGGAAATGGTTGGATTCTATCCTTCGAATAGTTTTAGTTCCCTATTAAACGATTTCGATTCGTTCGCTTTCGATCAATCAACCGCTTTCCCTAATGATAAACTCTACTAGAAGTGGTTTTTCCTTAAAGCGATTTAATCCTCTTTGAAGAGCTTCAGAGAAATTTCAACTCATTAAATTTATCAAAAATTTATTTTTTGTAGTTGTAAGCGTTTCATTATATATTTCTAAAAATTTAATGATAACATCATTTAAGATTGGAACTCTTTTAACTTTAATTCAGGTTTTTTTGTCTAATGTATGCAATCTTTTCTTATCCAAATTCCATAAAAAAAGAGAAACTTATAAATCTAATTTATAACATTTATCAACAATCTAATTTTTCAAAATTTTAAACTTTTTATATTCTTCAATACACCTTATTTAATTTTTAGTCATTCGATTTGATGGGAAATATTTATCATCACTATTTTCTTCTTAATCAAGAATAAGTAGCAAGACTCTAAAGTTTTTTAAAGTTTTGAGAATATCATCTTAATTCTCAGCATCAAAATCAATTCCTAATAAAACCATACTTCCATAACAAGATAAATATCCAAAAGAGACTCTTATTAAAAGTCTTCTTTTGATCTTTACTTCCTTCCAGATTCTATCTATTAGCAATTTGGAGATTTAATTATGTAAGGAATTGCGTTAAAAGATTACCAGAAAGCATGCTACAACTTGTAAATCTCTAGATTCAATTTAAGGTTAAAATTTCAATAATTAAACTCTATAAAGTACTATAGGAATTACGGACGTTACGAAAGAAATCTTAAG
>CEPA01026457.1_pt1 | contig 21842 bp, 22 predicted proteins | sample 356241 | NCBI WGS metagenome assembly CEPA01 (sample SAMEA2620542, study PRJEB7988) | marine metagenome | biome: marine biome (ENVO:00000447); feature: surface water layer (ENVO:00002042); material: "saline water (ENVO:00002010), including plankton (ENVO:xxxxxxxx)" | depth 5 m
AGGAGATGCAAAAATTTACAAAAAAATAATTTAGCTTTACCAGAAGTTATTTTAATTGACGGGGGCAAAGGGCAATTAAACATAGTGAAGAAAAATCTAGATATAAATACCAAAAATAGCATCACCTTTGTATCGGTTTCAAAAGGACCAAATAGGAAAGAGAAATATGATATTTTGCATACGGATAAAAAAAATTTTGAATTAAATAATCTCAGTAAGACTAAAAAGCTACTTCAATTGTTGCGAAACGAATCTCATAGATTTGCTGTAAATCATCACCGTAAAAGAAGGTCTAAAAATCTTTTAAAATCGAATCTTGATGATATAAATGGCTTGGGTCCTAAATTAAAATTGAATTTAATAAGGTATTTTGGTGGAGTTGATAAAGTTATGGAGGCTTCAAAAGACGACTTGAAAGCTGTTCCTGGCATTGGCGTTAACAAAGCGAACCAAATATATAGGTATATTAAGAATCAATGAACTTGCCCAATCTTCTATCTGTATCAAGAATAATTCTTATTATTCCGATAATTTTTTTATTTGAGATAAATTATTTTATAACATCTTGTTTCATCTTCTTTCTTGCTTCTTTGACTGATTTTTTGGACGGGTATTTGGCTAGAAAAAATAATTTAGAATCAGATCTAGGAAGTTTGTTAGATTTACTAGCTGATAAGTTATTTGTTTCAATTCTGTTAGTTTGGCTTTCATTCAAATTTGATGGTTATTTTTTGCTAATTTGTTCAATTTTAATAATCGCTAGAGAGATGACAGTCAGCTACGTAAGACTTTTTTTTATAACTAAATCTAAGGAATTGACCGAAATAGGTTCAGATTTTTCTGGAAAGCTGAAAACCTCTTTCCAAATGATTGGCTTGGGATTCCTTTTGATTTCTTCGTTGAATCATTTTTACTTATATAATATTAGCTTGGCTTTGATTTTTATCAGTGCACTGTTATCTTGGTATTCATTTTTTAGTTATCTAAAAAAATGGAATGTTTAAAACATATATATACAATAACCTCTCGGCTGAGTGGCAGAGTGGTCATGCAGCGGATTGCAAATCCGTCTACGCCGGTTCGATTCCGACCTCAGCCTCCATATATTAATATTTATGCCTTTTTCTAAAATAAAAAAAGCCATTATCCCAGTAGCTGGTTTAGGTACTAGAATGCTGCCAGCAACAAAAGCAATTCCAAAAGAGCTTCTACCAATTTATGACAAACCTTTAATTCAAATTGTTGTGGAAGAAGCAATTGATGCAGGTATTTCAGAAATCATCTTTGTGACAAGAAGTGGAAAAGAAGCTATAGAAAATCATTTTGATAAGAATTTTGAATTAGAACAACACTTAAAATCATCTAAAAAAAATAAATCACTGGGAACAATCCAAAATTATTTTGATAAGAATTTAAAGATTTCATCTATTAGGCAAACTGAACCTCTTGGACTAGGACACGCAATCTTATCTGCCGAACATATAATAAATAAGAACCCTTTTGCTGTAATACTCCCTGATGAACTACTTATAGAGAAATCCAATGAAAATGATTTAAAGAAATTAATAACTGGTTATGAGAAAACAGGCAGTGCGCAGATTCTTGTTGAAAAAATTTTAAAAAAGGCTACCTCAAAATATGGGATAGCTGAAACTAAAAATACAAAGAAAATTTATAAATCTTTTTCAGTTTCAAGACTTTTAGAAAAACCAAAGCCAGAGAATACTAATTCTAGATTTAGAATTATTGGCAGATATGCCTTGCCATATAAGGTAATGGAAAATTTAAAAAGTCAAAAACCTGGAAAAGATAAAGAAATACAACTGACAGATGCAATTAACAGACTTCTGACCGGTAAAAAAAATAATATTGATGCTATTATTTCCTCTTCCAAAGTATATGATTGTGGTTCAAAAAAAGGTTTCATGGGAGCTAATTTAGAAATTGCATTAAAACAATCCGGAATGAAAAAGTATCTTAAAGGTATAATTATGGATTAGCCCAGGTGGTGGAATTGGTAGACACAAGGGACTTAAAATCCCTCGAAGGCGACTTCGTGCCGGTTCAAGTCCGGCCCTGGGTACCAAAAATAAAATAATTTATGATTAAATTTTTAGATTTAAAAAAAATCCATTCATCTTATAAGAAAGAATTAGAAAAAAAAGCCTCTCAAATAATTGGAAGTGGGCAGTATATTCTTGGAAAAGAGGTTGAAGATTTTGAAAAAAATTTTTCTAAATTTTGTGGAACAAAATATTGTATAGGAGTTGGCTCCGGTTTAGATGCTTTATTTCTCACCTTTAAATCTTGGATGGAACTTGGTTTTTTAAGTCATGGCGATGAGGTAATCGTTCCTTCTAATACTTATATTGCTTCAATACTATCAATTTCGCATGCTGGTTTGAAACCCGTCTTAGTTGAGCCTGATATAGAGACATATAACATTTCTCCTAAAAATATAGAAAAAGCGTTAACAAAAAAAACAAAAGCTGTTTTAGTGGTTCACCTATATGGCAGAGCAGTTAACTTTGATCCTATATTAAAAATAGCAAAAGAAAATAATTTAAAGATTTTAGAAGATAGCGCCCAAGCTCATGGGGCTAAATCAGGAAATAAGTTCGTTGGAAATTTAGGGGACGCAGCTGCATTCAGTTTCTATCCAGGAAAAAACTTGGGTGCTTTGGGGGATGCTGGGGCTATAACAACTAACAAAAAAGATTTAAGAGATATTATCTTATCTCTAAGAAATTACGGATCTAAGATAAAGTATCAAAATAACTATAAAGGATACAACTCAAGACTTGATCCAATTCAAGCGGCCTTTTTAAATGTAAAATTAAAATATTTAATAAGGGAAAATAATTTTAGAAAAAAAACAGCATCTTTTTATAATGATAATATCAACAATAAATATATTACGCTCCCGAACATCCCTATATCTTCTTCAGGCCATGTTTGGCATCTATATGTAGTAAGAGTTAAAAACAGAAATAAATTTCTAAAACATTTATCTCACAATGGAATAGAAACAATACAGCATTATCCTATTGCTCCTCATCATCAAAAAGCATATTCAGAGTTGAGGAAAGAACAATTTAAGGTTTCTGAGAAAATTCACAAAGAAGTAACAAGTTTGCCAATAGGTCCTCACTTAAGCTTAAAAGAAATTAAAAAAGTCGTAAGAGTTTGTAATGATTTTTCTTAAATGATTATTTTATTAAATTTAAATTATCTTCAATAAATGAAATATCTTTGGGAGAATCAACGGAAAATCCTGAATCTGATACTTTTACCATTCTTACAGCTAAACCATTTTCAATAAACCTGAGCATTTCAATTCCTTCAACAAGTTCAATTGGAGAAGGATCTAGATTTCCAAAAGCCATCAAAGATTCTTTTGTAAAAGCATAAAGTCCTAATTGCTGAAAAAAAAGGTGATTAGATTTTTTTGGATAAGGAATAGGACTTCTAGAAAAAAATAATGCATCATCATTTAAGTCCATTGTTACTTTTACAACATCACTATCTATAACTTTGAAAGGATCTAATATTTCAGTGCAAGCATTAGTTACTGAACAGTTATTTGAAGAAGTCAAAGTTTTTATAACCAAATCAATCGCTTTGGGCTCTATTAGTGGTTCGTCTCCTTGAATATTTACAAAAATATTTCCATTTAAACCTTTAGATGCATAAGCAATTCTATCTGTGCCGCTATGACAGTCGAATTTTTGCATGATGCATTTAAGAGATTTTTTTTTGCATTCATATTCGATTCTCTCATCATCTGTAACTACGAATAGATCATTTAATAACTTTGCTTTTGAGGCTCTTAAATAAACTCTTTCAATCATTGTTTTCCCTGCAATCTCAGCGAGGGGCTTTCCTGGAAATCTCACTGATCCCCACCTAGCAGGTATTAGACCTATGTTTTTTTTCATAATTTAAATTATTATTTTTTCTAAATCAGCGAAAGTGTCTATCGAATATTTATGTTCAAATTTTCCATATCCCCATGAAGCTTTTATAAAATCTATTTTAGCCCTTTTTGCAGCCATCATATCTACTTCAGCATCACCAATATAAATTGTTTCCTTTGGATCACAATTACATTTTGCCATGGAATAAAGAAGTTGATCTGGAGAGGGCTTACCTCTAAATCTTTTTTCATGAGGAGAGATGACATCAAATTTAATTAATTCAGATATTATTGCATTTGTTCTGTAAACATCTTTTGAGGTGACAATACCCATTTTTAATTTTTTTTCCTTTAACCTGCTCAAGGACATCTCAACGCCTTTAAAAAATTTGATTTTTTGACTAAATTTTGCAGAAGTTTGTCTATATAAAGTTTCTATTTGTTTATTCTTAGAGGTAATTCCATTTTTCTTTAAAATCTTTTGAAATGGCTCCCCTACAAATCTAAAGTAATTTTCAAATGAAACGTCAATATCGAATTTTTTTTGTACTTGCAACCATGAGATCTGCATATTCTTTTTTGAATCTATAAGAACCCCATCTAAATCAAATAAAATTAATTTCTTATTAAATTTTTTTTTCATATCAAAGAACTACTCAAAATTTTATTGATCGTCATATATTTTTTAATTGTAGTTTAATTTTCTATTTATTAATAAAGGTATTAGTCTATTGTTTTCTTTATAATGCAACCATTGATTCTATGTTAGTTATAATTATTTAGATGAATTACAACAAAAACAGGAAAATTGAATCTCTTTAATTTCATAGATTGTTCAGGTGTAGGCAGTTCTGGAAAAGGAGCTGTAGTAGACCTTTTGGCTGAATACGAAAATTTCAAAGTAATGCCTCATGACTTCGAATTCGATCTTTTTCGTATTAAAGGAGGGTTAAACGATTTAAGAAGAGACTTTTACGAAGATTGGTCGCCTATAAGATCAAACTCAGCATATTGGAAATTTTTAAAGATTGTAAATCTCTCTGGAAAAAATCCAAAAGGTCTAAGCTACGTGTATTCGGTACTTTCTTCTGGCAACAGGTATGAAAAAAAATTTAATAATCAGTTTATAAAATCTTCTTTAGATTTTTTGAATAGCTTCGTAGAAACAGAGATAAATGGATATTGGCCATACGACTATGCTGATGATTCCAATTTTCAAATAATTATTAACAAGATAAGGGAAAAATTGAAATTAAAAAAAAGAGTTTACAGGAATATAAAAGTTATAAATGGAGAGAACTTTGATGCAAAGTTAAATGATTATCTTCACAGTCTTTTTTTTGAAATCAGAAATAACAAAACTCTAGTTTTAAATAATTTTTTAGAACCATATAAATCATCAAATTATCTTAATTTTTTTTCTGAAGCAAAACAAATAGTTGTTATTAGAGATCCCAGGGATACTTTTGTTTCTGGACTAAGTGCTGGCTTTAAAAATAAAGAAGATTTGAGACTTATTCCTTCAAATAATGACGGACATTCTTTATCCTCGTTAGGATCAAACAATTTGGAGAAATTTATCTTAAGAATTAATCAATTTTATAAAAATCTAGATAATAATTCTCATGATAGAATGCTTAAAATTAGATTTGAAGATTTAGTTTTAAAATATGAAGAAACAAAAAAAGAAATCGAAGAATTTTTGTGCTTAACTGAAAAAAATCATATCTTCAAATTAAAGTATTTTAATCCCTTGCAAAGCAAAAAAAATGTAATGATTTGGAAAAAATTTTCAAGTCAGAGTACTATTGAGAAAATAAAAAATGAAATTAGTTATTTTAAATTTAAAGATTATTAGATGAATTATAAAATTTTATATAGATTCCCCTTAGTAATATTTTATTTAATTGAATTATTGTTTAAGGATTTTTTAAAATTTTTCTTTAAATCAAAAAATAATAACCTCTCAAATAAGAGGCATGAAATACTACATTTTTGATAAATGACATTTAGGCATTTCTACAGGTTCCCTTTAGCTATCATTTTAACTATTTCATATATTTTATCTAAGACCTTCAAAAGAAATAAAAAATTCGATTTTGATGAATTAAACGAATTAGAAAAAAAAGGATATGTATCTATAACCGACATTGATTCAAGTGATTTTGAAAGATTAAAAGTTATAGATTCAGTCTTAAGAAAGAGGCTTGTAAACGACTCTTCCGAGGGATCGTTACGATTAAATAATTTTCATAATGAATTTGAGATACCTGAGAGTTTTAAAAATAAGCTAATTTCCCTTGCATCTAATTACTTTTCAAAAAAAAATATTTTGCTTGAGGAAACTCAATACCAAGTTTCTCTTCCTTCAAAAGAAAATCCTTTAGGCTATGGATGGCATGTGGATGACTACGATAATATTTTAAAATTTTTTTTATTTCTTACTCCAGTGAATAATAAAAATGGTCCTCTTAGGTTAATACCTAAAACAGAAAGATTTCAAAATATAAAAGAAGTTTTTATATGGCTTTGGCTTACAAGAACAAAAGATCAATATTATGCTGATGATAAAATTTCTGATAACAAAAAAAGAAAAGAAGTAACCTTTTTAACAGACAGAGCCTCAATGTTCTTAATAGATACTTCAAGCTTGCATTCAAGCTCTATCCTTGAAGAAGGGGAAAGAAGAGTAATGGTTTTTACTTTTAGAAAATCTTTTTGAATATTAATCTCTATCTAATGCTTCCTTGATTTTGCATAGTAATATGAATAAAACATCTTTAAATTGGAAAAATCTAGCATTTTCCAATGTGATGAAAGCTGAATAAGTCTTCTCAATAAGAAAGTATTTCAAGAATTAAAATATTTTTGATTTTAAAAAAATCTTAATTTTTCTCCTCTCGACTGTTTTTAAGAAATTTGTGTAGACAAAATAATAAAAAAATAAAATCATAGCCATTTTAGAAATAAAACCTACTTGATTTGAAAACTCATAATATTTAAACAATAAAAGTAAAAAAATTATCAAGATAGATTTTAGAATTGTTTTTACTTGCGGATTAAAAGAGAAATAAGATTTTGAGAAAAAATAAAATGTTACCGGCAAACATGTTGATATCAATACAGCTATAAAACTTAGTCCAATTAATCCAAAGTGGCTAACGAAGAGTATTCCTAAATAAATTTTTAAGATTCCAAAAGCTATATAAATAAAAGGCAAAATATGAGTCTTTCTTTCATAAAGAATTCCAGCAGTAGTGATATTTGAAAATCCATAAATAAAATAACTAATCATGAATAATGAAGTAATAACAGAGAGCGCGTTAAGATTTACATCTTCTATATTTATGAGAGAAGAAGAAAGCTCCAGAGAAAATATTATCCCAGGAATTAAAAAAAATAATCCAACAATCATAAAATATGACATTATTCTTGAAAAAAAATCTTTGATGTCTTTGTCATTCTTGTATTCCATCATCAATGGACTCCAAATTTGAACAAAAGGAATAATCATCAAAACATTTATTATTGATCCAATTCTAACTGATGCAGAGTAAAGCCCAACATCTGAAATAGTCATAAAGCGCTCAATAATAAATCTGTCACTCCATTCTAAAAACATATATCCTGCAGCAGCAAAAGCTGACGCAATTCCAAAAACCAATAATTTTTTTAATTCCGAAAAGTCAACTCTGAATAGAAAATGTTTGGAAACAACTATCAATGAGATTATAAAAAAAGAAATGAATTGTGAAATAGTAAGGGCTATAAACGTTGCTAGAATTCTATTTTCTGGATAAAGGTATAAGGCAGATATGATTAGAAATAAGCTTAAAAGAAGTGACATGATACTTACAAAAACAGATGTAATTGCAAGTTTTAAAATTCTCATAAACCCTAATAGATATTGAATTAATATTCCAATCGAGCCTGCAAACAAAGACCAAAAAATAGCCTGAGTCTCCAATATTTCTCTAAATAAAAGAGTAGAAATGTTATTTTTGAATAAGTAGCCTACTAAAATTTGAAAAATACTTCCTAAAATTATGATTATGAAGCCTGTAGAAAATATAATTTTTCTTTTCCTTTCATCAGAATATTCAAAATAGGATCTTGGTAAAGCAGATGTTATGCCTAAATAAAAAATTGTGGATGCAATTAATCCTGACATCATTATCAAAGAGAAAACGCCAAATTCCTCCTGAGTAAGAAAGAAAGTCATTATCGGAATGAGAATAAAATTTAAGCCCGATTGAGCAATGCTGCCAAAGCCATATATAAAAGAATTTTTGAATAAATTTGTTATTTTTGCTTCTATATCATCTATCATCGACTCATTATATTTAGTAAGTGAATCAAATGTTATTATTTTGAATTAGATAACAATTGGAACATGAAACTTACAAAGTTTGGCCCAAGAGTATTTGGAAGCCAGACTTTTTTTAGCAAAGCAAAAAGTCAACTTTACATATTTAAGAAAATATAAATATCTTAGAATTACAAAGTTTTAATTATAGTAAAATAGGTAAAATATGTTCATTCTTGGCATTTCATGTTTCTATCACGATGCAGCCGCAGCTCTTATAAAGGATGGAGAAATAATTTGCGCTTTTCAAGAAGAGCGGTTTTCGAGAATTAAACATGATCCATCTTTTCCAATAAGTAGCATAAAAAATTGTTTAGAGTTTGCATCTATTTCTTTTGATGATATTGAAAAAGTAGCTTTTTATGAAAATCCCCAATTAAAATTTAAACGCTTACTAAAGACCTACAGAGATTTTTTTCCTAAAAGTGTTTCGTTAATTTTTAAATCTTTCCCTACATGGTTTTTCACTAAAAGAAAATGGAGGGCACAAGTTAAAAAATACCTATCTCAAGGCGGCTATAATCTGACAGATTCAAAATTAGTTTATAGTGAACACCATAGATCTCATGCAGCAAGTGCCTTTTATCCGAGTCCATTTCAAGAAGCTGCAATTATAGTAGCCGATGGCGTTGGCGAATTTAATACTACAACTATTTGGAATGCCGAGGGGAGAACAATGGAGAAAGTATTTCAAATAGATTTTCCAGATTCTTTAGGGTTATTTTATTCAACTATAACTTCCTTCTTAGGTTTTAAAGTAAATAGCGGGGAATACAAAGTTATGGGATTAGCCCCTTATGGAAAACCTAAATATGTTGAGCTTATCAAAGATAATCTAATTGACTTAAATAATGATGGTTCTTTCTATTTAAATAGAGAATTCTTTACCTTTGCGACAGATAAAAAAATGTTTAATGAAAATTTTTCTAATTTGTTTAAAAAAGATCCTAGAAAGCAAGAAGCTAATCTCACCAAAGAAGATATGGATATAGCTGCTTCTACTCAAAAAGTGTTAGAAGAGGCAATGTTGAATTTAGCTTTCAGAGCTAAAAAGGAAACAGGCAAGCAAAATTTATGTTTAGCAGGGGGCGTTGCTTTAAACTGTGTTGCTAATGGAAAGATATTATCCGAGAAGATATATGATGATTTATGGATTCAGCCTGCTGCTGGAGATGCAGGTGGCTCTTTAGGAGCTGCTCTAGATTACTATTATAGTAATAAAGCAAATAAAAGAATTGTAAATAAAAAAGATTCTATGAAAGGATCTCTTCTTGGAAAAGAGTCCACAGAATCAGAGATTCTTGATTCTCTTTTATCAAATAAATGTGTTTATAAAGAATATACTGATGAAAGCCTGCTTCTTTCTGAAGTTTCTAAACTTTTGGAAGAGGGAATGGTCATTGGCTGGCATCAAGGAAGAATGGAGTTCGGTCCGAGGGCTTTAGGTTCAAGAAGTATTTTAGGTGATCCAAGAAATGAGGATATGCAGTCAAAAATGAATTTAAAGATTAAATACCGGGAAAGTTTTAGACCATTTGCACCTGCGATTTTAGAAGAAGATTTAGATGCTTTTTTTCTTTTGAAACAACCTAGTCCTTATATGTTAATCGTCTCAGAAATCAAAGACGAAAAAAAAATTGCCAAAAGTTATATAGACGAAGAAAGTTTTGGGCTTGACCTTTTGAAAGAAAAAAGAAGTGAGTTACCTGCTATTACTCATGTTGATTACTCCGCTCGAATTCAATCTGTATCAGAAAAATCAAACAATCGTTTTTATAAATTGTTAAAAAATTTTAAGAGCAGAACAGGTTGTCCAGTATTGATTAATACCTCTTTCAACGTAAGAGGTGAACCAATTGTTTGTTCTCCAGAGGAAAGTATAAGATGCTTCAAAAGGACTGAAATGGATGTTTTAGTAATAGGAAATTTCATAGTTTTGAAAAAGGATCAAAATTTTGAAAAATCTGATTCTGCGTGGATGAAGGAGTTTGAACTTGACTAACCTGAAGCACTTAAATTTTCCTCAAATGAAAGCTTATGATGAGATGCCTCCTGGAGAAGTTGTCCCTTTTGCAATGCTCAAAGGCCCTTCAAACTTTGTATCTAAAGAAATAAATACAGATCGTGAGGGTTTTAGATTTTCTTCTTTTGATGGAAAGGAAAAATCTTTTTGTAATTTTGATACCTCTGAGGTTTTGAATATCATTATTGGAGGCTCAACAGCTTTTGGAGTAGGCTCTTCATCTGATGAATTAACTCTATCGTCAATGTTAATGAAAAATACTGGAGAAACTTGGATCAATCTTGGAGTAAGGGGTTGTGTTTCTCTGCAGGAATATATGTATCTTTTAAAATTAATTGAAAAGACTCAAAAAATTAAAAGAATTATTTTTCTAAGCGGAATAAATGATCTCTACATTAATACTATGAAGGGCGAGGTTAATTTTTTTGATAATAGATTTGAATTTTTTAACTCAAATTTATCCTTTTACTCTCCTAGACGAATTTCTTATACATATCTTAAATCTTTCTTTTCAAGAAAAAGCTTCAATGAACTTTTAACCGGAATTAAAAGAATAAAAAAGATTTCGAATGCCAATGGAATTGATATCACTCTGGACAAGTACAAAAGAAATTTTCTATTGTATAAAAGTCTATCAATGTCTTTAGACATTTCTTTAACTTTCGTTCTCCAGCCTTTTATCTATTGGACTGATAAAAAAATATCAAAAAAAGAAAAATCAACAATAGAATATCTTGAAACTAAGCAGCTCACAACATATTGGCCTAAAGTATCAAAAATCTTAAAAGATGAGAATTACTATATTAAATACTCAAATGGTCTTGAAAAATTAGCTATCGAAAATGATTTAAGGTTTTTTGATTCAAATAAATGGGTTAATACATCAGATACTGTTTTTTGTGACTCTGTCCATATCAATGATTTAGGAAACAATATTCTTAATGAATGTATAATCCGAGAATTATGATTTTCTTGGATAGTTTTTTTAATTGGCTAAAAAGCTTTTTTAAAAAAAACAAAGATGATGATGATGATAATTATCCAATGTGGCTTATCAAAAGTTTAAAATCGAAATGAAAGTAGTTATTTTAGCAGGCGGTCTCGGAACAAGGCTTTCAGAAGAAACAAATTCAGTTCCAAAACCAATGGTTGAAATTGGACAAATTCCAATCCTGGTTCATATTATGAGGCACTACTACCATTATGGATTTAAAGATTTTTTGATTCTTCTTGGTTATAAGGGAAACACTATAAAGGAATATTTCTTAAATTATCCTTTTAACTCCAAAGATTTTTTTATTGATTTCAAGAATGGAAAAAAAGAGTTGATTAATGATGAATGCGAAGATTGGAAAGTCTCTTTTCTTGATACTGGAATTGATACTATGACAGGAGGCCGAATTAAAAGAGCTCAAGAGGTTATTGGAGATAATGACTTTATGCTCACCTATGGAGATGGAGTTTCAGATATAGACTTGAGAAAGCTTGAAGAGTTTCACAAAAATCATAATAAAGTTGCAACAATGACAAGCATTCAACCCAAGGAAAGGTTTGGTATTTTTGAAAGCAACGAAGATGTTGTAACTGCGTTCCAGGAAAAGCCAAATGAAACTGAGGCATGGATAAATGGTGGATTTTTTATATTTAAAAAAGAATTATTTTCTTTATTGCAAGACGATGATACTTTTCTTGAAAAGGAACCGTTTCAAAGCTTAGCTAGTAAAGGACAATTAATGACTTACAGACATAATGGATTCTGGAAATGTATGGATACGCTAAAAGATAAGTTGGAACTTCAATCACATTGGGATTCAGGAAATCCTCCATGGAAAAAGTGGTAATGAAAAAATGTTTAATAATATTTTTCAAAATAAAAAAGTTTTGGTTACTGGCAATACAGGATTTAAAGGGTCTTGGCTAACCCTTTGGCTTCTTAAATTAGGCGCAAACATAATTGGAGTCTCTAAGAATATACCTACAAATCCATCACTCTTTGAAGTTCTTAAACTGCAAAAAAACATTGAACATCATTTTCTAGATATAAGAGATATAAAAAGTCTAAAACAAATAATTTTTTCATCTCAACCAGATTTTATTTTTCACTTGGCAGCTCAGCCTATTGTTTCTGAATCCTATAAAAATCCGATGGATACCATAATCTCTAATAGCATCGGAACAAGTAATCTACTACAAATTATGTGTGACATTGACTGGCAATGCTCTGCATTATTGGTGACGAGCGATAAATGTTATGAAAATACCGAAAAATTGTCGGGATACAAAGAAACAGATCAATTAGGCGGTAAAGACATCTATAGTGCCTCCAAAGCTGCTGCAGAAATTTTTATAAGCTCTTTTTTTAGAAGTTTTCTTAGTTCAAAGGAAAATCTAACTATAGCCGTTGGCAGAGCAGGAAACGTAATTGGCGGAGGAGATTGGGCAAAAGATCGTGTAGTAGTAGACTGCATGAAAGCTTGGGATAAAAATGAAGCTGCAAAAATTCGAAATCCAGAATCAACAAGACCATGGCAGCATGTTTTAGAGCCGTTATCAGGATATTTGCATCTTACAAACATAATATATGAATCCAGAGAATTCAATGGTGAGGTATTTAATTTTGGCCCAAATCCAAAAGATATTATGAGTGTAAAATCCTTAATAGAAAAGCTTTCAAAGAAATTTAAGATAGAAAATCCGTATGAAATTGCTAGAAGCAGTAATTTTCCTGAATCTAGTCTTCTGCAGCTTGATATTTCTAAAGCAAGAAAGCTTCTTAGTTGGCAACCAACACTTCACACCAAAGAAATGATAGAGTCTGTTTCAGATTGGTACTTCAATTTTTTTAATGGAAACGAAGATCTACTGGATTTGTCTTCAAAACAAATAGAAATGTATGAGTCTAAAGCTTCAAAAAGAAAATTATCATGGACGAAGCATTAATAAACACAATTAAATGTACCCCTTTAAAAAAGATCAATAATCCCCTTGGCGATGTATGGCATGCAATAAAGTCTACTGAGGACACATATGCGGGTTTTGGTGAAGCGTATTTTTCTTTTATTAATAAAGGAAAAATTAAAGGTTGGAAAAAACACAAAAAAGCAACTTTGAATCTTGTTGTTCCTGTTGGCGAGATAAAATTTTATGCTTATGATGAAAACTCTAGTGATAGGAAATCATGCTTAGTGAACTTTATTTTGAGTGAAGACAATTACTCGAGACTTACCATTCCTCCTGGAATTTGGCTTGCATTTAAGGGGATCAAAAGAAAGAATATCCTTTTAAATGTTTCCGACTTACCCCATGATAAAAATGAAACTATCGCTAAAAAACTCAGTTTCTTCAATATAAATATAAATGATTAGGCTCTCAAAATCTTGTCTAGGCCAGCAGGAAAAAAAAGCTGTCAATAGAGTTATTTCAAATGCTTATTTAGGAATGGGACCGGAGGTTAAAAATTTTGAGAAGGAAATCAAAGAATATCTCAATACTGAGAGCTCCATTATTGCTGTTTCTTCAGGAACAGCTGCTCTTCACATTTCTTTGCAAGCTTGTGGGATAGGCATAAATGATGAAGTTCTTGTACCCAGTATTACTTATATTGCTTCTTTTCAAGCTATTTCTGCTACTGGGGCTAGCCCTGTTGCATGCGATATTGATTTAGATACAGGATTTATCGATTTAAAAGATGCTAAAAAAAGAGTTTCAAAAAGAACAAAAGCAATTATGCCAGTTCATTATGCTAGTGATTCTTCTAAAATGAATATGGTCTATAAATTCGCAAAAGATTTCAATTTAAAGGTGATTGAAGATGCTGCTCACAGCTTTGGATCTTTTAGGGAAGGAAAAAAAATTGGCGTCAAAGGGGATCTTATTTGTTTTAGTTTTGACGGTATTAAAAATATTACATGCGGAGAAGGAGGTGCAATTGTTGCCAAAGACAAAAAAATTATTTCTAATCTTTTAGATATAAGACTTCTAGGCGTTGCCGGTGATTCAAACAAAAGATACTCTAAACTTAGAAGTTGGAATTTTGATGTTTATGATCAAGGATGGCGTTATCACCTCAGTGACTTGATGGCTGCAATAGGAAGAGAACAACTAAAAAAGATAGAAATTTTTCACTACAAAAGAAAGGAAATTGTAGATATTTATATTAAAAATTTAAAAAATATAAGAGAGATTAAAATTCTAAATTTAGATTACGAGAACAATCATCAGCATATTTTCCCCATAAGAGTATTGAATAAGAAAAGAAATAAACTAAAAGAATATTTAGAAAATAAAGGTATTCAAACCGGAATCCATTATCAACCTAATCATTTGCTTAAGAAATATAGAACTAAATATAATTTACCTAATAGCAAAATTTTCGGAGAGGAAATATTATCTCTGCCTTTGCATTGTGATCTCAAAAAAAAAGATGTAAAAAAAATCATTCAGGATGTTAACTCTTTTTTTTAGTTTTAATAAAATTAGGAATGCTTTTAGTATCCAAATGAGACTAAAATCAAAAAAGTTATGGATACAAAAGTAGATGTAATCATAAACTGTTTCAATGGTGAAAAATATCTCTCTGAAGCACTTCAGTCAGTTCAAAGACAAGATTTTTCTCATTGGCAAATAATTTTCATTGATAATTGTTCAACGGATGATTCTGCAAATATAGCAAAAAGCTTCAAAGGAAACCTAAAGTACTTTAAAACAGAAAAAAAAGTTTCTTTGGGAGCTGCAAGAAAAATTGCGGTAGATATGTGTAATTCAGAATTTATTTCTTTCCTTGATTGTGATGATACTTGGATGCCACATAAACTTTCCGATCAAATTAATATAATGAATAATAAAAACATTGCTCTTACTTATTCAGGCATCAACAATGTTGATAAAAATCAAAAGCTTATAAGTCAATTCAAACCTCTAAAAGCTGAAGGAAATCTTTTAAAAGAAAAGCTTATAAGCTTTGATATTAACATTGTTACTGCTCTAATAAGGAGAGATTTTTTAGTGAAAAATAACCTTAACTTTTTACCTTCCATGGAAGCATCGGAGGAATACAATCTTTTTATGAGGATTACATCTCTCGGTCAAGTCCATGCCAGTGATAGCATTCATGCCAACTATCGAGTTTTAGAAAACTCTTTAACAAACCAATTTAAAGAAAAATGGTCTGAAGAAAGGGACTATACTTTGAACCAAATTTTCAGAGATAATAAAAAATTATCTTCAACTTACAAAAATGAAATTGAAGTAGCTAGAAGAAGGTCCTCATATTATGAGGCGTGTTTCTTGATGCAGTCTAAGCAGTATTCATCTGCTAGAAAGAATTTGAAAAGAATAGCTCCAAAAGAAAAAAAATATTTTTTTTTGTTAGCAATTTCATTCATCCCTTTATTGTGGAATTTTTTTCATAGAAGAGGAGTGAAAGAAAAATTAACAAAACTTTTGTTAGGCCAAAGGTGAAATTAGATAAATGAAAGTTTTAATTTTTGGAGCATCAGGAATGCTTGGGCATAATCTTTTTGAAACTTTTTCTGAAAATAAAAAATTCGAAACTTTTGGGGTCATTAGAAAAACTTTTCCAGTTAATGTCTTCAAAGAAAATGCAGAAAGAATTAAAAGCATCTCAGATGCTAGAGAAATTGAAGAAATCAAAGATCTTATAAAAGAAGTCTCTCCAGAAGTAATTATAAATTGTATTGGTTTAATTAAACAAAAAGAGAATCTGCCTAGCATCGCTGAGAGCATTCAGCTTAATTCTTTGTTTCCTCATCTACTTCAGCTTGCATCTCAAGATATCGGATCAAAATTAATTCATTTCAGTACAGATTGCGTCTTTTCAGGAAAAAAGGGTGGTTATAAAGAAGAAGATTTACCAGATTCAGTTGACTTATACGGACTCTCAAAAAGACTGGGAGAAATTGATTCTAATGGAGCATTAACACTTAGAACGTCAATAATCGGACACGAAATAATGTCTCATGTAAGTTTATTAGATTGGTTTTTGAATCAAAAAGACAACATTAAAGGTTATAAAAAAGCAATTTTTTCAGGACTTACCACGATAGAGATTAGCAAAATATTACAAAAAATGATTTTAAACAATTTCAGTCTTTCTGGTATTTATCACCTTTCTGTTAATCCAATTAGTAAATATGACCTTTTGAAATTAGTTGCAAAGATTTATAAAAAAAATATAGAAATTTTAGAGGATACTGAAGTAAAAATAGATAGATCTTTAGATTCATCAAAATTCTTGGCTATAACAGGTTACAATCCACCTTCATGGGAAACATTAATAAAGGATTTGAATAATTTTTATAATGAAAAGTTTAAAAAATAAAAAATTTTTAATCTTCGGCGGTACCGGCTCATTTGGAAATGCTGTTTTGAGAAAACTTTTAGATTTGGAAGTATCTAAAGTAAGAGTTTTTAGTAGAGACGAAAAAAAACAACATGATATGAGGATTGCAATTAATGATGAAAGACTAGAGTTTGTTATTGGCGATGTAAGAAATTTCGATAGTGTAATAGATTCAATGTCTGATATTGACTATATTTTTTTCGCTGCAGCATTGAAACAGGTTCCGTCTTGTGAATTTCATCCTATGGAAGCAATTAAGACAAATGTTATTGGTGCAGAAAATGTAATTAGAGCAGCTATTCAAAAAAAAATAAAAAAATGTATCTTTCTAAGTACTGATAAAGCTGTTTACCCTATAAATTCCATGGGTTTAAGCAAAGCTATGATGGAAAAGGTCATGATAGCCGCTTCTAGAAATTGTGATCCATCTGAAACAATTTTATGTGCAACAAGATATGGAAATGTTATGGGTTCAAGAGGATCCGTTATTCCATTATTTATTGAGCAGCTAAGAAATAATTCTGAAATAACCATAACAGATCCTAGTATGACAAGATTTTTAATGTCACTTGAGGAATCAGTAGAATTAGTTTTATACGCTTTTGATAAAGCTGAAAATGGAGACATTTTTGTTCAAAAATCTCCAGCTTGTACTATTCAAGATTTAGCTCAAGCTCTAAAGAACGTTATGAATCTTGAAAATAAAATAAAAATTATAGGCACTAGGCATGGGGAAAAATTATTTGAATCTCTTGTTTCTAGGGAAGAAATGTCAAAAGCAGTGGACTTAGGTAGTTACTTTAGAATTCCTATTGATAGCAGGAGTCTTAACTATAGTAAATATTTTAGTGAGGGTAACGAGGGGATTTCAATGACAGAAGATTATACTTCTCATAACACTCAGAGGCTCAATGTTGGTGAAGTAGAAGAATTACTTAAGAAGATAAATCTTCTTTAATTATTATTAAATGAATAAATTAAAAGTCATGACGGTTATTGGAACAAGGCCGGAAATAATAAAGCTTTCAAGAATAATTCCAAAGTTAGATCGTTTCTTTGATCATGTTCTGGTCAATACAAGTCAAAATTTTGATTACGAACTTAATAAGATCTTTTTTAAAGACTTGAATATAAGAAAGCCTGACGTTGAATTAAAAATTCAAGCTAAGTCTGCGGCAAAGACAATCGCTAAGGTAATTCATGAAACTGACACATTATTAAAAAAGTATACACCAGATGCTTTTTTGATTTTGGGAGATACTAATAGCTGTCTAAGTTGTATATCTGCAAAAAGAAATAAAGTTCCAATATTTCACTTAGAAGCTGGGAATCGCTGTTTCGATTTAAGAGTACCTGAAGAGATAAATAGAAAGATTATTGATCATGTTTCGGATATTCACCTCACATATAGTTCAATAGCAAGAGAATATCTTTTAAACGAGGGACTTCCAAAAAATCAGATTATTAAAGTAGGAAGTCCGATGAAAGAAGTTGTAAGTTATTACGATTCCAAAATAAAAAAAGCAAAAATTCTTAAAAAGCTAAAAGTTACAAAGGGTCAATACATTTTAGTAAGCCTACACAGAGAAGAAAATGTAGATGATCCGAATATTTTAAAGGAATTTTTAAAGATTCTTAATTACTTAAGTGAAAGTCAAAAAAAGAAATTAGTAGTCTCCACTCACCCAAGGACAAAAAAAAATCTTGAAGATCTTAATTTAAAAAAAACACCAAGAATTATTTTTTCAAAACCTTTTTCCTTTACAGATTATATAAAACTGCAATTAGATTCAGCTTTTGTAATGTCTGACAGTGGAACAATCACAGAAGAGGCATCCATTTTAAACTTTCCTGCAATAAATCTTAGAGAAACGCATGAAAGACCAGAGGGTAACGAAGAAGCATCAATAATATCAACCTCATTAAACCTTGATGCAATAATCCAGGCTATAGATATTTTAAAAACACAGAAGAGGGGAAAAAGCAGGGACTTAAGTTTAATAAAGGACTACGATACAGACAATGTATCAGAAAAAGTTGTCAGGATTATTTTAAGCCATACAGAGTTTGTAAATAAATATTCATGGAAAAAGTATTAAGGTTGCTTGATGCTTTTGATTGTAGCGCAACTAACTGATTCAAATAATTCATCCACAGGATATTATTGGGAGAAAATAGTAGAAACTCTTTCAAAAAAAGAGAAAATTCTTCTAATTTCTGAAGAAAAATCTTCGAAGCTAGAAAAAAACAGTGATATTCAGATACTTCAAGTTTCTATTCCAAATTTTTTAAAGAATAATCTCTTCTTAGGGAAAGGGTTCTTACCAAAGATAATAATTTTTTTGAAAATGCTTTTCTTTTCAATAGCAAACAGCAAAAATAAAAAAAATATACTTATCGGTACAAATCCATTCTTAATTGTGCTTTTACCAATATTTTTAAGAATTTTGTTCATAAAAACTAAAATTAGCATTGTTGTTTTTGATTTATTTCCTGAAAATCTTATTTCAATCTCAAAGAGCTACATCCTTAAAAATATTTCTCTTATCATAAAAAAAATTTTTGATAACGCATATGGACGATTTCATAAAGTATTTTCAATCGGAAAAGACATGACAGAAATTTTAAAGCATAAAAATATCAATCCACAAAGAATAATTTATTGTCCTAATTGGTGCGATGATGACTTCTCTTCAAGGGCTGATGAAAAAAAAGCCATTCTTAATTCTTTGGGTGTTGAATATAACTCTGCTAAAAATATAGTAATTCTTTACTTTGGAAATTTAGGCTATTTTCAAAATTTAGAAATTTTTTTAGATATTATTTCTAAGACAAAAAATAAAAATCTTATTTTCTTATTTGTTGGAAATGGAGTTAAAAAGAATTTTATATTCGAAGCTTCCAAGTTAGATAATAGGATACATCTTAGAGATGGGGTAGCCTTATCAGATCGTTCAAAAATTTTATTAAGTGGAGATATCTCTCTTGTAACTTTATCAGACGAAATGCTTGGACTAGCTGTCCCTAGTAAATCATACTTCTCTTTAGCTCACGGTATGCCTTTGTTAACAATAATGAATAAAAAATCAGAGATCTCTTCATTAGTTGAAGAAAACAATTTTGGTTGGAATTTTTCTTCATTGGAAATAGATGAGGTTTGTAACTTTTTAGAAAGTCTTACTCATGAAGATATAAAAATCAAAAAGAAAAATATTATTCTTGGAAATGAAAAATTTAGAAGCCCAAAATCATTAAATGTTTATCTAAAAAATCTTGTTTGACAAATATCAAATTCTATAAGCTTTTTTCCAAAGCTTCTTCAAGAGGAACCGTTTGCACGTATGATAAATTTCCCTCCTCAAGATATCCTGTACTTTTAAAAAATTTTTCCACTCGGTTAGGAGTAAATATAGGGTCGGATAAAAAAATTCCTAAAAAACGCGTTAAAAAATAAGAAATTCTCAATAAATTTTTTTTCTTAATTTTAATTTTTAAAGAAAATAGTTTTTTATTCTTTAAAACTATTTGCTGAATATCATTTACCGACAACATCGGTTTCTCTACAGCCAACATCGTTCCTGTTTCTCTTGAATATAAAGCGAGATAAATGTTTTCTACAAGGTTCTTTACATACGTCAAAGACTTTTTAGCTTTTGATGAAAATATAATTGGCGAGTATTTAAGTAAAGAAAAAAGCCTTTTCGTATTTGTATCTTTAGGTCCGAACTTAGAAAATATGGCGGCAGGCCTAATGATTATCAAATTAATATTATTTTCAATGCACCAATTAGAAATAAATATTTCTTGCATCGCTTTAGAGTATTTATAGCTTTCATCAGAAGAAAGCATATTTAGGTTTGCTTTATTATTTATGAGTTCGAATCCTTCAAAGACCGCTATAGAACTTATATGAACAAATACATCTATTTTTACATTGCAAATTTCTAGTGCATTTAACAAGTTTTTTGTGCCATCTACATTATCTGAAATATATTCAGCATGTGACGCGTAATCAGTTCTTGCAGCTGCAAGATTTAAAATAGAAAGATTTTTATAATCTTTTAAATTTTTTTTTAAGTTTTCAGTAAGACTTAAATCATTCAAATCAAGATTTATATCCGGATTATTTTTTTTATCCTTATCTAGGGAGATTACTTGGAAGTTATTTATTTTTTCATTCAAAATAAACTCTTGACCAACATATCCGGAGGAACCAGTAATTAAAAGATTACGTTTCATTATTAAAATCTTTATAAATTTCAGAATATAGGGGATATTTTTTCTTTACAACAGACATGCTTTCTAAAGGCGGTATAATAATACATATTTATCATTTATTTATTCTTTAATTTTAAAAAGTGAACATTTCAGTTATTAGCGGGGGTTTTGACCCTCTTCACAGTGGACATATTGAGTATATTAAATCAGCAAAGAAATACGGTGAAAGACTAATAGTTGCCTTAAATAGTGATGACTGGCTCATAAAGAAAAAAGGTAAATATTTTTTGCCTTTTTTTGAAAGAAAAAATATTCTTGAATCAATCTCTTATGTTGACGAAGTCATTAGCTTCAAAGACGATGAATTAGGAAGTTGTAGAAATGCGTTGATTGAACTTAAAGAAAAATATCCTAATGACCAGATCACTTTTTGTAATGGAGGAGACAGAAATGATACAAATATACCGGAACAAAATGTCATAGGTGTTGAATTCAAATTTTCAGTCGGAGGAGATGATAAAAAAAATTCTTCAAGTGATATCCTTAAAGATTGGAGTTTCCGAAAAGAAAAAAGACTTTGGGGGGAGTTCTACGAACTTTATTCTAATAAAAATTTAAAAGTCAAAGAGCTTATCGTTCTCCCAAAACAAGGTATGAGCTTTCAAAGACATATTTATAGAAATGAGCTGTGGTTTGTAAGTGAAGGCTCATGTATTGTTAATTATAGTAAGTCTCAAGAATCGGAAAAAAAAGAATACAAGCTGTCAACTGAAGATATTTTTCAAGTGAAAAAAAATGAGTGGCATCAAATAATTAATCCAAATAATGAAATATGTAAAATAATTGAAATTCAATATGGAGACGAGGTAAGAGAGTCAGATATTGAAAGATTGTATTATTTTGATGAAAAAAATTTATAAGAATGTCCATAAGATCTTTCTTTAGAAGAAATTTAAAA
>CEPA01173260.1_pt1 | contig 21799 bp, 17 predicted proteins | sample 356241 | NCBI WGS metagenome assembly CEPA01 (sample SAMEA2620542, study PRJEB7988) | marine metagenome | biome: marine biome (ENVO:00000447); feature: surface water layer (ENVO:00002042); material: "saline water (ENVO:00002010), including plankton (ENVO:xxxxxxxx)" | depth 5 m
CCACAATTTTCCATCAAGTATCCGCAGCCGCCATAACCGGCCTCCTCCAGGGGGTGGTAATTGTGGGAGTCTTGCCCATTCTCGAGACCCTTTTCAAGCGGACAACCAACATCACGCTACTGGAGTTAAGTGACTACAACCACCCATTGCTACGGCGCATGCAACTTGAAGCTCCGGGAACCTGGCATCATAGTCTGATGGTTGCCAACTTGGCGGAAAATGCCTGCAACGCTATCAAAGGCAACGCCCTACTCGCACGTGTAAGTTGTATGTTCCACGACATCGGAAAGATGATTAAGCCGGAGTACTTTACCGAGAACCAGCTAGATGGCCACAACCCACATGACGAAAAAACGGCTTCCTTCAGTGCTCTCGTGATAAAGAGCCATGTCAAAGAGGGTGTGGATCTGGGACTCACCTTCAAGCTGCCCCGTCCCATCATCGATGTTATACGTCAGCATCACGGAACTAACCTGATACGCTTCTTTTACCACAAAGCAGTGCAGCAAGCGGGGGAAGACGAATCAGGGAAAAGCAAAGTTCTGGAATCGACCTATCGCTACGACGGGCCCAAGCCACGGTTTAAGGAAAGTGCGGTTATACTACTTGCGGACTCTCTCGAGGCCGCGAGCCGATCTCTGCCGAAAGTGACGCCCCAAAATATTGAGGAACTGGTTGAACGAATTTTCAAATCTAATATCGATGACGGGCAACTGGATGAATGTGCGATCACTATGGCGGAACTCGCCAAAATCAAAGAGAGTTTTATATTTACTCTGATCAATTCGCTCCATACACGAATCGCTTACCCTGGATCCAAAGAGCAGGATAACACATCCGCTAAAAAGACAACGCATGAACGAAAGTCCGAACGAGTCGAAGCGGGTGTCGGTCAATAGCCTTTGCCCTGCTCTCAGCTTCAACGATCAGGAAATTGAACGAATGTTCGCCATCCTAGACGAATTTGGTGGATTCGATCCCCCGCCGGGGGAGATCTCGATCGCTTTCGTATCCAAAATTGAGATATCTCGCATTCATGACGTATTCATGCAGAACGATTCCCCGACTGATGTCATCACATTCTCAGGAGACCCCGATAACGGCACGGCGGGCGAGATCTGTGTTTGTCCCGCTTTAGCTCAAAGCTACGCAAAGGAAAACGATAAGAATTTCGCCGAAGAGCTAACCCTCTATCTAACCCATGGATATTTGCATCTATGCGGTTTCAAAGATATCGTGGACGATGACAAAATCGAAATGCGCAACGCAGAAAAGGTCGCTCTGGAAAGGCTAGTAGAACAGTGCGCAATGCCTAATTTCTCGCTGAGGCTTTAAAGACTTTAGATGGAAAATGCGTCAACCAACGGCCCTCCGGAACAGCTCAAGCGACTAGTCTACAAATCAATCTATATCGCAGCTTTTGTCTTCTTTGCACTCAAGATCTACCAGCATCACCACTACAACCATGGCTATTCGCTGTTGCCCATGTTCAATCATGATTTTCAAGAAAGATCGATTGAACTGCTCAAAGAGACCCCTCACTACACTCATGAAGACGGGGGCGACGGCCAGTTCTACGCTCAGTTGGCACTGGAGCCTCTGGCACGGGGAACAGAGATCGAAACAGCCCTTGACAACTACACCTATCGCGCGCGACGTATTCTGTTTTCTTGGACAGCCTGGTGCCTTGGACTTGGTCATCCCTCGTGGATAATACAAGCCTACTCATTCCAGAACGCCATCTTCTGGTTTCTCACAGCAATCCTTCTTCTACGCTGGCTGCCACCCATAAACGCCCAAAACACCTTTCGCTACATCGCCTGTTTCTTCACTTTAGGACTCGTCAACAGCTTTAGCCGGGCCCTCCTCGATGGTCCCAGCCTTTTCCTCATAATTTTGGCAGCCTTTCTGATCGAAACAAGACGCTCATGGTTAGCGGCCACTACTCTCGGACTAGCCGGACTCGGAAAAGAGACCAACCTCATTGCGGTCGTTACCCTCCTTGGGCGGGGCAAGCTTCGCTCCAATCTTAACTCTCAATTCATCCTCAAAGCGGCCCTTTCCACCCTTCCCTTCCTCCTTTGGTTCGCTTACATACTCAGTTCGAGCCAATTCGGAAATTCTGAGAATATTAGCACCCGAAATTTCACCCTGCCTTTTGTGGGAGCGTTCGAGACTTTTCTAAACATAATTAAGGTGGCGGGCGACAAGGGCTTTCCTCCCGGAACATTTTTGACCTTAGCAACCCTCGGCAGCCTTCTAGTACAGGGAATCTATCTTTTAGTGCGACCGAAGAAGAATTCAATCTGGTCAAGAATCGGCATTGTATTCGCTATCCTGATGCTCGTACTGGGACCCGCCGTATGGGAAGGCCTTCAGGCCGTCCCGCGCCTACTCCTCCCGATGACTATTGCTTTCAATATTCTATTTTCCAGAAAACTCTTTCTTATCCCTATCCTAGTTTTCGCTAATACATTGACATTTGTCGGAATTAGCTCGTTCAAACCGAGGCTCATTGAAGAGCGATTCGAAATGATCGACGAGTCAAATTTGGCCTACGACGCTTCAACGAACGAATATTCATATCTGGAGTTCACGAATGGATGGTCTATCAATGAGGGCAAGAAAAGTCGCTATTGGAGATGGTCTCAAGGTGATAGCGTTGCCGAATTCTTTGTCCCTCGTAATCAAAGTATAGAAGTTGAATTCAGTTTCACTCCGAAGACGATCAGTCCTCGCGACATCATTCTGGAAGTCAATGGGGAGCTCATCTGGCAAGCGGAGAACGAGGAGCTTTACGGGGACGTCTACACAATCCCGCTCATCCTTATTCCCGGCAATAACACCCTCAGATTCTATAGTCCGACTCCTCCCGAAAAAATCGGAAGCGATCCCAGATCTCTAAGCTTCGCTCTCGTTGACTACAATTTTCGCCTCATCCGAACGATTCCAGAGAGCAAGTAGGCTAAAGCATCTTTGGATCCATTCCGCCGGCCCTCAACTCCCTCAAACTTTGAGCTTTGTCTCTCTTTGCTAGTCGATTTCCAGATGCATCACGAACTAAAGGACAATGATAGAAAGCAGGAGGAGTCACTCCGAGAGCACGGTATATCAATAATTGACGAGCGGTCGACAGAAGCAAGTCCTCACCTCGAACCACTTCCGTGATACCCATCGCGATATCATCAGCAACCACCGCCAGTTCGTAGGACGGAATTCCATCTTTTCTCCATACAAGGAAATCGCCAAAATCGACCCCCGTAACAAAACGTAGGTTTCCAAGATTCTCGTCCGTAAAGGAAATCGTCTCACCATCGGGTACCCTCATTCTCCAATTCCACTCCAAAGCTTCTGATTCAGACCAAAACGCCGTTGATCGATTCCGACAGGTCCCTGGATACACTGGTTCACCTCCCTCATCGTGGGGCGCTTGAACCGCCGACAGAACGTCTTTTCTAGAGCAGTCACAAGGGAAAATAGCACCTTGCGATATGAGATCTCTCCACGCCTCTACGAACACCGCAGATCGCTTGCTTTGAACGTATTCGCCGCTGGGTCCTCCGCGGTCTGGACCTTCATCCCAACGCAATCCCGCCCAGAGCAAATCTTCTACTAGAGCATCCGTAAATTCTGGTTTGCACCGGTCTCCATCAAGATCTTCCACCCTCAGGATCAACCGACCCCCACACTCTCTCGCACGCCTCTGAGCGGCGAGAAATGTTTTCGCATGCCCTCTGTGCATAAAACCAGTAGGAGTCGGGGCGATACGTCCTTTATATCCACCATTATTCACAATATCTTCGGAAAGAATTTTTGCTCTTGTTCATAAGTCAAAACACCCGTCTTGGGTTTACAATTCTTCTGATATCTAGGTTATTATCACCCCTACCCCTGCAGCAAGCGATAAAGGACTAACTAAAGCGGCTGACAAGGGGTAGTCGGCTCTACAATTCAACTTACGAGGCAAACTCCTAAAATCACCAACTAAACAAACACGGGTCGACCCCAAGGCAGCCTTCCAGCTTCTCACGATATTCATTTGACTTGAAAGTCTCAATACGTCGTGCGATGCGTCGACGAAGCCCTTCTTCGTCAATGCGTTCTTCCATGCCTTCGTTAATGTCTATTCTCAAGAATGCTTCTAAATACTTCTGGTGACGTTCCCATAACTCTATATCCACTTTCTGCTTTGTATCCAGGCGTTCCTGATACCAGTCGCTTGAGGTTAACGCATCGAGGGTGAACATTGATCTAAACTTGGGATCCCGATACCCCATGCCCTCATAATCCCCATGAGCCATGACGTTGAGCAATGCTTTGAGTGGGGGGCAGGCCGCATCAATTGAACCATCTTCAAAATAATTCAACGCTACCCTTCGCTGAGTTTCTACGATATTGTTGATACCATCCACGAACACGTCCATATCCTGAGTTTCCGGTTTCAGGATAAAATCGGTGAACACCGACCTCGGATTGCTGAATACCCGGCCTCCATACTCCTGAACGAATTCGCTCGTGATACGGTAGCCTAGTCGCGAAGCTTCAACCAATTTACCTCCGTACTCAAAGTCTTCACACGCTTCGAGATACCCGTTCTCAATCATGTAAGCCGCTTTCCTCTCGGAATGCGTCATTCGGCTCCAAAGTTCAGGAATCAACAGGCTAATGTCATGGTCGCAACGAAACTTAGGGCCGATACAGCCCGCGGAAGAGGTGAAGCACTCGTAGCCGGTAACCAAATATGATACGAGAGCGTTGTTCAGATCCACTACTGGCAAAAGCATATTGAAAGGACCCTTCGTCAAGGCCCCCTCAGAGCCAGCCCCCGTAGTCGAAGGCGACTTACCAGTCAAACTGGCGGTGAAGTCCATCAGCAATTCAGGTAGTTCTTGGTAATGAATTGGATTGTAAACAGCCAATGCCCGGATTCCCTTGGAGGGCGGATTGTTACGACGCCCTGGTAGTACAGCATTCACAGGGAAAGGCGGTGTCTTCCCTTTGGGAATACGACGGTAAAGTCGCGCTCCAACCTTTGCGATGTAAGTCGATCGACCATCTTCCATATCCAATCGGTTCTGCAAATACCGGGGGTTAACCGAAGGTACCCCGGCGACGAGCCTTGGCTCGGAAGATACCACTGCGTAATCCGGAGATTCAGCCTGATTGAAGGCAGCAATGCCCTTCTGCATCGGCTCCGTGAAATTGCCAAAACGAATCGCATCTTTCTCAATCGCCTTAGTATCCTCGCGGTTCAGCGGCTCATAATTAGAAAAGAAAAGCCCATGACGAGAAAAGTCCTTCTCCGTCGTCTTGTCATATCCCCTGTGAATCGCCTCGTCGGGTCGTTGGAATAGTCGGTACTCGCAATTTAAAATAAACTTAAGAGACCGATCGGTCTCCAATCCATCGTCCAGGCCCTCCACATGAGAGGCGGGAACGACAACCGAAGAGGAAATGTCGTCTTCGGTCTGGATTTTCATCGCTGGCGAGAAATCTTTTCTCAAACTAAATACACGCCATGAGCCATTCTCCTCGAAACCAACTCTTAGATACTGGCTGATCAATTTCTGATTGCGATACTTCAACTCGTTTCCAGGTTTGCCATTAACGACATCCACGCTGAAACGGCCGCGCCAATCCTCTCCCCAGTCACTCTTGTAGAAACGCTTTACAACGAGTACTATATCGATAACATGCTCGGGAATCGAACGTAACCACTCATTATATTTGTCCGTATATTTTCGCGACGGCGACAGTAGTTTAATCACTGAACCCAGCGACCTGTTCTCGCTGAGGATCGGCCTACCTTCGATTTTCTGCAAACTTGGGTCTTCAAAACGGGACCCGAAATCTTTGCCCAAGACTTGTTCGACCATGTCGAAGTCCTTCTTAATGTCCGCAGTGAAAACAGGACCGGCTACGATAGCGTCAGCAAGCGACTTCGAGATCTCGGACTTCCCACCCCCAGAGACGGTACACGGCTTGTGGCAATAGGTACCCACAGCCCTAGTCCCAATCAAGCGCCAGCGTCTCCCCACCATGGGTCTAATCATCTCAACCTTGTATCCGGACGGAAGAATATACGTAACATCGGGCTGAAGCTGTAAACTTTGCTTCTCTCCATTATGTTCCCACCGTATCGTTTGGTCATGCAATGTAATATTCGACTCGGCGGAGATGTAGTATATATCCGGATAGGTCTTATCAATTGCGTATCCTTCCTCAAACACATTAATATCCCCCTCCATATACTCAACCGTTTCCAAGAAAGAGTGATCCACCTCCTTGATGTACTTACTTAGGTGAAACTCTTCACCGAGGTCATAGCTCGCGAATGAAATGGCTCCTCCAGCATGTTCTTCCTCAACATTCCCTAAGAGATTCGCTGCGTAGGAAATTTGCGTCTTAACCTCTTTCTTGCAGTAGCCGTAATAATTGTCCGCTATCAATGTGACCACAACGCCACTACTGTCGCGAGAGGTTACTTTAAAAGCACCCCCATCATTGTATAAATCGTCTTCAGATTCCCAGCACATCCCATCGCGTTTCTGACGCTCTGTTGCTTCGGCCATTGGAGGTAATCCCAATTCCTTTTTGGTAAAATTCACTAAATGCGGCGCGAGAATAACACATCCCGTATGACCCGACCAATGTTTGACGTCCAGCCCACTGTCGTTCTCTGATAAATACGGATCACCAGCATTTCCAAAAATGCTTTCCACGAAATCGAGATTGCTCGCAAGGTTGCCCGGAGCAAAGAACCGCACTTCCAGACGCTTCTCCTCTGTAACTCCTTCCACTTCTGGCTGCACGATGGGCCGCAACATTAACGAGAGGAACAATCTGGCCTTGTCTTCCTGCGTTGAGGTAAACGGTAACTCCAAAAGATCGTCTGGCGGGTTCAAAGCTTTTTCCAAAAGTTTCGCAAATACCGGCAAGGGAACCGATTTCTTATCCGCAGGAACCGGCAGTCCGCCTTCAGAGACATGAAAGACGCCCTTGGTTGTCCGACGGTCACTAGATGGATTGTTCAATACGCCCTGCCTAACTCGAAAACTACTTACTATGTCAGAGACAAACGAGTCTTCATCCGGAGGAAGGGATAGCGCCCGAGCCAGCCCATGACGCTCCAGTATAAGCGAATCAGTAGGCACCCAATTGCGCTTCTCCACGTCCAAATCACTGAACAATCGCTCCAAATAGTCCTGGATTCGCTGGTCAACCGGGCACAAATGCTTTCGGAGGAGCCGATTCTTCTCTGCGACGCTCTGGAGAAGGGAACCCCCGATCTGGAGAAAAGGATAGTCTTTCTCATCCCCAAAAATGGGGTACCCCTTAGATCGGAGTTTGATATTTAGATACTCTACTAATCCCTCTTCATCATAGGAATTTTCGCCTGAATCGAGATCAAATCCAATTCGTGATTCCAAATTTTTCCAATCGTTGTTCATAGCCAGTAAATGGGGGTGATTCAGTTCAGACAAATCATAACGCGATTTTCGTGCCAACGATCAAGATCTAAGCGATTCTTTGGTCTGAATCGTCACATTTGCCGTAAATCACCTCGACAGAATCCCATTCTGGGCGACGACTACAAAGAAATTATTCCTTGAACGCTCAAAATGGAGCGACCCCATCAAGCCTGGACTCTCAATGTGCTCGGGCTATCGTCGGCATGCGAGGAACCGCACTGAGCAATCGGTGCGTGTACGAATGCTGCGGCGAGCGGTAGAGCGAATCCGTCGGTCCTTGCTCCACGATCTCTCCGAGCTCCATCACTAACGCCTCATCACACATGTGCTCAACAACAGCCAGATCATGAGCGATGAACAAATACGTAATCCCGAGTTCGTCCTGAATGTCTTGAAGCAGATTGACGATCTGCGCCTGGACGCTCACATCGAGTGCACTAACGCACTCGTCGCATATGATAAACTCCGGACTGCTACTCAGAGCGCGAGCAATACAAATTCGCTGGCGTTGGCCCCCGCTGAATTGGTGTGGATACCGATTCATCGAGTCGGCAGGAAGGCCGACTTTCTCTAGTAAGTCCGCAACGAGCTCTTCCCGTTGCTTCCGAGTCATAGCTTGTGCATGCACGATCAATGGCTCTGCAACGATCGAGGCGATCGTCAGCCGAGGATTCATAGAGGCGTAGGGATCCTGGAAAATCGTCTGGATTCGCTTACGGAAGGGCATGAACTCATTGTCGGCAAGTCCCGTAAGCTCTTGGCCACCATAGTGGATCGTACCCTCTCCCAGAGGAGCCAGCCGAAGAATTGCTTTGCCGATGGTGCTCTTGCCACTACCACTTTCGCCCACTAATCCCATGGTCGTGCCCTTTCTGATCTGAAACGACACCCGCTTGACCGCGTAGACATACTCCACCCGCTTGATGAACCCACCACGCTCCGCCTTGAATGTCACGCTCAGGTCGCGAACCTCCAATAAAGGTTCTTCCTTCACCTCACCAGCAGTGCTCACCATTGCTCTACCATCTCCGCTCAGTTTCATCAAAATTCACTTTTCCAATTCCGCGTAGTCAACCACCGGCAATCGTTTTTTATTTTTACCCAATTTTGGAATACAATTGATCAGTGCCTGAGTGTAGGGATGCTGAGGCTTCGATAAAACACTTTCCACCGAGCCCGTTTCTACAATTTTCCCGCGAAACATCACCGCTATGTCATCGGCGAACTCGTCAACGATTCCAAAATTGTGCGTAATCAAGATAATGGACATATTGAGTCGAACACGGAGGTCCTTGAGTAGATTTATGATCTGGGCCTCAATGGTCACATCAAGTGCTGTTGTCGGTTCATCAGCAACGAGAATTCTAGGCTGGCACGCTAAGGCGATGGCAATCATGACACGCTGCTTCATTCCACCACTCATTTGGTGAGGATAGTCCACCGCCCGCTTTTCCGGCTCGCGTATGCCCACCTGATCCAACAGTTTGACCACTTCTTTCCAAACGTCGGAAACCTCCTTACGGTGGAACTTGATCGCCTCCGCAATCTGATTTCCCACCGTGTAGTAAGGATTCAACGACGTAGAAGGTTCCTGGAATATGTAGGCTATTTGCTTTCCCCGCACCGCCCGCATCTCGCTAGCCGAAAGATTTAAAAGGCTTTCACCATCCAGATAGGCTTTCCCCGAAACGCAGCACTGCGGTTCCGGTGGCAGCAGTTTTGTCAGGGCCATGGATGTCACACTCTTGCCGCTCCCGCTCTCTCCCACGATGGCCAGCGTTTTACCCTCCTCTAAGTGGAAGGATATACCTTTTACCGCCTCATTCACTCCATCGCGGGAATGAAACAATACTCTGAGATCTTGAACGTCCAATAACATAGGATCGCGATCCACATTGGGGAGATTCACTCCGCCGCCAAGTGTAAAAACGTCAACTGTCTCGAAAGAAACGAGCGTTCCACTCTTCAGAAAAGAGCCTGATAGGCCACAATACCTTGTAAGTCGTTTCAATCTCATTTCTAAGAATCTAATTTCGCTTGCTCGCCCCAATTAATTTCTCTTTTCTCCCCACCCTTAAATCAAAATGCCTATTTGGTTAAAAGGGTAGACACCCATGATTCAGAATCATGTACCGCCAAATGTAGGATTTGATGGAGCAACACACGGTGCGGTACCGGAGCAACAGCCGACACTTGAACAACGCAGGACTAACACAATGAGGGCAGCACGAAGTGCATATCCGAAGGACTTTGAGCGTTCTAGCTCAAACCCACGGAGCGACCCAGCAGGAGCACAGATGGCCAAACCTCAAGTTCGAGGCACAACCCTGAGCGAAGCTAATTGGTCCCCCTTCCATTACCATTCCCCCTATCCACCTTGATCACACAGAATTTAACTTGCTCGATTCTCCGATTTCCATTTCCTTTCCCTCCTTTTCACATACACCCGCCCAGGTGGTGGAATTGGTAGACACGCATGATTCAGGTTCATGTGCCAAGAGGTGTGGGGGTTCGAGTCCCCCCCTGGGCACCAAAAAATCAGACCGATTCATGCGGTCTTTTTTTGTGATCAAAGGAAAGGCCAATTTCTGAGTGCAGCCATACGTAAGGGCACTTTAAAAGGATACCTCATACTCGTTCAAATGTGACGACAGAAAGGCTAGAACTCGTAGGAAAGCGTCGCTCCGATTTGCCGTGGGTTAGCGAGGGCTTCGTAACGACGATCGCCGTCTCCGTTATCGAAGAAGAACACGCGGCTTGCGTAGCGCTCGTCTAGAAGATTCTTCGACCAAACCGAGATGCGCCAGTTTTCGAACTGGTAACCTGCGGATGCATTTACCGTGGCGACCGCATCGCGCTGTTGGAGATGGCTGTTCGATTCAAAGTAAGCGTCCCTCCCAGCCAGGGCGACGGATCCGAAGACTCCGGATTCCGCACTATAGTTAAGCCGAAAATTGTAGTTGTAGCTAGGAGAACTCGCTAGCTCGCGTTCCGGCACAAGTCCTCCTGGATCCGTATAGGAGCATCGCTTTGCATTCAGGAATCCGATACCACCCTCGATTCTCCAGTCTTCGCTGAGTTGCCACTGTAATTCTACCTCCGCTCCGATATGCGTCGCATCCTCTCCATTCACCGTCAAATAGCGGAAGAAGCCGCCGGCGCCTACGGAGTCGCGAAGTTGGGCATCGTCGCGACTGAGACAAAAAGCGGTTAACTGACTGGTCAATCGGTTGTCCACCCAGCTTCCTTTGACGCCTGCTTCGAGATTCCAGAGCGTTTCCTCGCCATATACGCTCGGATACTCAGGACTCGTGAAGGTACCGCTATTTGCACCGCCGGCCTTGTAGCCGCGAGCGATACTCGCGAAGGCCATCACGCCCGTATTCAAGTCGTGCTCCAGTGTGAGCTTACCACCGAAGACATCATCGTCGTTCCCGTTTTTCCCGTCATAGAGGAAGCCTTGATAATAGCCCAACTCGTTGGATACCGAGTCGAAGGCAACCTCGTGCATCTCATATCGTAATCCCGCGATTATGCGGGTTTCTTCATTAAGTTCGAACGCCATTTGACCGAAAGCAGCGATCGTCTCCGTTTCGTATATCGAATCGACATCCGCCTGGCCGAAACTGAACTCGCCCTGGCTGGGATCGCCGTCGCGGTAGTGCACGTCCGAGTCTTCCAGGAGATTCTGATAATACAACCCGACTGTCCAACGACTAAGGTCACTGCTGTCGCTATCGATTCGTATCTCCTGATTGAAGACTTCTCTTACGCGTAAGGTGGAAAGATAGCCGGCGTAAGATGCTTCGGTCCAGTCCGCATCATAACTATAGAAGGAGTCGGTTTTAATGACGGATGTCTTCGAAGTAACTTCGAAGACATCCCCTGGATCGAATTGACCCTTCAAGCTAACGCCAAGGGATTCTTGCTCGTCTCTTCCGGGCTCGTTGGAGAAGCTTCTAAAAGGATCGTTTCCCATGGAGAACTGGTCGTAACCGTCATTCATATCCACATATAACAAGGCCCCGTCCCATTGGTAGCGGTCTTCCTTAAAACGAAGTTTGAAACGTGCAGAGGTTTCATTGTGCTCATTGGTATCATCTCGACCCAGAAATTCGTTCCTGTAAAACCCATCGCTTTGCTGGCTCTTTAATGCGAAGCGCATGGTCAGTCTTTCCGGGTCGTTTTCAGATAACGGTCCGCCGATAGCAATCTCGCCGCCATACATCGAGTCCTCACCCATACTCGTCTGCACCGTCCCCGTCCAATAAGGAGTGGGTTCCGCACTTACAATGCGAATCAATCCTCCCGCCGCGTTGGCTCCGAAGGCGCCGGCTTGCGGCCCGCGAAGGACCTCGACCTGCTTGACATCGAAAAGACTCCCCGCGGATCCAAGCCCGGTAAAGTCCATGTCGTCGATGAGGAAAACCACGGCGGAATCAGGCGTTTCGCCTTCAAACTGCGAGTTCTCACCGATACCCCGGATTTGGATGTAGCGGGAGCGAGCGGTGCCACCGGTCGTGGTGAGATTTGGCAGGTAGGCTGAAAGGTCATCGAAGTGACCCCATTCAGGGCTTTGCAGCTCTTTTCGATCAAGCAGGCTGACGCTCGCCGTCGTTTTGCCGCGCTCGGTCTGCCATAAATCACCCGTCACGATCACGGAGGGCAAGCCGATAGCGTCGCCATTTGCATCAGTAACTTCCTGGGCATTAATCGGTCCGATCGCCGCCAAAGCAATGACGCTGCCTGCCGCGATGGCCTTCAATGTTTTTCTATTCTTCATTTAGGATCTCAATATTAGCGGTTTGAGATCCGGTATTTAGCGAAGAAAGGTGAGTCCCCTCCAAAACAAGAACAGGACTCGTTCCTTTTCCTACGCCGGTACAAACCGGATCAGGTTCAAAGGGACCGCGTCTGCACTGCTCGTCGTTCCGATCAGCGAGGAAGCTATCTCAGACCCATACCAGGTCGCCCCTAAGGATACTCAAACTGCGTAAGCTCCTTACTGGTTTTGTCAATAGCGACTTGAACACGCTTTGACCGATTTTGGCCGAACCAACCCGCTCTCCTCACGAAAAACCTCGAAAAAACAATTGCATTATTGCCCGGCGAAGCCCGCATTTGATTTCGAGAATGGACAGTTCCAACGATTTACTCTTTCGAAAAGATACCGTTACATGGAATCAATCATTACTCAGATTCAACAAGCCTCAACAGCGGAGTGGCTCGGAACGGCAGCCGGGCTAATCGGAGTCTACCTGAGCATTAAAGAAAAAGTCCTTGCCTGGCCCTTTTTCCTGTTTTGCTACGGACTTTACGCCTACCTGAGCTACGGCGCGTCGCTCTATGCGGCGATGACGTTGAACGCGTGCTTCATTCCGATATCGACCTACGGCTGGTGGAAATGGGGAGTAGCCTCTCGGGGAAAAAACAAAAGTACTCCCACCAGCATATCGCTCGCCATCACACGAATGACCTTAAAACAGAGCACGGCGATAGGCGGGATCAGTCTCCTCGCTACGATCGGGATCGGAACAATTCTAGATCGATATACGGAATGCAATCTTCCCTATCTCGACGCTTTCGCTACCTCAATCTCCTTTCTTGCACAATTGCTGCTGAGTCGGAAGCTTATCGAGAATTGGATCGCTTGGTTCATTGCAGACACGGCTTTTATCGTTCTTTGGGCGATCCAGGGCTACTGGATCGCGGTCGCGATGTTTACCGTTTTCTCGGTAATGGCGGTATTAGGATTCTTTAGCTGGAGGAAGCAACTCTCTCAACATGCCAACCCCATTAACTAAGGTTCGCCGTATCGTTTTCTCAGGGGCGGAATGTACGGGGAAGAGCACCATCGCTCGGGCCGTCGCAGAACATTTTGGTGACCCCTGCTCGAATGAATACGTGCGCCAGCATGTCGAACAGCTCGATCGGCCCCTCGACGAATCCGACCTCGAACCCATCGCTCAGGGACAGATTCGCCTTGAAGATGACGCCTATGCGAAAGCGGCCCGATACGTTTTCCATGATACTAATCTCCTCTCATCAATCCTCTACGCACAATATTATTTCAACACGTCTATTCATTGGGTCGATGAACGATTCCTTGGCCGCATCTACGATCGATACTACCTATGCCAGCCCGACATTCCCTGGAAAGCGGATCCAGGCCAGCGCGTCAGCCCGCAAGAACGCCAGAGACTGCACAAGCAATTCGAATCGATTCTTGAGCACTTTAGAATCCCATACATCAATCTCAGGGGATCACCAGAAAAACGATTAAACACCGTTCTGGGAACGCTCACCTGAATCGTAGGCCGAATCTTGCTAGCTTGGAAATCGAAGACGGCAGGCACCCCTATTAATTTCCCTTGAAAACGCTGGGGAGCGAGTTCACCAAAGCGAACAACTCACTGCCACATGCACAATTATGCCAAAAACGATTGCCCTCACGATCCAGAATTCCTTCTTAAATTTGTGTGAAACACTTTTTTCAGCTAACCGCAAACCGGCGAGTTATCAGAATTCGTATCCATTAAATCGGCCATGTAAGCCCACCACTCCTTTAAGATTCCCGTCCCTAACAACTGATCACCCGAATGGACGTCCGACAACTTCTGCACCGCTGAAAGCGTCAGATTCTCTTCATCCAGAAATATCGTTCAATCGGATACACCCGCCGCCGAGAGCTCCAACGGCAATTCGGGCCAAATCTCATTTTGTAGCTTTCTATATTTATCATTAAAGCCAGCAACAATTCCCGTAACCAGGTACATTCCTAGATATATCTTTTCGTAAGTTTCTCGGTTGTGACGATCAGTAATTATGTCCTCGATCGCTGCAATTAAATTGCTTGTTCACAATTTGACACACCACGCTCCCATTGTAGATTTCATACACTATGAACATCTACGACCTTCCCAAGGCCCTTCGCCACGAAGGTGGACTCTCTCGCCGTCTCTTCCTGGCCTACGCCGCTTCCCTTTCATCGATCCCTCTCCTAAGCCACTACGGCTCCGCCACTACGTCTCACGACTTGACCAAAGATCCCTTCACGCTCGGCGTCGCGTCCGGTGACCCCGATCACGAAAGTGTCATCCTCTGGACTCGCCTCGCGCCCAAGCCCCTAGAACCGGGCGGCGGCATGCCCAAGACTCCTGTGGAGGTTTATTGGGAGATCGCTGAAGAGAACTCCTTCAAAAAAATCGTCCAGTCGGGCAAGGTCAACGCCACGCCTGAACTCGGTCACTCCCTCCACATCGAGCCCCGAAACCTCAAGCCAGACCATTGGTATTTTTATCGTTTCAAATCCTGCGACGCTATAAGTCCCGTCGGCCGCACCCGGACGCTCCCCGCACCTGACGCCTCACCGGACAAACTCCGCTTTGCCGTCACCTCTTGCCAGAACTTCGAACAAGGCCTCTTTACCGCGTACCATCAAATGGCCGCCGACAAACCCGATTTTGTCTTTCACCTTGGCGACTACATCTACGAATATGCCGGAGTAAACGGTAAAGTCCGCACCCACCAAGGCCCCGAAACTGAGTCCCTGGACCAATACCGAATCCGCTACGCCCAGTACAAAGGGGACAAGGAACTCCAAGCTATGCACGCCGCCTGTCCGTGGTTCGTAACCTGGGACGATCACGAATTCGACAACAACTGTGCCAACGACATTTCCGAACAACAGGGGATCGATACCGCCAAATTCCTCATCCGCCGTGCAAATGCCTATCAAGCCTACTATGAGATGATGCCTCTACGCACCTCTTCACTTCCCGTCGGCCCCAACATGACTCTCTATCGCAAGGGGAGCTTCGGTACTCTCGCCGAATTCTTCATTCTCGACACCCGCCAATACCGCAGCGACCAACCGAACGGCGACCGACATAGCCCGCTCAATACCGCCGCCACTAATCCAAGACAAACCCTCCTCGGCAAAACCCAACGTAAGTGGCTATTCGATTCCCTGTCCCGCTCCAAAGGCAGCTGGAACATCCTAGCCCAACAAGTCATGATGGCTCTAGTCGATCGCTCGAATGCCAACTCACCAGCCGCCTACTCCATGGATCAATGGCCCGGCTACGCTCACGAACGAAAAGTTCTCCTCAAGCACCTACAGAACCACAAAATCAAAAACCCCGTTGTCCTCACCGGCGACATCCATTCGAGCTGGGCCAACGAGCTCCGCGTTGACGACTTCAAGCCCGACCAAGCTCTCGTGGCCTCCGAATTCGCCACTACCTCCCTTTCTAGCGGCGGCAATGGACCATCGCAATTCGAAGGACTAGACGAATTCCTCGGCCGCAATCCCTGCACTAAATTTCACAACCGCCAACGCGGCTACATAATGTGCGATGTCACCCCTAATATCTACTACTCGGATTACAAGGTTATCGACAATGTCACTCGCGTAGGCGGCAAGACGGCATCGCTCGCCAAGTTTACAGTAGAATCTGGCCGACCAAATATCCATACTGCCTAAACAATTCGCAGAATCGCAACCACAAGCTCCCCGTCTCCTCGAAGACCTCTGCGATCTCCATTAGGCACCCTACTGTTTCGCATGCTTCGAATCCCCATTGTTTTTGAACCTAAAGCTGCCAATCTAACCTCACTAACTGAATCTTATTTCCCTCCCCAAAAACCAGAGAACAAGACTGAGAGAAAAAGTCGCTGCAAAAATGCGAAACGGGTTTCCTACTCTAGCTGAACAGAATGGTTTTGTTGCCGTGCACCAAAACGCGGTCCTCCAGGTGGTATCGTAAGCCTCGGGCTAGCACCGTATTTTCAACATCCTTGCCCTGACGCATCATATCTTCGATGCTATCGCTGTGCCGGACACGCACAACATCCTGCTCGATAATCGGGCCCGCATCGAGGTTTTCCGTTACGTAGTGGCAGGTTGCACCGATCAACTTCACGCCACGCTCATCCGCCTGGTGATAAGGCTTCGCACCGATGAATGACGGGAGAAAGCTGTGATGAATATTAATGACTTTATGACGGTACTTTTTGCAGAGCCAAGCGGGAAATATTTGCATGTAGCGTGCCAGCACAATTGTATCCGGCTCCGCCTGTTCGATAAGTTCCGCTGTCTTCTCGAAGGCTGCCTGTTTAGCCTCGGATTCCTTCGGCACTGGCACATGATGGTAAGGGATACCGTACCATTCGACTAGCTCACGCAGCGTTTCGTGATTAGAGATAACGCAGGGAATATCGAACCGCAAGTCGCCCCCCTTCCAACGATGCAGCAGGTATGCGAGACAGTGATCGAATTTACTTACCAAAAGAACAATGCGGGGCTTTACAGCGAGATCGGTCACATGCCATTTCATTCGAAGTTCATCCGCAAGCGAACGAAAAGTTATCGCGAATTCGCTGTAAGACATTTTTGTATCTAATAATTCAATACCATATCGCATAAAAAATGTTTTACTGCGAACATCCTCGTATTGATTAGAAGCCGTGATATTGCCTCCATGGTCAGCAATAAAACTGGCCACGCGGGCTATGATACCCACTTGATCCGGACAGCTGCCAACTAAACGCAAATGCGTGCTATTAATCTTCATTTAAACGGCTAAAGGATACGGTTGCTCTTATGTTAGTCTGGATATGACGTTCGACGACCGGCTTGGCAGATCCGCCGTCTTCCTCGCCCCATACCACGTTCACTTCAGTGTTGTCGGGAATATCCTCGTCGACCATCGCCAGCGAGAACCAACCGCGAACATTGGAGGTGTAGACCGTGTAGGTAGACAAGCCAACAACGCGTTCTTCGGCGACGATCTTGTCGAACGGTAAAATTGAATAATAAGCATTGGGTACCTCCATATATTTGTAGCGGTCGCCTGAGCCCAACTGACTAGCAAAAACCTTTTGTACATCGTCGTTATTCCATTTCAGCCAAACCTTACGTCGATGCGGCTGGTCAACCATCTTTTCGAGGGCTTCGTGGCCGATGAAGTCGTGGTCAAAGTTGATATGTTTGCCGTAGCCAAGATCCCATGGGGTCTGGTAGTAGTCTTCAATATTGTCAGAATAGAAGCTGCCGCCGAGAGATGCATTGGCCTCGAACCCGTTTGCACTCAGCCACTCGCGGTAGGGCTTCATTGCCTCGCCGGTATAGATTGCCGGCATCGGCGAAGGGATCCAGCCGCTTTCGGGAGAGACGGTTGAGTAGGCGCGGCTGCCGCCCATGAAGAGGTCAAACTCTGGACCAGCCTTCAAGAGCGCCTCGAGGATGACATCACGGTCTTCGACGGGACCGTGCAGTTCGAGCCCGCCCATACGCGACATGTTGTGGTTGAGAGCACGTACCTTTTTGCCTGCGATTTTGAGGTCACCCAGATTGAAAAACTTGATGTCCGGAAAAACGCCTTGGTGCACGCTCTTAATGAGGTCTAAGGCGTTCGGTCCTTGTATCTGGTAACGATAAATGAGTCGCGAGTCATCATTGCTGACAGTGCGCTCGTCGCGAGTCACCTTAACATCATAGTCGCCGCTTTCCGCGTGAAAATGCACCCAGTTCGGCACAGAAGGACGGCCAACCAAGCTTACCCTGCCTTCGGCGAGGCCGAACAGGATCGCATCGCCTATCACGTAGCCATCGTAGTTACAGGCCACGAATTGCTTGGCCTTGTTCGTTCCGAAATTCTTCAGCGTATTGACCCCCACGTCCGAGAGCAGGCGCACAACATCCGGTCCCTCGAAGTAGACGTCCGTCATGTGGAAGGACTGGTCGAATAGTACAACGCTTTTCTGCCATGCCTCCTGCTCGTCACGCCAGTTAGTGTACTGACCGGGAAAGGGGAAGTCGTATCCACCCACCTGGGCGTGGCGCAGCATTTCTACTGGACTGCTGAATTTCTGGAGTTTTTCTTCTAGGGAGGTGTTGTTGTGAGTGTTCATATTTTTGCATAGATGATACTTGCTCGTATCGTGGTGGATTTTCACACAGGCTGGTTATGTTCGCGTAGCCATTTAGCACTTTTTTCAAGCCCACCGAATGGGTAGAGATGAAAATTTTGCGAGCCATTGACCTTATTGATGAATTTGGATGGCTCGCCCGATAAGAGCAGACGCCCGAGGCTGAACCCTTGTTTTTTAAGCACAGCGGTTGATGCCGAGACGCCGCAGACTTTGGCATACTTTAAGAGCGTTTTTAGCGAGGCAGGGCCGGGCACGCCAACCCGCACAGCTATGCCTGGACCTACAGTCTCCATCTCCTTGAGATAGGCGTTTACTTTTTCGGGCACGAAGCTCCACTGAGTAACTATCTCAGCACCGTAACCTCGCTCGCTCAATAAATCGAGCTTTTTAAGCAAACTCATTTCGGCCTTCCTATCAACCGGATTACCATCTGGGTGTCCAGCTATAGCCACGGTAGAAATGCCGGAGTTTTGAAAGGCTTTGGATTGAAGCACCTGTAAGCTGTTCTCGTAGGGACCACTGGGAGAGCTTAGGCCTCCAGCTATGACAAGAACCTTCTCAATATCATGATCACGCAGTCCTTCAAAAAAGTATTGTAGCTGGTGGTCATCACGGAAACCACGGGCGGCGACGTGAGGAACAGGCTTAAAACCCGCAGCTTTCAATTGGGCTAGGGCACCGAGGATATCTCGTTCATCCGTCCCAGGAATCATAGTCACGAAAATTTCCCGCACCAGTCCAGTAAAAACATCGGTTCGTTCGGCATGAGCGGGAACAATTTCAACGGTCCATTTGTGGTTTGTTGCAATATTAGTATGAGACATAATTACGCTAATTCATTTTTCAAAAAATCGTTTCAGCTAGTCCTCTGCTTCGCTTAGACTTCCATAAATTCGAATTGAGGGACCCCTATGGAAAGGTGCCCTTTGCCGGGGGCACGGATTCGAGTTAGGAATTCGTCGATCAGGTTGATGTAGCTAGCATTGTTGAGCAACGAATCGTTCTGAGGCAGGCTGTTCTTGGTAGATTTCGCTTCCTTTTTTTTCAGCTCTATGTTGGCCCACACACAATCGATTTTTGGGATAACTTCGCATTTGCCATCCAACGTACCTCTGCACGGTCCGTTGCGCAGACCTTTGGGGCAAATCAACTTCGTATGGGTCAAGATAAATTGGCCGCAGGTTTTATAACCGTACACCTTTTCCTTCAGCCATTTCTCCATTTGAAATATTCCGCTCATTACTGCTTCGCAACTTCTCACGTCCCAACACATACATAATAGCAGAGCACTTCGTTTTATCTTGGATGAAACCGCTTAATCCAATTGCATTATCCGGCAATGAAGAATCGAGAGGCAGAAAAACTGGTCCGCCAGACTCCAGCACCGATTGTGGTTCCAAGAGGACAGGTACGTATGTTGGAGAGTCATCATGCCGCCGGTTTCGAAATGGAACTGGACCATTGGGCATTCCACAAAATCTGCTGGGTCGCGGTCGGACAGGGTCAGCTTGAATTTTCCGGTAGCTCAACGCCTATTCAACGCAATGACCTTCTGGTTTTACCAGCAGATTGGCCACATCGTTTTGTCGATGATCCGAATGAGCCCTTGACGCTAGTGATTATCTGCGTCGATCAAAGGTTGACCGCTACGGGTTCGGCATTGAGGCCGATTTGGTCGGCCACTCTGGCCAAAGGAACACTTGGGCAAGCACGTTGCGCTAAATCAGCCTTTCATCATAACGCATTCGTGGAAGATTTCCGCAAGGGCCTGCGTGAGCAATTGAACCGCGAGACTGGCTGGCAAATCACATTAACAGGTATTGCACAAAGTTTGCTCATTCGTATGGCCCGAGGTCATTGCGTAATGCGTGAGTCATTCGAATCCAACAGCTTCGCAGCCGTGCGCGGTTCGATCGAATACCTGGATCAACACTTCAACGAAGTGCAACGCATCGAAGATATGGCAGAACGCTGTGCGCTCTCGCCGAGACGGTTTACGGCACTATTCAAAGCCCAAACTGGCCAAACCTTTAGTAACTATCTCAATGAACGCCGTATTGAGTACGCCCGCCAGCGCTTGCGTCAAACAAGACATATTGTCTACGCCTGCTACGAATCGGGCTTTAACGACCTGGCATACTTCTATCGTGTATTCAAAAAACACACCGGGCAAACTCCCGGTCTTTACCTTAGCAGCATTGATAGTTGAATCCCGTCCTTCAAACGATCAGTCCAAATGACACTTTACTACTTCGGCACCTTAGCACTCGGTCTCTTCACTCACAAAGCCAACGAAATCGGCACTCTCTCAGGAATTGTCGTCGGGATAGCCGCAGCCGACTAGGTCGCCAAAGACGAAACCATCATTTTTGGCTCTAAACTATATACGGTTCCTTCGTTACCTTCGCAGCCGGCAGAAACCGAAAGAGCATCCACGCTCTATAATGGGCCACTCTCAATAACCGAACCGGCAGCCTCGATAATTGAGGGACATTACAAAATTTTCTCCTCATAAAGAATATAAATTATTTGTAGACAAAGTTTTATAATAATTATAGGGTTATATTTAATCTGAGCATTAATTGCCTGATGAGGTATTGTTACCCCTATAACCCGTTCGGCAGCACCCTAATCTTGGTGTTCTGAGACTGCTGATCTTGGTGAAGCACACTAACGGGGGAAAGGTTTGGAGGCGGCAGCCGCATTGAAATGTATATGGATCAACTGCCCCCAGAAAAAATTGTCGTCAGATGGGGCAAACTCTGATTTGGTTCAGTTATGAAATCGCTCCTCACCCTACTCGCTCTCGGTTGCCTTCTATTTGCTGGTTGTCAGACTGTTCAGGAAGTCGCTGAGACCCAATCAACCCAAATTCCTGAAGCAGATGAAGAACCGCTAGGCGGCAATTTCCTTATTAATTTTGTTAACCCAATGAACGGGGCGAGAATGAGTCCAGAACTACGGCTCAATGAAGAGGGTAAAGAATTTTCGGGTTCAGTTATTTTTCCAAGAGGCGAGTCACCACTCAAAAACGTAGTCCTTGAATCTGATGGCTCGGTAACTGCGATTTTTACAATTAGTGGCTATTCTTTTAATCTCAAAGCTGTTATTAATGGGGACCGCATCGGGGGAGAGTTTAGTGGTCCGCGGGATATCAGCTTTAGCGGATCGCGATTAAAATAGTGCTTTGATGGCATAGTTGGCTAGCGGCTAAATTCCAAGAATGGGCTGACGAGAACCCTAGTCCCTTTGGTGGACTCAGCTCACCCTTTTCTATGAGTGATCAAGGAATTTTCAGAAACATTATTCAACCTGATACCGAAGAATTATTTAATAGGAAAATTTAATCCACAGGACTCCATATGGAAGCACTATCCAGAGGATGATTTTGT
>CEPA01057747.1_pt1 | contig 21748 bp, 19 predicted proteins | sample 356241 | NCBI WGS metagenome assembly CEPA01 (sample SAMEA2620542, study PRJEB7988) | marine metagenome | biome: marine biome (ENVO:00000447); feature: surface water layer (ENVO:00002042); material: "saline water (ENVO:00002010), including plankton (ENVO:xxxxxxxx)" | depth 5 m
GAAATAGAAAAATACTATTCAGAAAATTTTTCTAAAATTAAAAATGAAAACTTAGTAAAGTTAAAAGAATTTAAAGCAATAAATCAAAAAAAGATTGAAAATATATTTGAAATTTTTGAAGATAAATCTTTGCTACTCGATGCAAAAATAAACAAAATTCAAGAATTAAAATTAGTAAAAGAGAAGCCAAAAAATCTTGGTTATGTCAGTCTTAACGATTTGTCTGAAGAAATAAGAAATGAAATTAAGCAACGAAAGGATTCAGGTTTAATTGGCCCATTAAAAGTTGATGGAGAGGTTCAATTTTTTATAGTATTAGATGAAGTCTTTTCAGATCCAAATTTTATTGAAGTAAAAGAAAGCATTAGAACGACTATCTATAATGAAAAATCTTTAAAACTACTTGATGTTTGGTTCAGTGATTTAAGAAAAAGTATGTATATATCAAATAGACTTTAAAATTTATTTTTCACTATAAAATTCTAATGGTAAACAACTACACACAAAATTTTTATCACCGTAAGCATTGTTAACTCTTCCTATGGGTGCAATGTATTTAAAATTTTTATTTCCATCAACAAAGAGAGGGAAAGCAATATTGATTTCATAATCAAAGTTTCTATCAACTATATCTTTAAAAGTATGAGGAGCATTTTTAAGCGGAGACTTATTTGTTTCAAGGACATTGCTATATTTTTCAATCTCACCTTTAATTGAAATTAAAGCATCACAAAATCTATCGAGTTCTGTCTTTGATTCACTTTCTGTAGGTTCGATCATTAATGTTCCCGGAACAGGAAAAGACATCGTAGGAGCATGAAAACCATAATCAATTAATCTTTTAGCTATATCTTCTTCAGTTATGGAATGTTCTTTTTTAATTTGTCTAATATCAATTATACACTCATGAGCTACTCTGCCGTTTCGCCCTGTATATAAAATTGGAAAATAACTTCCAATTTTTTCAGCGATATAATTAGCATTTAAAATTGCAACCTGCGTAGCCTTCTTTATACCTTGACTTCCCATCATATATACATACATCAATGATATTGGAAGAATAGAAGCACTCCCCCAAGGCGCGGAAGACATTGGTCCAAATCCATTTTTAGGTCCTGCATCAGAATTCAAAGGATGATTTGGCATAAAAGGTGCTAAATGTTCTTTTACAGCAATAGGGCCTACTCCAGGGCCACCGCCACCATGAGGAATACAAAAAGTTTTATGTAAATTTATATGACACAAATCAGGGCCAAAATGGCCAGGCTTGGATATGCCTACTAATGCATTTAAATTTGCACCATCCATGTAGACTTGGCCTCCGGTTTCATGAATCATGCTACAGATTTTTGAAATTGATTCTTCATATACTCCATGTGTTGATGGATAAGTTACCATCAATGCGGCTATTCTATCAGGATATTGTTGAATTTTATCAGCTAAGTCTTTGGTATCGATATTTCCATTTTCGTCGCATTGAATAATCTCAACCTGCATGCCAGCTAAAACTGCACTTGCAGGGTTTGTTCCGTGGGCAGAACTAGGTATAAGACAAATATTTCTTTGAGACTCACCAGTTGCTATAAGAAATTTTCTTATTGTTAACAAACCTGCAAGTTCTCCTTGTGCACCTGCATTTGGTTGCAGAGATACATCATCAAAACCAGTTATTGAACGTAACATTTCTTTTAATTTTTCAATAATTAATTTATATCCTTTAGTTTGTGATTTTGGAACAAATGGATGTAAGTTATTAATTAAAGGCCAACTAATAGGAATCATTTCAGTTGCTGAGTTTAGTTTCATCGTACAAGACCCTAAAGGAATCATAGATTTATTTAATGCAATATCTTTATCTTCTAATCTTTTTATATATCTCTGAAAATCGGTTTCAGATTTATATGAATTAAAAACAAAATGTGTTAAAAAAGAACTTTTTCTCAATATACTTTTAGGCAGATTTAAAGTTGATGAATTTAATTCATTGTCCAATTCATCAAAACTATCAATTTTTGATCCAAAGCAATTTAATATATCATTAATATTTTCTAATGATGTAGTTTCATCTAATGATATCGTAATGATCTCACTTGAATAATATCTAAAATTAATATGTTTTTTTAAAGCTTTTCTTTTAATAGTTAAAATTTTATTTTTTGGAATCTTAAATGCTATAGTGTCAAAAAAATTATTACTTGTAATTTCATAGCCATCTACTTGAAGTTTTCTTGCTAACAGCTTTGTTAATCTATGAATCCTTAATGCTATATTCTTTAAACCAACGGGTCCATGGTATATAGCATAAGATGCTGCAACTATAGCTAATAATGATTGAGCTGTACAAATATTACTAGTAGCTTTTTCACGCCTAATATGTTGCTCCCTCGTTTGCAAGGCCATTCTATAAGCTACGTCTGAATTCTTATCTATAGAAATACCGATAATCCTTCCAGGCAATAAACGTTTATACTTATCTTTACAAGATATAAAAGCAGCGTGTGGACCACCAAAACCCAGTGGGACACCAAAGCGCTGAGAAGAACCAATGGCAATATCAGCACCCATTTCACCAGGGGTTTTCAAAATTAATAAAGACATAAGGTCACAAGCTAAAATGGAAATAGCATTTTGGGTAGCCGCTTTATTTATAATAAATTCAAAATCATCAATTGTGCCTATTGTATTTGGATACTGGGCAATAAATCCAAAAAAAGAGCCTTCATTTTCTGAAACTATTTTATTTAAATCACCGATAATTATTTTTATATTTAACGGCTCTGCTCTAGTTTTAAGAATCTCTATTGTTTGAGGATGACAATACTCTGATACAAGGAAAATACTTTTATCATCTTTGCAGTTTCTGAAAGCCAACAACATGGCTTCAACAGCTGCGGTACCTTCATCTAATAAAGATGCATTAGACACTTCTAAACCTGTTAAATCCATAACCATTTGCTGATAATTCAAAAGCATCTCTAATCGACCTTGAGAAACTTCAGGTTGATATGGGGTATAAGCTGTATACCATCCTGGATTTTCCAAGATGTTTCTTAAAATTACAGTCGGGGTTTTGGTATCACTGTAACCCATACCTATATATGATTTAAAAATTTTATTTTTTAACACTTGTTCATTAAGAAACTTTAAAGCCTCATGTTCAGATAAGGGCTTATCTAAATCAACATCTACATCTAAAATTATTTTTGTTGGAAGTGTGTCCATAATTAGTTGGTCCAAGTCGGAGTAACCAAGATATTTTAATGAATCTATTATATCTTCCTGAGAGCTACCGATATGTCTATCAATAAAGCTGCCTGAGTCATCAAATTCTTTAATATTTGTATTAAAATTAAAATTTTTATTCATTTATCAAACTCTCATAATCTTCAGGGCTTAACAAATTATTGAAATCAGCTTCATCACTAGCTTTAACTTTGATGAGCCAACCATCACCATAGGGACTTTGATTAATTAATTCAGGAGCGTTTTCTGCTTCAGAATTAACTTCAATAACTTCACAATCAAGAGGAGTAAAGAGATCAGAAACAGACTTAGTAGATTCTACAGCTCCAAAAGTAGAGGACTTTTCAAGACTAGAACCAACCGTTGGTAATTCTAGATAAACAATTTCACCTAAGGAATCTTGAGCATGATCAGTAATTCCAATCAACATGGTTTCACCATCCTTAAGAACCCACTCATGTTCTTCTGTATATTTTAAATCTTTTTTAATCTCTGACATTCAAAAAACTCCTAAATAAATGGATAATTCACCATTTTTGCATCTTTAAAATTTTTTCTTATTTTTATTTGTAGGTTTTTATTTGATGAAAAATTTGAGTCAACTAATGCCATCCCGATCCCTTTCTTTAATAATGGAGAGAAAGTACCACTGGTTACATTACCAATTAACTTTTCATCTTGATATATTTCATATCCACTTCTGGCTATTGAATTATCGATCATTTTAAAACCAATAAAAGAGAATTCATTTTTTTCAATTTTATTAATTATTGCATCTTTTCCAATAAATTCTTCCCTATCGATATCAATGAATCTATCTAAATTATAATCCGAAGGAGTAGTACCCTCAATAAGTTCATTGCCGTGTAAAGGAAACCCCATTTCTATTCTTAAGGTATCTCTCGAACCTAGACCGCATGGGATTATATTTGCGCAATTAGTTAAAATATGTTCATACACAGTAGATAGAATCTCGTTAGGCACAAATAATTCAAAACCATCCTCGCCTGTATAACCTGTTCGTGCAATTAAAAAATTATTCCCATTTGGGCAAGGAGATTTTAAATTCGCTGTTAGAGTATTATCTAAATCTTCTAATATCTTAATAGTATATTTTGGCATGTCATTTAAATTAGAATTTGGATATAAAGTAGATAAATATTTGATTGAATTTGGGCCTTGTATAGCAACTTGTCCATAAAAATTACTTAAATTCTTTACCTTAACATCAAAATCATTAGTATTGTGTAGCAACCATTTCTCAACACTATCAATGTTTCCTGCATTTACACATAAAAAGAATCTATATCCATCTAAATTATAAACTATTACATCATCAATGACATATCCATCATTATTACAAAAGAAACCATACTTGGCATAACCATTTTTCAAGCCAGATACTTTATTAGTAAAAGTTTTTTCCAAAAAGGCCAAAGAATCTTTACCTTCAATTTCTATTTCACCCATGTGACTTACATCAAAAATTCCTGAATCTTTTCTGACATGTAAGTGTTCATTTTCAAGTGATGAAAACCACAATGGCATATCCCAACCATTGAAATTTGTAAATTTTGCACCATTTATTTTATGGGTTTCATATAAAGGAGTAGTCTTCATATATTATATATTTTACCCAAAAAGTCAGAAATTTTATAAAGTTAAAATTAATTTATTGTTTGAAGTAATTGCTTAAATTTATCAGGGTGGTTAGTAGCTAATTCAGCAAGTATTTTCCTATCTAAATCAATGTTTTTTGATTTTAATTGATGAATAAATTTACTATATGTATAGCCCTCTTCTCTTAAAGCAGCATTTATACGAGTTATCCACAATGATCTCATTGTACGTTTTTTTACACGTCTATCCCTATAGGAAAAAGCTAATGATCTTAATAGAGTCTCTTTCGCTCTTCTAAATACATTTTTCCTTTGACCCCAAAAACCTTTGGTTTGTTTTAAAAGTCTTTTTTTTCTTTTTTTACTTGAAACAGATGTTTTAACTCTCATGTTTTTTAATCCCTATGCAAATATAACTTTTCTTAATTTATCAGCTTTGTTTCCGTCTACAACATCCGATTCCTTGAGCCTTCTAATTCTAGATTGAGCCTTGTGAACATTGCAATGGTGCTTACTACCTTTAATTCTTTTGAGTTTACCATTAGGCTTTAATTTAAACCTTTTGGCTGCACTTCTATTGGACTTCATTTTTTGCGTCGCCATTTGCTTTTTTAACCACCTTAGTTTTTTTTGGAAGAACCATCATTGTTAAATTCTTCCCTTCAAATTTTGGCTCATTATCTAATTCGCCACTTTCTGAGACAGATTCAACTATTTTATCAACTAATTGTTCACCAATTTGTTTGTGAACAATTTCTCTGCCTTTGAACCAAAGTCTAATTTTTACTTTATGTCCATCACTTAAAAAATCTTTAAGCCTGTTTATTTTAACATTAAAATCATTTTCTCCAATATTAGGCCTAAATTTAATTTCTTTTAATACTTGGGCTTTTACTTTCTTCTGTGCAGACTGTTTTTTCTTACTGTCATACATGAATTTACCGTAATCCATTAATTTACACACAGGTGGAGAAGAATCAGGAGATATCTCAACTAAATCAGTAGAGTTAGTTTTTGCATGGTCTAAGGCCTCACTAATATTTACGATGCCCATTTGTCCACCATCTAAGCCGATTAATCTAACTTCATTGGCTCTAATCTCAGTATTAATCCTGTTACTTTTTTTTCTATTTTTAGAAAAGCTTTTTTTTCTTATGAAACAACCTCCTTTGAAGTATCACCACAAATTAATTTAACAAGCTCATCTATTTTAATTTCTCCTATTTGCTCGCCTCCATATCTTCTGATATTAATTGTTTTATTCTCACTTTCATTATTACCAATTATTCCTATAAATGGAACTTTTGATATTTCACTTTCCCTAATTTTCAAACCTAATTTTTCATTTCTTAAATCTAAATAAACTCTTAAATTATTGGATTTAAGATTATCTGCAACCTCATTTGCAAAGTCAACCTGTTCATCAGAAACCGTTAGCAACCTAATCTGGTAAGGAGACAACCATGTTGGGAATGCTCCCCCATAATGCTCAATCAGTATTCCAAAAAACCTTTCAAAAGATCCAAAAATTGCTCTATGAATCATAACTGGCTGAAGTCTTTGATTATTACTTGAAATATACTCAAGGTCAAATCTCTTTGGAAGATTAAAATCTACTTGAACAGTAGAACATTGCCATAGCCTTCCAAGTACATCTTTAATTTTTAAGTCAATTTTAGGACCATAAAATGCTCCCCCACCATCATCTATGGAATATTTTAATGATTTATTATCTAAGGATTTTTTTAAAGAATTTGTTGCTGATTCCCACTCGTCATCACTGCCCACATATTTTTTGGGCTTAGTTGATACATAAATTTCATAATCTGAAAAACCAAACTTGTTGAGAAATTCAATAGTTAAATCCATAACATCACTCACTTCTTTTTCTATTTGATCTAATGAGCAAAAAATATGGGCATCGTCTTGTGTAAATCCTCTAGCCCTGAAAAGTCCATGTAATACTCCTGATCTTTCATATCTGTAAACAGTACCTATTTCTGCAAACTTAACTGGTAAATCTCTATAACTCTTGAGGCCATTCTTATAGATCATAATGTGAAAAGGACAATTCATGGGTTTGGTTTGATATTTATTTGTATCAATTTCCATCTGTGAAAACATATTTTCACTATAAAATTCCAAGTGGCCACTTGTTTCCCATAGATTTGCTTTTGCTATGTGAGGTGTATAGATAATTTGATAATTTGTTTCTATGTGTTTTTCTCTCCAATAATTCTCAATAATATTTCTTATAGTTGCACCATTGGGATGCCATAAAACCAATCCAGGTCCTATATCATCATTTATCGAAAATAAATCTAATTCTTTGCCAAGTTTTCTATGATCTCTTTTCTTAGCTTCCTCTACAGTTTTCAAATAACTGCTCAAGTCTTTTTTATTAAAAAAAGCCGTACCATAAATTCTTTGTAATGATTCTCTTGTTTCATCACCTCTCCAATATGATCCAGCTACGCTTAAAAGTTTAAAGGATTTAATATATTTAGAATTTGGTATATGGGGGCCTCTGCATAAATCAAACCAACCATCTTGTTTATAAATTGAGATACTTTCTTTTACATCTAAATCATTAATTATTTCTTCTTTAAAAACTTCTCCCATTTTTCCGAACAATTTTAATGCTTCATCTCTAGAGATTTCTTCTTTAACAAAAGATGTTTGATTATCGATTATCTCTTGCATTTTGTTCTCAAAGATTTCTAAATCATTTTCAGTAAAAGTTCTATCTGTATAAAAATCATAATAAAAACCATTCTCAATTACAGGGCCTATTGTTACTTTTGTATCAGGGTATGTAGCTTGGACAGCTTCAGCTAATATATGAGCTGTTGAATGCCTTATTAAGTTCAATCCTTTTTGTGAATCAACAAATATAGGTTTAATTTTTGATTCATCTTGAGGGAAAAAGTAGAAATCTTGAAGCTCTCCATCTATTTCAGCCCCAATTACAGTTGAATCAAATTCCAATTTACAAAAGATTTCACCAAGATTTAATTTCTTTTCTGAATCTAATTCTTTTTTACCTACGTAATATCTCATAAAATTCGTGAGCACGAGTGGATTTGAACCACCGACCTCTTGCATGTCAAGCAAGCGCTCTCCCCCTGAGCTACGCGCTCATAAAGAAAATATTGTAATTACTGGGCTAGATAAATCAAATTTTGTTGAATTTATTTTATAATTTATTATTGTTTTATTATGGATATAGAAAACAAAAATATTATTTTAGAATCAAATATTAACTCTTATGAATTACTCAATAGAGGAAAAGTAAGAGACCTTTATAATCTTGGTGATAACTTATTGATAGTATCTTCAGATAGAATTTCAGCATATGACTCTGTATTACCATCAGGAATATTCGGAAAAGGAGAAGTTTTAACAAAACTGTCCAAGTTTTGGTTTTCTTTAACAGAAGATATCGTTGAAAATCATTTTATAACAGAGAAGATAACAGAACTTTATCCAGATTTAGAAAAAGACATTGATCAACTTGCTGGAAGATCAATGGTTGTAAAAAAAGCAAAACCGTTACCAATTGAATGTATAGTTAGGGGTTATATTACAGGCTCAGGTTGGTCAGAATATAAAAAGCAAGGAACTGTTTGTGGTCTAAAATTAAAGGAAGGTTTGATTGAATCTGAAAAATTGGATGAACCTATATTTACTCCATCAACCAAAGCTGAACAAGGTGAACATGATGAAAATATTAGTTTTGAAAAATGTTCTGAAATTGTAGGTGATGAAATTGCGAATAAGGTTAAAGACTTGTCTATAAAAATATATTCTAAAGCAAGAGACTATGCTGAATCAAAAGGAATATTAATAGCTGATACAAAATTTGAATTTGGATTAGTGGATGAAAATAAAATTATACTAATTGACGAAGTTCTAACCCCAGATTCATCAAGATTTTGGCCTAAATCTTTATATGAAGCAGGTAGAGGTCAACAAAGTTATGATAAACAATTTGTTAGAGATTATTTAACTTCTGTGGGATGGGATAAAAAACCCCCTGCACCTGAATTACCAGATGAAATATCTAAAAAAACTACAGAGAAATATGTTGAAGTATTGGATCTCTTAACCAATTGAACTATTTTATAATTTTAGAATTCCTTTTCGCCGCACTAGGTTTATATATTGGTTCATTATTATTAATATCCGGTGCCGTAAAAATATCAAAAAAATTAAATCTTTCGGATTTTCTTATAGGTACAACAGTTATAGCTATAGCTACGTCACTGCCAGAATTACTTATACTTATTAATTCTGCAAATGTACCAGAACATTCAAATAATTTTATCTATGGAACAATACTTGGAAGTAATGTAGCTAATACTTGCTTAATTCTTGGTGGAACTTTATTAATTACTTTCAAATCGAGATTTAAATTTGAAGTTAAAAAAATTAAACAAAATTATATAATTATTTTTTTAGCAACTTTGCTTTTTTGTATGTATGGAATTATAAATACAAAAATAATTTTATTTTTCTTAATACTGGCAACTGCTTTTTTTTATTTTAAAAACTATTCGGATAATAGTAACAATGTAGGTGATTTTAATAAAAGCGAAATATCAATTTCACGGGCTGTGCTATATATAATATTTGGGTCACTCACAATATATGGTTCCTCTAACGCACTAGTTAGCATTGCGGTAAAATTTATTGATATATTTGGTATCGATAATACCCTTGTAAGTAGCCTTTTTATGGCCCTTAGTACATCATCCCCAGAAATAATAACTTCTTTAATCTCCGTTTATAAATATCAAAAAAATGATTTTGTTTTGGGAAACATATTTGGAAGCAATATTGCAAATTTTCTAATTTTTTCAATAATTAGCATATTATATGGAATTTCTTTTCCAATTTTTTCAAATTTTACTATTTTATTATTATTACTAGCAGAATTTATGATGTTATTAATAGTTTTTTTACCTACAAGAAAAAATATACTACCTAATTATTGTGGAATATTTTTGGTTTTTATTTATATTATTTTCGTAGTTAAAATATGAGTGTAATTTTAGAACCTATTTCAGAGATAACGATTGAATTCGACGAGAATGCTTCTTTCAATACATTGGCAGGTGTTGAAAATAAAAATTTAAAATATATAGAGGCACTATATGAAATAGAAATTCATTCTAGAGGATGTGTTTTAAAATTAAATGGGATTCAGAGTTCAATAGAAAATTGCTCAAATTTATTAAAAAGTTTTTATAAAATAATTAAAAAAGGTTATTCGCCAAATCAAAGTGACTTTGACTTAGGATCTAAAATTATAAAAAATAAAAATTATAGTATCGAAGAAATTTTTTTGGATACAGTGTGTTTATCAACAGATAAAAAAACAATTGCACCAAAAAGCGTAAACCAAAAGCTTTATATTGATTCAATTAGAAAAAATGATGTTGTTTTTGGTGTTGGGCCAGCGGGAACTGGTAAGACATATCTTGCAGTTGCGATGGCGATATCTTTTTTAAATCTCAAAAAAGTAAAAAAAATTATTTTAACAAGGCCAGCGGTAGAAGCTGGAGAAAAACTAGGTTTTTTACCTGGAGATTTAAGTGAAAAAGTAGATCCTTACCTAAAACCACTATTTGATTCTTTAAATGATATGATTGATCCTGATCGAATTAGTAGATTTATAGACAGGGGAACTATAGAAATAGCACCTTTGGCATTTATGAGAGGTAGAACCCTTAATGACGCTTTTATAATTTTAGATGAAGCTCAAAATACTACATCCTCACAAATGAAAATGTTTTTAACTCGTTTTGGATTTAATTCAAAAGTAATAATAACTGGAGATATAACTCAGATTGATTTAGATAAAAATATTAAATCTGGTTTAATAGAAGCAAATTCACTTTTAAATAACATTGAAGGAATAGAATTTGTAAATTTTAACGGTGATGATGTCGTTAGGCATCCTCTGGTCAAAGATATAATTGAAGCTTACAAATAAACAATCTGTTTTCTTTCAGGACCAACCGAAATCATAGATATTCTTACTTTTAAAAATTTTTCAATAAACTTAATCATTGACATTAATGTTTTAGGCATTTTTTTGCTGTTTAGTTCATTTGGATTCCAGGATTTAAATGTTTTATAAATTGGCTCAACCTCATCTAATAACGAATTGTCTAATGGAAATTTTTTTATAATTTTCCCTTTGTGTTTGTATCCTGTGCATAATTTTATATTTTTAAACATTGCCAGAATATCAACTTTGGTAAGAATAATTTCATCAAGTCCACATATTTCGACAGAATGTTTAAGGGCTATTAAGTCTAACCAGCCACATCTTCTTGGCCTACCAGTTGTTGCTCCGTATTCATCTCCAAACTCTCTTAAGCTTAACCCTTGATCATCAATCATCTCTGTGGGAAAAGGACCGTGTCCTACCCTAGTAGTATAGGCTTTTGAAATTCCAATAGATTTTGTAATTTTTTTACTAGGAAATCCTGTACCAGAAGAAGCATTAGAAGATAATGTTGATGAAGATGTAACAAAGGGATATGTTCCAAAGTCTATGTCGAGCATAACTCCTTGAGCACCCTCAAAAAGAATTTTTTTTCCTTTTTCGTCAGACTTATTGAGAAAATCTTCAGTATCACAAATAAATTCTTTTAGAAATTTATATTTTTTTTGAAGTAATTGAATTAAATCGTCAATATTAATTTTCTTTAAATTAAAAACTAAAGACAATATTTTATTTTTTTCTCTTAAATATAATTTTAATTTATCTTTCAATAATTTTTTATTAGCTAGGTCAATAAATCTTATTCCTTGGCGAGCAATTTTATCCTCATAACAAGGTCCAATACCTCTACCAGTTGTACCAATTGCATTTTTACCTTTTAATACTTCTCGGCCCTTATCTAAAAGCTTATGATACGGGAGAATAATATGAGAAAGATTACTTATTTTTAAATTCCTGGAATTTATCTTATAACCCTTTCTCCTTAAGGCCTTTATTTCTTCTACAATTACTTCGGGATCAATTACGGCACCGTTTCCAATAACTGAAACTTTACTAGGTCTCAAAACACCAGAAGGAATATGATGTAATACAATCTTTTTATTTCCAACAATGATTGTATGCCCGGCATTACTACCACCTTGAAATCGTGCTATAACATCATAATCAAGAGACAAAAGATCAATAATCCTTCCCTTACCTTCATCACCCCATTGGGCCCCTACTATTACAAGGTTATTGTTTTTATTCAACTAAATTTCATCCTCAATAAAATCTTTTAATGATTTAAATTTTAAAATTTTTCTCATCTCGCCATCATAAATAATAATTTCTTTATTTGTTGAAATTTTAATTATTAATTGGAATTTTTTATTTTTATGATTTTTTTCAGATAATTCAACAAAGAATCCTTGTGAAGATAAAAAATCACGAACAACAAATAAATCTGAAAGTGATAATTTTTTATTAATTAAAACTAAAGCTGCAGGTTTTGGTAAATCATCAATTTTAATACTGTTTACTACTGGCATTATATTAAGCGCAAAACCAATAGCTGGTATAGAAACTCCATAATTTTCAAAAATATTATTATACCTCCCACCTTTAACTAAACTAACATTTATCTGAGGTACATTTATTTCAAAAGTTATATCAGAGTAATAATCAAAATCCTTAACGTCTAATAAATCAACAACAAAATTAACATCTTTATTAATTTTGCTTAATTGATTTCTTAGGTTAATTATTTTATCTATTTCTTTTTTTACATTTCTATTCAATAAAAAATTCTTAGGAATTTTATTTTGTAATAAAGAAATTACAACTTTATTAATAAATACTCTCTCCTTAGTAGGAATTGCTTTATCTTTAACAAGATTTTTAATACTTGAAAAGTCTTTTTTAGAAAATAAATCTTTGATATTTTCCCTGCAGTTTGGTAATTGAAGTAAAACAAAATTAACTATGTATGATGAACTTAAGGTTATTACTTGTTTGGGAAAACCTATTTTTTTTAATAATGTTGAAGCTAATTGAATAGTTTCAATATCATCTATCTGACCGTTTGTACCAATAGATTCACAGCCAATTTGAAACACTTCCCTAACATTTGATTTCTCTGTCAGGTTATTTCTAATAACTCTCTCGGAATATGAAAGCTTCACTGGAAGATTATCTAAGTTAAAATTTGAAATTACATATCGTAATATTTGCTGTGTCACATCCGATCTTATTCCTAAAATATTTCCGTTGAGTGGATCAACCATTTTAAGAATATTAGAGGAAGAATTATCCTTTGAATCATGAATCAAAGAGTCTAAATTTTCTAAAATTGGAGTTAATACTTTTTGATAACCCCAATTTTCTGTTTCGGTAAAAAAAATTTCATTAATATAATCAATCTTTTTTACGATATCAGTAGAGTAATCTTTAATTCCTGGAGGTAGCGTGACTCTTTTCATCAATCTAGTATCACTTGATCTATGCTTTTAACCTCATCCATATTTGCAATAAATTCTAACACATCCTCTGAAACTGGAGAATCTACAGAAATTAAAGCCAAAGCATAATTTTTCTTAGCATCTTTTTGATTAGACAAATACAATCTATTTATATTAATATCTTTTTTACCTAAAACATTTCCTAGCAAACCAATAACGCCAGGTTTATCATCATTTTCAATCATGAGAATATTACCTTCTGGTAAAATATCTATTGAATGGTCATTAAAATTTGTAAATCTTGGTTCTTTTTTACCAAAGATAGAGCCAGATAAAGAAAAACTATTTGCTTCTGTTACTACATCTAATGAAATTAAACTTGAAAAATCACTTAAAGTTGTATCTTTTGATTCTACAATTTCAATCCCTCTTTCTTCTGCTATTAATGGTGCGTTAACAAAAGTTACGGGTGCGCTCATAATGGGTGTTAAGTACCCTTTTAAAGCTGACATAGTTAAAGGCTTTACATCGTTCTCAGATACATTTCCATGGTATTTAACTTTTATTTTTTTAACGCCAGTTTTACAAACTTGACCCATGAATTTTCCCATTTTTTCACACAAAGAGATGAAAGGCTGGATTTTTGATAGGACTTCAAGATTCATCGATGGCATATTAACAGCATTTAAAACTACATTATTTTCAGCATATTCAATTACTTGCTCCGCCATTGCAATACCTACTTTAGTTTGTGCTTCTTTTGTAGAAGCACCTAAATGAGGCGTATATACAATGTTTTTGTCAATAGTAAAAATTGGGGATTTAAAGTCTGGCGGTTCTGGTTCATAAACATCTATTCCTAAACCTCCAATTTTTTCAGATTTTAAAGCACTTGCAATGTCCTCCTCATTAACAATTCCACCCCTTGCACAATTAATTATAAGAACTCCGTCTTTCATTATATCAATCGAACCTTTTGATATCAGATTTTTAGTTCCTTGAGTTAACGGCGTATGAACTGATATTACATCAGAATTTTTAAAAATTTCTTCTAAGTCTACTAATTCAATCGGCATGTTAAGATCAGTATCTTTAGATATAAATGGATCATGAGCAATAACTTTCATCTTCAAACCTAAAGCTCTTTCAGCAACCAATCTTCCAATATTACCAAGGCCAATTAATCCGAAAGTTTTCCCATATAATTCTTTACCCTGAAAATTTGAACGTTCCCATTTTTTTTCCTTCATAGACTCATATGCTTGTGGAATATTTCTTACTAGAGAAAACAATAAAGCTATCGTATGTTCTGCAGTTGTTATTGCATTTGCCGAAGGTGTATTCATTACGATAATTCCTTTCTTTGAAGCCTCAGAAACATCAACGTTATCAACACCTATTCCTGCTCTTCCTATTAATTTAAAATTATCATTCATTAAATCAATAATTTCTTTATCAATTTTAGTAGCGCTTCTAACAATTACAGCATTATAATTATTTATAATTTTTTTTAATTCATCTCTGTCAGTTTTCTTTCTAACGTCGACGTCTAAGTTAGAGTATTTATCAAAAAGATTGAGACCTTCTTTTGAAAGACCATCCGTAACTAAAATTTTCAAATAGAGACCTCCAGAATGTAAAATAAAAATATATTTTAGCATTAAGTATATGTCAATTTTTAAGTAAATTGATAAAAATATATTCACCATTTAGGATTAAAGAGTGAACAGCGAACAAAAAATGACATTTATAGAACATTTTGGAATTCTTAGGAAGAGTTTTCTTAGGATTATTTTTTTGATGATCTTATTATTTATTCCAATGTTTTACTATCGGGACTTTTTAATGGAAATAGCTTTGACACCTATATTAAAAAATTTACCTGTTGATTCAAAGATTATTTTTACAAAGCCAACGGAGGGGTTAGCTACAAATATAAAACTTGCTTTTCTCTCAAGTTTTATTTTTACTACTCCACTAATAATTTATGAGATATGGTCTTTTATAAAACCCGCACTTTATGAAAATGAAATCAGGTTCAGCGCTTATATAATACTTTTTGGCACACTATTATTTCTTACTGGAGCTGCTTTTTGTTTTCTCTTTGTTGCTCCAGTTGCTTTTAAAATCTTATTAAATGAATACACAAGTGAAATAATTACCGCTTTTCCAAACATATCTCAAACCATTGGATTTTTAACATCTCTGATATTAAGTTTTGGGATAATTTTTGAATACCCATTAGTTATTTTTCTTTTATCTAAAATTGGTTTTACCTCTGCAGATTTTTTATCGCAAAAAAGAAAATATGCTGTATTAATTTGCGCAATTATATCGGCACTCCTAACTCCGACAACTGATGTTATTTCTATGCTTTTTATGTTTATACCTTTGCTCTTATTTTACGAATTGGGTATTTTGATTGCAAAAATTACAAGAAATTGAATTGATAAGAATTCTTATTAATGTAACATTTATAATTTATTAATAAGGAGAAAAAATGAGTTACCAAAATTTAATTTCATCAAAACATATAGAAGAATTTATTATAGGTGAAGAGCTACATCATGGATGTGTACAAATTACTCCATTTAGGAATAAAGAATATATAAAGAAATTTAATAAATCTTTTCTATTAGGAAGTGATACGAATTTTGCTTTGTCCATAGGTTACAAAGACCCTGAAGAAGAAATAAAGAAAAAAAAATTTAACATATCCCAGCCCGACATGGTTAGCCAAGGATATATTTTTAATGTTGGTTTTGGATTAAGTGTTCATGACATATCTTTTAATGCGATTGCAAATTTATCTTATAAAAACCTTAAATATGGAGTACCGGTTTATGAGGGTGATGTTTTATTTGGGAAATCTAAAGTTATAGGAATTGAAGTAAAAAAAGATGAAGCGTCAAACGGTTCTGTTCAAGTTAGAACAACTATTTCCAATCAAAGAGATGAAATTGTTTTAGAATATGTTAGACAAGTACTTTTACGTACATCCCCAGGAAAAAAAATTAATAAAATTTCAAATTTAGAAAATCAAAACAATTTGAACTTAAGTGATTTGAATCTACCAAATAATTACCAGAATTTAAATTTAAAAGATTTAGGTGAAAATGGAAAGACTTTTGAAGACTTTGAAGAAAACAAGATTTATGTTGGAAATTTTGAAAAATCAATCAGTCTTGTTGATTTTTCATGGTTACAAATTTCTACACTTAATGATGCAAGTGTTCATCATAATCCTAAATCAAATTTTATTGGTTATGGTGGAGCTATAAAATCAACTGTTGAGGGGGCTATAAGTTCCCACTTGCCTTTGACATATTTTCTTGCAATGACAAGTGGATCACATGACGCACCGACATATCCAGGAAATATTGTTCAAGACTTATTTGATTCTAATGATGAAAATGACGAGAAAATTATTGGAAGTTTTAAAGTTTTGGAAAAAATTGATCTTGAGGATAGAAGCGATATTGGATTATTAAAAATAGAGCTAATAGGGGATAAGATTGTAACAGAAGCTGGATTAAAAGCATATGAAAAAGCCGGTTTCAAAGGTGTTACAAATATCATAGATGGTAAAATTAGGGTATTAACAATGGAAATGATTCTAGCGGTACCAAAAGTGAGTGCATTTAAGTAATGAAGAAATTTGAAAAAAGAGATTTAACACATCCAGTTGAATATAAGTGGAATACAAAATATGATTATTTTTGGAATACAAAAAGTGATCAGAAAAACTGGATTCTTCCAAAAGTACTTAAGGATCAAGCTAAAAAAAATGGTGATAAAGATTTTCTTCAGTTCAGCTACAACAAGTGTTTAACTTATTCTGAAGTTAATGATTGCGCCAATCAAATTGCAAATTCTTTAAATAATATTGGAATAAAAAAAGGTGATAAAGTTTCGGTATATATGCCTAATTCACTGGAGTTATGTTTATCCTGGTTTGGAATTTTAAAAAATGGTTCTGTAATGGTTCCAATTAATACAGCTTATGTTATGGATTTTCTTCAATATATAATAGAAAGCTCTGATTCTAAAGTAATCATCATAGCAGAAGAATATATGGATAGACTAGCTAACATTCAAGACAGAATACCTTTAATTGAAAAAGTTATTATTTGGCCAAGAGAAAAAAAAGAAAATTTGGACCTTATGGGTTATAAATCTGAAAACTATATTTCATGGGAAAATTTTATTGATAATGGTAGCAAGAATGAGCCAGAAATTGAGTTAACACATTTGGATCATGCCAGGTTAATGTATACATCAGGTACAACAGGAAGGTCCAAAGGAGTTGTTAGACCTTGCGCCGCAGATTATTCCTCAGCTATGAATTACTCTTTAACAATGGATATTACTGAAGATGATACTGTATTCACCTGTTTACCACTATTTCATTCCAATGCCATGGTAATGGGTGTTTACCCAGCTATGATACAAGGTGCAAAAATTGTAGTGGAAGAAAAATATTCAGCAACAAAGTTTTGGAAATGGATGAAAGATTTTGGAATAACAAAATTTAATTTAGTTGGTGTTATGTCATATTTTATGTGGAATGCTCCTGTAGTTCCTGAAGAAAAAGAACACAATGTTAAATTAGTTTTAGGTAGTCCTGCACCTCACGATATTATTGAAGAATTTATGGAGAGATTTAATATTAAATTTATGGAGGGGTATGGACTTACTGAAGTTGGTCAATGTACTTTTATGAGACCAGGTGAAGCTTTTAGAATAGGATCTTGCGGTAAGGAGTCTCCAGGATATGAAATTAAAATTGTAAACCCTGAAACAGATGAAGAGTTACCACCTGATACTCCTGGAGAATTGGTATTAAGACCAAGAATACCTAACATATGCTTACATTATTATCACAAGATGCCAGAAAAAACTGTTTCTGATTTTAGAAATTTCTGGTTTCATACAGGTGATTTATGTAGAAAAGATGATGATGGATATATTTTTTTCATGGATAGAGTTAAAGACTATATAAGAAGAAGGGGCGAAAATATAAGTTCTTTTGAAGTCGAAAATATGGTTTCATCCCACCCTAAAATTCAAGAGGCCGCTGCAATTGCTGTGAAAGTTGACGAAGAAGGTAGATATTCTGAAGATGAAGTAATGATTATTGTAGTTATGGAAAATAATGAATCATTAGAACCCAAAGAAATTATAGAGTTCTTAAAACCAATAATGCCAAAATTTATGATTCCTAGATTTATTAAATTTAGGGAGAATTTACCAAAAACACCCACAAATAGAGTCCAAAAAGCAAAACTTAGAGATGAAGGCATAACAAGTGATACTTGGGACTCTCTAAAAAACTAAACTTCTATTCTTTATCCCAAGGATATTTTTTAGTAGGTACTTGTTTATATGGATTTTCCACGTCAGGATTAAAATATTTAAATGTATTTACATGCTGATCTGTATAAGATCCAGGTGGATAATACTTATCATAAAAGTCTAAGTCTAAATTCTGAGCCTGAAAAACTAATCTCATATACATAGGGTCAACAAATGCAGGAAATGAGCCATATGTATCATAAATATAATCTGCAACTGATTTAACAATTTCACTTGTTGTATCTGTTGGCCTAGGGGCTTTAACTAAATGCTTGTCAGGTTCCTCATAAGGAAATGGTTTTTTACTGCTATCCCATGCTGCCCATTTATGCCTGTCCATAGCATCATAAGCATCAGACATTGTTTTATAATAAGGTGGACAGTAACCTTGAAAAACTCCATCTCTTCCCACCGGTCTAGTAGGTCCAAAATTTGGTTGTTCAAATCTAAAACCTAAACCTTTAAATAACTCTGGGTTTGATCCTAAAGTAAATCTAGGAATCAAACCTGTAAAAGTCCATCCGCCTAAACCTAGAGCTTGTAAAGCTAATGACATGTTCTGACAAATGAAAGCCTGTTCAACATTTAAACCGGTAAGAATTCTAACTTCTAAATCGTATAAAGACATTTTAACTTCTTCTTTAATTCTCCCAGTTTTAATCCATTTATCTTGACCACATGATCGATTATTTTTTTCATCCCAAATATTAAATGCATATGTACTACTACAATAAAGTGTTAAAAGATTTAAGTACTCCTCAGTAATATCAGTGACCGGAATGAATGTTGTAGTTCCTGGCTTATTCGTATTCCACTGATTAAAATCAAACAATCCAGGCATTTTATCTGGAAGATTAGCTCTACCATCTTCAAGCTTAACTAGACCCTCTCTATATAATTCTAATAACCTTTCAACTTTATCATCTCTGTCTAACTTGAAAAACATATCAAGTTCTTTATCTTTTGGGAGCATATTTTTTACATCTACCCAATATAGTCCACTATCATTTGTGAAAAAAAGTTCTGTACCATGATTATTACATGCAGAAGGCCATGTTCTACCCGTCCATTGACATAATAAATCTATTCCGTTTTCAGGTGGTAGGTCAGCTAAGCAAAGTCCGGTAAGACCGGTTCCAGCCCAAACTAACATTGCTTCTTGAAATTCAGTCAAAGGAATTGGAGGTATCTCAGATTTATGACCAAGACTGCTATCAGATGGTAATTCCATACCGGCTCCAAATCTTCTTGATCTTCTATTAAAGATAGCTTCAAATAGTGGATAATTTAAAGCTGCATCAAAATTTACTTTCCCATTCTTTCCATTTTTTTTCGACATACCTAATACCTCATGTAATAAAATTTAAGTTTATATTATAATCCATAAAATATGTTCTAAAAAGTTAAATTTATAAATTATTTTGCCGCTTCTTCTTTTAATTCATTTCTTTTCATCTCATTTATTGCAAGCTTAACAGTTTGCAAGCCTAAAGTGGCACATTTAGGCCTTGATAGGCAGAGTTCTTCACCTAGTATATCAGTCATTGTTTCAGGTCCCATGCCAATAATGTCTTCAATGGACTTTCCTATAATTTTCTCTGAAATAATTGATGTACCAGCTTGACTCACAATACAACCTTCACCTTCAAATTTTATGTCTTTTACTATTCCGTTTTCTACATTAAGACAAATGGTAACTATATCACCACAACCAGGATTTCCCCCATTTTGACATACGCTGTTCTGGACTTTATCCGCATCACTAATTGTTCCCGAATTTCTAGGATTTTCGTAATGGTCTAAAATGAAATCCATTAACTCTTGTTTATCTATAGCCATATATTGATTTTACCCAAAAAACACCTTAACTAGATTAATAAATCTATGTCAAAAGTGTTTTGAATGAATTTACAACCAGATTAATTTTAAAACAAGCTGAGTTATTTTTCAATTGGTGCTTGAACTAAATTACCCCATTCTGTCCATGAACCATCATAATTTTTAACATTTTCATAACCTAGCAAATAAGTTAATACAAACCAAGTGTGTGATGATCTTTCTCCGATTCTACAATAGGCAATAACATCTTCGCCTTTTTTTAGACCTGCACCATCTTCATATATTTTGGAAAGTTCATCAGCATTTTTGAAAGTCCCATCCTCATTTGCAGCCGTTGCCCATGGAACACTCTGAGCATTAGGAATGTGTCCGCCTCTAAGCGCACCTTCTTGGGGATAAGCTTCCATATGTAATAATTCACCTGAATATTCTTTAGGTGATCTTACATCTATTAGTTGTTTACCAGAATCACTATGTTGTCTTACCTCATCTCTGAAAGCTCTAATATTATTGTTTACATTTGATACTTTATAATCCGTTGCAGGATATTCTACAACGTCTTTAGTAAGATCTCTTTTTTCGTCTACCCACTTTTGTCTTCCGCCATTCATTATTAAACATTTTTCATGTCCATAAATTTTAAAAGTCCACAAGGCATAACATGCCCACCAATTACTTTTATCACCATAAAAGACTATTGTATCATCAGGTGAAATACCCTTCGACGAAACTAATTTTTCAAAATTTTCTTTATTTATATAATCTCTTACTAGTGCATCTTGTAATTCAGTTTCCCAATCAAGCTTTATAGCTCCTTCTATATGACCTATTTCATATAGTAAAATATCCTCATCAGATTCCACTATTTTAATCCCTTCTTTCCCAATATTGTCCTGTACCCATTCAGTTGATACTAGAACTTCTGGATTTGCATATTCTGCCATTTTTTACATCCTCCGTTAAAAAATAATTTCAATATTCTATACTATATATTCTTTTTGGGTAGTAGTATAAAAAAAGTAACTATGCAAAAACAAAAGGTTTTGCATAAGTTTTAACTTATGATATTTTTTATCTATGACCGAAAAAATCAAAGAAGAGGGAGAAAATTCAAGTAAACCAGATGAAATTGAAATAAAAACTCCAATGTTGTTTAAATCTGGCCCTACTAACGATCAATCAACCCAAGAAAAACCAGTTGAGACCAAAGCTGTAGAAGAGAAACCAGTTGAGACTAA
>CEPA01041570.1_pt1 | contig 21713 bp, 13 predicted proteins | sample 356241 | NCBI WGS metagenome assembly CEPA01 (sample SAMEA2620542, study PRJEB7988) | marine metagenome | biome: marine biome (ENVO:00000447); feature: surface water layer (ENVO:00002042); material: "saline water (ENVO:00002010), including plankton (ENVO:xxxxxxxx)" | depth 5 m
GTTTTGCCAGGCATTTTTATTTGATTTTGAATAACATCGACCATTTGATCTTGCAGATTAAGCATCATATTATTCATAAATTCAACTCGTTTCATATACATCACTCCTCCAGCAGTTACGACCATTAAGGACATAACAAATGATGCTACTGACATAGCATTACAGATTTTTTGAAGCATTAATTCTACGGCCGTGTAGATATAGCCTAGCTGTTCTTATTAACTATGCAAATCAATTACTCTGGTGGTTTTTCCTCAACTACTTCTTTCCATAATTCATTTGTCTTATCCCATTCATAGTATTTTTCGTCTTCGTTGTAAGGGAATTGAACCCATTCTTGAGTTGACTCTTTCCATGCATGTATTTTGTTGTCAGATGGATAATCTACAGGAGGTCTAAAGTCACAAATAGTCTCATCAAAAATCCATGAAGCGTAACCATCTACTTTCCATGAATCTTTAACTGCATCTTGCTTTGCTTGTTTTTCAACATCAGTCATATCTCTGTAATGCCATACATCTGTTACCTTGTCTGTATCAGGAAAATATTTATATTCCAATCCGTTGTGATCAAAAGCACCTGCGATGTCTGCACCAATTTCTTCTTTAAATTTTTGATAAATTCCGATTGATGGTTTAGCTACTCTTTCAAAAAGTTTATAACCCGTAGGAGGTGCATCACTAGTCCAATCATGTTCAGGGAAACAACTCCTTAAATTAGATTCCCAACTTGGATGAATACCGTTGATAGGTGTATTAGAGCTATCAACTTTGATAAATAAACGATCCATTATTCGTTACCTGTACGAGTAGTGGGATATTGTCTTAGATCACCTGGATATAGGATTCTGACAAAACCATCACCGCCATCACCGCCAGCATCAGTAAGGCCACCTGACCCACCACCGCCGCCGCCGTAATTTCCACCATCACCAGCAGAACCATAAGCTCCATGACCACCAGAAGCACCACCAGAACCGCCGTAGCCACCGTATCCCCAATTGTAATCACTACTCCCTGGGTTGTTGCCACCTCCTGCATGTGGGCACCCATTACCTCCTCTTCCGTATATACCTATACCACCTCCAGCACCTCCTGAGTTGCCGTAATGCGACCCCCATCTATAATGACCGCCGCCGCCGCCGCCGTTATATCCGCAACTTGGGGTATATACATAATTACCTCCTTGCCCAACATATTGCTCCCAAGAAACCCAGTTAGTAGCATTTGTACGAGCACCATAACCACCATTACCGCCATAACCAGCACAGCCGCCGCCGCCGCCATGACCACCTTTTCCTCCTCTTCCACCGTATCCAATACCACCTGTATCACCTGAAAAAGCATTAGTGTGGCCTATAGCAGAGTAATTAGAATCATTAGTGCTACCACTAGAACTTGACTCCCCTCGGTAGCCACCCTTAGCTTTTACATTATTAGCTGCAGTATTTGTACCATTAAAGTATGAATCGCCTCCATTAGATTGACTGCCTCCAGCACCTACGACAACCGTATAACTTGCACCAGGCGTAACTGCTAACGAGTTCCTCCAAGCGGTGCTACCACCTTGACCACCGCCTCCATAGCTCCATTGTTGAGCATTACCTCCTCCAGCACCTCCACCACTACACACAAAGACAGAAATAAATTCTGTGTTAGATGGACATGTCCAAGTGTATGAGCCTGGAGTTGTGTAGGTATCTTGCCCAACATCGGCTGGTGGCTTTCCACCTCCGAGAAACATTTGTTGTGAAGGCATTAGCTTAATCCTGCTCCTGTGATAAATCCGTAACCTGATGTCCTCCACCAGATAGTACAGATGCCTTTAGGCCCAAGCGTTCGGTTGCCGCTTGTGCCATCGATAGAGTTATAAAGTGTAAATCCACTACCCTGAGAGATCGTACAGTTACCAGCACCTTCATTGACTATGGTTACGGTGTCGCCCGTTGAAAAAACATTCGCAGGGACAGTGCATGAAACTTGAGCATTGACTACCGTTCCTGCCATTGCAGCAGTAAGAGTTATAGTTGAGTTACTACTGTGATAAGGGATTGCTCTTACATCACCTTTTGAATCAGAAAATGTTGATGTATTAGTTACCGCACCAGTGAAAGCTGCTCCAGAGAGAGACGCAGCATTTGAATCTACATATGCTTTTACTGATTGTTGACTTGGTACAGCAGTGGCACTATCAGTCGCCATATCATCTTCATCAATTAACGATAAAGTTTGAGCATCAACGTAGGCTTTAACAGATTGTTGACTTGGTACAGCAGTGGCACTATCAGTTGCCATGTTGTCTTCATCAATCAATGTCAAAGAGACATCAGTAGCCCATCCAAGATTTCCCGATCCGTCTGATTTTAAAAACTGTGTACCTGTTGAATCGGTTGCTGGTAAAGTCCAAACAACATTTGTTGTAACTGTGGCAGGCGATTTAAACGCCGTATAATGGCTTGCGTCACTATCGGCAAAACGTACTTCACCATTAAATAATGGATTCGTTGACGGCGGTATCAACGAAATATTGACATCAGTATCCCCTGAACCTATGTCGTAAGTCAGGGTATTACTTTTTAATTTTCCATAAGGAGCCATGGTTAGAAAATAATAAGGACTTGGTTGTTAGGAACGGTGATAGTCACCGAACTATTCAGTGCTATCGGCCCAACAGCCATAGCATTTTTATTTGCACTTAACTCGTATGAACTTGTAGCCGTAGTTTCATTTTCAATTACCCAAGCATCTATGCCTCCACCTGTTGCACCACTACCACCAGAACTATTATTTGACTGTATAGAGCCGCCCATGTACGCATGGTTTTGGCATCCATAATGCAAATAACTTTCAGTGTTATCACTAACGATAAGTGTTGTTAAAGCACCAGTGCTACCTGGGGTTCCAACCGAGGCAGTGCCAACAGTATAAGCACCGCCTGATTTATCTCGATTTTTATAAAACGCTATTGGATGCCCTGCATTACTAGCGTCTTGTTGATCAAAAACATACGCATTGCCAGGAATTAATTCTAGATGTGGGCTTTCTATACCTCCAATTGTGTACCCAAGAGTAGAGCCATTTCCATGCTCTTTATGAGCAGAAGTCTTTGTAACAACTTTGACTATAAAAGTTTTATGGGTTGGAATATGTTTCCCATAAACACCTAAATACCTATCTTCAGAATCATTAGAAAAATAAGATAAATAATTCCAAGTAGATCCTGCTGATGTGTATTTAAGTTTTACTGTTAGTCCACTATCACCAGTAAATCCATTGGGTAATGAAGCTAATGGAGTAAATGACTCTATCCCTGTACTGTTCCCAATTTCTATATAATCACCATCGCTAGGACTAGCTGGTATGGCTGCAACATTAGTGACAGGAGAAAAAATAACAGCATTTGCTACCGCCGCTTGGGCTGTATTTGCGGTGGCTGAAGCTGCATTTGCTGTGACGTTGGCGGCTTCTGCTGTTGTGACGGCATAACCAACACCTTTAGGATCTGTTGATGGATTTGTATTATTCCCCGTTAACGTCCAAGTATTTCCATTATTTGAAGTCGTAGCAACTAGTCTGTCGCTGGCTAATTTTGCTGCATCAGCCGAAGTTTTAGCATTATCGGCTGTTGTAATTCCATAAGCTAAACCTTGTGGATTACTGCCAATACCATCGCCTGTTGGGTTTGTGCCGTCATGCAAATATGTAGCAACTCGATCTAGTGATGTAGTGGCTTTTCCATCTGCGGTATTGGCTAACGCATCTGCCGCCGTTGCGGTATCAACTGCATATTTTACACCTTGAGGATTCCCTCCAATCCCATCTCCCTTTAAACTTGTTCCATCGTGAACGTAAGTATCGACGGCTGTCTTTGCTGTATTTGCCGTTGCAATTCCGTAGGCCAATCCTTGAGGATTTCCGCCAATACCATCTCCTTTTACGCTAGTGCCATCGTGAACGTAAGTATCTGTCGCAGTCTTAGCAGCAGCAGCTTGATCAACCGCATATTTAACACCTTGGGGATTAGAACCAATACCATCTCCTTTTAGACTTGTTCCGTCATGGACGTAAGTATCAGTAGCTAATTTCGCTGCATCAGCATCAATTTTCGCTTGTCCTGATTGATTGATAGTAAAAGCAAGACCTATTGGATTCCCACCAATACCATCACCTTTTACAGTTGTTCCATCGTGGACGTAAGTATCAGTAGCAAGTTTGGCTAGATCGGCTGTGTTTGTAGCAGTAGTCGCGGTTTGAGTCGCCGTATTACTCGCAGTCGTAGCAGCAATAGCTTTAGTTGCTCCTAAAGCATTTAGATCTGCTTGCTCCTGAACTACATATAAATTCTGCAAATCTGCAATATTCTTCGCCTCCGCAGTTAAATTTGATCCATCACTCCAAGGAGACAACTGAGCATCTTTTGGTGTCTGCCTTTGAATCGTTAACTCTTCTCCAGCCGCAAGACCAGTAGTAAGAGTTATTTGCGTTGCACTGGTAAATGTATAATCTGTTCCGTCGCTTAATGTTGAGTCTTGGGTTTCTGCTAATAGATCTCTTCCCTTATAAACCTTGACATGAGACTTCAATAAATAATTAGAACTAAAGGGCAGAGGGAAAACAGTCTGCCCAGTATTCGTAACTTGCACATAGGTATCAGCCATCTTGCGGGACTCTTACGAGGACGTAGCCCTTATTGTAAGGCTTAATCGGAATTTGCAAAGAATCACTTTATTCCTGAAAGAATCTTTGCTGCTGCACTTGAATCGTCAGTTCTCTTCTGCTGGCGTGTTGCACTATATAAATCACGGCGTTCTCTCCATTTCACAGCAGAACCCTCTTCACTTAGATTTAACTGATTAATAGTTAATTGAGCATAATAATTTTTAATTTCTTGCATTAAGACGTAGGGCAGCTCCTTCTGTACTTCTTTTATTTCTTTGTTAACAATTTCCTGAACCGTAGTTGTAGATTTGTTCTTCTTAAGTGCAATGTATTTAGGATCATTCATCAATGACCTAAACGCTTCAATAGGAGTTTTGCCTTCTACATGTTTAGCTAAAATGGTAGACATATCAATTGTCGATTTCTTCCCTTTTACTGATACTGCCTGTCCAGCTAACGGCCCTGATTTAATAATCTTAGTTTGAGTAGTATCAGGACTAATAACTATTTTCTTTTTAATATTTAAAAAAGCAGTTTCTTTGTTACCTACAGTTGAACCATAAGTCTGGTTATATAGCTGCTGTAAGTCATCACTCATTGGCACTCCTTCTAACGTCTTAGTCATTAACGGCCCTGGAGGATTTAACAGATTTAAATGATTTAATTCTGCATAAACTTTGTCATTTGGATGTTCTCTTGGGAAGAACCTATGTTGCATATAACGACCTAAATTTTCACCCCAAGATAATCTTATCTTTGTGCCTAACCAATCCTTCTCTTTAAACTTACCACCGAAGAAAGGACTACCTGGAAGGAGGTTATAAGCTATTTCATTTCTTACATATCTCTCTGTCCTTTCTAAGAAGCCAGGTTCAAATAAATCTGTTTCTTCTGCGGTCATAGGTCTTTCTGTGTAGACCTGACTTTGTTTTGCATTTAATAATCTTGATGCTTCTCTAAGTGGCCCAGATCCAGCCATTTGTCCCTGCATTAAATACCCTGTATATCGTGACATTTGCTGACCAAATCCAGCAGCAGTCTCAGGAAAAATAACTTCAAACAATTGTTTAACATTTCCTACCGCAGTTTTCCTTGAAATGCTACCAAATCCAACCATAAAGATTGCATCTAATAAATTATATTTATCACGATCAGTTATCAAAGCGTGTTGTGCAGCAAAACGAAAATCTTCTAATAAAAAGAGTGAACTAATAACTGGAATACCACCAATTAAAGGAACACCACCAATTGAATTTGGCTTTAATCCTTTTTGTTCTAAATCCCTTAACCACTCAGCTCTTTCCTTAAACATATATTCAGGAGGGCCATTGCCAACAATCAAGTTATTGGCACTTAACATCCCATATATAGCCATGACATGACCCATCATAATTGCATTTGATTTTGCTCTTCTTTGTTCGGCTGGATTTAATTTTTCGTAGTTAATAGCATCTCTTAAAGTTCCAAATGGAGTCCAAGACCAATCCATACTTTCACCCATGAATGGTGCTTGCATGTAAGGAAAAGCTAAATCAGCAACCCAACTTTCTCTCTTCAATTTCATCATCGTTTCATACGCTGTCTTCCCAGGATTTTGATCACTAGGTTTATTTTGGAAGCGTAATTCTTCACTAAAACGAGCAGCGTCTTGAGCCTCCGCAGCTCCCATGAATGGAGCCCCGTAAGTGTTAGCTACAAACTCTTCTCTAATTGCATCTTCTATCTCTACGTCACCCATCATCTCTGGGGGCAAACCATTATCTTTTCGATACTGTTTAACCATATCTTCTGTTACTTGATTGCTATAAAAATTATTTTTCATCTCAGTATTTATCCAATCATCTATTTTCTGCTGACTTAAATTTCCATCAACATCTGTTAAACCAAGTTGAACACCTGACTTCCTTGCTTTCATCTCAAGGTCAAATCTAACCGAGTAATTATGAAAGAAGAATCCAGCGACATTATCTACAGCAGATAAAGCATTAAGAGCTGGACGAAGAGCAGCGGGATTTCCTGTCTTCTCATACATCCATATTTTTAAAGCTGCTGAACTACTGCCTGTGTAATACAAAGGATTCAATAACTGTTTTATTCTTCCTCTCTTTGATCTTGGTCTGTAATCTCTTTGATCTCTTAGTTTTATTAACTGTAAATCTGTTGGCTCATGATATTTACCATAATGATCCGCAGCTCCAGAAAAGTGCATTGATTTATTACTCATAGCATCCATGAAAACTTCTTTCCATGAATCTCTTAATTTTCTTATTGCCGCACCATATCCAGCAAAATGGGCTTCCAATACATCTCGATAAGGTTTCATATCCTTAGTTCCCCAAGGAATATATGCAGCCTCTTCGTACATCTTTCGAGCTGGGCCGAAGATTGCTAAGACAGCATTGGAATTAACATTTAATAATTGAGTTCTTAAATTCATTAATTGCCAATCTTTCGCCACTAAATTCCTAGTTCTCATCCTCTTGTCTTGCCAAGTCTTTGGATCGTAATGTTTGAAATAATCAACTCCTTTAATCCTTATATCTCCCAGAGCCATCTCCATTTGAATAAGAGATTCTTTTCTATTTGACTTAAATAAATCAGCCGCAGCTAGAACTCTTGCTATTGGAGATTCTTCACTAAAATCTTCAGGCTTCATATCTCTTGCAGCCTGAACATTTGGAGCATCAATTGAATCATCTATATTTTCCGCAGCTCCTTTAGAAACAAGATCAAGATCTAAATCCTGATACCCTCTGCCCTGCATGGCTTTACCCATGTTTGACCAAGTATTTCTTATAAAGTCATATTGTCTCTCTGTCATTAAAGAGATTTTATATAAATCAAGAGCCTCATCTAACAACTGATTTGATACAGCTTGAGGAATATCATTCCTCTGCATAAAGTCGAATATCTCACTAATTTTATTAATCAACTCTCTATGACTAACTTGATACATAGCTCTCACTCTTAAGAGCTTTTCAACTGCACCATTAAACGAATTTGAATTTCTTTCTAAAAGACCTAAAACATTTTCCTTAGAAATATCATTTCCCAAAGTCTCTGCTACTTCTTGAGCTGATTCATTAACATCTGTATTCAAAAACTTCCATTCTTCAGGCATTAATCTTTGCCCACTCTTTTGCAGAGTTTTATTCATTAATGCAAAATCTTCGACGACTCCTTTTGGATTAGTTCTTAATAGCTGAACGTAATTAGTTGGCTGACCTTGAGGAATACTGACATCAACATCACTTGCATTTTCTATATTTCTTCCTATCTCTCCACTATCTTGGATCTCTTGCATATCATCAGCAAACTTCCCAGAAAGATCTTTTTTAAGAGCATCATCTGGAGGTAAGTTTGATTGCTGAATACCTCTAATCCTTGCTAGATCAGCATCATTTTTTGCCTTCTCTTGAATAAGGCGTTGACGTTCTTGGAATAATTCGTCGCAACTAGACATTAGGTACAGCCTCCTTTGTAGAACTTTGAATTGTTACTGCCCAGCAAGTCGTCATAGGCAAGCTTCTTAGCTTCTAGGAACTTGAAAACTTGCATAGTTAACTCAGGCATTTCTGCATTAATAGCTGCATCAATTCGAGGGACTAATCCCTGCAATTGTTCAGGTGTTAGCTTTTTGATTAATCCTCTTCTTGCAATCGTTCCATTCGCTGCTAACTCAAAGACATCAACAAAAGAAGGATCTTTCTTTCTAATAAAGTTTATTTTTCTTCTTAATGCAGATAAGAACATTTTTATTCTTTCAAATGAAGATTTGATAGGCCCAGCCTTTAATTTGATCTTGCGATTAGCAAACCAAACACCAAATGCTTCGGCTTGTATTTCAAATGGAGACATACCCTCTTTATAATTTCCACCGCCTTTCTTGATAATCTCTACCATATCTGCTAAACCTTTCTCAGAGAGAAGTGCTTCCTGATACTTAGTAGCACCTAAGAAATCCAACCATTCTTGAACAGAGTGAAATGATTCATGTGCAGCGTCAATTCCAAGCCATCTTGGCGAAACTCCGTCGAGTGCTGACAATCCTCCAAGGCGATGGCCTAGATTTGGATGAAGGGCAAGAAGGATCATCGACTTGTGAACGTTTCCAGTTTTATCTCCATAAAACAAACCTGAGGTTTGACCAGCAGCAGTTTTCGTTAAAGGATCATCAGGATTCCTAGCCATAAAGGTTGCATGATGTGGCCTCCACTCAGCAACAGAGCCAATTGTGGCATCAAGACCAAATAATTTTATTGACTCTATTTCGTTTAAATAACCAAGTTGCTCTGGTAAAAGACCAGATATTTTATAAGCATCCTTAAGTGCTTCCTTCGCTTCGTCTGCAAGCACTTTCGATTGTTGTATCCTTCCTATTAAAGAGTTTTCAATCTCTGCCCCATAATTCATTAAATGTTGATTTTTCGTTATTTTTTCCCCTGCCTGAATCTCCATTAACTGTTGTCTTACTAAACGCTCGTTATATTCTCCACCCGTGAAATCTGTATCAGGGCCAAAGCTGCTTTGCTTTACATCAAAGGCTTTACTGTCTGGATACTTTATCTCTTGTCCTTTACGCATAAGATTTTCCATATTTTGCGTGGCTGGTGATATTGGAATTGATATTCCTTCTGCTTCTCTCCTGGCTTTTTCTGCTAACAATTGATTTAAAAGATCATTTTCAGCAAGCTCTTTTTCTTTCTTAAACACACCAGCCTTTTTTAATTTCTCGTATATCTCATCTCTCTTATCTAAAAGTGAATCAGAATATTTTGTATCATCTCCAAGTTCTTCTAAAGAAGCATCTGAAAATTTTTGTGTAATAGCAGCTTGCTCATCATTTAACGCTTGAAACTTTTTAAGCACTTTTTGTCTATTTGCTATTTGCCTTGCTGTTAATTTCTTCTTTTTCCTACTTGCAATTTCAACAAGCAGATCTCTATCAGGCATCTTTGGAATAGTTTCTTCATTTACATCACTAAATTTTCTTGCTGCAAAAGGAAGAAAACCTTCTTTTCTTTGCTTTAAATTATCTAAAAGGCCTTCAGCTTTCTTCTGTTCATAAGTTTTACTCTCGTAATCGCTAACTCTTCTTTCTGCAATCTTCTGGTCTGCTTCTCTTGCAGCATCTAGCTTTCCATTCTCTTCAATTAATCGAACTTCATTGTCTAATGCTTCAATAACATCATCAGTAACTCTTCCATTTAATAAATCATCTACTACTTTTTCAGAATTAAAATTACCTGGCTCTGGTGTCTTAGGAAGTGTTGTTGAGGGTGGTCTTGCTTCTCCTCGTTCTAGGGCTCTTTTAGTGATTCCATTTAATAACTCTCTTCTATCTCTTCTTGCTTGATTTAATACAAATTTAGCCCCTGGTAATTGCTCATCTACATTTAAACGTCTTCCACTTAGGCTCGTTGTTACTCTTGCAAAATCTCTTAAAGCTCTTTGAACTCCTTCTTCTAACGTAACTCTTGCAACATTTAAAACATTTAAAACATCCCCTGCTGAATCAAGACCACCTTTCCATTCAGAACCTATAGCCTTATCAATTGAATTTACTAATCTCTGATAAGCCAACATATCTTCTTTCTCAAATCCTCTTGTATCAACTCTTTCTATAGGTGCTTCGCCTTCAACTTTTTCAGCCTTTAAGTTCTCATTGATTCTCCTAACATTCTCCATTGCCTCTTCATAAACATCAGGAGTTCTTTGAATAACTAACCCATCATTTGCCTGTAAATCTTTTAACGCTTTAGCAATATCTATACGATCAATTGTTACCCAAGGATCACCTTTGTCCTTACCAGTTAACTTTTTAATCCTCGCCAAAATCTTTCTATCTTCTAGTAATTTACCTAATTGTTCTTTATCTAAATCATCTACCATTTCCAATTCAAATTCTAAGCCCTCTTCACTTTCTTCTACTAAATTAAACTTTTCAGTTGATGGAAATTCTTTCTCAGCGACAGGACGACTTAAGACCTCATCGGTAACTGTGACAACAGGCTCACCTGCCTCAACCCTTGTCTCAATTTCTATTAATTCTGCGGTACTACCTGTGTCTAAAGCTTCCTCTAAAGCATCTGACTCAACAGCATTTTCAGGCTTTATATACTTATCTTTTAAAGCTTGTGCTGCTTCTTCTGCTGTTGGTTTTGTTTCTTCAAAAGCTAAAGTTCCTTGCTTATATCCTCCATCAGTAGTTTCTTCAATTAGACCACTCTTAACTTGATTATTTCTTATCTCAGTTCTACGGTTAAATATATCTTTAGAACGAATAGCACGATAAGTATTTTGAAAATTACCTTCTATCCAATCGTATGCTTTATTCGTAATAATATCTGCTCTTTCATAAATATTTTTCCCCGCTGCTAATGGGCCTTCAATATCAGGTTCCCACTTTTCAAATCCTGTCTTTGCATCTTTAATACCTTGCTTTAAAGGAAGATAATTTAAAGCAGTTGTAAAAAGCAAACTTGCGGCAAGGTTAGGCCCAAAAGCTTTTTCGGCAGACTCCCACTTCGTTAGACCTGGGGTAGTTGCTGGGTCCCAATCAATACCAGCAAAAGACAAAAACGAAGCAGCACTTCCACCTTCATTTCGATCTAACCAAGTAGAAGGAAATTCATCTAAAACATTAATAACAGAAAGACGAGCAAACGCATCTAACATGTTTTTTGCGTTTGAAGGATTTAACCATCTTGTAGCTTTAGCAAGATATGGAGCTTTGGTTGCAATATTTGAACTGCCAGCAATAAGATTGCCAGATCCCAATGTCAAAAGTCCTAACCCAACATTGAGCATGAGACTTGATCTTGCCTCCATACCGTTAATCTCTTCTTGCGTCCATTCGGCTGGATCTTTAAATCCATGTGCCGTGTACATCGCTCTTTGTGCTGTATCTGTCCAACCAAAACCTTTATCTATATATGAACCTTTTCGATATTTTTCAGGCAATAAAGCTAAAGCATCAAATCCTGGTACTTTTGCAAGCTCACCCCAATCCCAATCAGCAACATTCTGAATAGCTCCAAGGACTGCATCGCCTGTTCCTAGATAACCTAGATTTGCTTGAGCTTTTGGAATCCCAATAGTTCTTAATGCTGCATAAGGAACTCTTGCTGCAAACTTCCCTGGACTATCAATTCTTGTTAGCTCATGTTTAAAACCTCTCGTAATTCCTTCGGTGTAATAGTTAGTTAAACCTTCTACAACATTTAATTTTTCTTTTTCTACCTTCTCAAAATTATCAAGAAGATGAGCCGTCTGACGTTGATCAAAATCTGGGGCAAGAATCCACCATGCTAATTGGTCATACCAAGGTCTTTTCCCCCATTTGCCTTCTGCAAAAGTATCTTCCTCTTCATTCCAAGGTTGCGTTAAATCAACGCTTGCCTCTGGATGTAAACCAGCACCAGTTAAATCTTTTCTTGCTTTGTCGTACTTATTTGATATTTCATCTACTCTTGTCTGCTCATCATCTTTTTTCTCAATTACTTGAGGCTGAACAGCATTAGTCTCAGCTCCTATGTTCTTCTCTTCATCATCATCCTCTTCAAGTAGATCGACGTTTAATGGTGTAGTTGTCATTGGTTAAACCCTCAAAGAGATAGAAGAATTTCCAGTTAAAATGTTGTTCAGAACATTGCTCGCTGAAGCCAATGCCCCAGGAAGAGCAACAGCAGTTAAAGAACCATCAATTAAACCTTTAGCTTGATTACCTTCAGTCAAAAGTTGTAGACGTTCTTCCGCAGATGGAGTCCAATCGAATGGCTTCCCATTCAACTTTTCCCAAAGATCTATATTTTGTAGAAGTAATTTCGCTGGATTAATACCATTTTGATTCGCTCCTCTTAATAAATTCAAAGGTGGTTCAGATCCCCTTTTCACTCTTTCCCAAATCTTTTTAATTTCATCTGCTGAATAAATTGGTACTGTCTCCCATTGCTGCAATCTTTCTTTTGAAATTGGCATTGAAGCCTTGAAATAAATTCGATCTACTGGAGCATTGACTTGTTTATCTGTAGTAACTTCTCCTCCTTTAGCTGTCTCTTTGTTATCTTCTTTAACAGCATTGCCACCAACATGAGTTTTAAATAAAGGCGATCCTACATATTCATCAATAGCCTTATTAATTGCTTCATTTTGTTCAACAATAGATAATTCATCTTTACCTAATTTTATTGCTTGTTGTTGTATCCCAACAAGAGATTTCTCGTATAAAGTTTGAGCTATTTTCGCTTCTGCTGTTGCCTTATTTAACTCTCCATTTGCCAAGTAATCCATAATATCGAAATTATCATCTCTAAATATTCCTGTTTCCATGTCAGGAAACTTATCTTCTAATATTGCTGCCAATCTATCTTTAAGAACACTTTTTAAGTTAGGTACATCAATACTTTGCTCAACTGCCGATATTTTTTTCGCCCTTATTTTGTTATAACGATCTCTTATTTTTATTCTTGTCTCTGTTGCTCTTAATGGAACAGACTCCATCTTCTCCCAAAATAATTTATCCTCTTCTTCTACATTAAATTCATTACCAATCTTTCGATCAAGTCCTTCTAAATACCCGTTCCAATCAGTCATATCAACTGAATTTTCTATATTTTTATCAATTGTTTCATTCCAATTATTTATATATTTTAATTTTTCAGTAAAGGCATATCCTTCAAAGTTTTTATCACTAAGTGCTTGTTCTTTTAATTCTGCTAATTTCTGAGGATTATTCCTAGCTTTATAAAATTCTTCAGCATAAGTTTGTTCAAAACTAGCACCTAAATTCTTTTGACCTTTGTTATATTCTTTATAAGCAACAGAAGCAACTGAATCAGTATCTACATATAATCTAGGGCCATGAACATCACCAACCGTTTGCATCAATCCATCTGCACCAACGATTCCAGAAGGCATCCTATTTAGTTGTTGTAATAAACTTTGTGCCTTTGTATTTGCACCAGTTACAGATTCCCATTGTAATTTCTTTCCTAATCTAATAATTGCATCTTCTATCATTGGTTGTGCTTCACCAGTTAAACCTGAAGTCGCTGCTGCCTTAGATATAAAACCAGCAAACGCTTTATATTTTTCATTTTCACTAAGATTACTTTCCATAATTGCTTCTAATCCATCTGCTGTTTGAATTTCTTTTACATGCTTCTTATATTTAACATTTGCACTAAAATGTTTATTCTGTAATTGTTCCCATTCTCTATTAATTTTAGGAAGAACTTTATCAATAAAACCTGGAGAATATTCATCTAATCCATAAACATTTGCAAGATCATTTGTTACCTTTGCTTTTAATTGATTTATCGCTGGATCACCAGGATCTAATTTAGATAATAATGTTCCATTCTCTAACCATGCTTTGTTAAATGCCTGCGGTACTAATGTTGCTGTGATTGCACTTGCTTGAGCTAACATCCCTGCCTTTCGGTAAGGATTCATTTCATCCATTAATATTCCAGCCGCCTCATTATTTCGATGAACAACTCTATTTTCTGCTGCATAATTCTCACCACTCTTTACCATCGCATTATTATTATTTCTCGCTGCTTTTAATAATTGCTGCTGTCCATCTACATACGTTTTTGACGCATAAAGTTCTAACCCTGCATCAACAACAGGAACTAATAATTTAACTGCCTCTGATAATTCTTGAAGGCTGTTATAGCCTTTTATATTAGAAACATTTCCTCTCTGAACAATTTGTACTCCAGAAGCACTTGGAAGCATTGAAGGCTTCGCTGGAGCTGCGGGATTAATAGCCTGTGTCCTAATAAAACTTGAGACAGGTTTGGCAGACGGTTGGATCTGACTTAGCGGTAAACGATCATTAGCCATTACGCATACCCCGCTGTTCTAGTTGTAGAAAATTCGTCAACCACGGTGTTATTAATCTTGAGGCCGCCGCCACCAGCCGTGTACTTGCTTAAGGTTCCATAAGTGTTGATACCAGCTCCTACAGCTCCAATAGCTGAACTTAAGAATGCCGCAGTAGCACTTGGAGCCCCGCCCACCATTGATGGAGGTACAGCACCAACCAATGTTGGCAATGGTGCAAACGGACGTAATGGATCTTGGTACTCTTGCATTTGATAAAACTGCTGAGAATTAAACTTTTCTAAATATCCAGCTATTGCCCCTGCTTGTTCTCTCGAAAGTTGTCGATCTCTAAATCCCTTATTAATTGCCATAATCGTTGATTGATTCCCTAACTGCATTTGATAGTCGTTCTGTATTCGATCAACCATTCCTGTTCCTCCAGCCATCGCACTAGCAGCCATCCTTAATGCTTGTGTCTTGTAATGGAACAACGACATTGCATCAGACATCGCTTGCTCTGCATTGGCAGCGTTTAACGCATCACTTTGTCGGACATAATCAACACCAGCCGAAACTCTCGTATCTCTAACAACATCTGCTTGAGCTATTGCTTTTGATAACTCGAAATTCCTTAAACTCGCAACGTAATTATTTTGCTGGCCCCAATTAACTTGATCTTGGAAATACTTATATTTTTTATTTAGGTTAGATGTCTTTGCTTGTAGAGAAGCATTCCAAGCAGAGTATTCATCTTGAGCAGCTTTATAAGCGACCTGATTTGCATGTTCTTGTTTCTTCGCTCCAAACTGCATCATTCCCTGAAGGAATTGAAGCCCTCCTACAGCCGCAGCTTGGCCCCCAGGGGTGGCTAAAAAAGCAAGTGGACCAGCCATTTATGCTTTCCTCCAAAAATGACAGAACATTTTCTCCGCGACCCCGTAAGGTTCTGGCTCCCCAATATTAAAGCCCAAATGTTTTAACCAACGAATTGATTCTTTATTTTCTGAATAAACATAATTTTCAATCATTCCACCAGCTCTATCAATGCAATACTCTACCCATTCTCGCCCATGAATACATAATTGCCATCTATGATTTTTTGTTGCTGTTAATTTATCAGTTCCTAGCAACCAAATGTAATTGTCCACCAACCCCGTAATACCAACTGGATCTCCATCATCTCCTTCAATTGCTTGTATTACATTGCTGTTTATGTAACTTTCTATACAGGCTTCTACAGGAGATAAACCATGACTTAAGCGAACCTCAGTCTTATCTTGTTCTCTTAAGTTTTCTCCAATGACGTACATATCACCAGGCTCCGCTTTTATCCACCTCATCTGATTGCTGCCGCCTTTCCAGTTACCAATGCAACCCACTCACAAGTAGAAAACTTACAAGGGTGAGGAGTGTCATTCTGGATCTCCACCATGCACCTCTCACCTCTACTCATGATTGGAATATTGAACACTCCTTCAAAAAACCTTTCATCATCTTGTGTCCATCCATCAGGTAAAGCACTTCCTAATACTGAGTTTCTAGAACCTAAAACTGTTCCATCAAACTTATAAATTCCTGTATCTCTTCCCTCTGGAATGACATGGACTTCAAAATAATGTGATTCGTGATAACGAAGTTTTGCGTGTCTTACCTGTGTTCTTTCTACATTTGCTGCTGCTTTACCTCCTCCTATTTCCTTATAAAGTTTAAAACGAGTAAAACGGTATCTAAAGGTATAAGACTCTCCAAAATAAACCGGAGAACTACTCCAATCACCATCAGCAACAATTGTCGTTCCAGACGTTGCCGAACCGAGATATACACCACCGTTTCCTGTTGTGCTAAATCCACTCCACGCTTCTGTTCTTGCCGCGATTGTGTAAGGCAATGTCCAAGTCGTCTTCTTTGTAACTGCGTCATAACTAACTATTGAAACTCTCATTGAGGACGGAGTTTCAGTAGTAGTTGAGATACGCCGATCCAATAGAAGAGGATATGGAGAGCCAACTTGAGGCTCTTGCATTCGATCCATGACCGAAATCTTTTCTAAATAAACCTTCGTTCCATATCTCATTAAGCAATAAAGCGTTTCTCTTATTGCAAGTACCTGAAGGACTTCATCGGCTCCTGAAAAATCCCAGTGACTCCAACTAGACTGAGCCCTTTCTGTTCCATCCCCTGTATTACGGAAGAAAAATTTATAAACATAAATACGACTTTGATGACCAGTTTTACCACTTATTCCAAACATTACATTGCTTGTATCATTTACAGTCAGCTTGAACATCTGACTTGGGATATAGGCCGATACATACCCTGTTAAATCTGCTGCATCTGCTGTCAAAGCAGTGCCAGCTCCACGAACACTAAATTCTCTGAACTGCGACCAATCTCCATTAGATTGTGCAAAGATAATACCCCCACCCGCTAGTTGTGGCCTGACATTTATATCAACTTCAAATTGAGTTAGAACTGTTATTTGTGCAGTTTTGGGAGTTAATATTGTCTCGGCAGCGTTAAATCTAAATTGATATTGTGAGCTAAATAATATTAATTCATCTTGATAAGGTACGGCATATTTAAGAATAGAAACTTTGTTATTACTTGCTACAACATCAATCGGATCAGTATCTAAAATTGTCGTGACTGTCTCAGGAAAAAACTCAAAAAACGCACGAACACGACTTAAAATGACGTTTTCATCGGACAAGAATCCAAGTCTATTTTTATAGATAAAGATGTCATTAATAGGAAAACCAATAAAGCTCGGATCTGGAGCTGTATTAAAATCACCAGCTATTCGATCACCCCATTTGGGCATTTCTGTTCCTGATTGAGTACTTGCATCAGCAGGCCCAAAATAAAATTGACCATTCGATAATCTCACTAAAATATGAGGCATTGTGTCTTCATCGACCTCGTATTCAACGCCTGGACTAACTGTTTCTGTCCAAGCACCTTCTCCAAAAGTTCCACTCTTAGGTTTAAATTCAACGTAATAACCATCAAAATCATTGCCTGGATCACCAATAATTGAAATCTGATAACCAACAGGAGCAATTGTTGGCAGCTCTGTAAATGCTTGAACTTCATGCAAGAAAATTGCAATATCTTGATTTGCTTTTGCGTCTGTAGCGGCCAATATAATTGCACTTGAAGAAGTTAAATGCAAAACAGAACCACTTCTAGTAATCGTTACTCCACTTGCACTAATTCCATTTTTTAAATTTTCAGCTATATCTTCAGAACTAATTCTATTTTCTGTAACCGAACCACCACTAGAAATTACAGCAGCAACAGGAGTTGCAACTTCTACAGAACTACCATTGACTGTCAATTTGTAACGGTTCCCGTATGAAGCTCCTTTGACCCATACCAAGGCTTCATGTGCAGAAGGTCTTGCTGTAGCTGGAGCCGTAGCAGTTTTCATTGCTGGAACTTTCTTTGTATTAGTTATGAAAGTAAAATCAGCAATCGTTACAGCTCTTATATGCTGCCTTGCATCAGTAACAGTTGATAAATAACTAACTCCACTAGGCTTATTAACAGTTATGGCATTCCCATTAAGGTCGTAAACCTTTACGTTGTTGTTGCTTATTACTGCAAGATATTCTTCAGTATTATCCCTAAGAATACTATGGATGAAACAGTCTCCAAAACTGGTGCTAGAGACTTCTGCCAAGACTTCGCTGGAATCTCTTTTTCGTAAACCTTCGACGATGGATGACATTCCATTGATTTGTATCTCTCCTTGGGATGGATCTCTTTGAGCGTCAGGCTGTTGTGAAATACCTTGAGATAGGTTTGGTATTGAATAGGAACGTAAAGCCATTAGAGTCTGATACCAGTAGTTATGCGGCGAGTGCTAAGACCCGAAGCAGGGGCATAAGTTGGGAATGGCAAATGATTTCTTCCTCCTGTTAGTAAATTCGCTTGCTCCTGTTCTTGCTCCATTCGCTCTAAAACAACCTGAGCTGCTTTCTCATCCTCTTGCGTATATCTAAACGAAGCACTATCTCCTAAAACTCTTTGGGCAAACACTCTTGCTGATCGAATTGTTATCCAGCGATTAAATGCTTCTGGACATTCATCCCATGCCATTCCAAAAATTACATCACATAAAACTTCAGTAACCGTTGTCTCTAAAACATAAGTTCGATATTCCGTGTCATATAACCTTGTGCCTCGATGTTGATAACGACCTGCATAAAGATATGGATCTAGCGAAAGCTTTAAAACATTTGTCGGAATTTTTACTTCTCCATTAGTGTCCTTAGAAAACGGAAAATCTCTTTCTGTGTTCCAGCTCCAACCTTTAATTTGACCTTCTTTATGAAATTCAAGAAGTGTTCTTTCAGCAATTCTCGCGTCTGTGATTTGTTGATTTTCTAAGGTGTTAACAGGTTGCTCACCAATATTCTCTAGCAAGATATTTACTGCATCCAGCAAGCCAGTTTTACCTGGAGTAACCGACTGATTTGCTAATCCCATTTCTCATCTACAAGGGCGTTGCATACATTGTATTAGCAAGCAAAAAAAAGAGCCAGCTTTCGCTGGCCCCTGCTTTGCAATCTCTCTTATTTAGATTACTAAGGAATAACAATTTTACAAGCTGACTCAGCTCGTAGAACTCCCATTCCGAGACTTTGGCGTGCCACCATCAAATCAGCTTGGTGTACCACCCGCCATTCTTCACCAGTTAACTGCAAGGCTGGACTGAGAAGTGTTACTACTCCAACAGCCTCTTTATTGAAAATAAGCCCCTTACACTTACTCAAATCTTGAGCGTAATCACCGTTGTGATCACCCGCTACAAGCGTGTAAGCACTCTGAGTTACATGATTTGAGGAAAGTATAGGAATACCAGCAACACGCAATGTGCGGCCATCTGCAATGGTTCCAGCTCCACCGAAGTCAGCATTGATAGCACGACTTGATTGTGAGATGAGGTAGTAATCCTCTGGAGTAAATACCGCGTACATGTCGTCGATACTTACGTCCTTCTCTTCAAAGCCAACACGAGCATCAAAGATCGCGTTAACTAGAGCATCACCTTTTGCCTGACGAGTAGCACCTGAAGCTGTGTAATCAGTTCCTAGTGTTAATCCTTGTCCAGTTCTTCCGCTGTTAGAAGATTTATTTAAAGGCTCAGTAGAGTTACTTGCTGCTGCAAAGATCATTCTTGCAACACGCTTGTCATACTCAACCGCTAAAGCACGACCTAACTCTTTTGTATAGATCTGTCTAACGTCGAAATACGACATTAATTCGTCTACTGAATATATGGCCGCATCTGCAACCATCAACGCATCCAAGCTGATTACCCTCTCGTTGAGGTCAGAAGGATCGTTGATTGTACCTGTCAGCTCAGTGCCTGGCTGATGGTACGCAGCGGTCATTTTACCCGTGATTGGGAAGGCTACGCTCTTGCCTCCTCTTATGTTTCTTTCGCGTGTTTTGCCTTTGAAAACACACGATGTCATGAACGCTTCAAGAACCTCGGCAGATCCGAGCTTGAGCATTAACGCTCTATCCGTATCCAGACCAGATGCACCAGCTCCCCAAGTAGCGGCAGAGCCTTTAATCTGACCAATACGGCTGAGAGTAACAGCCATAATTAGCTAGTTTTTAGAAAAAAATACTTTTGGTTAGATCGCCCGTTCCTCCGCTACTCAGGTTGTCCACCTTGATGGGCCTAGTGCTTTTGGTTGCGTTCTTACTTAAGACTATCCCACGGCTGGCTTCTTGCCAACATTTCTTTCACTGAATCTCGATAAGTTCCATCTAAATCATATATCTTTTGTCCTTTTTCATTTGTTTTACTTAAAGCATCTAATACTTGTTGCTTACTTGTAAATGTAGTCTGACTTGGTACATCTCCACCCCCTATGAGCTTTGGCTCTACAACAGCATTAGGATTTGCCATTTCTATTTGCAATGACCTAACTGCCCAACGAATTGCATCTGGATTCCCCGTATCAATAGTGTCGTTATAAGCTTTTAAAGTTTCTGCGTTTAAGTTTTTACCAGCCCAATCAGCGATCTGGTTAAAAGCTGCATCACCTCCTAATTCATCTTTTATTTGTTGCTCTTCTGCTTCTGTCATTTCCTTTTGAGCAGACTCCCTGTTAAGGCCAGCACGAACACGACTTCCTTCTAAATATCTTTCGACTAAATCTCTAGGCAGACCGCCTTTTTCAACGATGTCATTTACATAACTACTTACATCTTCCCCTGCGTAAAATTTTTCACACATCTCAACTGGATTAACTTCAGCATTTTGCAAAGCAGTTGCTACGTCTGATCCATAAAACTTCTTTCCAACTTCAAACGTATAGTTTTCAATTGATTCAGGCCAATTAATTTCGTCCGTTGTTGATTCTTCAGCCTTTTCCTGAGTCTCAGGTTTTTGCTGAGTTTCAGATTTTTGCTGTTGATTTTGCGTGAACTTCCTTTGTAGTTCAGCGTAAGATTTTGCTAAGGCTGCATTGTCGCCATTAAATTTACTTAGAACTTGTTGTGCATCTTCATCAACCTGACTTTCTTGTTGAATCTGTTCAACTAATTCCTGTTGATCAGGACTAGCGATTCCTTCTTGTCCTTCAGGAATAGTTAGTTGTGGAGTACCTTGTGGGGTCGCGGTCATTGTGCTTCTTGGGGTGGATTGATCATTTCGTTAGCGGTTTGAGCAGCATTAGCTAACTTCTGCGGATCAGCCATAGCTGATTGCATTAAAGCTTGCTGTTGTGCTTGCTCCTGGGCTTGCTGTGCTTCAGCTTGTAGCTCTTGCTCAGTCTTGATTAAGCCCAAAGTGTCTATGCCCATTGAATAAGCAAGACGAGTGATTAACTCAGTAGGTTTTAAGTACTGGGCTAATCCCTCTGGACCTATGGTTTGACCCAGAGTTGTTGTAAATCTGACTAATTGCTCTAAATCATTTCCTCTTCCAACAGCAGCCAAACCAACCGTCATTACAACTTTCACTAAATCAGGAGGTAACTTAGGAACTTTGTTTTCTCTGGTGAGAATATCTAACTTTCTAGCGACGTATGGAACTTGGAACTCTGTAGTGAGGATGCTGTATATGGAGCCGAGGCTATTTTCCGTCTGAAGGGCGGCCAAACGCACTTCTTCCGCGGTGACGCGTTCCGCATTTCGCTGATCATTAAGCATGAAAGCCTGTGACAGCCTACGTTCTATCTGTTCTTTTCCTTGCATCGC